>Ga0265327_10002899_pt1 | contig 17219 bp, 19 predicted proteins | sample 41621metaG_FD_202089 | JGI IMG/M metagenome (GOLD analysis project Ga0265327, IMG submission 202089) | Rhizosphere microbial communities from Carex aquatilis grown in University of Washington, Seatle, WA, United States - 4-16-21 metaG | ecosystem: Host-associated > Plants > Roots > Rhizosphere... | reverse complement strand
CTCCCCGAGGTCGTCGTGAACAGCGAGACCGGGTCCGAGCACCGGCCGGTGCCGCTCGGCGGCGGCGTGGCGCACGGAACGATGTGGACGACCAACGGGCTCACCACGCACCACGACGATCTCGCCCGGCTACGGGCGCGGGGCGTGGTGTCGCTCGACATGGAGACCGCAGCGATCGCCGAGCTCTGCGAATCCCGGGGCATTCCGTGGTCGGTGTTCCGCGTGATCTCCGACCGGGCGAACGACGGCTCCGTCGACGAGGAGGTGTTCCACCTGAGCAATCAGGACGGCACCCCGAATCCCGCCGCGATCGAGAAGTACATGGCCGAGCACCCCGAGCGCCTCCCGCTCATGGCGCAGATGGCCGAGAACGCCAAGGTCGCGACCCACACGGCAGCCGAGGCCGCGATCCGGGCGTGTGCACACCTGCCTTGACGCGAAACGGCCTAAACGCGAAACGGGCGGTGAGCTCTCACCGATGGGAGGCCGGATGAGAGCTCACCGCACGTGAATCGTGCTCCTTCGTCGAGCGATTAGCCGATGACGAAGGGCTTCGTGTTGACGAACGTGACCTGCTTCACGGGCTTGGTGTTGCAGTCGGGCGAGCCCTTGACCGTGAACTGGATCTGGCCGCTGATCTTGTCGCCTGCGAACAGGCCCGACGAGACCTTGCCGGTGATCGTGGCGACCGTGATGTTGTTACCGGTGCCGGTCTTGAACGTCAGCGTGTAGTTCGACGTCTGGCCGTTCTTCCACGCCGTCGCGCCCGTGCCCTTCAGCGTCTGACCGCCGTTGATGAGCGTGGTGCACGATGCGTTCTTGAGCTTGATCGTCGCGGTCAGTGCCCCGGAACCACCGGTCGCCGCGGACGGCTTGCACTTGGTCTCGGTGCCCTTGGCCTTGATCGTCTGATTGGCGGGTGTGTTGGTGAGGCCCGGGCTGAACGTCGCGGAACCCTTCACCGTGGCGCACGATTGCGCCGGCGCGGCGGCGTTACTCGGTGCGGCCCCCAGTGCAGTCAGGCCCAATGCCAAAGCACCGACCAGAGATACTCGTCCCAACAGTTGCTTCATATGTCTTGCTCCCCTCATTGCGGTGAGTTCACCGCTCGCGTACGCATTTGTGCGCGGCCCGTCGAGTACCCACGCCTCCGCGCCGCGAACCCGTAACCGGTCTGCGGGAAACAGGTTTAGAAATCGCCGAACTCGCGGTGAGCGCGAAATCGCAGCTTGGTCGGGTGACCGCGGCGAAATGTGGCCGGTGCTCGCACCCCGGGAGTAGACGGACGGTACGTCCGAGGGTCGCGGGTTACCGCGCGCGCATGCGGTTACCGCGCGTGTTGTGCTCGACCTCGGCCCGGCCGAGGTGCTCGAGCAACGGCGGGACGTACATCGCAAAGCGGCCGCGTAGGCTTTTCTTCAGCCCGTACCAACCGCCGATCGGATTCGACGCCGAACGGCCCCAGGCCTCGACCGTGCCCTCCTTCGCGGGCTTCTGATCGTCGGCCGATCCCAGTTCCATCCAATCGCCGTGCGCACGGAGCATCTCGGGCAGGTCGACGATGCAACGGGCGTCGTAGAGCAGCGTGGTCTTGCCGACGACGCACACGATCACCGCGACGCCGTCGCGGGTATCGAGATGCACCGTGTAGTCCGAGCTGAGCGGGGGCGTCTTCAATCGCCAGGGATCCTCGGCCGTGCCCGTCCCGCTGCTGATCGGTGCGGCGCTCATCGGTCCTCGAACAGCCGGTAGGAACCGACCAGGGCCGCGACCTCGACCCGTGGCGGTTCGTCACACCGGTCCGCGACGCCTTTGCCAAACGCCGCGAACTCGGCGAGCGAGTCGAGCGGATTGCTCCCGTCGTCGGTCTCGACGGAGGCGATGTGCACGAAAGAGACGCCATCGTCGAGCCGGAACGTCGCGTACCGGAGTCCTTGTGGTTCGGTGCGTGCCAGCGCGGCGAAGACGTCTTCGACGAGACGCTGGTTCTCGTCGGCGTGTTCGGGCTTCGTCCGGTATCGCACCACCACGCGTCGGGTGCTCGTCATCGTGTTTCCTCCATGCTCGCGTCGAGAATTCGTCGGTAGTGCTCGCAGACCGTCGCCCAGCCCTTCGTCGTTCCTTCGCGCCGGATCAATCCCTGGTCGCCGAGCGCGTCCCATCCGGTTTGCACGAGGCGCACGCGCGTGCCGAGCGCGTTGGGCGTGAACGTGACCGCGACCCGGGTCGCCTCCGCGCGCGCGAAGAACAAGTGCCAGAGGTACTCGATCCGGTTCGGCGGGTCCCACACGACGACCTCACCCCACGGGAGCTCGGCGCCGTGCGCATCGCGCTCGAAGATCCGTCCACCGGCGTGTGGCTCGAAGACGATCGCGGCGGGCGCCCCGCTCATGGTGTGGTCCGCGGGCCACCACAAGTCGGACCGTTGCACCCAGGTGTCGAACGCATGCTGCGGACTCGCGGAAACGTCGAACTCCACGGTCAGGGGCGGGATCATCCGCGCCCCCGCGGGTCGACGTTCTCGACCGCGAGGCGGTACCGCGTCGTGGCCTCGCCCCAGAGTCCCTCGAAGTACGCGCGGATCGCGTCCATGCCGTCGGCGCGAAGCCGGTAGACGCGCTGGGCGCCGACCGGCTCGTCGACGACCAGCGCGGCCTGCTTCAGCAATCGCAGGTGACGCGACACCGCGGGGCGGCTCACCGGCAACCGGTCGGCGATCGACTGCACCGACGCCGGACCGGTCGCGAGGATCTCGACGATGGCGCGCCGCGTCGGGTCGCCGAGCGCGTCGAGCGCCGTCGACGACATCGCTTCGACCATCGCTCCTCCTCGGGCGAGATGGTCACCCTACGGTTACCGTAACACACGAGTTACCGAAGGCGTCCTCGAGGGCGTGGCATTCTCGGGCCATGGCCCCGCCGATCGAGCCGACGCCGCCGAGTGCCGACCTCGAGCTGCCCTGGGACGCGGTCGACGCCACCGATCCGGTCGTCGCGTTGACCGACGCGCGCCGCCGCCTCGGCGACACGTTCTCGGTCGAATCGGGCGGCGTCACCTATCTCTTCACGTTCGGCGAGGCCGGGTTGCGGTCGTTCTACGCGGCCGAGGAGCGCGACGCGAGCAAGGGTCTCGCCGACTACCGCATGCTCGTGCGCAAGATGCCCGAGGAGCTGTTCGCCGGGCGGCGCACGTTTGCGCACGACCTCTTCGGCGCGGAGGAGGTCCAGGGGTACCTCGACAACCTCGACTGGGCGATTGCCGCCGAGATCGAGCGCCTCGGTCGCGAGGGATCGTTCGACGTCTTCGATCTCTCGCGCCGGCTCGGGCGAAACGTTGGACGACGAGCGCGCGGCGCTCGGGCGGGTCGAGCGCGTGATCAGTGCGTTGCTCACCCGTCCCTACCGCGAACCCAGTTTCCTCGACGACATCGCCCGGCGCTGGGACGACGTGGATGATCCGGGACCCGGCGTCGCGGGCGATGTCGTGCTCCTGCACATCGCGACCATGACGAACCTGTTCGCGGGCATGGCCTGGGCACTCGCGCAGGTGCTGCTGCATCCGACCGGCGCGCCGCTCGAGCAGTGCGCGTTCGAGGCGGTGCGGATCGGGCAGCGTTCGATCATGCTGCGCGAGGTGCTGCGGCCGTTCGTGTTCGCGGACGGTACGACGGAGTACCGCCTCGAACGCGGTGTGCAACTGGCGACGATGCTGCCCTTGACGAACTCGGAGCGGCTCGGCCCGGCCTACGCGCCCGGGCGCTGGGGTGATCGCGCGCTGCATCACGACGTGACCGTGACGACGTTCGGCCACGGCGCGCATCGCTGCCCGGCGCAGCGGTTCTCGGTTTCGGCAATCGTGCGCGCCGTCTCCCGCCTGTCGTCGACCTTCGTCATGACGCCCGAGTTCGACGAGGTCGTGCCGCTACCTGCGCAGATCGGCGGCATGGCGCGCAGCGCCAAACCGTGCGTCGTCAGCTACCGGAGGGTCAGCGGCTGACGATCACCGCGGAGCCGTGGCCGAAGAGGCCCTGGTTGATCGAGAGGCCGACGCGAGCACCCTCGACCTGGTGACCCTCGGCGCGGCCCCGGACCTGCCACGTCAACTCGCACACCTGCGCGATCGCCTGCGCGGGAACGGCCTCGCCGAAGCACGCGAGGCCGCCGCTCGCGTTGACCGGGACGCGACCGCCCAGGGTCGTCGTGCCGTCGCGCAGCAACTTCTCGGCCTCGCCCGGCGCGCAGAGCCCGATCTGTTCGTACCAGTCGAGCTCCATCGCGGTCGAGAGGTCGTAGACCTCGGCGCAATCGAGATCGTCGGGGCCGAGACCGGCCTCGGCGTATGCGCGCACCGCGATCGACTCCTTGAAGCCGTGCTCGGGCTTGCCGCCCGCGCCGGCCGCGCTGTCGGTCGCGAAGTTGGGGAGCTCGATCGTCGTCTGGGGATAGCTCGGGGTGACGGTCGAGATCCCGCGCACCCGCACGGGATCGGCGGCGCCGACGCGGCGCGCGTAGTCGAGAGACGACACGACGAGCGCGGCCGCGCCGTCGCTCGTGGCGCAGATGTCGAGGAGGCCGAGCGGATCGGACACGATCGGCGCGTTCAGCACGTCGTCGACCGTCACCTCCTTCTTGTAACGCGCGTACGGGTTGTTCAACCCGTGGCGTGCGTTCTTCACCTTCACGCGCGCGAAGTCGTCGCGCGTCGCGCCGAAGAGCTCCATGCGCCGGCGCGCGTACAGGCCGAAGAAGGTCGGGTTCGTCGCGCCGAGCAAGCGGAAGCGCAGCCAGTCGGGGTCGTCGCCCCGTTCCCCTTTGTTGGGCGCGAGGAAGCCCTTGGGTGTGGTGTCGGCGCCGATCACCAGCGCGACGTCGCAGAACCCGGCGAGGATCTGTGCGCGGGCGGTGGCGAGCGCGGTGACGCCCGACGCGCAGGCCGCGTACGACGACGCCACCTGCGCGCCGTTCCAGCCGAGCGCCTGCGCGAACGTCGCGCCCGCGACGTAACCGGGATAGCCGTTGCGCATGGTGTCGGCACCGGAGACGAACTGGATGTCGGGCCACGCGACTCCCGCATCGGCCAATGCGGCCTCGGCCGCGACGACGCCGTACTCCACGAAGTTGCGACCCCACTTGCCCCAGGGGTGCATGCCCGCGCCGAGGATGGCGATGTCATGTTCGCTCATGGCGTGCTCCTCAGTGGTGCCCCCGATGGTGCCCCCAATGGTGCCCATTGCCAGATGACGTACTCGTGCTCGTCGTCCTCGTAGAGCGGACCGAGCACGAGCTCCATCTCCATGCCGACCTCGAGTTGCTCGGGGTCCGCGCCGGTCGCCAACCCGCCGAGCACCACCATTTGCTCGGCGCCCAGCTCGACCGCGCACACCGTGTACGGCACGAACGGATCGGGGGAGACGTACGGCTCCGGTGGCGCGTAGTGGTTCGTCGTCCACGACCACAGCTTCCCGGTGCGCGAGAGCTCGACCGGCTCGCGTTCTTCACCCGGTGCGCTCGGGTTGGCGGAGACCGCGACCGCGGTCGGCCAGTAGTACGAGCCCGACTCGACCCCGCGCGCGCCGAGCAGGGCGGGCGCGGACTCGTTCGTCGTGAACCAGTTCTCCACGGCCGGAACCCGCGACTTGCTCACGTCAGCTCTCCCAGGTGTTTCAAGGTCTCTTGCGCCTCGCTCATGATCCGTGCGATCAGCTCCGCGACGCTCGGGATGTCGTCGATCACCCCGGCGACCTGCCCGCTGGAGAGTACGCCCGCGTCGAGGCGGCCTTCGACGAGCCCGGCCCGCAACAACATCGGTGTGTTCGCGGCGAGGATGACCTGCGTCCACTTCAGATCACCTTCGCGCTTCATGGCGATGCCCTCGCGCAACATCCCGCGCCAGGACACGCCGGACATCTTCTTGAAGGCGAACGCATTGCGGATCGCACGCGTGACCGAGCTGACCGAGCTCGCCTGTTCGAGCTCGTCGACGAACTCGGTCCGCAGGACGCGGTGGGGCACACCGTCGATCCGGGCGGTCACCACGGTGTCGGCCACCGTGCGCTCGAGGTAGTAACGCTTCACCGAGTCGGGCACCGTGCTCTCGCGGCTCAGGAGGAAGCGCGTTCCCATCGCGATGCCCGCGGCGCCGTAGGCCAGTGCCGCAACCAGGCCCCGACCGTCGAAGAACCCGCCCGCGGCGATCACCGGGAGATCGACCGCGTCGACGACCTGCGGGAGGAGGAGCGTGGTCGCGACCGAGCCGGTGTGGCCGCCGCCTTCGCCGCCCTGGACGATCACCGCATCGACGCCCCAGGCCGCGACCTTCTCCGCATGGCGGCGCGCGCCGATCGAGGGCACGACGCGCACGCCCGCGTCCTTCAGCGTCTTGATCTGGCGTTCGTTGGGTGCGAGCGCGAACGACGCGACCTGCACCTGCTCGCGGACCAACAGGTCGACGCGTTCGGTCGCGTCCTCGGCGTCGGCGCGCAGGTTGACGCCGAACGGTCGATCCGTGCGCGACTTCACCTCGCGGATCGCGGCCGCGAGCTGGTCGTAGGTCATCGTGGCCGACGCGAGGATCCCGAGCGCGCCCGCCTCGGCCGTCGCGCTCACCAGCCGTGGGCCCGCGACCCAGCCCATGCCCGTCTGGACGATCGGCACGTCGACGCGGAAGAGGTCGCAGATCGGCGTACGGAGCGCGCCGGGAACGGTCACGGGTTCGGGACCTCTTCTTCGCCCAGGCCGTTCGGGTCGATGCGCTCGCGGATCCACATGAGCTCGTCGTCGGTCGGCAGGCGCGAAGTCGGTATGGCGCCGTCGATGGCGAGCTCGAAGCCGGTTGCCGCGACCACGTCGTCGACGGTGACGCCCGGATGCACCGAGCGCAACCGCATGCGGTGGTCGGGGGTCTCGAAGTCGGCGACACAGAGGTTGGTGACGACCCGGTGGATGTCGTGGAACCGGCCGCCGTGGGCCGGGAGCTCGCGGGCCCGGTCGTAGCCCACACCGCTGACGACGTCGACAACGGGGACGAACGTGCGGGTCGTGTGCGCGGGGATCCAGTACGACGTCTTGTCGTTGATCGTGTTGCCGGGCGCGCCCCGCATCCCGAGCAGCTGGGTGCGCGGCGCGTCGTACGAACCGATGAACGCGAAGTTCTGATTGCCGAACTTGTCGAGCTGGCTCCCGCTCATCATCACGTGCCGGCGCCCGGACCAGACGACGTCGAACATCGTGCGGTACGGGTTCCAGCCCGCGACGACCTTCTCGGGGTTGTCGACGCCGATCGGGATGATGTTCTCGACGAGGAGGGCCTCGCCGTCGGTCATCACGAGCTCGGGCGCGACGGTCGCCTTCGCGAGCCGTCCGCCGATGACCGGCAGCGTCCCGATCGGGTTGGCGAGGATCTCGCCGTCGTGGGCGAAACAGTCCGCGATCGCCGCTGCGCACACTTCGGCCCGGGTGGGCGGTCCGTCCCTCACGGCGCAACCGCCTGTTGGTACTCGCCTTCGGTGACGTCGATATATCGCGCCCGGAAATCGTTCCATGCGTCGTCGGATTTGGCCGACGCCGTGTACGCACGCTGGAACGCCTCGTCGCGCGCGTAGTCGGGGACGCATTCGGTGAAGTGCGCGCCATGGGGCGTCTCCACGACACCGTCGACCATCAAACGGTTGATGCGGATCGACTGCGGCGGCCCGTCGGCGAGGAACTGCTCGGTCTCGACGATCCGTTCGACGCTCATGAAGCGACGCGCCGCCGCCATGCACATGAGGTCGTCGAAGTAGGGGTCGACATTGAGGTACTGGCCGGTTCCGCCCTGATCACCGCGGTGCATGTGGATGAGCGCTACGTCGAGGTTCAACGCGGGCATGGCCACGAGCTCTTCCGCGTCGGCGTACGGCGACGTGACCGTGCGCAGCGAGCGGTTGAAGCGCATCACGTCGGATCCGAGGCCGACGCGTGTCGGCAGGAACGGCACCCGCCACGCGGCGGCCTGCAGCCCGAGGAGGAACATGCCCTCGTCGAGCTCCATCGTGGTGACCGCGCCGGACTGACGTGCGTTGCGGAAGTGCGGCTCGAGCGCGATCGAATCGAGTGAGACGAAGGCGTAGACGATCTCCCGGACCTTGCCCGCGCGACAGAGGAGCCCGACGTCGGGACCTCCGTACGAGACGATGCGGAGATCTTTCGCCGCCGTGCGGCACAGCGCGCGCACCAAGGCCATCGGTTTGCGCCGTGAGCCCCATCCGCCGATGCCGACGGTCATGCCGTCGCGGACCTCGGCCGCGATCTCGTCGATGGTGACGCGTTTGTCGGGAACCACTCGCTGCTCGATTCTGACGGGGAGGCAGATCGTAGGCGCGCCGGGACACGCCCGGTCCAGCGGTACGCGTGCCAGAATCCCGGGCGATGGATGATCTTCGGTTCGACGGGCAGGCGGTGATCGTCACCGGGGGTTGTCGGGGGATCGGTCTCGGTATCGCGCGGCAGTTCGCCGCCGCCGGCGCCCACGTCCTCGTCGGTTGCCGCAACGTTCCCGAGTCACTGCCCGCGGGCGTGGCGTTCACCGCCGTCGACGTGCGCGAACCCGAACAGGTCGACGCGCTGATGGCCGATTGCGTCGAGCGGTTCGGAAGCATCGACGTGCTGGTGAACAACGCGGGCGGCTCACCGCCGGCCGATTCCGCGACGGCATCACCCCGATTCACGACGGGCATCATCGGACTCAACCTGATCGCGCCCATCGTGTGCGCGCAGAAGGCGAACGCGGTCATGCAGTCCCAGGAGCGCGGCGGCAGCATCGTGAACATCGCCAGCGTGAGTGGCGTACGGGCCTCGCCGAACACGCTCGCCTACGGCGCGGCGAAGGCGGGGCTCCTGAACGCCACGAAGACCATGGCGGTCGAGTTCGCGCCCAAGGTCCGGGTCAACGCCGTCGTGGTCGGTCTCGTCGTCACCGAGCAGGCGCACCTGTTCTACGGCGACGAGGCGGGGATCGCGGCCGTCGGCGCGACCGTTCCGTTGGGACGCATGGCCGACCCCACCGACATCGCCGACGTCTGCCTGTTCCTGGCGTCGCCCCTGGCCCGCTACGTCACCGGCGCCGAGGTACTCGTGCACGGCGGCGGTGAGCGACCCGCGTACATGGACGCCGCGAAGGGGACCGTGCGCGACTGATGCGGATCGTTGTCTTCGGCATCGGCGCAGTTGGTGGGGTGATCGCCGGGCGATTGTTCGAGCACGGCAACGACGTGCTCGCGATCGCCCGTGGCGCGCACTACGAGGCGGTGCGCGACGGCGGGTTGCGACTGGTCGATCCGGACCGCGAGGCGACGCTTCCCCTTCCGGTCGTCGACGCGCCGGCGCGCGTCGACTGGCGCGACGACGACATCGTCCTTTTGACCACGAAGACGCAGGATGCGACGGGCGCGTTCGAGGCGCTCGTCGCCGCGGCCGGTCCCGACGTCCCGGTCGTGTGTGTGCAGAACGGGGTGGCGAACGAGCGGATCGCGCTGCGGCGCTTCCGCCACGTCCACGCGGTCTGTGTGATGCTTCCCGCGGAACACCTCGAGCCGGGCATCGTCGCGGCATCGTCGGCGCCGGTGAGTGGTCTGCTCGACGTCGGTCGCTACCCCTCGGGTCTCGACGCCGTCGACGCGCAGGTCGCGGCGGCGCTCTCGGGTGCGACGTTCGAGTCGATCCCGCGTGCGGACGTCATGCGCTGGAAGTACCGCAAGCTCCTCATGAACCTGGCCAACGCGGTCGAGGCGTTGTGTCAGCCGGGTGACGACGCGATCGAGTTGAGCCGGCTCGTGCGGCGCGAAGGCACGGAGGTCCTGCGGGTCGCGGGCATCGACGTGGCGTCGATCGAAGAGGACCGCGAGCGGCGTGGCGATCGGCTGACGCCACGCCTCGCGCGGGGTGGCGGGTCGACGTGGCAGAGCCTGCGCCGGGGGACCGGCTCGCTCGAGACCGACTACCTGAACGGCGAGATCGCGTTGCTGGCTCGGCTCCACGGCATCGAGAGTCCCGTCAACGAACTGCTCCAGACCGCCGCGAACGACGCGGCCCGGCGCGCGCTCGCACCCGGCTCGCTGCGGGCATCGGACCTACTCAAGGGTGTTGCGAGCTGACCGAGACGACCTCGCCGGTCATGTACGAAGCCAGATCGCTCGCGAGGAAGACGATCACGTTCGCGACCTCGAAGGGTTCGGCCGCGCGCCCGAACGCCTCCCGGGTCTCGAGCTCGGCCAACAGCTCCTCGGTGGTCACTTTGGCGAGGAACGGGTGCATGGCGAGCGACGGCGCGACCGCGTTCACGCGTACGTTGTTCGGGGCCGCTTCGATTGCGGCGCAGCGTGTGAGCGCCATGACCCCGGCCTTCGCCGCCGCGTAGTGCGCCTGCCCGGCCTGGGCGCGCCAGCCCACAACCGACGCGTTGTTGACGATCGCGCCGGCGCGCCGGCTGCCCATGTGGCGCAGCGCGGCGCGCGTCATGCGCATCGTTCCCGTGAGGGTCACGTCGAGCACCGACGACCACTGCTCGTCGGTCATCTCGGTGAGCGTCGCCGTGCCGCCGAGGCCGGCGTTGTTCACGAGCACGTCGAGTTGGCCGCCGCCGAGCTCGACCGCTTCGGCGACGAGACGCTGCACGTCTTCTTCGACGGTGACGTTGCCGAGGATCGCGTGCGCGTTCGGGCCGAGTTGGTCGGCCGATTCCTGCAGCCGGCGCTGGTGGATGTCGCTGATGACGACGCGTGCGCCTTCCTCGACCGCGCGCTTGGCAGTCGCGAAGCCGATGCCGGTCCCGGCGGCCGCGGTGATGAGCACCGTCTTGCCCGCGAGCAGGCCGCGCCCGGGCGGGTACTCGGGAGGTACGGGCGGATTGGTCATCGTGGCTCCTTCGGCAAGCCCAGGGCCTGTTCGCCGATCACGTTGCGTTGGATCTGGTTCGAACCGCCGTAGATGGTGTCGGCCCGCGAGTAGAGGAACAGGCGCGTGAGCCGGTCGTTGCCGGGCTCGGTGGCCACGGCACCTACGCCCAACACGTCGACCGCGAGCTCGCCCAGGCCGCGGTGAAACGTCGCCCACAGCAGCTTGTGGATCGACGTTGCCGGATCCACGGTTCCGTGCTCGAGCATCGGCAGTGTGCGGAGGGCGTGGAAGCGCATCACCCGCAGTGTGATCCACGCGTCGGCGAGCCGCTGGCGCATGACGGGATCGCCCGCGGCTCCGTTGGCGCGCGCGAGATCCGTGATCGTCGTCAGCTCGCTCTCGAACGCGAGCTGTTGACCGAGTGTCGATGCGCCGCGTTCGAAGGCGAGCGTGCCCATCGCGACGCGCCAGCCCGCGTTCACCTCGCCGACGACGTTGCCGGCCGCGGTGCGGGCCCCGTCGAAGAACGTCTCGTTGAATTCGCTGTGGCCGGTGATCTGCACGATCGGGCGGATCTCGATGCGCCCCGGCTGATCCATCGGTACGAGGAGATACGACAGGCCCTTGTGCTTCGGTGCGCTGCGGTCGGTGCGCGCGATCACGAAGATCCACTGGGCCCAGTGCGCCAACGACGTCCACACCTTCTGCCCGTTGATGACCCACTCGTCGCCGTCGAGGTCGGCACGCGTCTGCACGTTCGCGAGGTCGGAGCCCGCGTCGGGTTCCGAGTAGCCCTGGCACCAGATCTCGGTGCCGCGCAGGATGCCCGGCAGGACCTGACGCTTCTGCGCGTCGCTGCCGAAATGCACGATGGTCGGGCCGAGGAGCCCTTCGCCGATGATCCCGACGCGACCCGGTCCACCGGCGCGGGCGTATTCCTCGTAGAAGACGACCTGTTCGAGCAGCGTCGCGCCGCGTCCGCCGTACTCCGCGGGCCATCCCAAACCGATCCAGCTGTCGCGACCGAGCTCTTGTTCCCAGAGGAGTCGTTCTTCGAAGAGCTCGTGTTCGTCACCGGGACCGCCGCGCCCGCGCACGACCGCGAACCGACCGTCGAGACGATCGGTGAGCCACGCCCGCGCCTCGGCGCGAAAGCGTTCCTGGTCGGCAGTGAAGCGCAGGTCCATCGGAAGACGTGGCACGCTATCGCTCATGGAACCCAGGGGCACTGCTGTGGTGACGGGCGCGAGTCGCGGCATCGGGCGCGCGGTCGCGATCGAGCTGGCGGCGCGAGGCTTCGACACGGTCGCGACGATGCGAGACCCCGGCGCCGGCGCGGATCTCACCGGCATGCGCGTCGAGCGCCTCGACGTCACCGAACCGTCGACCATCTCGTTACCCGACGACTTGCGGGTGCTCGTCAACAACGCGGGCGTCGAGAGCGACAACCTGCCGGTCGAGCTCATGCCCGCCGACTCCTGGCAACGGCTGTTCGCCACCAACGTCTTCGGGCTGGTCGAAGTGACGAAGCGCGCGGTGCCCATCATGCGCGCGGCGGGCGGGGGAGTCATCTGCAACGTCACCTCGTCGTCGACGCTCGCGCCCGTGCCGTTCCTCGGGACGTACCGCGCGTCGAAAGCGGCCGTCACCGCGCTCGGGGAGTCGCTCGCGGCCGAGGTCGCGCAGTTCGGCATCCGGGTGATCGAGATCATGCCCGGCCCGATCGAGACCGACATGCTCGTGACCTCCGACCGGCCCCCGGTCGCCGCCGAGCACGCCGAGTACCGCGAGTTGGCGGAACGGCTGTGGGAGGGCCGCCAGGGCATCCGCGACGCGTACACCCCGGCCGGCGAGGCCGCGCGCCGGATCGTCGACGCGATCTGCGACGACGACGGACCGCTGCGCTACGGCTGCGACGATCTCAGCGAGGGCATGCTCGACGGCTGGAACGGCACCGACAACGCGAAGTGGGTGCGCGGGATGCTGAAGTCCTTCTCGTGATCAGCGGGCTCGCGCACACCGCGCTGCGTGTGGCCGACGTCGATGCCGCGACCGCGTGGTACCGCGACGTGCTCGGCCTCTCGGTGCTGTCGCCTCCGTACCGCATGGAAGGCGACGCGATCACACGCGACATGGGTGAGCTCGTTCCCGCGCCCGTCGTGGTGAAGGCCGCGATCGTCGGCATCGACGACGGTTCCGACCGCGTGATCGAGGTCATCGAGTACCCGGCGGTCGCGACGGGTGCACCGCTTCCGCCGGCGGTGACGCGGCTCGGGTTCACGCACGTTGCGCTCTTGTGTGACGACGTGGTCGAGACCCGCGCCGAGCTCGAAGCGAACGGAGTCGAGTTCCTCGTCGACGGGGTGGCCGACGTCGCGGGCGTGCGGACGACGTGGTTCGCCGACCCGTGGAGCAACGTGTTCATCCTCGTCGAGAAGGTGCGTCACCCCGATCGCCCGTACTTCCGTCAGTACTGATTGCTCTCACGCTTCGATCCCGAGGAACGAATCACAGAGTGGCCGTTGGGATACGCTCGAACCCGGCCCGAAGGGAATCGTCTGTGGATTTCGACGAGCACGAGCGAGACGCCGGCGAACCTTCGTCTGCTGCGGCCGCTCCGGCGCTGCCGGTCGCCGACATCGAGGAACTGTCACCGCGCCCCGGTCGCCGACCGCGGCTGTGGGCTCTCAGTGCCGCGTTCGTGACGGTCGTCGTGGTCGCGGCGCTCGTGTTCACATTGCCCGGTTCTCACTGGAAGTCACCGGTTGTGGTGCTCGGCGAAGCCGCGGCGCGGACGACGGCTTCGGGTACCGCGCGTTCCAGCTCGGATGAGATCGTCACCATCGGATCCCAGACGATCGAGCCCGTGCATATCGAGGGCGCCGAGGATTTCGGCGCCAAGACGTCGACGTTGACGGTGTTCGACAGTAACCAGAACACGATCGAGACGGTCCGCAGCCTCGCGGGTACTTCGTACATCTCGATTCCGGCGGCTCCGGATCCGCTGCCCGGCGGCGCACACTGGGTGGCGGTAACGGCCGCCGACCTCGAACTCGACCCGAGCGTGGTGTCGAACGTCGGTTCGGCCGATCCGAGCTCCGGTCTCCAATTCCTGTCGGCGATCGACGGAAACCCGCGCGTGGTCGATCACGATCCGCTCGACCTCGTCAAGGTCACGCATTACGCGTTCACCCTCGATCTCCAGTCCCTGTTCGATCGGCTCAAAGAGGGCAGCAGTGCGCTCGGCGTGCCCGGGTTCGCTTCCGGACTCGAAAAGGTGAAGTCGCTCGTCGATCTCACGAAGATCCCCGGCGAAGCGTGGATCGACAGTGCGGGGCGCGTGCGCCGGTTGACGATGACGATCGGCATCGTGGAGGCGGGTCAATCCTTGAAAGTGGTCACCGACGTCCGCTTCTCCCATTTCAACGAGGCGGTGACGGTCGCAGAACCTGACGCGTCCGACACCGTGCGATTCAAAGACGTCCCCCACTTCTTCTCCGACTTCGCACGTCAGAGCGCACTGCAGGGCTGACGGCTTCGACTCCGCCGGCGTCAGAGGGGATACTCGAGCTCGATCTCGTGGCGGATCGGGATGTCGTGCGCGCCGGTTTCCGGCAGCTCGGGCTTCAGGGGGCGGGATTCGCTCACGGCGTCGCGATGCCACGCGACCCAATCCCAGCCCGCGCGCTGGTACAAGCGGAGCGCGTCGGTGTTGTCGTTCGTCGTGATGAGCCAGAGCCGCTTCCACCCGTTCGCGCGCGCGTAGTCGACGACGGCGTCGAGCAGCGCGGTGCCGGCACCCGCACCGCGGTAGGTCGTCGCGATCACCGCGAGCTCGGCGTCGCCTTCGATCTCGTGCCACAACGCGCAGCCGACGGGCCGCCCGTCGTTCTCGACGATGAAGCCGTCGAGAACCGAGGCGTCCTCGAGCAGCCGCCCGCGCGACACGAGCTTCGTCGACGCGAACTCCGCGGTGACGACCTCGGCGATCCAGGGTCGGTCATCCGGTGTGGCGCGCCGTACCTGCACGCGCCTACTTCACTCCACTGCGCCGGTCGCCCGCAATGCGTCGATGTCGGAATCGCTCAGGCCGAGGATCTCCGAGAGCGCCCACTCGTTGTCCTGACCCAGCGTCGGGCCGGCACGGTCGTAGCCGCCCGGACACGCAGCGAGACGAAAACCGTTGCGTTCGTACAGCCCCGGGCCGAGGAACGGGTGCGTGAGCGGTTCGAAGTGACCACGATGCGCGAGTTGCGGGTCGTCGTGCAGGTCGCCGAAGTCGTACACGGGAACGGCCTCGATCCCTGCGGCCTGCAGTTGCTCGGCGACGTCGAGGCGCCGACGCGTGCGCGTCCAGGCTTCGACGTCATCGCCGGCGATCGACCACAGCCGGGCCAGTTCGTCGTCGGTCCAGCAGGCAATCGTCACCCAGCGATCGCGGATGCCGTCCTCGTCCGCGCACGGGAACGCACCGTGCAGGCGTGCGTCGCGGTGACTGTTGCCGTCGCGCAAACGGAGCACACCGTCGATCTCGTAGTCGAGCAACCACGGCGCGAGCGTCCAGATCGCCGACTCGACCTGCGAGAGATCGAAGTAGACGCCGTGACCGGTGCGGCGCCGGTAGTGCAGGCCGGCGGCGAGCGCGGCGGCGACGTAGCGCGGGGCCAGGGAGTCGGTGATCGTGCCGTAGGGCCCGACCGGCTCGCGGTCGGGCCAACCGGTCAGCGCGTTGTAGCCCGCGAGCGCGGAACCTTGGCCGCCGAAACCGGGATAGTCCTTGTGCGGACCGGTTTGGCCGTTGAGACAGGCGCTCATCATCACGAGATCGGGCTTGATCGCGGCGAGGCTCTCGTAGTCGAGCCCAAAGCTCTTCATCGCACGCGGTGCGAAGTTCTCGGCCACCGCGTCGGCCCACTCGACGACCAGCCGGCGCACGATGTCGACGCCCGCGGGCTGTTTGAGGTTGAGCGTGAGATTGCGCTTCCCGACGTTGAGCCCGTCGTACATCGGTGCGCCCTCGAGGCCGTGCGGGTTGTCGGGGACGGCCAGCGCCATCGCCCGGAGGAAGTCGGGCCGGGTCCGCGACTCGATCCGCAGCACGATCGCGCCGTTCTCGGAGAAGTAGCGCGTCGCGATCGGTCCGGCGGCGCCGGCGCCGAACTCGAGGATGTGCACGCCGTCCCACGCCTTGCGCTCCGCCGGGACGGGCGTCCATCGCGGATAGGTCGTGGCCGGTGAGAGATCGACCGCGGGCTCGGGGCGGACCGGCGCCGCCTCGCCGTCGGCCGAGCGCACCACCACGAACGAGCGGGGGAAGCGCTCCACCCCCTCGACGGGGCCGAAGAACTCGCGGGACGCGAGCTGCGCCGACGCGTAGATCTCGCGCGGCGAGTTCGCCGGCGCGAGCATCAGGTTCGTCTCGCACGCGATGTCGTAGAGCTCCTGCATCGTGTGGCGCGCGAAGTATGCGGCCACCGCGGTCGTGATGCCTTCGAGCTCCTCGTCGCTGGCAGTGTTCTGGTTGTAGGTCGTCCAGTCCTGGCCCGTGAGTGCGTCGGCGGGGATGCCGTCGGCGACCACGAGCTTGGTGATCGTCTCGAGGCTCGCGACCCGCGCCTTGCCGCCGCGCAGCCCGAATGACACGAAGCCGTCGAGCGCGGGCCAGATCTCGCGCGTGCGGCCGATGCGCGCGCCCACGCGGCGGCCGCGGTTCCCCGTCTTCGGGAAGTTCGCGGGCGCGACCATGTTCGCGACGAGCACCACTTCCTGCATCGACACGTCGACCCGTTGCGGTGTCCCGCTCCACAACGCGGTCAGCGCGGCGTACGCGGCTTCACCCCCGGTGTGGGCGTACGAAGCGGGCTCCGTGCAGCGCACCGGCGCGCGGTCGGGGTCGCCGGTGCTGAACATGTTCCCGCTCGCCGCCATCACGCCGAGGTCGGACGCGCGCCACGACGCGCGGGGCCCGTCGAGCCCGAACGGCGTGATGCTCACCCAGACCGCGCCGGGTGCGCGCGCCGGGTCGAGCTGGTGCGTGCCGACCGCGCCGGGCGAGTCGAACACCACGTCGGCGGCCGCGAGCAGCGCACTCAGCGCCGGGTCGTCGGCGGCCAGCGCCGCGACCTGCTTGCCCGCGTTCCACGCCCGCGCGGAGTTGTGGCTCAGCTCGTCGCCGGACGGGGGAACGATCCGGGTCACCGAGGCTCCGAGGTCGCCGAGCACGCGCGCCGCCCGCGCCGCCGGTTCGGTTCCGAGATCGACGACCCGCAGTCCCGACAACAGGCGCAGCCCCGACAGCAGCCGTTGCGGCACTTCTCCCCCCTCCGAATAAACTGACACGAACGTCAG
>Ga0265327_10002898_pt1 | contig 17220 bp, 19 predicted proteins | sample 41621metaG_FD_202089 | JGI IMG/M metagenome (GOLD analysis project Ga0265327, IMG submission 202089) | Rhizosphere microbial communities from Carex aquatilis grown in University of Washington, Seatle, WA, United States - 4-16-21 metaG | ecosystem: Host-associated > Plants > Roots > Rhizosphere... | reverse complement strand
TTCGATCTCGATATCATCAAGGGCGCAGGCATCCGGATCGGCGCAGACCCGCTGGGCGGGGCCAGCGTCGACTACTGGGCGGCCATCGCCGACCGCTGGTCGCTGGACCTGACCGTGGTGAACCCGCTTGTGGATGCCACCTGGCGGTTCATGACTCTGGACCATGACGGCAAGATCCGGATGGACTGCTCCTCGCCCGATGCGATGGCCTCGTTGGTGGCGTCGCGGGACAAGTACCAGATCGCGACCGGGAACGACGCCGACTCGGATCGACACGGCATCGTGACTCCCGATGCGGGACTGATGAATCCCAACCACTACCTGGCGGTGGCCATCGACTACCTGTTCAGCCACCGGGACGGTTGGGCCGCCGAGACCGCCGTAGGCAAGACGCTGGTGAGTTCGTCGATCATCGACCGGGTGGTGGCCGGGCTGAACCGAACGCTGCTCGAGGTGCCGGTTGGATTCAAGTGGTTTGTGGACGGGTTGATCGGCGGGACAATCGGTTTCGGTGGCGAGGAGAGCGCCGGGGCGTCCTTCCTGCGTCGTGACGGATCGGTGTGGACCACCGACAAGGACGGCATCATCGCCGCCCTGCTGGCCTCGGAGATCCTCGCGGTCACCGGGGCTACGCCCTCGCAGCGCTACGCGCAGCTGACCGAGAAGTACGGCGCCCCAACATATGCTCGTGTTGATGCGCCCGCGAGCCGTGAGCAGAAGGCTGTGTTGGGCAAGCTATCGCCCGAGCAGGTCAGCGCCACCGAACTGGCCGGTGAGCCCATCGTCGCCAAGCTGACCAATGCGCCCGGCAACGATGCACCGATCGGCGGGCTCAAGGTTGTCACCGAAAACGCCTGGTTCGCGGCACGGCCGTCGGGTACCGAGGATGTATACAAGATCTATGCAGAATCGTTTCTGGGGGCAGAACACTTGCGGCAGGTGCAGGACGCTGCCCGCGAGGTGGTCTCATCGGTGATCGGGTAAGCGGCTGTCCCGGTAACGAGGCGGACACTAAACCGCGCTTGCCTTGGGAGATCTGGGTCCTGGTTGTCGCGTGCCTGGTGATCGCGCTGGGGTTTGGCGTGGTGGCACCCGCATTGCCGCAGTACGCGCGTAGCTTTGGGGTCAGTGTCACGGCGGCGACCGCGGTGGTGAGCTCGTTCGCCGCATTCCGGCTGGTGTTCGCACCGGCCGCCGGCGCGCTGGTGCAGCGGCTGGGGGAGCGCTGGGTCTACATGTCCGGGCTGCTGATCGTCGCGTTATCCACCGGGTGCTGCGCCTTCGTGCATGACTACTGGCAGCTGCTGGTGTTCCGGTCGCTCGGGGGTGTCGGCTCCACCATGTTCACCGTGTCGGCGGCCGCGCTGCTGGTGCGCATCGCGCCCGAAGAGATTCGCGGGCGTGCACAGGGGCTGTACGGGTCGAGCTTCCTGCTCGGGATGGTGGCCGGTCCGGTCTTGGGTAGTGCCGTGGTGGGCCTGAGTCTTTCGGCACCGTTCATCATCTACGCGGCGGCGCTGGTAGCCGTCGCCGTGCTGGTCCACTTCGGACTGCGGCGCTCCACGCTGCTGGAGGTCGCCGACGAGCATCACGGCGCTCCGGTGACACTGAAATCCGCGCTGCATCACCGAACCTTCCTGGCCGCGCTGATGTCGAATTTCAGTGCGGGGTGGGCCATCTTCGGAATCCGTGGGGCCTTGCTGCCGCTGTTTGTGATCGAGGCGCTGCATCAGCGACCGGGCGCCGCTGGACTGGTGTTCGCCGCATTCGCGGCGGGGGACGTGTCCACGGCTTTTCTCGCGGGATCGTGGTCCGATGACATCGGGCGTAAGCCGCTGGTGGTGGCCGGGTTGGTGGTCTGCGGTTCGACCGTGGTGGCGATGGGCTTCACGTCGTCGCTGCCGGCGCTCATCGTGCTGTCGCTTATCGGTGGGATAGGCGCCGGTTTGTATGCGTCGCCGCAACAGGCCGCGGTGGCCGATGTGGTGGGCAGCCGGGGCCGGGCAGGGACGGCACTGGCGACCTTCCAGATGACCTCCGATATCGGGCTGGTGATAGGACCCGTCGTCGCGGGGGTCATCGCCGAGCACACGTCGTACGGATGGGCGTTCGTGGTGGGTGGTGCGATGCCGCTGATCGCGGCTGTGGCGTGGGTGTTCGCACCGGAGACGCTGGGGAGACTTGCGTCACCGCAGGTTAGGAGTATGCAGGAAGTAGCAGAGGATGTCGGCGGTCCTGAGCGCTGAGATTTTGAGAGCCCGTCGCCGTGGTGTAACTTCGTCCGAGCACACAACTAAACATGGGGCTATGGCGCAGCTGGTAGCGCACCACACTGGCAGTGTGGGGGTCAGGGGTTCGAGTCCCCTTAGCTCCACAATAATCCCAGGTCACAGGCCTGGGATTCTTTGTATCCGGGGGCGAAAATGCCCGAAGTGGACATTAAATGGACACTAATTCGCGCGACGCTCCCTGGCAGGCCCCGTATCCGGGGCGCTTATCGCCCCCGTGGACCCGGAGTGGTTAGTTAACTTATCCGGTGCCGAGTGGATGCGCTTGCACTACGGCTGTTGTAGTGTGCTGTGAATCACCGGGGGTGTTTGCCGAAGGGGGGCCGTGCTGTGGCGGGCGACGAGAATGTGCTCAAGGTTGATCTCGCGGCTTTGGGCAAGCTTGGTCCGCATCTGCGCACGCTTGCCGGTGAGATTAGGGGCAGCATCCCGGCCGGTGGTTCGGCGCCTGCTGGTGCTGATTCGGGGTTGGCGGCGCTGCATGGTGTGTCGAAGGCCATCGCGGATGTGAAGCGGGTTGGGGCTGCCCGATTGGACGCCATCGCTGATCTCAGTGACGAGGCCCAGCATGTCATCGCTGTGACTGCTGGTGGGCTGGAGACCGGTTTGCGTAGCCTGCCGAGCATCTATCAGCCGCCGTTACGCGCTTAGCAGGTCGATGCGCTTGTGACGACGCTCGATGAGTTCATGGCGATCAACCCCAATGCCTACATGGCCGTGGTGGATACCTGGCGACCGCAGACCACACAGTTCAAGGAAGCGTTCGACGACTACAAACGCTGGGCCGGGGCACCCGCTGGCACGGAGTGGACGGGGCGTACCGCGAACGCAGCCTACGAGGCGGCGTCCCTCGATTGCCACGGTTCCGATAACGCCGATGATGCCGCCGAGGACATCGTGACGCTGGCCTCGGCCACCATCACCCATGAGGTTTTGCCGCCGCTGAACAACGGTAAGACGATGATCGAAAACGCTTTGCGCGCCAAGGATCAGGGTGTCTCGATCGACCAAAGTTTCAACATGAGCTACACCCCGCCGGAGGGTATGAGCGAAGAGACGGCGCAGAGGAACCGCGATCACGTCGTCGAAGCTGAGCGACAGATCAAGGAGTATGTCGCCAAGTGGGAGAAGGGCTGTCAAACCCTCAAGGGTCAAGCCGATTCTGCGGCCCAGAAGATCACCGGCTGCATCAATCCGAAAACCGCCTTGGTGGATGGGCGCAAGGTCCTGCGCGATGTCGCCGCCCCGAAACCTGGTGATGGCCCAGCCATAGTGACCGCGACGAGCGGTAAGCCGCATGGCTACGTCGCGGCCTTGCAGGGTCAGGCCACCGAAACAGCCGATGGGACAACCAAACCCGCTGGCGCTGCAGGCAGTAACACCTCTATCGACTACAAGGCGGTGTATCCCAAAGACGTATCGGTTGGCGATAAGAACGTGGACCCTTCCAAGCTTGGCGGCATCGGGTCGATACCAGGGACGCGTGACACTGCCAGTGGGCGTGAGCCGCCCGCCAAACTCGCATCGGCCCTCAAGCCCCAGGATGTGCCTGCGTTCAAAGAGATGACCCGTGAGAAGCTGACGAGGCTAGAGGTGCCTGCCGACCAGATAGAGGCCCAGGTCAACAAGGCGGTCGAAGACGCGCAGACACCTCGCCTGGTACGCACCGATGTTCCCTCGGCCACACCTTCTGAACATGTCAGCAGAGATTTCGGGGAGCAGTTCAACCGGTTCACCAACGGTATCTCCGATTCGGCCACCAAAACTGTTGACGGTCAGATAGAGCAAGCGAAAATCCTTACCGGGCAAGCCGGTCCGGGTGCACCCGGTGTCGCGGAAGCGTGGAAACAGGTTGGTCTCGGTGCGGTCCAGCAGGCGCATGAGTTGACCACCGACCCGCTGGCCGCGCCCAAGATGGGTATTGAACAAGCCAAGGACTTCTACAACAACCCGTCGGATTTCATCGGCAAGAACATCATCCACGGCACCGAAGCCGCCGTAGGCGGCGTGGTTGGCGGCGAAGTCGCAGCCGGAGCACGCGGACTACTCGGCGACCTCACCGGCACCGAAGGGCGCGCCCTCACACACGGAATCGAAGACGCTGCGCCAGGCCACCACTCGGCGCCAAGCGGTGATCACACACCAGCCGGTGGCCACAGCGGAGGGACACACACACCGCAACCGGATCTCAACCACGTGAGCACCGAGTCCGGCGGCCCCGGCGGATGGAATCAAGAGCTCAACAAACCAGCACCGAACACTCTCTACAACGTTGATGACCGGTTCCACTACAACACCGACGACCAGAGCCGTGTCGGACATGCACACGCCGACCTGGATGCCGGTTCGGCTGCGGATAGGAACGGGTATCAGCAACGAATCGCAGGCGGGCCCGACCGGCTACCGGGTGATGAAGGTGGTCACATATTTGGCAGTCAATTCGGGGGTCCGGGAGAAGCCATAAATATCACGGCTATGCGTGACACATTAAATAGTGTCGGAAATCGTGAATATTACAATCTCGAAGGCGACTGGAGAACCTACCTTGACGAGGGAAAGAAGGTCAGCGTCGAAGTAGATATTACCTATCCAGGTGATTCCAGAAGGCCAGCAATGTATGCCGTGAAGACATATGTCGATGGTAACCTCGACTCCGTCCACTCCTTTAGGAACTAGAGATGACCGAGAACACTGACCAGCCACCGTACCTAGTCCAGCTAGGAGCGCTGCAAGAGGACGCGGCCAAGCTGCTCTATTACAGCCTGCCGGAGGAAGGGTGGGAGAGCAGCACGCTCATCTTCCGAGAAGCGGCCAACTACGGGGAGTTTGTAGTCACACGCAACAATTTAGATGGACGCGAGGAATTAATAGCTCCGTCAAATGCGCTGATGACCGCAATGATGAAAATGCGGGACTACATGGCCACCCAAGGCAATGGTGCATGGCTTGAAGCTGTGATGAAGGTACAAAGAGATCCCGCTAAATTCACTTTCGATTACAACTATGATGCGCGTCCCCAGTGGAAGACACCCCCCACGGACGAGTCATATATCGAGGACCTAGGCAAGTATCCCCGCCCTGCCGATCAAATTCCGGACTGGTACCCGCGTTAGCGGGTGCCTGTGAGCTAGTTGCGAGTTCCCTGCACAAATGCCGTGAGTGCCGCGTACGATTACCGCCGGTCCGGGGTATCGCATCGAGGGGAAGGCGTTCACAAAATGTCAGCACCACAGTCAGCTGCGCCAGGCTGGTATCCCGACCCATCTGGCGCGCCGGGGCAGCGCTACTTCGACGGCACCAACTGGACCGTTACCGCGCCGCCGCCGCCCGCGCCTGCGCCTGCGCCAAAGAAGGGGCGCAAGTGGCCTTGGATTGTCGGTGGGGTCGTGGTGCTGCTCATCGTTATCGGCCTTGCTGGCGGCAACAAGGATAGTCAAAAGCCCGCTAGCACAAAGCCAGTCGCTAGTGCCACACAGTCGGCCCCAAGCGCGAGTGTCGCAGTGGAGAAGGCTGCACCAGGGGTTGGATCCGAAGTCCGGGATGGCAAGTTCGCATTTGTGGTCGACAAGATCGACATTGGTCAGAGTGTTGTTGGTCGCGATGGCAACCAGTTCATGCAGAAGAAGGCCCAGGGCGAATGGGCGGTGCTGTCGATGACGGTCACCAACATCGGTGACAAGCCACAGACTTTCTTCGCCGAGAATCAGAAGCTCATCGCGGGCGGCAAGACTTTCTCTGCGGACAGCACCGCGTCCATGTATCTCGGCAATGACGCGCTCATGGCAGAGATCAACCCCGGCAACAAGGTTGAGGTGCAGGTCGCGTTTGATGTGCCGGTCGGCACTGAACCCGATCAAGTCAAGCTGCACGACTCGGCCTTCTCAGGCGGCGCGGCCGTCAACCTCAAGCGGACTGGCTAGCACTACTGCACGCAAAGCAGCCCCCGCCCTTAGCATTCTGAGGGGCGGGGGCTGATTGCCGTCTCAATCGACACAAGACACCAGAGTCGCTGAGATAATGACTCGCATGACAATCGAGATTCAGCGGCAAGGCCCGGGTCATGAGCCAGTAGCTGAGACGTACGAAAAGCACTCATATGAGATCACTGACAGCGGAGTGCTGAGAATCTTTGACACGGACAAGGAAGCGCTTAGCCCCGTGGCGATCTACTCACCGAGCGGATGGCTTCGCCTAGTGGAGTATGCCCCGGAGTCTCCCAGCGAGGTTCAGAAAAGTATTGAGGACTGGTTTAGCGACTGAGATCCTCTACAGCCGCCCCTCGAGCTGTTCGGGCAGTGGTGGTACGTCGCCGGTGGCCCCTCCTTGGATCCAGCGCCGTAGTTCGCGTAGGTGGGCCAGGGCGATGCCTAGTACCTTCTGCTCTTCGGTCAGCCGTACCTCGAGCGCCTGGACGCGGCCACCGAGTGCGCCGATGGCGGCGTTGTGGGCTTCGCGTTGCTCTGTCATTGCGGCTGCGAAGGTTTCTCGCTGTTCGGTGGCGAAGGCTTTCCAATCGGCAGAGCTGTTGGCGTCCTTCGCGTTCCGGCGGTCTACTAGCGACTTGATGGCAGTGCCGATGACACCGCCTGCCAGCAGGCTAACGGCAACTTCAAGCCACTGGTCGAGGGTCATTGTCCCGTCTCGTCGGTCTTCGGCGACCCGCTGCGGGGGATGTGCGCGGTAGCGACGACCTGTCCACCGACCACGAACACAGTCGAGATCAGATTCAGCCACAGTGGTGCGGCCTTCTCGTCAACGACGTTGTAGTACAGCATCAGCGAAAATGCGGCAACGGCAACGGCGTAGAGCCACAGCCGCGCCTTCGGGGTCAGTAGCTCTTTCAGCTTCTGGATCGCGTAGGCAATCGACTTCATGGTTATGCCGCCTTCTTTTCGTCGAGCGCGGCGACAGCGTCGACCAGTGTCTTGCCGTCCAGCTGTGGCCAGCCGTTCCCGCCGGGGCCGCGCAGCTGCTCCCAGATTTCGATGAGCAGCTGGCGATCGGTGCGAGGATTGTCGGGAGCGGGCAGCGTGGGCGGTGGCACGACGACGGGCGGCTTCGGTGGCGCGACCGGATCGAATTCGCCGCGCATATCCTTGGCGACTTCGCTACGGAACCAACCCATGTCGAGGTTGCCGGGGTCCCACTTGCCTTGTGCCGAGCCAGCCCATTCCTTGTGGCCGATGTTGCGGTTGACACCCACACCGAGCTTGGTTGTCAACGCAGCGGCCACGTCACGCATAGAGATGATCTGTGCGTCCGGCCAACGCTGACCGGGATCGTACGTGCCGTCCGGCGCGATGTCGGGCCAGGCGCATTCGATGCCAATCATGTGCTGGTTGGCGTTGTTCGTCGGCAGCCACGGATAGGACCCTTGGCCCGCATGCCAGCACACACCGACCGCGACGATCGTCACCGTGCCATCGGGGGCGATATGGATGTTCGACAGCGGCCCTTGTAGGTCGGGGCGCCCGTTGCGGATCGACTGTGCGGTCTCGCGCGAGTTGCCGGTGTGATGCCACATAACACCACGGATGTCTGCGAAGTCGCCGTGGCCGGAGGTCTGCCAACCGGGCAGTGTCTTGAGCCGGTCGCCGAGTGCGGGCCGTAAAACGTCTTCGAGCCAGACGGGGTCGCCTGTCCATGCCATGGTGTTACCTCCGGGTGGTGTTGGTTCGTCGGTGGATAGGGCGCGGCGCAGCACTTCCCATGCCTCGCTCCACTTTTCGGCGTAGCGATCGGGGAATGAGCTGCGCTGGACACGCTGTGCCATTTCGCCGGCAAAACGGGGATTGCCTGCAGCCCTCGTGTATTCGTCGGGGAGCCGGTCAAGGAACATGCCCACGGAGCGGGCCAGGGTCATGCGATCGAAGGCGGTGCCCCACCACGCTTCGCCGTTCGGCCCCGGCTGCTGCTGCAGATACCCGGATGAGCGGCTGTCGTCCGAGGTGGAGTCGTGCGGATAGTTCATGGTTTCGGCGTCACGTGACGGATTGGCGGGGCACCACCACTGACGCTGGCCCGCCTTGTCGTTGGCCCCAACCTCGGTGGAGATGGCCATGAGTGCAATGGCAGTGGCCAGCTCATCGAGACCCATATCCAGTGCGACGGCGTGCACCTCGCGTGCCACCTGTTCTCGGGTGCGTAGCGGCTGGGCGTCGAACTCTATGAAGCTCACAGGCCCAGTCCCAGCCTGCGGGCGGTCTCGCGGACCTTCTCGACCAGTGGGTCGATAATCCGGTCATCGACATCGCCAGGTATCGCGTCGGTGATCTTGTCGACCCCGGAAATCGCAGTGTTGCCGACTGTTTCGGCGATGGCGATGACCACCGCTTTGATGATCACCGGGATCTGCTGACGAATCTCGTCAACGACTGCGTTGCGAATTGGGTCGGTGATGTGTGTCTTGATGAACCCCATAGTTGTTGCCTCTCTTATTAGTACGAGCGCCACCGAAGCCAGATACGCGCTGGCCCGCCTGTGCCGCCTTTGGTGAAGCTGCCGAAGATGCCGCCATTGCCTCCAGCGCCGCCCGCGCCGATCCCGCCTGTACCGGCGTTGCCGGTGCCTCCGCTGCCTGCGGCGAATGTCTCTCCGAAGGCCGAGAGCGTTTGGGGGCTTATGGTTTTGCCGTTCCGGCCGCTGCCGCCGGAGTTGGCGCCTTCGCCGCCCAGGCCTCCCGGGGCGGATGCGATGAGCCCGCCGGGGCCGTTGATTGATGTTGTGCCGCCGGAGCTTCCGGGTGCGCCCTTGCCCCCGGCCTCTGATTGACCGCCTATACCTCCGGCGCCCAAGGTCAGGCCTAGCGAGCTACTGGGGACGATGAATGTGCCGGTGAGCCATGTGCCGGTGTAGCCGCCTATTCCAGAACGGCTGAGACCGCCTTCACCGGCACCACCGCCGCCGCCCGCAGGTAGGATCACGTAGTCGGCCCAGTAGGCCCAGGTGGGCGGTAGGACGGACTGCGATTCGGCGATTGGGTCGGTGCGGGGGTCGTTGGCCCACACCTGCACATCGCCGAGACTGATGCCGTTGATGTACTTGTTCACGGGGCCATCCACGCCGCCGATGAGCAACGTATCGCCAATGCTGATAGGCATTTACGTCGCCCAGATGTAGACGGTGTTGCCGTCCCGTGGGGTTGGCAGAGCGTCATATTGAGCCCTGGTGCCCGCCCACACCGTCAGGGAGGTGGCGGTGCCGTTGACGGACCCGACGACTCTGCCGGTGCCGAGCTTGGACACGTCGATGGCTGCGTTCGCCGCGACCTTGGCATTGGTCACTGAGCTGTCCGTGGGTACGCGGGTATCGCCCAGGCGAGCATCGTTTCCGGCGCAGGCAGTGGCGGCGGTCGTGCCGGTGGTTGGCGGAAAGGTGGACGGCTTGCCCATGATCGCCGACCAGGCGACTGCCAATGTCGACTTGGTTACCCATCCCATCGGCTACTGCAATTCGTAGATGACGCCGGATGTCAGGTCGAGATAGGAGTCCCCGACCTGCTGTCCGGTGATGGTTCCCGGCGCACCGTTGCCGGTGGTGATGCGTGCCCCGCGTGGGCCGGTCGCCCCGGTGGCGCCTGCCTGGCCTGCGGGCCCCTGATTACCGGCTGGACCGGCAGGCCCTTGCTCCCCGGTGGCACCGGTATCGCCCTTGACACCTTGAATGCCCTGGAGGCCGGTGTCGCCCGTATCACCCTTGTCGCCCTTGGGGCCTTGAGTGCCCTGTGCGCCAGTGGGTCCCTGCGGGCCGCGAATCGATACACCCGCACCATTGGCCGGGAAGGCTCTTGTCGGCGATGGGCGACTCAATGCGGATTAACACGCCGTCATCGGTGATGGTCGGTTGTATTGCTGTGCCGTCTATTTCGGTACCGGCACGCACCGCCGCCATGTCCGGGTAGAACCGCAGATCGATGGTCGTGCCTGCCGGAAAGATGTCGCCAATGTTCGGCGCGGTGCCGTCATCGTCAGCCTTGAGACGTAACAGCAATATGAAGTCCTGCCGGACCGATAGCGTGATGTTCAGGTCGGGGTCGTAGCCGCCAATCATTGATCCGCTCCCATCTGCGCTATCGCTTCGTCGTGTGTTGTGCCGGGCGCAAACTCGTGCAGCCGTTCAAGACTGGTGGCGCAGGCGTTCGCATCGACCGCGATAGCCACCGTGGGACGCGGGGTGTACACATAGGGGGCGCCGCGTGTGATTTCGTCTACGTGGCGGTCGTGGCGCTCTTCGGGGGTGTCGACGTCAATGACTACATGCGAGCCATCGGTTAGCCGGTAGTGTTTGCAGCCGTCCGGCCATGCGCTCATGTCTGTCTGTAGTTCAACGGCTTTGGCCATGGTTAACCCGCCTTGTAGATGATGAATGCGACACCGTGGGGCGCGGTTCCTGGCTGGCCCGCGACTTGCGATGAGCCGATTGAGCCGCCGCCGACTGCGGCCCCGCCGCCACCGGAGCCGCCTCCGGGGTAGCCGCCGGTACCTCCGGCGCCGCCTGTCTTGGTTCCCAAGCCGGTTGACCCTGCTCCACCGCCGCCGCCTCCACCGCCACCCCCGGCTTTGGTTGGCCCGGTCAGTGAGGCGGTGCCGCCCGGGCCACCGGCTGTGGCTGTGCCCGATGTGTTGCGGCCTGCACCGCCTGCACCGCCTACAGCCAGGGGGGTGCTGCCACCTGCGGCGCCTGCGCTGCCACCGGAGCCGGTGGCCTGCCCTCCGGCGCCGCCCCGGCCTGGCGTTGATGCTGCCGGGGTAAATCCGGCTAACGTCGAGATGCCGGAACCATCCGGTGAGGACGCGACCAGAGACCCAATTGACGTGATGCCGCCGTTTGCGCCGTTGGCGGTCGCGCCCGTCCCGACCGTGACAGCCAGGGATGCCGGTACGTCTGCCGGTGCAATCTGTTGGGCGATGTACCCGCCCGAAGAGCCCTCGACACCGCCGAGCCTTACATCAGCGTTCGTCGCCGAGGTGGTGCCCGGCATCGCTTTGCCGCCGCCGCCGATACAGATTCCGTACCACTCAAGCAGGTTGGCGGGTTTGGTCCACGTGCCATTGGATGTGAAGGTGTCGACGGTATATCCGCCGATGACGGCTTGCTTAATGGCCGCGATGGTCTGCTCTACTTCTGCGGCGGTGCCTTCTGCGGCGGTGCCGCCAAACCAGGTGTTCCACATGTTCTTGAAGCCGTCGACAACGCTTCCCAATGCGTCATTGGCGTTGGTGTTCGCGGCCTGCGCGGTGGTGTTGGCTGCTGCTGCGGTGGTGCGTACTCCGGTGATGGCGTTGAACAGGCTGGTGATGAAGTTGTCATTGCCGCCAGGATTGGCGCCACCCTGCCCGCCCTTGAGGATGGCGTCGAAAGCGTTGCGTATCCACGAAGCCGCGTCGTTGGGGTCCGAATCTGGCTTGCCCGTGATGATTTCGAAAAAGTCACCGATGACGGGGATGTTCTCGACCCTGTCCTGCAGGTTGGCTATCGCCGACTGAATGCCCGTGATGGTGCCTTGAATCCCGGTAACCACGCCGCCGAGGGAGTCCAGAACATTCCACTTGCCGGTGAGAATCCCCGCCAGCACACCGAGGTCAATGCCGGTAAGGCGCTTGATGCCGTCGATGATGAACTGCAGGAACTTGTCGACACCGTCGCCCGCACCCTTGGTGAAGGCCATTGGATTGTCAAAGGCCAGCTTGGTATTCGGGTTGTGGGTGAGCGGTGGCCCGACCTGGCGCCGATCGAAGACGCCCACTAGACCGGAATCACCTGAATGGCCAGCTGCGCATCGCGCGGCTGAAAGTTGTACACACCGAACAGGCCATCTGTGTATAGGAAGACGGTCAGGATTCGCTTCTGGCCCTGCGGGAATCGGCCATACACGCCGTCAGGGGAGATCGCATCTGAAGGGGTCTGCGGCGTCGAAGCGTGCGGGCTGATATGCAGCATCTGCGACGAGTTGCCGAATCCGCGGGCAACCAGAATGCCGCCCTTGGGGTCGGTGTTCGGCTCCGAAATGCGGACCTCGCAACCGATCTGGAACGGATCGAAGTCGAGGTCAACGCCGTTGGTGCGGAGGTGGCCCTGAATCCACAGGTTGTAGTCCTGGGTCTGCTCGGGGATCTCGCGCGAGCCGATCGGCACTTTCGTGCCCACGGCCAGTGGCACCGACTGGAACGCCGCCTCTGGCATCGTGTACATGCGCGTGGCGAACGGGTTCGGGTCGCGCAGTACGAACTTGCTGAGCTGCGAGTCCCAGGTGACGACCTGGCCACCGGTGGGGGGCAGTGTGTCGTCGAAGTCGATCGCTTCGGCGATGGTGGCGTTATCGCCCTTGGGGCCTTGCGGCGCCGCGATCTCGAAATGCCATCCGGGGTTGTTGGCGGTACCGCTGACAGTGATCTTCGACCTGCGACCCTGCAGCTGCTCGGACCACGGGATTGCCTCAATGGTGGGGGTGATGTTCGGCACCGGCCCTGCCGGTCCGGCAGTGCCCATCGCCTTCACTTTGAAGCCGGTGCCGTCCCACATGTAGACCTGGTTGCCGATCCACCAGGCCTTGCCGATGTCGTCGGGGGTGTCGGTCAGCGTCTCGGCGATCTCTTCCAGCTCTTGGAGACTGTCGATGGATGAGCCGTATTGCATCTTCACAATGGGCGCCATCTCGCCGTCGTTGCCCTTCGGGCCAACCAGGGCGTCCATGGTGACTACCGCGTCGTCGCCGACCATTTCCATGGTGGCTGTGGTGGCGCCGGGGGTATCGATGTCGGACACGTCGCCGTAGAAGTGCACATTGGCCAGGCGGGTACCGAGATACACCCGATCGCCAAGTTGTGCCTGTACCGGGTCTGCGGGTGCGGTCATTGCTGCGCTCCGTCCTCAAAGGTGATTCGGGTCTTCTGGCGCCAGCCCTGCGGCGCGTCATCGACGGGCACGCCGCCAAGCTGGCGAATCCAAAAGGCCTTGGCGTTGCCGGAAAGGTTCTCGATGTCCTGCGGCGTTGTGGCCGCGTCGATTTCGTCCTGCACGTCATCGGGTGCGTTGATGCCGACCCACTCCAGGGCGCCCTCATGTTGGGCACCTTCGACGCGGCGGCTCTTGATCAGCGCCTCGTCTTGGTGAAGCCGGAAGCCGCGCAGCGCAAGGTGGTAGGCGATCATCGGCGCCAGATACGACAGGTCCAGCGTCTTGCCGTCACGCATGCCGACAGCGACCAAGGCACTGGCGATCTGATGCATTGCCACGTTCGCGTTGTGTAGGTGCTCAGTGGGCGCGTCGGCGACGCGTGGGTCGGTGCCCATCGCCGCGCCTTCGTGAATGCCTTTGACATACATCAGAATTCGTCTCCACTTCCCATGAGCATTCCGACGACCGACCAGGCCGCCTGTAGTGTTCGCATCCCCTTGGCGGCGGGGTCTTCTTCTTCGCCGTCCATGCCGATTGATAGGCCGTACTGCAGCGGTGTCGTCTCGTCGTAGGCCATCCGAATCGCCGAGCATTGATCGGTATGGATGACGTCGACCAACTCAAAGCCGAGACGGTCCCCGAGGGTGAAGTCGTAATGAACCAGCCACGGGTAGCCGTTGACGACGTTTGTCTTAAAGCTGGTGTAAGGCCTTGTCTTCCAATGGCCATCCCGTAGCGACTTGATACCGGACACGGTGTATGCCGAGCCAGAGCCAGCTTCCCAATGTTCAAGGAAAGCGTGTGTGCCCATCTGGAATACACGCTTGACATCCGTAAACCGTTGGTACGCGAGGAGACTGTTGTCCAGCTGGCCCTGATAAAGTTCTTCCAAGCCTGGCGTTCCCGGCACCTGCGCCGCGAATGGCCCCTGAGAGATCAGGGCCGACAACTCTGACAGGGCATACTTGATGCCAAATGTCTGCAGCTGGTTGACGATTGCCGGTGACTTAGAACCGGTCATGATGGTGCGTGCCTTGGCCTTATGCACCGCGCGAACCGCATCGATGATCGCCGAATGCTCGGTGTCGCGGAAGATCACAGTCGGCGGCGCCGGGGCAACCTTGAGCCACTTGCGGAACAACGGGTCAGTCTTGCCGTCGTGATCGGCGTCGACCGGAATGATCGTCTCGGTGATCATGTCGTCAGCCAGAGAACCGAACAGGTTGATAACGCCGTCGATGGCGGTGCCGGTCGGGCCAGTGACGCCCGACTTGTCTTCTACCGCAAGCACAACACAGTTCCGGGTGGGCCGGGTCAGGATGTTGTTGCCGAGCAGTTCGGCCAGCTCTGTATGTGGCGAGTCCTCGTCTTCGGTCAGCCACGTGTAGGCGCGGATGATGCATCCGGCGTCCTTGAGGATCGGGTCAAGCACGCTATGCGCATCTGTCCACCGCGACGTGACGAAGCTCAGCCGCGATTGATCAAGGAACGGGTTGACAAATGCAACCTGCACCGGCCAATCCAGTGGACTGATATTGGTGAGCTTGGTGCCCAGCCACACCGCAGGGTTGGCGATGTTGGTGATGATGTTGAAGCCCGGCACATATTGGCGGGCCAGGTTCACAAACAATGTCGTCGCGGAGATGGTGCGCGTATTGCCGGGTAGCAGCCACATCTTGGGCTGCTGGACCTCGGGCGGAAAGAACGGATTTGCGCCTAGAAGAATGTGTTCCAGGTGCTTGCGGTTGTGGATGAGCTGCAGCTCAACCAGGTGGATGCCATCGGCGGTGCGCCGAATGTTGACCGCTTCGACCTTGCCGCCCCACCGGGTGCGCCACGTCTTCTTGGACGGGTTCGGGTCGATGGTGATGTGCAGGTCCTCTTCGGCGCGCACATCACGGGTGATGAACTCAGTCAGCCAATCGTTGGCCAACAGGGTGATTGAGCCCTGGCCCGCCGCGTGAATCATTTCTTCGGCGTCGAGCTTCTGTTCAGCGGCGACAACGCCAATGAACTTCATGTCTTTGTCCCACAGCCGAATTAGGGGACGTTGACGCGCCGAGTCGATGATGACCTGGCGGCGCCGATGCATGTAGCGGTACGCCTCACCTGGGCTGCGCGCAGGATCGGGCGCAGCCAGAGTCGCCATCTAGAAAGCGGTCTCGTACTTCTGTGGCATGAAAGCGGTCACCTTCGCATCAGGGTTCGTGTGATAGACGGCGGTCGTCACTTCGGTCTCGCGCGGAATGTCGGACGCGAACCGCTGGCCGCGACTGCGGCGCCACGCGGGGAGGCCCTGGTCGCCGAGGTCATGCAGAAGCGGTACGTAGTCGAGGATTTCGGCCTGTCGAGCGAACCGGTAGAAGACGTTGTCTACCGGTTCCTTGCTGGTGGTGAATGTGCGTGCAGTTGGGTCGGTATCGACCATGAGAAAGCCGTCGCCGCTGTAGATTTCAGGGCAGCGCACCAAGTTCTGGGTGAGGCCGTCCTGAATCCATGCGGTGCCGGTTCCGCTGATAATGAACTTGGGCCAATCGTCAATCTGGCCCTTGTTGACGTATTGGACGTGAGTCATCCATGCCTGCACCGGCAATGCTTCGATACCATCGGTTAGGAAGTCTTCGAGAGTGGTGAATAGCGAGCCTTCGCCTCCGACAGTGACTTTCGGCTTCGTGGCGTCGAACCCCACCGTCTTCGACTTGAACATCTTTTTGTAGGCGTACGGGTCCGGACTGACGACATTCATCGTGACCTTGCGCATGTTGTTCCCGAATGCGACAGGGTCCTTCGACATCGTCTCCGGTGTTGCACCGCCATCCAAAATGACCTTGAGCCAGCGCCACCCGGTCGAGCGGGTGAAGTACCCCAGCCAGCCGTGCTGAGTCTTGGACCAGGCGCGTTGCCACTTGGCCTCGGTGTTTCGGTAGATCGTTTCCGTCGAGACCTTGAGGCGTGCACGAACATTGGCGTTCGGGTTCAAGATGACACCGAATGACTGGGGGCGGCGCTTGATGTCGGTGCGCTCGCGCCGCGACCCGATTAGGTACGGACCCTCGGACCACCGGTGGTCGAACGGGACCGACATGGCGCCCATAAGTTCGGACTCCAGCACTGCGCCTTCGCGGCCGCGATGGTTACCGGCAAGGTGCCACTTGCTGCCATCGACACCGATGTACAGCACGTTGGTTTCCATGTTCTTAAGCTCTTCGGGCAGCCACTGCCAGCGCGTGAACTGCTCCCAGCCGGGGAACTTGATTGCCTGAAACACTGCGCCCGCAAGCTCATTGGAGTTTCCACCCCAGTGATAGAACGGCGCTTGTATCTGGTTGTCTGCCGGGTTCTCTTCCCAGTTGTCGGGGTTTTCGGTCACTGTCCCAGTCCTGGTGTCGAGTAGGTGCGCGTCCGTTCGTTTTGCTTCTTCTGAATCGACGTCTGGACGGCCTGCGGGTCCATGCCCTGGTTGCCGTTGAGGTTGATCGAGTTGTCGATGGTGGTGGGCTGCGACATTCCTTGCTGGAACGCGTTTGTGGCGATGTCGCCGATACCGGCGATCAGCCCGCCGGGGCCACCGCCAGGCATCACGTTCTCGCCGGTGACAGTCGATGTCTGGCCTTGCGAGAACAGGCCGGTGAGGCTCGGCATGCCCATGCTGTTGAGTAGTCCGTCGCCGCCTTGTCCGAGACCGCCGCCAGCGCCACCGCCGCCACCGAGTAGGCCGGTGAACATCTTCACCAGGCCCCACTGTCGGGGGTCGGAGAACAGGGAGCCGTCGAAGCCGAGGCCCTGGAACAGTCCATCGATCAGGCCGGACCCGAGGTCGCTTCCGGCTGCGCTGCCACCGCCCCCGCCGAGGGGCGAGTTCTGCATGGCGGCGTTGTATTCGCCCTGCGTCTGCGTCAGGTCGTCGGTGGCTTGCGCCTGCTCGCGCTGTGCCTTCGCGAGGCGACGCTCAGCGGCGTCACGTTGCTTTCGGGTGACCTTGCTTGGGTCCTTGGCATTGAGTTCGTCTAGCGAGGCCTGGGCCTGCTGTACGTCG
>Ga0265327_10002897_pt1 | contig 17226 bp, 16 predicted proteins | sample 41621metaG_FD_202089 | JGI IMG/M metagenome (GOLD analysis project Ga0265327, IMG submission 202089) | Rhizosphere microbial communities from Carex aquatilis grown in University of Washington, Seatle, WA, United States - 4-16-21 metaG | ecosystem: Host-associated > Plants > Roots > Rhizosphere... | reverse complement strand
ACGATTCGCTCGAGCGCGCCGGCGAGACGCGCCGCGGCATCGGGCGCCGCGTGGTCAAAGACGAGCCCGTTGACGCCGTCCCGCACGAAGTCACCAAAGCAGGCGAGACGGGAAACGACCGGCACCGCGCCCGCCGCCATCGCCTCGGCCACGCTGACGCCGAAGGTTTCGCCCTGCCCGGCGAGGCTGGGGTAGCAAAACACGTCGAGCCCGCGGTAAACGCCGGCCAGCGCCTGTTCGTGAAACTCGGGGTCGAGCACGCGGAACCTCCCGGGATGCATGGCCAGCGACAATTGTTCGAGCAGTCGCCCGCGGAACTCCGCCCCCGAGCCGCCGTGCGCCACGTCGGCCGGACCGCACAGCACGAAATTCCACGGGGGCAGGTCGGCCACCCGGTTGAGCAGGCGGAGCGCCTCGGCCAGGAGAAGCAGGCCTTTTTCCTCGTGCAGGCGGCCGATGTAGCCGAGCGTGAGGCCCGCCGGCGAGGGACCCGCCGGGCGGGGCTCGGCGAGCTGCGACCAGTTGATCGGGTAGCCGGTGACACGGACCAGCGGAGCGAGCGCGGGATTCTCGGCGATCACCCGGTCCCGCACCAACGAACTCGGCGCGAGCACCCGTGACAGCCCGGTGTAACGGCGGTACTGGCCCTTGGGCATGCGCCCGCACATGACCACCACCCGGCCGGCGGAGGGTTTCCAACGGCGCAGCCAGACGGGGAGAGTCAGGGCGTTGCAGATGATGATGTCGGCCTCCGGCAACTGCCGGGTGACGCGCACGCTCCACAGGAAATCACTGAACAGGTTCCGGCGCAGGGAACGGTGGTGGTCCGACCCGCGCAGGCGGAGATGGCGGATGCCGCCGGTGCTCTCCTCGTCGGCGAGATGTTCCCACCGCCGCGAGATGCTGACGACCTCGTGGCCGCGCGCGGCGAACTCCCGGGCAAGCGCAAACCAGGACTTCTCGGTGGCGCCGCCGAGCACCGGCGGGACCGGCAGGAAGAACCCGTTGACAATGGTGATTCTCATGCGGGGCCGGTCCGCGGGAGGGAGGCGAGGGCGGCGAACAGACCCTGCGTGGTCTGTTCGTAGGTGTACCCGGAAATCCTGGCGGCCACATTCCGGCGCAGTCGCGCCAGCTCCGCCGGCGGTGTGGTCAACGCGCGGCGCAGCGCCGCCTCGAGGGCGGCCGCGTCGCCGGCGGGAAACACCCAGCCGGTTTCGCCCGGCAGGACAAGGTCGCGCTGGCAGCCGACGAGATCGGACACGAGGCACGGGATGCCCAGGTGCATGGCTTCGTTCACGGCCAGGCCCCAGGTTTCATAGTGGCTCCGCGAGGGCAGCGCGAGGATGTCCGCGAGCAGGTAGCGCGCGGGCATTTCCGTCTGGTTGGCAAAGGGCAGGAAGCGGACCGTCTGGTCGGGGCGGCTTTGCGCGAGCGCGGTCAGTTCGTCCCGCAGGGCGCCGTCGCCGGCGAAGACCAGTGCGTCGGACGGGCCGCCGACGGCCTGGAACGCGCGCAGCAATTCGACCGGCTGCTTGCCGGCGTGGAACTTGCCGGCAAAAAGGACGACCCGTTTGCCCGCAAGCCCGAGGTCCGTGCGCAGGGCGGCGGCCGCCTGTTTCACCGCGGGGTCGGCGGGGTCGAAACGCCGGTGGTCGACCGCATGGGGAGCGAGAAAGAGCCGCTGCGGCGGCACGCCCAGGGCGCTGAAATAGTCGTGGTTGGCCCGGCCGACCACGGCGAAGGCGGCGAACCGACGGTAGAGGAGCCGCAGGAGCAGGCGCTGCGGCCAGGGCGGGCGACCGCGGCCGAGCAGGTGGGAGTCGCCGCGAAACAGGAGCGGCACGCCCCGGCGGCGGGCCCACCAGACCGTGCGCAGGAGGGAGAGCCACTTGTAGCCGAACAGCAGCACGGCGTCCGGCCGCCACGCCGCCAGCCGCGTCCCGAGCGCGGGGTTGTCCAGCCCGCGGAAATGATGCGTGCCGGGATCCCGGGCGGCATTCGGCACGAATTCATGTTCATACCCGGAAAGAAGGTCGAGGTCCCACTTGAAGCGATGGCCAAACTCCGGGTCGCGCTGTTCGGTGACGCCGAACTCCCAGAGGTAGAAGACCCGGAAGGTCAGGCTGGTCTGCGCGCGCAGCCACTGGAACCACGGGCTGTAGTACTGCACCGGGTGGGACAGCACGATCGCAAGCCGGATGGCGGGGGCTTCCATTTCAGCCGAGCACCTTGCGCAGGACAAAGGGAGTGCCCAGGACCGCGACGCAGGCCTGGAAGAGCGAGCTGAGCCACACGCTGAGGGTAAGTTCGGTCTGGAAGCTCCAGGCCATCAGGAGCACCAGGAGCAGCCCGCCATAGGAGAGCATGGGACTGAGCCGCGTCCACACCGAGACCTTCTTGAAGGCAAAGCCGAAAAATCCGCCGATCAGACCGACGCCGAGGAAGCCGAAATTTGCGAAGGCCTCGCTAACCATCCCGAAGCCGATGCTGGTGGACTTGGTGTCCTCCTCCGTCTGCAGCCCGTAGTAGAGCGACAGCCGGTTGGTGCTGACCTGGGCGCCCGGCTTGTCGGGCCAGAAGAAACGAGGAATGAACTGCCCGGGAATCTGCCGGTAGGTGTCGCCGTACAGATACGGCTGCCGCTCGGGCGTCTGGCTCACGACCAGGCAGAGGATGTGAAAGAGCGAGGTCCGCTCGAGGAGCTTGGCGGTGGCGTGTTTTTCCCCCTCCTCGCGCTGCAGGCCGAAGCGGAACCACTGTACGTAGAAGGAGGGGAGCTCCGTGAAACGCAGCACATGGCCGGGATTTTCGGTCCAGTAGTAGTCCCGCATCTGCGACTTTCCGTGGTGCAGCACGCTGATCACCGGAATGACCACCGCGAGCGGCAGCCAGGGCACCTTGTGGCTGCCCGAAATGTAGCCCAGCAGCGCCAGGGTGATGATCGACAGGCCGCTGATGAGGTACAGGCTCGAGGCGAGGAAGACGAAAAGCAGCACCAGGTTGACGAGGAAGATGTTCTTTTCCTGGCGGCGGATGGTACCCTGGCCCCAGCGCCGGCAGGTGATGAAAGTGCAGATGATGCTGAGGCCGAAAAACACCGCGCGCAGGATGCCCTCGCTCTCGCGGGGCAGCCGGCTGAAGATTTCGTCGTAGAAAAAGGTCGTCGCAAAGGTGTACACGTTGGTGGCGGTCATTCCGTACGACAGGAAGCGGCTGTATTCCTCCGAGATGACCTCGGCCGTCCAGAACTCCTTCCGCCCGGGCCTCCCCGGCGTGAGGTTGTAGGCGAGGATGGCGCAGAGCTCGTAGACGATCACCGCGTTGGCGGTGGTGGAGATGACGGTGTCGGGATAGAGCTGCAGCGATTCATGGCCGGTGAGCAGCGGCAGGGCGTAGGTATTGGCGGAAGTGAGGAGGAAAGCCTCCATCAGGGGGAAGGTCGTCTCCGCCCGGTACGCCCACTGTAGCGTCGGCACGGCGGCGAGGACAAACATGACCAGCCCTTGGTAGAGCTGGCTGGTGTCGCGCCCTTCCCAGACGTAGGCGTAGTAGACACACAGTCCGGCCACCATTCCCATGGCCACCCGGAAAAGGCGGTTGCGAGTGGCGCCCGGGCGCGCCGGCTGTTGGGGAGGAGTCGTCGCCGTCGGCGGTGTCGTCGGCGTCGAGGGGGCTTCCTCGGGAGGCAGGTCGCTCATGGGGTCGCGGCGGTCCGGATTGCGGCGTCAAAAAACTCGCACTGCCGGCGGGCGCCCGCCTCGGCGGTGAAGTGCCGGTTGAACCACTCGTCGTTGCGGGGCGCCGGCGGCGGGCCCCCCGGTTGCACGGCGCGGGCGAGATATTCCGCCACTGCCTGTGGGGGCCGGTCAAGGCGCCCCGGTGCGAGGAGAGTCACCAATTCGGCGCAACGGAGCTGGCCGACCATGTCGGCGAGAAGGCTGCCGTGGTGCGCGAGGGCGAGGATGGGGCGGCCGGTCATGTAGCACGGGTAGATCTTCGAGGGCGAATAGGCCAGATCGTCGGAGCCGAGCAACAACAACCCGTCCGCGGCCTCCATCAGCCGGAGCGAATCCAGGTAGCCGACGCGGCGCGGCCGCTCTTCGACGAGATCGCCAACCCCGTACAATTCGGCGATCGGCCGCACGGCCAGCGCCACCTTCTGGGCCGGGGCGTAGCTCGTGCCCACGAAATGCAGCCGCAGGCGGCCGGCGGCGGCCGGGTCCGTGTCGCGCAGGCGGCGCAATCCGGCGAACAGCACGCGCAGCGCGTGCCCGAAGGACGGCCCCAGGCTGCCGGCCGCAACCCAGTGCCGGCGCCCGTCGGACGGCAGCGGTCCCGGCGGAGCCGGCGGCTCCGCGTGCAGGTGATCGAAGTCGGCCTGGGGCCCGCCAAACGGGATCAACGCCTGCGGCCTCCGGGCGAACCAGGGATAGCGGGCCGACAGCTCGCGGAAGTAGTCGGGCGACACGCTTATGAAGCCGGCGGCGCGGCGAAAGGTGCGTTCCTCAAAAAGCCAGGCGGTGAAGCGGGCAAACTGGTATTTCCAGCCGCCCGGCGGTCGTGGCGCCCCGGGCCGCTGATAGTAGTCGGTCCGCCACGGATCCTGGAGGTCGATGACATAGGGTACGTGGCGGTGGCGGCGCCAGAGCAGGGCGAGCGGGGTGACGAGGTATTGCGTCGTGCTGAAGAAAATCAGGTCGAAGTGCTGCGACTGCAGGAGCCGCTGCGCCGCGCGATTGACGAAGGGCGCGCTGCGCAGGCCGAGATTCTGGACCCCCACCAAACGGGTGGCCCCGAGGGGCAGCGCGCCGCAGAGGTGCACGGGAATGTCGGCCGGCAGGCTGGCCGTGAGTGTTTCATCGAGCCAGTCAGGCCGGTGGCGCGGGGCCACCGCGAGGACCTCGGGATCCCAGCCGAACTCGCGGTAGTAGGGCAGGCTCATGCGCACGCGCTGGCAGTCCGGTGCGTTGACCGGCGGGAAGTGCGGCGAGATGATGAGGACCCGTTTCATGGGCGGGCGCTCGCCGGATAACGCAGGGCCCGGATGTCCCACACCGGGCCGCCGGCCCCCGCCGTCGCCGCCACCGCGCGGACGACCTCGGCGGTGCGTTCGATCCGCCGCCACATCGCCCGATGATTGCCGAAGCGAAATTGCGAGACCACGATCAGACCCCCCGGCCGGAGATGCCGGCTGAAACCGGCGAGCACCCGGGCGGGATCGCGCGCGTAACCGGCGGATTCGTTGAAGACGATGACGTCGAAAGTGCCGGTCGGCCGCCAGGTCTCGAAGTCGCCTTCGACGAAATCCATCCGGGGCAACTGCAAGGCCCGGGCCAGCCGCACGCCCTCGCTGGAAAGGTCCACGCCGAGATACTGCTCGAACCGGCGGAGACGCAGCCGCTCGGCCAGTTGGCCGCTGCCGCAGCCCACGTCGAGGATCGCCGGGTTCTCCGGAAAGAGCGCGCCGACCAGGCCGACCAGGGCGTCGTAGCGGGGCGCCTCGCTCGGCGCATTGAAATGATCCCAGTGCCCCTCGCGGTATTCGGCGTCCAGGGCCTCTTTGGGTACCGGGTGGCCGTAGCCGATCGGCCGGAGCACGAATTTCTGCAGCAGGCGGTCGACGAAGTGGGCGAGTCGCGGCATGGTGGCGGTCAGCCCGGACGGTGGAAATAAAACTCAACCGGCCCGGTGCACGCTTCGGCCAGCACCGTCGGGAGGAGCGGCGCCGCGGCGGGCTGCGTTTGGGATGCGTGCCGGGCGAGGCCGGCGCGCTTCACCGCCCGCAAGGCGCCGAGCTCGAGCCGACAGTTCTCGCGGGCGTGGGAAAGCTGCCACCGCAGGCGCAGCGGATTCCACCAGGCCCAGACCGGATACTCCCAAATCGCCGGCGACCGTCCGCCGGCGGCGATCGCGGCGCGGACCAGCCAGGAGGCGGCGTCGTGTTCGGTGCTGCCTCCACCGAGGTAGGGGAGGAAGATCTCGTCCGGCTCCAGCTGGCCCAGGAGCGCACTGAGCCTTCGGTGCAGGGCCGCGGCGCCGTCGGCGCCAAGGCGGTCCAGCCGGCCGTCGGGGGCGTCGAGGAAATGGGCGCACTCGGCGGGCACGCCGAATTCCCGCAGCGCCGCGAGGGCCTCCCCGCGCCGCCGGGCGGCGACCCCGAGCCTCGCGGCGACCCCGGTAGTGGCGGGTGCCGCGGCGCTGTCGGTGACAAAGACCACGTGCACCGGGTCGCCCCGTTGCGCCTTGGCGGCGAGCAGTCCGCCGCAGCCGAGCGACTCGTCGTCCGCGTGCGGAGCCACGATGAGCGCGGTTCCCGAAGGAAAGGGATAGGGCCGGCTCTGGGCGCGGAGCAGCCCGCCGATGACGCGGGCGAGGGCGAGTCGGACAGCGTCTTTCATGCGTCGGGGGTGTCGGGCCAGTAATCGGCCACGCTCCGGGAGAACCGGTCGGGTTTTTGCCGGGTGATGATTGCGTTGAAGATCTCGAGCTGGCCGATCGCCACGGCCGCGGCGGTGTAGCGGCTCTTGACCAGGTCAAGATTGGCCGGCGTCGCCGGAAATTCTCCCCGGCTCTCCGCAAAATCCCCGAGCAGCCCCGCGAGACGGTCCACGGCTTCGGCGTGGGCACTGCCGGTTGGCGGAAAGGTCACGAGGGCGGCGCCGCCCAGTTCCCGAATGAGCGTCGTCAGGACGGTGTTGGCCGGGGCGACGGCGATGATGGGTTTTCCCGCGAGCAGGGTGGGGTAAACCTTCGAAGGTGAATAGGAGGCGTCCGCCGACCCGAGCAGGAGCGCGAGATCGGTCTCCAGCATGATTCGCAGCGAGTCGATATAGCCGATGCGCGCCGGCTGCTCGTGGACGAGGTCGCTCAACCCGTGGCGTTCCGCGAGTTGCGTGGTCGTGGCGACGCCTTCGCCGGCCGGGGCGTACGAGGTGCCGTAGAAATACAACTCGAACCGGCCGGCGCGGTCCCGCAGACGCGCGAGGGCGGCAAAAAGCACCTCGAGCGCCGGCACCATGTCCGGCCCGAGCCGCCCGGCGTAGGCGATCCGGAGATTGCCGCCGACTGGCAGCATCCCTGGGTCCGTCCGGAATTTTTTCCGCGCCAGCGTGAAATCGACATCCGGTGCGCCGAAGGTCAGGACGCTGCCGGAGCCGGGCCCAAACCAGCGATAGCGTTGCTGGAGGGTTGCCAGGTACGACTCGGAGACGCTGATGACGTGCGCCGCCCGCGACAGGGTCCAGCCCTCCAACAGACGGGCGGAGGCATGGGCGAAGTGGTATTTCCATCCCCCGGGCGGCCGGGGCGCGCCGGGCTGGCGGTAGTAGTCGTTCAGCCAGGGGTCCTGCAGGTCGATCACGTAGGGCACGCCGAACTCCGATCGCCAGGCCCGGCCGAGCGGAAGGAGGATGAACTGGGTGGTGGAAAAATAAACCAGGTCGAACGCCGTCTCGCGCAGCAGCCGGCGGCCCGTCAGGAAAAGGAACGGCAGGGTCCGCAGGCCGAGGTTATTCAAGCCAAACCAGCGGGTCCAGTGACGGGACCACGCGTGGGCGCGCACAATCCGCACCGCGGGCGGCACGGTCTGCAGCAGGTCGGGCTCGACCGGCGCCTGTGGCTGGCGGTCGTCGACCGTCAGCACCACCACCTCCCAGCCGGCATCGACAAAATGCGGGAGACTCATGCGCACGCGCTGCATGTCCGGCGCATTCACCGGCGGAAAGTGGGCGGAGACAATCAGGAGGCGCGGCATGTCAGTTCACCAGCGTGCGGTAAAGATCCAGGTAGGCCGGCGCCACGACCGGGAGGGCGAAGCGGCGCTCCGCCGCTGCCCGGCAGGCGGAACGGTCCAGACTGCCGAGGCGATGGACGGCGGCGGCGCCCTCGGCGACACCCGTGATGAAAAAACCGGTGCGGCCCGGCTCGATGATCTCCGGGAGCGCCCCGCGGGCGCACGTGATCACGGGCGTGCCGCAGGCCAGCGCCTCCGGGAATACGATGCCAAAAGGCTCGTCCCACCGGATCGGAACCAGCAGCGCGGCGGCTCCGCCCAGCAGGGCCGCCTTGCGCGCATCGTCCACCTCGCCAATCCACTCGATGCCGTCGCGCCCGAGGTGCGGCTGGATTTCGCGGTCGAAGAAATCGCGCTGGTGTCCCGCTTCGGCGCGGTTGCCCGCCAGGAAGAGCCGGCGCCGGCTCGCCCGCGCGATGGCGATCGCCAGGTCGGGGCCCTTGATGTCATCCAGCCGGCTGAGGAAAACCAGCGGGGCGTCCGCCGCCACGGCCGGCACGAACGGCAGTTTGCCGAGCTCGACAAAGTTGGGCACCGCCGTCCAGCGGCCGCCGGCTGGCCGGCCCATCCCGCAGATGAATTCGCTGCAGCCCGTGAACTGCAGCCGGGCGCCGCCCAGGCGCGCGGCCAGCGCGAGCTGGCGTCCCCCGGTGTGGCGTTGGTACGACATGAGGACCGCCTGGCGGGTGGTCAGCAACGGCAACAGGTAGGCGAGGCGGGAGAAGCTGTGGACGACGTCCGGCCGGAAGTCGCGGACCGCGCGACGCAGCGCGAGGCCGTTGCGCATCGCCGGCGCCAGGCCGCGCACGCTCGTCTCCGGCCAGGAGAAACGCCGGTCGGCCCCGGCGGTCGAGTCGGGATGGGCCAGCAGGCCGACCTCGTGGCCGGCGGCGCGAAAATGGCGGATCAGCGCGTCCACGATCCGCTCGATTCCGCCGTAGTTGACCGGCGGAACGGGAATGATCGGGTCGGCGGTGAGGAGGACGCGCATGATCAACGGGCGCTGGCGTGCTGCCAGCCGAGCGCGGACAGCCGGCGGTATCCGGCGGTCGCGAGAAAATCCGTAACCTCGTCCGCCGACCGGCCGCGCTCCCGCAGGTGTTCCGGGTGCAATTCGAGCACGAGCGCGCGGATCCGCCCGCTCCGCAACAATTCGGGGCTTCCGAGCAACGCCTCCCGTTCCCAGCCCTCGATGTCCATTTTCATCACCACGCCGGCGCCGAGCCGCTCCTGGGCGCAGAGCTGCTCCAGGGTCAGGCAGGCGGTGGCCTGCGTGGGCAGGCGATAGCGGGTGCGCCGGGCGAAGCCGGTGGCCCCGCTGTTCATGTCGGGACTGATCAGCAGCGGCCTTGTCCCCGGGGCGTCTGAGATCGCCACCGGCACGACGGTCGCAGCGGCGCAGGCGTTGAGCTGGAAGTTACGCGCGAGGACAGGCTGGAGCCGCGCCTGCGGCTCGACCGCGACCACGCGGCCGCCGGGACCGACGAGCCGCGACGCCACCACGGAGAAATATCCCTCGTTCGCGCCGACGTCGACAAAGGTGTCACCCGGCCGGAGCAATTGCTTGAGGAGGGCCAGCGTTTCCGGGTCGTAGGTTCCGTCCTGGTGCAGCGCCTGGCCGAACTGGCTGGCGGGATCGAGCCAGAACGTGCCCTCGGGTGTCGGCTGTTCGACCCGGCGGACACGGACGACCGACTTGAGAAACGAGGCGAGCGGCGCCGGGCGTACGCGCATCAGCCAGCGACCGATGGTGAAGGCGCCGCTCATCGGGGTGGCCCCACGACTCTTTCGACGGAATGCAGCAGCTTCTCCTGTTCGATCTCCCAGCAATAGCGCGTCTGCCCCAGCTCCCAGGCCGCGCGCCGCGCCGCGGCGACCCGCCGTGAGTCCGCAAAGAAGGCGTCGAGCGTCGCCGCAACCTCTTCCGGGCGCGCCAGGTCGGCGACGAGGCCGGCCGCGCCGAGGCCGGCCCCGAAGTCGGCCTGCGCCCGGGTGGCCGAGAGCAACTGCGGGATGCCGGCGAGGAGGTACACAAAGATTTTGTTCGTGAGGCAAATGTCGCGGTTGAGCGGCGGCGGCTGCTCGGTTGAAAGCCCGAGGTCGGCGCCGGCGGCCAGCCGGGCCATCTCGGACGGCGGACCGGGCGGGAGAAACTGCAGGAACCGCTCCGACTTTTCGCCGGCCAGATGGCGCAGCCGCGTCACGTAGTCGGCGGTGGCGAAGCCCCGCAGGTGGAGCTCGGTGGGCGTCCGCATCCGGCCCAGGGCCGCAACGATGGCCTCGAGGCCGCGACCCGGACCGATCGTCTGGGAAAACCAATACAGGCGGGCGGGGCGGTCGGCGGAGATCGGCCCCGGATCGAGCGGTGCGGCGGGAGCCTGCGAACGCGGAAAGACATTCAGCAGCACGGCCGGTTCGACGCCGTAGGCGCGCTGGTACTCGCGGGCGATCAGCGGCGCGGCGGCGGTGAAATGCGCGCAACGGGGAATGAGCGTGGCCTGCAGGATGCGGCGGGCGGCCGTCTCCGCTGCGTCCGCCATCGCCTCCACGGTCTCGGCATCGTGAAAGTCCTCGGCGTCGAAGCCGAAGGACACGCCTTGGCTTTGCGCCGCCATCGCCGCGGCCGGCAGGCCGGCCAGGCAGTGGCCGAGGAAAAGCTCCGCCGGTTGGCTGGCCGCGGCCGACGCGAGGCGACCGATTCCCGCGTAGTGGGCGCGCGCGGCGATCTTCACCGCGGACAGGCTGGTTCGCGTCACCAGTTGCCGCGCGAGGCGGCGGGCGACGGCCCGCAGCGCGGCGCCGCCTCGCAGTTGGTCGACGACGGTGTGCTCCCATTGCGCGGCGGCGAGGATCTCGGTGTCGAGGGGATCGGCGGGCGGGAAGGAGCGCGCGGCCACCACGCGAACCCGGTAGCCGGCCGCCGCCAGCGCATCGGCGTTCTTGACCAGCCGCGGCGTGGACGACACGTGGCCGGGCGCAATCAGGCAGATGCGGGGGCTGGCTTTGCTCACGGTGACGAAAACATTCCCGCGTCGCGCAACACCCCGGCGAGCGCGCGCCGGTAGTCGCTCCATTGCCACCGGGCCGCGGTGGCGAGCGCGTCCTCCCGCATGGCGGCGAGCTCCGGCCGGTGCTCGAGGCACCACTGCAGCGCCCCGGCGATCGAATCGGCGGACGCGGGCCGGATCAGGAGTCCGTTCCGGCCGGGCTGCAACAAATCGGCCGCGCCGGCGCAGTCGGTCATGATGACCGGCAGGCCGCGCGACCAGGCCTCGGTTGCGACCATGCCAAAGCCGTCGCAGAGGGTCGGGAAGATCAGGGCGTCGCTTTGCTGGTAGTGTTCCATCAGCTCCGCGCGGGGCACCGACCCGCGCAGTTCGACCCCGTCCGGCAGCGGCCGAAGCAGCCGGTCGGGCAGATGCACGGCGCCAAACACCAGCAGGCGCGCCTGCCGTCCGGGTTTCGCCTGCCGCCAGGCGTCCAGCAGGTAGTGGGCGCCCTTGCGCGCGTTGAACCCACCCGCCCACAGGAAAGTGAGCGGACCGCCGCCGCCCGGCCGCGGCAGGCCCTCCCGCGCGATCGGCGGCGGCGCGCCGAGCGGGACGACGCGAACCCGGCTGGTGTCCAGGCCGGCGCGGGCATAGCTGTTCCGGGTGAATTGGGAGGCGACGACAATGACGCTGGCGTGGTGCCACTCGAGCCGGCGCCGGGCGATGCGCTCCTCCTCGCGGACCGCGGTGTAGCGATGGTAGGCGGTGCGCAGCTCGGGCACCTTTTCCGCCTCGGCGTCGAACACATCCTGCATGAACTGGGGCTCGGGCGCGGGCACCTCGTAGGCCCGGCGCAGCCCGAGCGCGCGGGCCCGCTGGAAGGTCGCCAGGCAGCTCGACTCGAAACCATAGACCCCGGTCAGCGCGGGGCTGAGCCTCCGGGCGACCATCCGGTCGAATCCGTACTCGGTCCGTTCCCAGACAAAATCGCTCAGGCGCTGGTCGCGGTCGATCCGGGCCACGGCGACGCGCAGCAGCTCGCCCCAAGGGTGGCTCTCGATCAGCGCCGGCGGCACGGCGGCGACGGCCCGCCGGGCGAACTCCCGGTCCAGCCGGAGCCCGCCGATCCGTCCGACGGCCGCGAGCAACCGCTGCCGCAGGCTGCCGGGGTCGTCGCGCACCGACGTGATGAATCGCGCTAGCTGCCCGTTCTCGGCCAGCGTGCGGGCCGCCTGCTGCACGTGCGGGGCGACCGAGGGATGGAAAATGAGGACGCTCATCGGGCCGGGTGCTCAGCCGCCGGAATCAACCTGCGACGTGGGAAAGCGCCGTCGCAACGCCTCGGGATGGACGAACAACGCATTGCTGTAGCCGAGCCAGCTGGAGCGGGGACCGCAGCCGTTTTGTTCGTAGATGCCGGCCAGCCGCCAGCCGCGGGGCGACAAATACTCGTTGATGGCGGCATACGTTGTGTTGGTGGTGTCGTCGGGCTGAAAGGTCACCTCCGTGTAGATGAACGGGATTTTCGCAGACGAGATCAGCCGCTCCGCGCCGGCAAGGACGTCGACGTCGCGGGCCTGGGCATCGGTCTTCAGGATGTCGATGCCGTCGAGGCCGCGGGCTTCGCAAAACTGGTCCAGCGTGCCGATCTCGATTCGCTCAACCCGCCCGGTTGCCGCCGGGCCCGGCCCGGGCGTGAACGCCAGACTGTTCAGTTCCGAGCAATCCTGCAGGACGATTTCGCGCGACTCCGGCGCGCGGCCCAGCGCGAGCCGGTGGGCATGCAGGTTCGGCCAGGAGCGGAGGTTGTCCTCAAGTTGCCGAAAGGTGTCGCTGACGGGCTCAAACGAATGGATATCCGCGTGCGGGAAGAAGCCCCGGACGTAGAGCGCGGTCTGGCCGACGTTGGCCCCGACGTCGAAGACGATTCGAAAGTCGCGCGTGCCGGCGAACCGGCAAACGTCGTAAACCCAGTGGCGTCGGGAGAGGAAAGTCCGGAACAACGGAAACCAGCGTGCCCGCAGCAGGCGCTCCATGGGCCAGGCGAGGGCCAGCCCGGAAAGGTATTTGAGTCTCATGGAATGGCGGGGGCTGGCGCGGGTCGGGGTTTCCCGGCCGACCGAAACCGGACGGAGAGTTGCTTGAGTTTGCAGACGGCGAGGTGGGGCAGCACGCGGGGCGGGAAGAGCAGGGGCATCCAGCGTTCATCGGTGCGGCGCGCGGCCCGGATCGCCGTCAATCCGGCGGCGATCCGCGACAGCACGACGCGATCGCTGAAGCAATTCTCCCAGACGGACCGGGCTCTCGCCGCCAACGCCGGCCAGTCGGCCTCCTTCGCCGCGAGAATCGCCGGGAGCTCGTTCAAGTCCCGCTCGCGGATCCGCACGACGCACGGCTCGGCTGCGAGCTCCGGCGGGGCGACGTAATTGTCGCTGAGAATCACCGGGACGCGGCCGGTCTCGAGCGCCTCGAAAAGGCGCACGCTGCCCGTGCCGTTGCCGCGGGGGCACAGGACAAACTTGCACGCCCGCAGGTCGGCGAGATAGCTCTCCTTGGCGGCCGCGGAACCGGCGGTGAAGATCTGCCCCCAGATTCCCGCCGTGGCTCGCAGCAGCGCCCGCCCGGTGCGCGCCGCTGGAGCCAGGCGGTCGAAAAGCCGGGCGCGCAGCGGGGACGTGACCGATCCGGTGAAGCCAAACAGGTGGCGGGCCTCGTGAAGTGGCGCCAGGGCGACGAATTCGTTGTAGCGATGCGGATAGCGGAAGGTGCGGTGGCGCGTGGCGTCAAAGATCCGCCGCGACAGCGAACAGTAGAGCCCGGGCAGGCGTCCGGTGGGCTGGTCCTGGCCGTCCCAGGCGAAAGTGTCCGCGGGGCGGCGATGATAATGCGAATCCGGCGCCACCGTGAAGACGCGGCCGCCCGTGAAGTTCTGCCGCACCGACGTCTCCACGATGCAGTCGGCCTCGTCCGGCTTCGCGGCGAGCCTCACCCCTGCTGCGGACTCCGCCTGCCACCGGGCCAGAGTTTGTTCCCAAAACAGGCGGTCGCTGCGGCTGTAGGGCGCCAGCTCGAAATAAAGAGTCGGGGCGTCGGGAACGGTCATGGGGCGGCGCCGGGGGGATTCTTCGCCAAAGAGGGGCCAACATCGAGTTCCGTGAATCCGCGCCGGCGCGCCTCGGCCGTTCGGAGGCCGGCTTCGCGATCGAGCCAGTCCCAAAGCGCCCGGTGCCGGGAGCGAAAGGAAAGGGCGGCGCAATGGAGGCGCGGATGACGGAGAAACGCCGCCGCCAGGTGCAGCCAGTCTGCGAGCCGGGCCTGACCCGTGATGGCCGGCCGGGCCACGCCCGCCAGCGCGAGGAGCAGAAACAGGTTGGTGTTGCGCGGCCGGGTGAGCTGCAACTGCCGCCACAGCCCCGCCCACCCGCGGGAGGAAAGCGGCACGTGGGCGAGGAATGACCCGGCGACCAGCATCTGGCCCTGCAGCCAGACGAGCCGGTCCGACGACCGCGCGGTGGTGCGGGTAAGCGCGAAATGGCCGAGGGGGCGCTCGTCCAGCACGATGGCCCGGGCCAGTCCCCGCTCGCGCACGGGTTCGATCTGTGCGAGCGGCGTGGCGGCCGGCACGGGCTGCGGCGGTTGCGCGCCCGCCCGAAACAGCAGGGCGCCCTGGCTGTGCAGCGCGTCGAGCATCTGGCGCGGGTCGGGCCAGTTGAAACGGCGGCGGCCCTGGCCGACCGCCCACACGGTGCGCCCGGTGTCCAGCCATCGGCCGTCGGCCTGCTCTTCGTGAATCCGCAGGTTGGCCCAGGCCGCCACCGCGTCCGGCTCGGCCTCCAGCGTCGCCTTGAGTCCGGCGAGAAACCCCGGCTCCCACCAGTTGTCGTCCTCCAGGATGGCGGCGAAGGGTTCCGCGATCGGCTGGAACGCGAGGTTGAACGAGGTCACAGCCCCCAGGTTGCGGGCATGGGCCTGGTAAACGAAACGCGGGTCGGAACCGGCTTCTGCCGCGAGCACCCGGCGGGGTTCGTCGTCTTCGGGGGCGTCATTGTGCAATTCGCAGACCCAGTCGGTGTGGGTCTGCGCGAGCAGGCTGCGGAGCGCCCGCGGCAGCAGGTGCGCCCGCCGGCAGGTGAGCAGGTAGATGCGGATTTCAGGCATCGATGAGGTGCCAGCCGGAGGGGAAGCGATCCTCCGGCCTGACGTCGCGGCCGAGGAACCAGCGCCGGGGTGCCACCACGAGTTTGCAGGGGGACTCGGACAGCCAGGCGGGCCACCAGCTGAAGCTGCTGTTTGCGATGACAAAATGGGTGCAGCAGCCGAGCAGGTAAAAATCCTCGATCGCGGTGTGGCCGGGGGTCGCCTCGATCAAGCGCACAGAACCGTCGTTGCAGAGATTCTCGCGCGCCCACACCGGGTCGTCCGAAAACGCGACCAAGGACGTGGACGGTGCCCGCTCGCGAAGCCAGGCGAGCGCCCGCCGGTAATATTCCACCGGGCACACGCCGTGAAATTGAGCGTATCCCGGGTGTTGAACGTAATCGCCCCGTCGCACGTGAAGGGCGACCGTCGGCCGCGAGGCGAGTTCGGCGCCGAGCGCCTCAGTCCGGGCGGTCGGCGCGCGGGCAAGGCGAAACATCTGGCGAATTTCGCCCGCGCTCGCCGCGAAATATTTTTCGCTCTGCCACCAGCCATCGAGGTAAACGGGCGGGCGCACGGTGAAAAGGCGCGCATCGAAATCGAACGATTCCTCGCGGACCCAGCGTCGCCGGTGAAAGGGGGTCAGCCGGTGACTCCAGAGGATGTACTTGTTCCGCCACCACGGCCCCCATTGGGGCGTGGTCTCGCGCAACTCCTCCGGGGAGGCCTCCGCTAGCGACAGCTTGAAGTCGCGCAGCGCCAGCGGCCTTTCGCCCGCCTCGGCGAAGACGCGGGTGTCCACCTTGTGCGCCACCCCGAGCCGCCGCGCGAGCGCGTAGCCCGCCGCGTACTCGAATAGCTGGTTTCCGAGCCCGCCGTGAATCCGGCTGATGACGGCCGGGGACGATGGCGGTTTCATCGGCACCAGGGGGAGAGGACGGTGCGGGCCGCGCGATAACCGGCGAGGCGCGAGAGGACGGTGGCCGTGCGGAGAAACCGTGAGGGTGAAGTGGGGGCGAAGCGCCGCACCTCGGCGCTCGCGGAGGCAAAAAGCTCGCGATCGTGGACAAAGCCAACCCGGGCGCTGTGGCCATACGCCCCCGCCAGCGCGTCCCGGCGACCGGCGTCGAGCCGGCCAGCGGAGTGCCAGAGCTGTTCGACCTCGCGGGAGTTTTGCAGGACGTCGCGCCAGAACCGCGCCGGGTTTGCCGTGGAAAGGCTGCCGTCGGCGTGCTGGCGGTAGCGGGCGCCGACCCCGGGAACGTGGACGAATTTTCCGCCGACCCGCGCGGCATCGAGGAGGAACCGCGCATCCTGGATCACCGGCAGCGTCTCCCGCCAGCCGCCGATTCGTTCGCAAAGCGCGCGACGATAAAGGATCGCGGCCGGCGGCGCCCAAAAACCGCGAAAGATGTCGAGGTCGCCGGGCGGACGTCCGTCCGGCAACCAGCCGGACTCGATTTTGCCCGGACTCCACGCGCCGCCGGCCGGCTCCAGCCGCTGCCAGCCGCTGACGGCGACGTCCGCGCCGGCGCGCTGCAACGCCTCCACTCGGGAGGTGAGGGCGGACGGCTCAAGCAAGTCATCGGCGTCGAGGAACTGGAGGAACTCGCCGCGGGAGTGTAGGGTCGCGTAGTTGCGCGCGGCGCTCGCCCCGCGACCGGGGTTTTCGAGAACGGCCACCCGGGAACCAAAATTTTTGGCGATCGTTCGCGAGTCGTCGGTCGAGTGATCGTCAACGACGACGATCTCGTTGGCGGGCAGCGTCTGGCGCAGCGCTGATTCGAGGGTTTCACCGAGATAACGGCTGGCGTTGAAACAGGGAATCAGGATGCTGACGGAGGCGGGCACGGGAGGAAGAGACGCCGTTCAGGTTGGCGGGCGGTTCGCGAATGCCTCGAGGTAGGCGTCGCCGCAGGTTGCGAACGCATATTCCCGCCGCGTGTTCTCCATGAGCTGCTTGGCGGCGCCTTCGCGGGCCGCCGGGTTGCCGAGCCACCTGGACAATCGGCGAGCCAGGGCGGTGGCGTCGCCGGCGGGAAACACGCACTCCTGACCGATGGAGGCGACGAAGGAGGGCAGCACGCCGCGATCGCTGACGAGGGCGAACGCGCCGCAGGCCATCGCCTCGAGCGGGGCCAGTCCGAACGGTTCATCCCACTCCGACGGCGTCACGGCGATGTCGGCCGCGCGGTAGATTTCCTCCGGCCGATCGGTGGCGGTCTGCACCCGCCAGGCGTCGGCGGGCAGGCCCAGCTCGGTGGCCAGGCGGTGCAGGGCGGCGACCTAGTCGGCCGCGGCGTG
>Ga0265327_10002896_pt1 | contig 17227 bp, 14 predicted proteins | sample 41621metaG_FD_202089 | JGI IMG/M metagenome (GOLD analysis project Ga0265327, IMG submission 202089) | Rhizosphere microbial communities from Carex aquatilis grown in University of Washington, Seatle, WA, United States - 4-16-21 metaG | ecosystem: Host-associated > Plants > Roots > Rhizosphere... | reverse complement strand
TTCGACCGACGTGCTCTGGGTCCCGGCCCGCGCGGCCACCGATGCCGAGCTGTCCGTGGTCCACGCATCGGCGCACCTCGCCCAACTCGACGCCTTCTGCCGGACCGGTGGCGGCAACATCGATGCCGACACCTTCGCCGGCCCGGAGTCCTTCGACGCCGCCCGCCGCGCCGCGGGCGCCGGTCTGGCGGCCATCGAGACCCTGCGCGCCCGGAGGGACGGCGTGGCCTTCGTGGTGGCCCGGCCACCCGGCCACCATGCGGTCGGCGACGCCCCGATGGGGTTCTGCCTGCTCAACAACGTGGCGGTGGCGGCCGCGTCCTTGGCCGCGCAAGGGGAGCGGGTGCTCATCTTGGACTGGGACGTCCACCACGGGAACGGCACCCAGGCCATCTTCTGGGACGACCCGAGGATCCTCTACGTCTCGATCCACCAGGGCGGCATCTTCCCCTTGAGCGGACATCCGCCGGAGATCGGTGGTCCGGCCGCGCTCGGCCGCACGGTCAACGTGCCGTTGCCGGCCGGGGCCACCGGCGACAGCGTGCGCCGGGCGATCGACGACGTGGCCGCCCCGGTCATCGCCGAGTTCGATCCCACCTGGGTGCTGGTCTCGGCGGGCTTCGACGCGCACCGGGCCGACCCGCTCGCCGACCTGGACCTGTCCTCTGGCGACTTCGCCGCGCTGGCCAGGGCCGCGGCAGAGATGACGCCGCGGCCGGGCCGGCTCGTGCTCTTCTTGGAGGGCGGCTACGACTTGGCGGCCCTGCGGACCTCGGTGGCCGACACGCTCGGTGCGCTGCTCGGCTCGGGGCCGCCATCCGAGCTGCCGACGTCGGGAGGTCCGGGCCACGAGGCGGTGGCGCAGGCGGCGCGTTTGCGCTCGGCCGCGCTCGAGGGGGCTCGGCCAGGCTGAAGCCTCCTGGCCCGCGCGCCTTTTGTCAGGAGGCCTCGTGCAGGACGAGCACCGGGCAGTGGGCGCTGGCCGTGCAGTGCTCGCTGACCGAACCGAGGATCATGCCGGCGAACTGGCCGCGTCCCCGGCTGCCCACAACGAGGATGTCGGCGCCTTGAGAGGCCTCGACGAGAACCTGTGCGGGGTGACCCTCGACGACCGTCGTCAGGATCCCGAGCGTCGGGTGTGCCGCCCGGACCGGTTCCACCACCTGGTCCAGGAGCCGCTGGGCGTCCTCGGCCGGCTGGTAGTCCCCGGGCACCGGCGCCGCCGCCCAGCCCACCGCGGCCGGCCACTCCCAAGAGGTGACCACCTGGAGGTTCACCTTGGTGAGCTCGGCCTGTCGGGCGGCCCAACCGAGGGCGGCGATCGAAGAGTCGGACCCGTCGACACCCACCACGATCCGGTGCGACCCATCGGGCCACTCCGGCAGTCCCACGATCGGCGCTTCGTCCCTGTGTTTGTACTTGCTGGCCATCGTGCCTCCGAGTGCGCGGGTCGGTCCGCACCTTATCGAGGGCGGCCACCGGGTCGCCGCGCTTCGCCGGCTCGGTAGCGGAGAAGGCGCTGGGTCAAGGGTGCAGCGGGACCTTCCAGGTGAGCGTGGTGCCGCCGCCCTCCCTGCCGTCCACCGCACAGAGGCCGCCCAGCTTCTCGGCCCGACGGCGCGCGTTGGAGAGCCCCAGGCCCCCGCTGTTGGCCTCCGCCGGGCCAGAGGCGTCGGAGCCGCCGCCCGAAAGGCCTCTCCCGTTGTCGGTGACCGTGAGGGTGCACCAGCCGTCGGCCACGGCGATCGAGACGCCGGCCTCGGTGGCGTCTGCATGCCGGGCGACGTTGGTGAGTGCCTCACGCACGACGGCCCGCACCTCCTGCCCGATCTCTAGGTCGACGGCCGTATCCAAAGGCCCGTCGAAGGTCACGCCCACCTCGAACCCGATCACCGCATCGAGCTCGCGGACCAGTTCGAGCACATCGGAGCGCAGGCCCGGCCCATGATCCAAGGTCAGCTCGAAGATGGTGGTGCGGATCTGACGGATGGTTTCGTCGATGTCGCCGACCGCCTTCTCCAGACGCCCGTCCAACCCTGTGGAACGAGCGACCCGCACCATGCCCTGGAGCGACAGGCCCACGGCGAACAACCGCTGGATGACGGCGTCGTGCAGGTCACGGGCGATGCGGTCGCGCTCGTCGGACACGGCGAGCTGCTGGACCCGCCGGTGAAGCTGGGCGTTCTCGATGGCGATGCCGGCCGAGGCGGCCAGGGCCGTCACCATGACCTCGTCGTCCTTGGAGAACTCCTCGGCGTCCAGTTTCTCGGTGAGGTAGAGGTTCCCGTAGACGGTGTCGCGCACTTTGACCGGTACGCCCAGGAACGAGTGCATGGTCGGATGGCCCGCGGGGAAGCCGACGTGTCCGGGGTGGGCTCCGATGTCGGCCAGCCGGACCGGGTGCGGATCGGTGATGAGCAGGCCCAGGATCCCCTGGCCGGTGGGACGCGGACCGATGCGGTCGGCGTCCTCGGGGTCGAGGCCGACGGTGATGAATTCGGCCAACGCGCTTCGATCGGCGTTGAGCACTCCGAGGGCGCCGTAACGGGCGCCGACCAGCGCGCAGGCCTCCTGGGCCAGGCGCGTGAGCAGCGAGGACAGGTCGAGGTCGGCTTCGAGCAAGAGCATGGCCGACATGAGCCGGCGCAACCTGTCCGGATCGTTGATCGCCCGCAGCGGCACAGCCCGCATTATGGCAACCGGCCCTTGGCCGCGCCGGTGAGCCCCGAGCGGACAGGTCCGCGGCGCGCTCTTCGACACGAGAACGCCGTCGCCACGCCGGGCCTTCGATGCACGATGCGGCCGATACCGATGGTTCAGCCGAGCTGGTGGCTGGCGGCGGCCGCGTCGACCAGCCCGCGGACCTGGCGGATGACGTCACGCCGGTGGCCGAGTGAGGCCCGGTAGGAAGCGTTGTCCGTGTTGGCGATCTCGCTGGTGAACTCGCCCAATTCGGTATCGATCACCCCGAGCAGCGTCGTCGCCTGCTCCTGGGTGAGCGTGAGGTGCACATCCCGTTCGACCATGACCTGCCTCCTTTTTTTGGCGCCTGACCACGGGCCGCCGCCCGGCCCACCGTCAGTCTCTGCTCTTCGTTGCGGCGGTGGCAGGGCCGGAGGTCACAGCGCTCGCCGCAGGGCTGGCCAGGTCGGGACCTTCGTCCCGGGGCCCGGGACCTTCGGCACTGTGTGGCGCCCCCATGGTCCATCAGGGTGTGCCTAGGGCCCAATGGGGGGTCAGAAACGGCAGACGAGGAGAGAGCAATGAAAAGGAAGACGCTTGACATGGTGTTGACCGGGGTGGGGGCGTGCGTCTGTGTGCTCCTCCTCGTTGCCGGTGGGTTGTTGGTGTGGGCGGGCAGCTTCGCCAACAGCCAAGTCCACGACCAGCTGGCTCGGCAGGACATCTCCTTCTCGCCGGCCAAGGTCATGAACACACCCAAGTCCGAGACATACCCGCAGCGTTCGGTCATCGAGCAGTACGCCGGACAGCAGGTCCTGACCGGGGCCCAGGCCAAGGCCTACGCCTACAAGGTCCAGCACGACGTGTGGACACTCCCCGACCACGGCGTCTACGCACTGCTGGCCACGGCGGCCTACCAGCATCCGACAACAGCCAAGCTGAAGGCGCTGGTCACAGTCAGCTTCAAGGGCACCACCCTCCAAGGGCTGCTCCTCGAGGCGTACGCCTTCTCGGTGTTCGGCGAGATCGCCAGCATCGCCGCCATCGTCTGCTTCGTGCTGGCCGGGATCCTTTTGATCTTGACGATCCTGGGCTTCTGGCACCTGCGGCGGGTGACAGATGACGAGGAGTTCCCGCACCAAAAGGCGGCGGCCGCCTAAGGATCACTTCCAGCGGCGTCGGATCGGCCCGGCCGGGATTCCCCGGCCGGGCCCCGGCGCGTCCGGGCCGATGACGTTTGGCCCTAGATCCCTCTGGGCGTGCGGGCGCACGCTCGGGGTATGGGTGGAGACATGATCGAGACCAGAGTGGACGAGCGAGGAGCGTGGCATGACGACGTGGCGCTCGAGCTTTGGGTGGACATGGCGCGGCTGCCGGTGCTCATCCGCCTGACGGGCACCCTCGACGAGGCGACGGGCCCGAGCTTGCTCTCGGTGGTGGGGGACCTGCTCCACCAGGGCGTACGGCGCATCGAGCTGCGAACCGACGGCCTGAACGCAGTGGAGCCGGGTGGGCCCGCAGCCTTGCGAGCGGCCGAGCGCATGGCCGATCGCTTCGGCGGGAGGCTGCAATGTCGTTCGGCCGAGCCCACGCCCGGCATCGAGGCCCACGGTCGACCCGGGTAGGCGCCGGACCGCCGCTCAGGTCGTGGCCGGGCTCCACCGCCTGTCGGCGATCTCGAGCGGATTCTCGCCGTGCTCCCTTCGATATGACCATGTCGAACGCCGTGGTCGTCGTGCCCTCCTCTTGTAGCCCTGCACGTGGAAGTTCTGATGATTGGTGCGGCGGTAGGGGAGGCGGTGAAGCAGCCACGGGTACCCGTGATGGTCCAAGATCACCGGGCAGCCGTGGTGAAGAGCGCGTCGAACTCGGCGTCGGTACCCCGCTGGACCCGTGTGCCAAGATCGCCCGGTGGACCTGCGCATCTTCCTCCTCGACGACCACGAGGTGGTACGGGCGGGGCTGCGTTCACTGTTCGAGGCCCATGAGGGCCTCGAGGTGGTGGGCGAGGCGTCGACGGCCACAGAGGCCCTGTCGAGGATTCCGCCCACCCGGCCCGACGTGGCCATCTTGGACGTGCGGCTGCCCGACGGGAGCGGGGTTGAGGTGTGCCGTGAGATCCGGTCCAAGCACCCCGAGATCGCGTGCTTGATGCTCACCTCCTACGCCGACGACGAGGCGCTCTTCGCCTCGATCATGGCGGGGGCGGCCGGCTACGTCCTGAAACAAGTGGGAGGCGATGACCTGGTGGACTCGGTCCGCCGAGCCGGCCAGGGGCAGTCCCTCCTCGACCCCGCCCTGACCCAACGGGTGCTCGACCGGATCACCACCGGGCCGAGCGAGGATCCGCGCCTGGCGTCGCTGACGGCCCAGGAGCGGCGGATCCTCGTGCTCATCGCCGAGGGGAACACGAACCGCCAGATCGCCGAGTCCATGTTCCTGGCCGAGAAGACGGTGAAGAACTACGTCTCCAACCTGCTGGCCAAACTGGGCATGGAGCGACGTACCCAGGCGGCCAGCTTCGCCGCCCGCCTCGATGAGCGCGCCAGCTTCGAAGCCGGCGACGACGCCCGGGGCACCTAGGGAGCGTCAGGCCGTCCGGGCCTGTCCGCTCGACGTTGTCGGGATTCCCATCTTTGAGAGCGCCAGCTCCAGTCGGGCCCGAGCGTCCGCCGGCCGCTCAAACTCCTCGACGTCGAAGTCGACGCCGGCGTGCCCGCAGAGGGCGGTCAGGGCCAGGTCGTAGGCCAGCTGGTCAGCCACTGCGCCCGTCACGCCACCGGCCGACGCGGCCGGGAACTGGCCCTGGGGGAGGTGTGACCGGCGCCGGGCCAGTTCGGCGACGAGCTGCGTCTGGTCGGGTGCGATCCCCGTGTGATGGGCGGACGTGAGCGCCGCTTCCAAGAGCTGGGAGTAGATCGACATCGTCCCTCCACTATCTGCCTCAAAAGTGGGGGTGCACCAGGGACGAAGGTCACCTGGGAGCCGCCGACCGACCCGGTCACGCCGCCACCGCGGCGGTGTCGGGGAATCGCAGGGTGGCGACACCCCCGGCGCGGGGGCCGGGCAAGGCCAGGAGCGCCCCCAGGGCGCCGGCGACGGCGACGACCGCGGCCACCCGAATTCCCCCGGACATCCCCTCGACGTAGGCCTGGTGGGCCGCGTTGATCAACTGCACGCCGACGTGGCCTCCGACCCGATGGCCGACGGCGTCGGCCGCGGCGACCGAGCCGGTGGCGAGCTTGGTCACGGCCGCCGGGGCGCCGTGGGCGGAGAGCTGGGGCGCGAGCAGCCCGGCGTAGCGCGCCGCCGTGACGCTGCCCACCACGGCCACCCCGAGGGCGCCTCCGACCTCGCGGATGGTGTCGTTGACCGCGCTCCCCGCGCCCGCCTGGCCCGGGGGAGTGACGGCCATGATCGTCGTGCTGGCCGGGGCCATTACGAGCCCCATCCCCGCTCCCATGACCGAGACGCAGGCAGCCAGGAAGGGGTACCCGGTGGTGGTCCCCGCCGTTGAGAGGGCGGCCAGCCCGCCGGCCATGAGGAGCATCCCCCCGGCCACCACCGATCGGGTGCCGAACCGGCGGGCCAACACGGTCGAGCAGGGCGACGCCACGCCCATGGCCAGGGCGAAGGGAAGGGCGCGCACGCCGGCCCCGAGGGCCGAGTACCCCTGGACGAGTTGGAGGTACTGGGTGAAGGCGAAGAGGCTGCCGAAGAGCGAGAAGAAGATCACCGTGACCGCCCCGGCACTGGCGCTGAAGCTTCTCGAGGTAAAGACCGTGAGGTCGATCAGGGGATGGGCCACGCGCCGCTCCCAGAGCACGAACCCGGCCAACGTGGCCAGCCCGGCGCCGGCCAGCAGCAACGTGGCCGGTGAGGCCCACCCGCGGCCCGGGGCCTCGATGATGGCGTCGACGACGGCGATGAGGCCGATCGCCACCAGGGCGGCACCGACGGCATCGAAGCGCATCCGTCGGTCGTCCGCCGACTCGGGCACGACCAGGGCGACGCCGAGCAGGGCCGCCGCCGACAGCGGCACGTTCACCAGGAACACGCTGCCCCACCAGAAGTGGGCGAGCAGCAGCCCGCCCAGGGAGGGGCCGATGACCACGCCCACGCCCACGACGGCCGACCACGCCCCGATGGCCCCGGGACGCTCGGCGGCCGGGAAGACGGCGGTGAGGATCGAGAGCGTGGAGGGCATGACCAGCGCCGCCCCCACGCCCATCGCCACCCGCTCGGCAATCAGCACGGCGCTCGAGGGGGCGAAGGCGGCCGCCAGGCTCGAGATCCCGAACACCACCAACCCCGCCACCAGCGTCCGCCGCCGACCGATGCGGTCCCCCAGAGCCCCCGCCGGGACCAGCATGGCGGCGAAGGCGAGGGTGTAGGCGTCGACGATCCACTGCAGGGTCGAGGTGCCGGCGTGGAGGGTCCGTGCCAGGGTCGGCAACGCGGTGTTCAATACCGTGTTGTCGATGACCACCACGAGGAGGCTCATGCAGAGGACGGCGAGGATCTGCCGGCGACGAGGGTGGCCCTGTGGCCAGCGCTCGGCCCCGATGGCCCCAGAACGGTGGACGGTGAGCGAAAGGGTGTCCATCGGTGTCCTCCTGCCTTACCCTTGTTGACTTACAAGCGTAAGTATAGACAGATAGACTTACAGGAGTAAAGTAGAACCGTGGACAACCCTTCTGACCTGCGCAACGTTGCCGCCCATGCCCCTCGAGGCGGTGCGGGCCGCCGCCGCAACGCCCGTGGCGAGGGTCGCCGGCTGGCCGAGGAGATCGTCGCCGGGGCCATTGCCATCATCGAGCGAACCGGCTCGGACGAGGAGGTCAGCCTGCGCTCGGTGGCCCGTGAGGTCGGGATCGCCGCACCCTCCATCTACGCTCACTTCCCCGACCGCGAAGCCATCCTCTGGGCAGTGGTCCAGGTCGTGTTCGACTGGATCCGCGCCACCCTGGAGGCGGCTTCAGAGGGCGTCGACGAACCGGTCGAGCGGCTGCTGGCCGGCTGCGAGGCCTACGTGAGCTTCGCCCTGGACAACCCGGCCCTCTACCGGGTGCTCTTCGCACGGGCGTTCCCCGAGCTGCCCCCGGCCGAACCCGCCCCCTCAGGGCTCGACGAGCGGTACCCGCCGGTGGGCGGCGAGGCGTTCGCCCTCCTGGTCGAGGCGATCGAACGGTGCGTGGCGGCCGGGCGGAGCGCCAGCACCGATCCCTTCGGCGACGCCACGGCCGTCTGGGTCGGGCTGCACGGGATGGTGAGCCTCTGGTCGACGATGTGCGAGTTCCCGTGGCCCGAGCGGCACGAGTTCGTGCGACGGCTGGTCCTGCGGCTGGCCAAGGTCGAAGATACGACCTGAGATGGCCGAGGCCGACGACGACCCACCCGACGGCGCGCCGACCGGCCCCCGGAACGGCTCGGCGTTCTCGGCCTGGCTGCTGCGGGTCTCGGGGAACGGGCACCGTCCGCCCACCGATCCGACGCAGTTGGCCCGCCATCGAGTGCCCATGCCGCTCATCAGGAGCCGCCTCCCCTCGGGGCGGGGTTCGATGGAGCAGCCCAACGTCACGGGCGACGGCGACACCCCCCTCACGCTCCGGTTCTGGGCGGCGGTCGGCGTGGCCGGGGTGGTGACCGGCCTCTTCGGCGCCTTCCTCATGGCCATCCTCTCTCAGGTCTCCTACTGGGCCTTCGGGTTCCGCGAGGGGAGCTTCCAGACCGGCGTGGAGCACGCCACAGACCTGCGGCGCGTGGTGTCGCTGGTCGTGGCCGGGGTGGTGGGCGCGGTGGCGTGGTACCTGGTCCGTCACTACATGAAGGACGAGAACGCCGAGATCGACGACTCGGTCTGGAGCAAGGAGGGCCAGCTCTCGCCGCGCCGGGCCCTGCTCACCTCGATCATCTCCGAGGTGGTGATCGGCATGGGCGCCTCGATCGGCCGGGAGGCGGCGCCCAAGCTGATGGGCGGCGCTTCGGCCAGCACCCTCGGCTCGGCCTTCGGGCTGTCGCCGCGCCAGCGACGGCTCCTGGTGGCCTGCGCCGGGGGAGCGGGGCTCGCCGCCGTCTACAACGTGCCGCTGGCCGGGGCGCTCTTCACGGCCGAGATCCTGGTGGGCAGCCTCACCCTGCCCGTGGTGCTCCCGGCCCTCGTCTGCTCGTGGATCGCCACCGCCACGGCCTGGGTCTACCTGCCCCGCCACGCCTCCTACGTCGGCATCCCCGACTACCGGTTCACCATGACGATCCTGGTGTGGGCCGTCCTCGTCGGACCAGTCGTCGGCGTCATCTCCGCGGTGTTCATCCGCTTCATCGGCTGGGTCTCCCACTACCGGTTCCGGGGGGCCCGGATCATCGTGGCCATGCCGATCGCCTTCGGGGCACTCGGCCTGATCGGCATCGCCTATCCCGAGCTGTTCGGCAACGGGAAGGACATGGTCTACGCCGCCTTCCTGGGCCGGTTCACCGTCCCCCTGCTGCTCGCCCTGTTCATCTTGAAACCGCTGGTGACCTCGGCCTGCCTCGGCTCCGGGGCGTCGGGCGGCCTGCTCACGCCCACGATGAGCACCGGGGCGATGCTCGGCGGGCTGCTGGGCTCGGGCTGGAACCTCTTGTGGCCCAGGTCGCCGTCGGGGGCCTTCGCCATGGTGGGCGCGGTGGCCATGATCGGCGCGTCCATGCAGGCGCCGCTCACGGCGCTGGTGCTCGTCCTCGAGCTCACCCACAGCGGGTTCGGCCTGATGGTCCCCATGCTGGCGGCGACGGCCACCGCCACCGCCGTGGCCCGTGCCATCGACGGTTACTCGATCTACTCGGCCCGCCTCACCGCCGCGTAGGGGTCGGTGGTCCCTGGCGCCGGGAATTGGCGCTGGTAGCGTCGCTGTTCTTGATCAAATACCTGGGCTCCAAGCGCCGGCTGGCCCCGGTGCTCGGAGCGATGGTGGCCGCCGCGCAGGCCAAGACGGCGCTCGACCTCTTCACGGGCACCACCCGGGTCGCCCAGGAGATGAAGCGCCGGGGACTTCACGTCACGGCTGTCGACAGCGCCGGCTACGCCGAGGCCTTCGCCCAGACCTACGTCGCCACCGACGCCCGGTGCGTCGACCTGGCCGAATTGCAGCGGGCGCTCGACCACCTCTCGGGACTGCCCGGCCGAGCCGGCTACGTGACCGAGACCTTCTGCGAGAAATCGCGTTTCTTCCAGCCGTTCAACGGGGAGCGGATCGACGCCGTGCGCGACGCCATCGAGGCCGAGTTCGCCGGCTCGCCGCTCCACCCCCTGCTCCTCACGAGCCTCATCGAGGGAGCCGACCGGGTCGACTCCACCACCGGCGTGCAGATGGCCTACGTGAAGCAGTGGGCACGGCGCTCTTACAACCCCCTCGAGCTGCGCGTCCCCGCCCTGCTCGAGGGCGGCGGGTGGGCGGTGCGGGGCGACGCCGTCGAGCTGGTCGGGGAGTTGGGGCCCTTCGACGTGGCCTATCTCGACCCGCCCTACAACCAGCACCGGTACGTGGCGAACTACCACATCTGGGAAACCCTGGTGGCCTGGGACGCACCGCCGCACTACGGCATCGCCTGCAAGCGGGCCGACACCAGGGACGAGACCACCAAGAGCCCCTTCAACTCCCGCCGCCTCATGCCCGCCGCCCTGGCCTCGGTGGTGCGCCGGGTGCGATGCCGGGTGCTCCTGCTCTCCTACAGCGACGAAGGGTGGGTCAGCCGCGAGGCGTTGGAGGAGATGTGCGGCCACCACCAGCGGGTCGAGACGCTGGCCTTCGACTCACGCCGCTACGTGGGGGCCCAGATCGGCATCTTCAGTCCGGGCGGGGAGAAGGTGGGGAAGGTGTCGCACCTCCACAACCGCGAGTACGTGGTGGTGGCCGGGCCCGACGAGGACGTGGCCCGCATCACGGCCGCCGCCCGCAGCCACGAACCGGGCGCAGCCGGTGCGCCGGGGAAGTCCCGGCGGCAGAACCTGGCTGTCAGCAGTACGTATGGGCCAGGGTGAGCAGGAACTCCCCGTCGTCAGCGCCCCACTGACCGTCGACCACGAAGTCCACCTTCTCGAGCTCGGCCACCACCCCCTCGGGGGTGAACTTGGCGCTGATCTCGGTCAACAGCTCCTCGCCGGCGTCGAAGGAGACCGTCATCTCGAGGTCGGCGATGGCCACCTCCTGGTCGCCGGTGGAGCGCAACCGCATCTCGATCCACTGCTCCTCGGCGTTCCACACCGCCACGTGCTCGAAGAGGTCGAGGTCGAAGGTGGCGCCGAGCTGTCGGTTGAGGACGCGCAGCACGTTGCGGTTGAAGGCGGCGGTCACGCCCGAGGGGTCGTCGTAGGCGGCGACGATGCGTGAGGGGTCCTTCACCAGGTCGGTCCCGATGAGGAGGTGGTCGTCGGCCCCCATCGAGCAGTTGAGGTCGAAGAGGAAGCGGCGGCGCTGGTCGGGGGTCAGGTTCCCGATCGTCCCGCCCAAGAAGGCCAGCAGCCGCCGGCCTCCGGTGGGGATCTGGTCCAGGTGGCGGTGGAAGTCGCCGACCACGGCGTGGACGGCCAGCCCGGGGTAGTCGTCGACGAGCCCGGCGGCCGCGGCGCGGAGGAACTCGTCGCTCACGTCGAAGGGCAGGTAGCGGCGGAGCGGGCCGTGGGCGGACATGGCATCGAGCAGGAGACGGGTCTTGTCGCAGGCCCCGGCGCCCAGCTCCACCAGCGTGTCGGCCATGGCCACCTCGGCCACCGACGGGGCGTGGAGCTGGAGGAGCCGGCGCTCGGCCCGGGTCGGGTAGTACTCGGGGAGCCGGGTGATCTCCTCGAAGAGCCGGCTGCCCTCCTCGTCGTAGAACCAGACGGGCGGGATCGACTTGGCCGAGGCCGACATGCCCGCCCGGACGTCGTCTTCGAGGGCGCGGCGCAGGTCGGTGGGGCCGAGGTGCACGTCGACCGAAATGGCCGATCCGGGTGGCATGTGCCTAGAGGTCCCTCGCCAGGCGGACACCGCTGAAGACCCAACGGGCGCCGGCCGGGAAGAAGTTGCGGTAGGTGGCCCGCATGTGCCCCGGCGGGGTGACGCACGACCCGCCCCGCAGCACGTACTGGTTGACCATGAACTTCCCGTTGTACTCGCCGACCGCTCCGGCGGCCGGCCGGAAGCCGGGGTAGGGCGCGTAGGCGCTGGCCGTCCATTCCCACACGTCGCCGAAGAGCCCGGTGCTCCCTGACTGCTCGGGGCTCGGGTGCAGGTGTGCCCGGTCCAAGAGGTTGCCCTCGACCCGCCGACCGGCGGCCACCGCCTCCCACTCGGCCTCGGTGGGCAGGCGCGCCCCCGACCAGTGGGCGAAGGCGTCGGCCTCGTAGTAGCTCACGTGACAGACGGGTTCGGCGGCATCGATGGGGCGTTCGCCGCCCAGGGTGAAGACCGACCACGGCCCGTCGTCCTCGGGTGGCGCCCAGTAGAGCGGCGCCTCCCATCGGTTGGCCTGCACCTGCGCCCAGCCGTCGGAGAGCCACAGCTCGGGACGGTGGTAGCCGCCGTCGTCCATGAAGGACTGCCACTCCCCGCAGTTGGCGGGGCGGTCGGCCAGGGCGAAGGCCGGGACGAGGGTGGCGTGACGCGGGAACTCGTTGTCGAAGCCGAAGCCGGTCCCGTCGTGGCCGATCTCGACCGGGCCGCCCTGGTGCTCGATCCACCCGGCCTTGGCCGGGGCGCGGTCGGGGCCCGGCTGGGCGACCGAGGGTGTGTAGGCGGGCCGCAGCGGGTTGCAGGAAAGCACGTGCTTGATGTCCATCAAGAGCAGCTCTTGGTGTTGCTGCTCGTGATGGAGGCCCAGCTCGACCAGGTCCAGGGTCTCGGGGCCGAGGTCTCGGGAGAGCAGGTCGTCCATGGCCCGGTCGACGTGGTGGCGGTAGTCGGCGACCTCGGCCGCACCCGGGCGCGAGATCAGCCCTCGCTCGTCCCTGGGGTGCCGGGCCCCGACCGCCTCGTAATACGAGTTGAAGACGTAGGCGTAGGCCGGGTGGCACGGTTCGTAGCCCGCCAACTCGGGTCCGAGGAGGAAGGTCTCGAAGAACCAGGACGTATGGCCTCGGTGCCATTTGGTGGGGCTGACGTCGGGCATGGACTGGACCGTCTGGTCCTCGGGGGAGAGCGGACCGACGAGATCCTCGGTGAGCCCGCGGACCGTGCCGTAGCCCACGGTGAGCCGGGTGCGGCGGTCCTGCGTGTCGGCCTCGGCCATCCTCCGCCGTCCCTTCGCGCTGCACCACCCCGACGGTGGTCGCTCCCTACCCCATGGGGCGTACTCCGAACCAACGTAGCGCCGTCTCGGCCGAATGGGCGCGGTGGCGGCTCGCCGCGCCCCTGGTCGGCGATGGCATGCTGGCCAGGTCGTCGAGCAGGCGGAGGTGCGTGGTGGCAGGGGATGCACAGGGAAAGGGCCGGATCGGGCGTGACTGGCGGGACTCGGTGCCCTGGTGGCCGGAGGAGCCGATGCCGCCGGAGGGCGCGCCCAACGTGGTCCTCATCGTCCTCGACGACGTGGGCTTCGCCCAGCTCGGCTGTTACGGCTCGAACATCGACACCCCAAGGATCGACGACCTGGCCGCCGGGGGCGTTCGGCTGGCCAACTTCCGCACCACCGCCCTGTGCTCGCCCACCCGGGCCTGCCTGCTCACCGGGCGCAACCACCACCGCAACGGGATGGGACGGGTGGCCGACTTGGCCGTCGGCTTCCCGGGCTACTGGGGGGAGCCCCCCAAGGAGAACGGCTTCCTCTCCGAAGTGCTCGGTGCACGCGGCTACGCCACCTACGCGGTCGGCAAATGGCACCTCGCCCCCGAGGACCAGATCCACATGGGTGCCACCCGGCGGGCGTGGCCGCTCGGCCGGGGGTTCGACCGGTGGTACGGGTTCCACGGAGGGGAGACCCACCAGTTCGCCCCCGCCCTCTACCACGACAACCACGCGGTCAGGCCGGCCCGGTTCGACGAGGGTGACTACCACCTGAGCGCCGACCTGGCCGACCGGGCCATCGAGTTCGTGGGCGACCTGCGGGCGGTCGACGCCGACAAGCCCTTCTTCTTGTACCTGGCCACCGGCGCCTGCCACTCGCCCCACCAGGCTCCCGCAGAGTGGATCGCCCGCTACCGGGGCGCCTTCGACGGGGGCTGGGACGTATGGCGCGAGCAGGCCCACGCCCGGCAGTTGGCCTTGGGGGTGATCCCGCCCGGCACCCGCCTCTCCCCGCGCCCCATCTGGGTCCCGGCCTGGGAGGACCTCGACGACCGGCGCCGGGCGGTCGCCGCCCGCTTCATGGAGTGTTTCGCCGCGTTTCTCTCCTACACCGACCATCAGCTGGGACGGGTGCTCGACTTCCTCTCGGACCTCGGCGAACTGGACGACACCGTGGTGCTGCTGGTCTCGGACAACGGGGCGAGCGCCGAGGGCGGCACCGAGGGATCGATCAACGACATCCGCCTCCACAACCTGGACCCGGCCGGCATCGACGAGATCTACTCCCGGCTTGACGACATCGGGGGTCCGGCCACCCACAACAACTACCCCTGGGGCTGGACCATGGCCGGCAACACCCCCTTCAAACGGTGGAAGCGCGAGGTGCACCACGGCGGGGTGGCCGACCCGTGCATCGTCCAGTGGCCCCGACGCCTGAGCGAGTCCGCCGGCAGCGTGCGGCACCAGTTCACCCATGCCATCGACGTCATGCCCACCGTGCTGGAGCTGGTCGGGGTCGAGCCGCCCGAGGTCATCAACCACGTGCCGCAATCCCATCTCGACGGCGTGAGCTTCGCCTACCTGCTCGGCCCCGACGGGACCGATGCCCCCGAGCGCCACGAGACCCAGCACTTCGAGATGCTCGGGTCGCGCGCCATCTACCACCAGGGCTGGAAGGCGGTCACCTTCCACCCGCCGGGGCCCATCTACCCCGACGGCCTCAACCCCAACGCTCCCTTCGACGACGACATCTGGGAGCTGTACCACGTGGCCGAGGATCTCTCCGAGACCGAGGACCTTGCCGCCGAGCAGCCCGAGCGGGTGGCCGACATGGTGGAGCTGTGGTGGCGGGAGGCCGAGCGCAACCAGGTCCTGCCCCTCGACAACCGGCCGCTCGAGGCCCTGCTCCACCCGAGACCCGACCACCGCAGGCCACGCGACGAATTCCGGTACTTCCAGGGCGGCGGGCCGGTCCCCGAGGCGGTCGCCGTCAACGTGCGGAACCGCTCCCACGCCATCGACGTCGAGGTTGAGGTCCCCCAAGGGACGGTCCCCGAAGGCATCCTGGTGGCGCTCGGGTCCGTCTTGGGCGGGTGGTCCCTCCATCTTCTCGAGGGCCGGCTCCGTTACGTGCACAACCTCTACGGAAAGACCCTCTACACCATCGACTCCGACGCTGTGGTGGGGTCGGGCCGCCACGAGTTCAGGTTCGAGTTCGAGAAGGACGGCCTCGAGGTGCGCCAGGCCATCGGCGGCACCGGACGGCTCTACGTCGACGGCCAGCTCGTCGCCGAAGACCACATCAAGCGGTTCACCCCGTCGGGGTTCAATGGGGTGGGCGTGGGTCTGACCTGCGGTTACGAGTGGGGCCCGGCCGTGGGGGAGGGGTATACCGCCCCGTTCCCGTTCAACGGCCGCATCCTGCGGACCGAGGTGACCACGACCGGCCCAGTGGTGCGCGACCCGCTGGCCGAGATGGCCGCCATCCTCGCCGAGCAGTAGGCGCCGGTCGCCGCGCACGCCCATCGTCGGCGGCCCGGTGGATCCGGAGAGCGGGCGCCATCCTCTCCAACAAGACGGGCATCATAAAGCTGATGCGCCCGCGCGCAAGTTGTCGCGTTGCTTCCGTGGCAGCGAGCGTTGCACAGGAGTAGGTTCGCAGGCAGTCCGCAAGTAGTTGCACCATGGAGGAGAGCCGTGGCAAGACGCATCGACCGCGCCATTCCAAGTACCCCGGCAACGAAGGGGCGAGAACTCAAACAGCGGGTGCGGGTGGCGGCCGCAGTCGTCGTGGCCGTCTTGGCCGGTCAAGGGGCGGTCACCGCCGCCCTCGGGACCGCGGCCGGCGCCACCACATCCAGCGTGGCCGCCCCGGCCACCGGCCCGGCGGGCTCGGGTTATTCGATCACCAGCACCACCGGCGCCGTCTACACGTTCAGCTCCTCGGCGCCCTTCTCCTCCACCGGCGCCCTCAGCCTCAACAAGCCAATGGTGGGCATCGCCGGGACCTCCGACGCCGGCGGCTACTGGCAGGTCGCCGGCGACGGCGGCGTCTTCGCCACCCCCGACGCCAACTTCCACGGGTCGGTCGCCTCCACACACCTGAACGCACCCGTCGTGGGCATGGCGCCCACCGCCGACAACGGCGGTTACTGGCTGGTGGCCGCCGACGGCGGGGTCTTTGCCGAGCTCAACGCGCAATTCCACGGCTCCATGGGCGGCACGCACCTGAACGCCCCGGTGGTGGGCATGGCCGCCACCCCCACAGGCGGTGGCTACTGGCTGGCCGCCGCCGACGGCGGGGTCTTCGCCCTCGGCAACGCCCCCTTCCACGGCTCGGCCGCCCCGACAGCTCCGAGCTCCCCGGTGGTGGGCATCGCCGCCACCCCCACAGGCGGCGGCTACTGGCTGGTGACCTCGGCCGGCCAGGTCTTCCACTTCGGCAACGCCAACGGGTATGGCTCGCCGTTCGGTAGCACCATCAACGGCACCATCGTGGCCATCGACGCCACCTCCGACGGCGGGGGCTACTGGCTGTTGGGCTCCGACGGGGGCGTCTACGCCTACGGCGACGCCCCCTTCTTGGGCTCTCTCCCCGGCCAGAAGATCTCTGTGGCCAACATCGTCGGCATCACCGGCCACGGGACGCTGGCGCCCGTCCCCCCGGCCCCGACAGTGCCCAGGCTGGCCAGCGTCACACCCTCGGGCGGCAAGCTCTCCGGCGGGACAACGGTCACCCTCACCGGCTCGGGGTTCGCGGCCGGGGCGACCGTCGCCTTCGGGGCGGGGAACCCCGGCACCACAGTCCACGTGGTCTCGGCCTCGCAGATCACGGTGAAGGCCCCGGCCCACGCGGCGGGGACGGTGACAGTGACGGTGACGACGGCCGGCGGCACGTCCAACGCCAAGAACTACGTGTACCACCCGGTGCCCACGATCACCTTGCTCACACCCACGGCCGGCAAGACCGCCGGCGGGACACTGCTCACCATCCACGGCACGGGCTTCACCGCCGGGGCGACCGTCAACATGGGCGGAGGCCACGGGACCACAGTGCACGTCGTCTCCACAACACAGCTGACCGTGAAGGTCCCCGCCCACGCCGCTGGCACCGTCACAGTGACCGTCACCGCCCTGGGCGGGACCTCCAACGCCAAGCCCTACACCTACGACAGCGGGCCGTCGCTCACATCGCTCACACCGACGGCCGGAAAGCTGGCCGGCGGGACAACCGTGACCCTCACCGGCTCGAACTTCGTGACAGGGGCCACTGTCAACTTCGGGACACTGCCCGGCACCACAGT
>Ga0265327_10002895_pt1 | contig 17230 bp, 14 predicted proteins | sample 41621metaG_FD_202089 | JGI IMG/M metagenome (GOLD analysis project Ga0265327, IMG submission 202089) | Rhizosphere microbial communities from Carex aquatilis grown in University of Washington, Seatle, WA, United States - 4-16-21 metaG | ecosystem: Host-associated > Plants > Roots > Rhizosphere... | reverse complement strand
ACGGGCTTGAGGCCGTCGCGAACCTCGGGGAGGGCACGGCCGACGATGACGCTCATGGCGTAATCGATGTAGCTGCGCTGCATCTCCTGCTGGATGTCAACCGGTTCGATGCGGTCGCCCTCGGGCGGCATGGTGTCGGTCATCGAGTTCCTTCTGCGGATTGTTTCACGTTAAACATTGCTTTTTGGCCTCGTGCAGAGCCGGACTCACAGCGCTTCGGCGTGGGGTGGTCGCTAAACATCAAGGAAACGCACGTCTTTCGCGTTCCGGGTGATGAAGCTGCGACGCGCTTCGACGTCCTCGCCCATGAGGATCGAGAACAGTTCGTCGGCCGCCGCGGCATCGTCGAGGGTGACCTGGCGCAGTACGCGGACCGACGGATCCATGGTGGTCTCCCACAGTTCCTTGGCGTCCATCTCACCCAGACCCTTGTAGCGCTGGATGCCGTCGTCGGTGTTGATGCGCTTGCCGGCCGCCTTGCCCGCTTCGAGCAGACCGTCACGCTCGCGGTCCGAGTAGGCGAACTCAGGCTCGCTGCGTTGCCACTTCAGCTTGTACAGCGGCGGCTGCGCCAGGAAGATGTGGCCGTTCTCCACCAGCGGCTTCATGAAGCGGAACAACAGCGTCAGCAGCAGGGTGGAGATGTGCTGGCCGTCGACGTCGGCGTCGGCCATCAGCACGATCTTGTGGTACCGCAACTTCGACAGGTCGAACTCGTCATGGATACCGGTGCCCAGGGCCGTGATGATGGCCTGCACTTCGTTGTTCTTCAGCACGCGATCGATGCGGGCCTTCTCGACGTTGATGATCTTTCCGCGCAGCGGCAGGATCGCCTGGAACATCGAGTCGCGGCCGCTCTTGGCCGAGCCACCGGCCGAGTCGCCCTCCACCACATACAGTTCCGACTTCGTCGGGTCCGTGGAGCGGCAGTCGGCCAGCTTGCCGGGCAGGCCGCCGATGTCGGTGGCACTCTTGCGGCGCACCAACTCCCGCGCCTTACGCGCCGCGACGCGAGCCTGCGCGGACGAAACCGCTTTGTTGACAACGGTTTTGGCTTCGGCGGGGTTGGCCTCGAACCAGTGCGTCAGCTGCTCGTTGCAGATTTTCTGCACGAACGACTTGACCTCGGTATTGCCCAACTTGGTCTTGGTCTGGCCCTCGAACTGCGGCTGGCGGACCTTCACCGACACGACAGCGGCCAGGCCTTCACGGATGTCGTCACCGGTGAGGTTGGCTTCTTTTTCCTTCAGCAGCTTCTTGTCGCGCGCGTACTTGTTGACCACCGTGGTCAGTGCCGCGCGGAAACCCTCTTCGTGGGTACCACCCTCGTGCGTGTTGATGGTGTTCGCGAAGGTGTGCACCGACTCCGAGTAGCCGGCGTTCCACTGCATCGCGATCTCGACCTCATGGCCTTCGGCCTTGCCACCGAAATCGATGATGCTCTGCTGGATGGCGCTCTTGGTGCGGTTGATGTGCTTGACGAAGTCGACCAAACCGTCGGGGTAGTGGTAGATGCGGTGCTTGACCTTGTGCGGCGCCCCCGCCTCCGCGGCTTTCTCCTCCGCGGTCTTCGGCGCTTCGGCGTGATCGCTGACCACCTCGTCGACCACCGCAGCGGCAGTGACACGCTCATCGGTCAGTTCGATGGTCAGGCCCTTGTTGAGGAAGGCCATCTCCTGCAGGCGGCGGGCGATGGTCTCGAAGTCGTAGACCGTGGTCTCGAAGATGTCTGGATCCGCCCAGAACCGGATCGTCGTGCCGTTCTTCTTGGACGGCTCGCCCTTGCGCAGTGTGCCGGGGACGGACTTGTCATACGTCTGGTGCCATTCGAAGCCGTCCTTGTGGATGTCGGCCTCAAGTCGCGTCGACAGGGCGTTCACCACCGAGACGCCGACGCCGTGCAGACCACCGGACACCTGGTAGGCGCCCTCTTCGAACTTGCCGCCGGCGTGCAGCACGGTCATGACGACGTCGACGGTCGGGATACCGGTGGCGTGCATCGCCACGGGGATACCGCGGCCGTCGTCGGTGACCTGGACGCCGCCGTCCTCGAGAATGCGGACGTCGACCTTGGTCGCGAAACCGGCCATCGCCTCGTCGACCGCGTTGTCCACAACTTCCCAGACCAGGTGGTGCAGACCGCGCTCGCCGGTGGACCCGATATACATACCGGGACGCTTGCGGACCGCTTCCAGACCTTCGAGGACCTTGATCGAATCGGCGCCGTACTCAGCCGGCGCATCCTTCTTTTGGGCAGCCACGTCGGACGCGTCTCCTTGGGGTTCGCGGGGCGGTGAGGACACCGCACTCAGATCTGTCGACAGTCTACCGGTAGGTACGGACGGCACTGACTTTCTGACAGCGTTTTGACACGTCTGTTCGCGCCGTGCGGGGAATTTCTCGGGTGATGTCGCGTCGGACGCTCCAGGGGCATCATCTGAGACTCATCGGCGCGCTGAGCGTCGCCGGAAAAAGGCCTCAGCCGAAGGTGTCGCGCGGGCCGCGCGCGCCGAAATTCCTCGGGCCCTTCTGCCACGTCGGACCCGACGGACCAAGGATCTTCAGCGACGTGACGACCCCGTCGCCGACGGACGCCGCGATCTTCGCCAAAATCTGCGACTGCACCATCCGGAGCTGGGTCGCCCAGGCCGTCGATTCGGCCGTCACCGTCAGAACGCCCTCGCGCAGAGAGGTGGGGGAGGCATGTTCGGCGATCTGCTCACCGACCACGATCGACCACTGGCCGAATACCGACCCTTCGGCCATGCGACCGGACCAACCCCGGTTGCGGGCCATGTCCATGGTCGCCGAGCCCAACAGCTGTGGATCCCGAGCATCGGGCCCGGGTCCGGACCACCTCCGTCGGCCCCCGCCACGGCGAGCCCGCGCGACCGGGGCGTTACGACCGCGGCCGACATCTTTTCCCTGACTGCGGGCCGCGCCGCGAGCTTCCTCCAGCGTGCGGCGCACCAGATCCATACCCTTCAGATGGGCGAGATGTGGTGGTGGAAAGGCACTTTCGGGCATGTCGGGCCCGGCTTGATCGCCCGCGCGACCCGGTTGATCCGGTCGGTCAGCCTCGCTCATGCGTCCACCACCGAAATCCGCCCGCCGTCGTCGTCGCGCATCACCACGTTGATCCGGACACCGTCCCAGTCCTGAGGAATGTCGTCAGGCACCGCCGCTGTGACCAAAACCTGCTCTGCCGATTGTGCCACGTCGGCGAGTGCGCGCCGGCGTGCCGAATCGAGTTCGGCGAACACGTCGTCGAGGAGAAGCACCGGGTCAGAGCCGTCGGTCCGCAACAGTTCGTACGCGCCCAGCCGTAGCGCCAGGGCCATGGACCACGATTCCCCGTGGCTGGCAAAACCTTTCGCGAGCTGGTCACCGAGGCGCAATTCGAGATCGTCCCGGTGTGGCCCGACGAGACATACGCCACGCTCGAGTTCCGCGGAGCGGCGCCGGGACAGTTCCTCGAGCAGCGCTGTCTCGTACGCCGTGACGTCGACCGATCCGGTGCCGGCCTGCTCTTCGATTGCCTCCACCGAACTCCGGTAGCGGACCGATGCGGGCCGCGACGCGGGCGCCAGCAGGTGGTAGGCCTTGGTGATCTCCGGGTGTAATTCGTTGATCAGGTTGACGCGGGCCGCGATCAGCTCCGCGCCGTGACTGGCCAGGTGGCCGTCCCAGACGTCCAGGGTTTCGAGTGCGCCCGCGTCGGTGCCGCGAAAACGGCTTGCGCCCGCGGATTTCAGCAGCGCGGTGCGCTGTCGGACCACTTTCTCGTAATCCGCTCGCACCCCACCCAACCTGGGCCGCCGGGTGCTGGCCAGCTCGTCGAGGTAGCGCCGTCGTTCTCCGGGATCGCCACGGACCAGCGACAAATCCTCGGGTGCGAACAACACCGCCCGAAGGGCGCCGAGAATTTCACGCGCGGACCGGACCGGGGAGCGGTTCAGGCGCACCTTGTTGGCACGGCCCGCGGTGATATCGAGATCCACCGCAAGTTCACGTCCGTCGTTCACCACGATGGTGGAGACGACGGCGCGGTCACATCCGGTCCGGATGAGAGGAGCGTCCGAGGCGACCCGGTGGGAGCCGAGCGTGGCGGTATACCACAGGGCCTCAACGATATTCGTCTTACCGAAACCGTTCTGCCCGACGAACACGGTACGCCCCGGCGCGAGTTCCAGGTCTAGCCGCGGCCATGATCGGAAATCGGTCAGGGTGAGCTGTCGAACAAACACCTAGCCCGACTTACTGACCCTTTGTACGGCGTGACCACCGAACTGATTACGAAGTGCCGCAACGGCTTTCATGGTCGGCGAGTCGTCCTGCCGGGACAGGAACCGCGCGAACAGCGATGCCGCGATACCTGGCACCGGCACCCGCAGCCGGATGGCTTCCTCGACCGTCCAGCGGCCCTCGCCGGAATCCTCGGTGTAGCCACTGATGTCTTCGAGCTTGGGATCTTCCTTGAGCGCCTTGGCCAGCAACTGCTGCAGCCAGGACCGCACGACGGTGCCGTTGGTCCAGGCTTGGTAAACCGCCTGCGGGTCTTTGATCAGCGGCTCGGCGGCCAGCATCTCGTAGCCCTCGCCGTACGCCGTCATCAACGCGTACTCGACGCCGTTGTGCACCATTTTGGCGAAGTGTCCGGCACCGACCGGGCCGGCGTGGACGAAACCGTCGGCGAGATCTCCCTCGGGCCGCAGCGTCTCGAAGATCGGCATGACGCGCGCGACGTCCTCGTCGCTGCCGCCGACCATCAGGCCGTAACCCTCGTGCAGGCCCCAGACACCACCGGACACGCCGGCGTCGATGAAGCCGATTCCTTTGTCCGCCAATAACTTTGCGTGCACAGCGTCTTCGGTGAAGCGCGAGTTGCCGCCATCGATCACCAGGTCGCCGGAGCTCAGTACGGCGGCGAGGTCCTCGATGGTCTCCCGGGTGATCTCACCTGAGGGCACCATGACCCAGACCACGCGGGGCGCTTCGAGTCGCTCGGCGAGCGCGGCGAGCGACGGCACGTCGCTGACTTCCGGCCGCGGGTCGTACCCGATTACTTCGTGGCCTCCACCGCGCAGACGCTCGCGCATGTTGAAGCCCATTTTTCCGAGGCCGATCAACCCCAGCTGCATCAGTGCTTCCTCCGCTGTTGTGTTCCGGTCAGCCCGGTAGGCGCACCGGCATCAGCAAGTACACATAGTCGGTGTCCCCGGCGGGGAACGGTCCGGATCCCGAGTACTGATTCTCCCCGGCCGGACGCAACACTGCAGGCTTGCTGGGGGTGGTGAAGCCGAAAGTGACGCGGTCGGCGTGCAGCGAACCCAGGCCGTCGGTGAGATAGGTGGGGTTGAACGCGATGGTCAACGGCTCACCGTAGAACTCCACGGGCAGGTCTTCTTCGGCACGACCCACGTCGTCGGCACCGGCCGACAGGCGCAGGATGTCATCGGCGAACTCCATGCGGACCTGGGCACCGCGATCGGCGACCAGTGCGACACGCTTGATGGCCTCGGCGAGCTCGGCGACACCGATGGTGGCGACCGCGGTGTGCTCGGCCGGCAGCAGCTGGCGGAATTTCGGGAATTCGGCGTCCAGCAGGCGCGTGGTGGTGCGTTTGCCGTTGCTGCGGATACCCAGCATGCCGTCCTTGCCGACGGCCTGGCCGGCACCCAGCGACAGGTGCACCTCGGTGCCGTCGGAGCCGGACTTGGCCGACTCGGCCAACGTCTTCGCCGGAACCAGCACGGCGGCTTCGAGATCCGGCACGGCCGAATTCCAGGTGAGTTCACGAACCGCGAGACGGAACCGGTCGGTGGCGGCCAGCACGACCTTCTCGCCCGAGATCTCGACGCGTACGCCCGTGAGCATCGGCAGGGTGTCGTCGCGGCCGGCGGCGACGGCCACCTGACCGATGGCCTCCGCGAAGACGTTGGCGGGCACGATGCCGGTCTCATCCGGGAGTGCCGGCAGCGCCGGGTAGTCCTCGACCGCCATGGTCGGCAGTGAGAAGCGCGCGCTACCGCAGCTCAGCGCCACCCGGGTGCCTTCGACGCTGAGTTCGACGGGCTTGGCCGGCAGCGCGCGGGTGATGTCCGAGAGCAACTTTCCGGAAACCAAAACGCTTCCGGGAGAAGCAATTTCAGCCGCAACGCGAACCTCGGCGGACACCTCGTAGTCGTATCCGGAGATGGTCAGACCGTCATCGGAGCCGGTCAGCAGCACACCGGCCAGGACTGGGTTCAGGGGCCGGGACGGCAGGATCCGGGCCACCCAGGCCACGGCGTCGGCGAAGTCTTCCCGAACGAGACGGAACTTCAAATCGGTCAGACCCGCTGTCGTCGCCACGTCCATAGCGTCCCTTCGCTGTAACCCCACCACGCTTGCCTGCCGGATCCCAGCGGACGCAGGTCGCATGGGCGCTGGGCGCTTGCGGTGCATCGGCGGTGGTTCCGGCTATCGAAGAACACCGTAGAGCGTTCTGCGTGAAGTTGAAAGCTAAACGATCAGGCCGGACAGCCCGTGACGACCCCCGGAAACCGGCCGGGATCCGGTTGTCCATCGGGAGTTTCCCCAACAGACTGCTTTTAGAAGAAGATCCAGATAGATCTAAAAGTATTAGTAATAGGGGCTGTGCACGCTGTGGATGGATCCACGGAGTTGCTGGTCGGGGCCTCACCGGCGGGATCTCGGGCTGTGAGCAGACTGTGCACGCGGCGTTAATCCAATCCGTGTATTTGTGGAGCGATCGGGCCATGTGGATTGTTCTGAGCAAAACCACCGGGTTTATCCCATGTAGTACACAGCGCTGTGCACACCCGAATCGTGTGACTCAAGGTGCGTGTGATGCCAAAGTTTTTTCGGACAAATCACATCCCCGGACGAGGAATCGGGCGGGATCCTGGACCGGTCTGCCCGGGGAGTACCCACGATCGGGCGCCTGAAACAACACCGGCCCGCAGGCGTGAGTCCCCGGGGCCGGTGTCAGAAAGTCGGATCTAGTGCTTGGAACGCTGTCGAATCCGGGTCGTGAGCTCCTTGACGTGATCGAAAACCTCACGCCGCGAGGCCATTTCCTTCTTGATCTTGCGCTCGGCGTACATCACCGTGGTGTGGTCGCGGCCGAAGGCCTGCCCGATGCGCGGCAAAGACAGGTCCGTGAGCTCCCGGCACAGGTACATGGCGATCTGCCGGGACAGCGCGACGGCGCGGGTCTTACCGGGGCCGCGGAGCTCCTCCACGGTGGTCTCGAAGTACTCGGCCGTGGCCGCCATGATCGTGGCAATACTGATCTGGGTGGTGCCGGCGTCGGCGATGAGATCTCGCAGCACGATCTCGGCGAGGGACTTGTCGATCATCGTCTTGTTCAGTGACGCGAACGCCGTCACCCGGATCAGCGCACCTTCGAGCTCGCGGATGTTGCGGTCGATCCGGCTCGCGATGAGCTCGAGCACGTCGTCCGGTACGTCCAGGCGATCCATCTGCGCCTTCTTGCGCAGGATTGCGATGCGTGTCTCCAGCTCAGGCGGCTGAACGTCGGTGATCAGACCCCACTCGAAGCGGGTCCGCAGCCGGTCTTCCAGCGTCGCAAGCTGTTTCGGCGGCCGATCCGACGAGATGACGATCTGCTTGTTCGCGTTGTGCAGCGTATTGAAGGTATGGAAGAACTCTTCCTGAGTGCTTTCCTTGCCTTCGATGAACTGGATGTCGTCGACCAGCAGGACATCGATGTCGCGGAAGCTGCGCTTGAAGGACGCGGTGCGGTCGTCACGCAACGAGTTGATGAAGTCGTTGGTGAACTGCTCGGTTGAGACGTATTTCACGCGCATGCCCGGGAAGAGCTTCTGCGCGTAATTGCCGGCCGCATGCAGCAGGTGCGTCTTACCCAGACCCGATTCACCCCAGATGAACAGCGGGTTGTAGGCCCGGGCCGGGGCCTCGGCGATGGCCAGGGTCGCGGCGTGCGCGAACCGGTTGGATGCCCCGATGACAAAGGTGTCGAAGGTGTAGCGCCGGTTGAGGCTCAGGTCGGCCGATTCGTCGGCGGGCGGCCGGTTGAAGTACCGGGGCCAGTTCTCTTCGGCGCTCGAGAGTTCTTCTGAGTCGTCGTCCAGGTCGTCGGCAGCGGTGAGTGGTTCGAGTTCGGGCACCTCTGCGGGCTCCGAGGCCACCGGCCGGTCGTCGGTGTCCGGGACTGCGATGCGAACACCCAGGTCGACGCGTTGGCCGAGATGTCGGCTCAATGCGGCGATGATCGGTTCGCGCAGGTGACGCTCGATCTCGTTCTGGACGAACTGGGTCGGCACCGACAGCAACGCGAAACCTTCGGTCAGCACCAGCGGCTGAACCATGCGCAACCAGGCCCGTTGTTGGGCAGTCAGCGTCGTGGTGCCGCCGAGGTCACCGTTGAGTTCGGCGACCACGCTTTTCCAGATGTCGGTGAACGATGCACTGGGGTTAGCGGTCAACGACTACTACCCCCTCGGAACCGCCTGACCGGCGGCTCAATAAAACGACGACAATCTGTCCACATAGTTATCCACAGACTGTGGACAAAGTAGGAGAATGCCGTCGTGCTCGTGTTTTGCATGCAGGAAGCCCGCGCGCTGAGGCTCGTCACAGGAACGTCTGTGGGCTCGTAGCGTCGGGACCTCTCTGGCTTGTTGTCTTGCGCCGTCGTGCAACGGCATTGGCAGAAGCTAACAAGTTTTCTGTTCGTCCGCCAACCGTTCGGCAACATTGGTTTGAGGTTCTTGGGCGTGTCGGCTTGCCACGTTGCGAGTGGGACAACTGTGACGAGCGCAAGCGCGATCCGGCTTCGCTTGCCGCTCGAAGCGGTAACGGTTGCTGACGTGCGGCGTCGAGGTTTGACCGGGGGAATCCAGATCAGTACCCTCGAACAGTCGCCCACACGTGGTGATACGGCTGCGACTGTGGAAGTTCTGCCACGAACTTCTCGCGGTACCGCGCCGGCTAGCAAGCAAGATGCGTGCGCTTACCAGCGACGACCGTGCCCACCGGCATGACTCGTTCATGTCGGTGGCGAGTGCGGGCGTCACATAGTTGAGGAGATACAGCCGTGGCCAAGGGCAAGCGGACTTTCCAGCCGAACAATCGCCGTCGGGCCCGTGTGCACGGCTTCCGTCTGCGGATGCGGACCCGTGCCGGTCGCGCCATCGTGTCGGCACGTCGCGGCAAGGGCCGTCGCTCTCTCACTGCGTGACCTGACGCAGGATCGAAGCACCGTGCTTCCGGCTCGTAACCGGATGACGCGCTCGACAGACTTTCGAGTCACCGTGAGCCGCGGTGTGCGTTCGGCGCAACGGGATCTCGTGGTGCATTCACTGGCACCACGAGCTACCGACGACGTCGATTCAAACACCCAGGACGCGCCGAAAGTCGGTCTCGTCGTGGGTAAATCCGTCGGCAACGCCGTCCAGCGGCACCGGGTATCCCGACAGCTCCGTCATGCGAGCCGGGACTTGCTGTCCGAGCTGCGGACCGGTGAGCTTCTGGTGATCCGGGCCCTGCCCGGGAGTCGCGAGGCGGCCACCTCAACGCTGCAAGACGAATTGCGCGCGGCAGTGCTGCGGGCTCACGCGAAGTCCGGATCCCGGCCATGACACAGCGGCTGGCCCGCGGGCTGATCTTTCTCATCGAGCTGTACCGCAACATGGTGTCGCCGATGCGTCTGCCCAGCTGCCGGTTCAGCCCAACCTGTAGTCAATACGCTGTCGAGGCACTCACCGAACACGGACTCTTCCGCGGTTGTTGGCTGACGACAGTCCGGCTGGCCAAGTGTGGCCCGTGGCATCACGGGGGATGGGACCCCATCCCCGAAAGACGGTCCGCGGCAACGGCCGCGCAGTCAAGGAGCGATTCGCTTGTCTTTTAACTGGTTCAGTCTGGACTACATCTATTACCCGGTATCGGGGATCATGTGGCTCTGGTACAAGCTTTTCGGCGCGATTCTCGGTGCGGAGAACTTCTTCACCTGGGGCCTGTCGGTGATGTTCCTGGTCTTCACGCTCCGTGCTCTGCTGTACAAGCCCTTCGTCCGGCAGATCGAGACCACTCGGCAGATGCAGGAACTGCAGCCACAGATCAAGGAACTGCAGAAGAAGTACGGCAAGGACCGCCAGCGGCTCGCACTCGAGATGCAGAAGCTGCAGAGCGAACACGGTTTCAACCCGCTCCTCGGCTGTCTGCCGATGCTGGCGCAGATTCCGGTGTTCCTGGGCCTGTTCCACGTTCTGCGTTCGTTCAACCGGACTGAGGGCGCCGGCATGGGCATCGGTGCACAGGCGCTGTCGCTCGAGGCGAACCGGACGACCGGCAACTATTTCTTCAGCGCCACCGATGTCGCGCACTTCCTGAACACCGACCTGTTCGGTGCGCCGTTGGGCGCCACCATGATTCAGACCGGTGAGAGCCTGAAGGCATTCGCCCACTTCGACCGGATGTCGGTGATCCTGGTCGGTATCCCGCTGATGATCATTTCGGGCATCGCCACGCACATGAACAGCCGCGCTTCAGTGGCGCGGCAGAGCGCTGAAGCCGCCGGCAACCCGCAGACCGCGCTGATGAACAAGCTGGCGCTGTACGTGTTCCCCTTGGGTGTCGTGGTCTCGGGTCCATTCCTGCCGATCGCCATCCTCATGTACTGGGTGGCCAATAACATCTGGACCTACGGCCAGCAGCACGTGGTGTTCAACCGGATCGAGAAGCGCGAGGCGGAGGAGAAGGAGCAGGCGATCGCACGCCGTTCCGCCAACGCGCCGGCACCCGGGGTGAAGCCGAACCGGTCCAAGAAGGGCAACCCGCCGGCTGCCGCGGCAAGTTCGGAGGCCGATGTCGAACAGACCGGCACCGAGCTGGACGGCGCGGCGGAATCAGATTCTGCGGGATCGAAGCCCGCCCCGGGCGCCAAGCCCAACAAGAAGAAGCGTTGACCGGTCAGAGGGTAAAGACCCTGAGCGACGGCCGGTGCAAGAGGGAGAAGGCAGGGATATGACAGACACAGAAACGCAGGCGGAGGCCACGGAAACAGAGGCCGCGACGACGGCTCAGGCCGCTCCTGCAAGCAAGGGCGACGATCTCGAAGAGCGCTTGGTCGCCGAGGGCGAGATCGCCGGTGATTACCTCGAGGAGCTCCTCGATCTGCTGGACTTCGACGGGGATATCGACCTGGACGTCGAAGGCGACCGCGCGGTCGTCAGCATCGACGGCGGCAACGATCTGACGAAGCTGGTGGGCCGTAAGGGCGAGGTGCTGGACGCGCTCCAGGAACTGACGCGGCTGGCCGTGCACCAGAAGACGGGCGAGCGCAGCCGGCTGATGCTGGACATCGCCCGGTGGCGTCGGCAGCGGCGTGATGAACTGGCTGCGCTGGGCAAGAAGATCGCTGAGCGGGTGCTTGCGTCGGGTGAGCGCGAAGAGCTCTCGCCGATGACCCCGTTCGAGCGCAAGATCGTGCACGACGCCGTGGCGGCCGTGGACGGTGTCCACAGCGAGAGCGAGGGCGTGGAGCCGTCTCGCCGGGTGGTTGTTCTGCTCGATTGAGCACCTTAATTACATCGATGTTGTTCGTCGGCGGCGAGCTGGCGGGGAAAGTGGAGGCTGTTTCACGTGAAACATGGTGAAGCCCCATCCCCACCGGCCGCCGCCGTCGAGGTTTTTGGGGAGCGCGCCGAACTGGCGCAGCGCTATGCGGAGATCCTCGCGGGCGACGGAATCGAGCGCGGTCTCATCGGACCGTCCGAAGTCGGCCGACTTTGGGACCGTCACGTGATGAATTGCGCCGCTATAGGTGAGTTGGTCTCCGGCGGTGAACGAATCGGCGACATCGGCAGTGGAGCCGGCCTACCGGGCATCCCATTGGCGCTTGCTCGACCCGACGTCCACGTGGTCCTGATCGAGCCGCTGCTGCGCCGGGCGGACTTCCTCCGCGAAGTCGTGACCGAGCTCGGTATCGACGTGACCGTGATTCGTGGTCGCGCGGAAGAGCGGACGGTGCGCGCCGAGGCGGGGGAGTTGGACGTCGTCACCTCGCGAGCGGTGGCGGCACTCGACAAGCTGGCGAAGTGGAGCCTGCCGCTCTTGAAGATCGACGGTCGAATGCTGGCTCTCAAGGGGGAGCGGGCGGACGACGAGGTCGTCGAACACCGCCGGGCACTCAACTCACTCGGTGCTGTGGACGTAAGGGTGGTGAAATGTGGCGTGAACTATTTGACTCCGCCCGCAACCGTGGTCGTGGCGAAACGCGGAGCCAAGCGCGCGGGGTCCGGCCGACCGGCCAAGAACCGACGATGACATCGTCGGCCAGGGGGAGCAACATGTCCGATGCCGAGGTTTCGGAAGCGGCCGACCCGGCCGCCACATCAGGAAAGGCAGCAAGCGATGCCGATGTTTCACGTGAAACGTGGACAAGCGTGACGATGGATACGCCGATCGGGGCGGAGGCCGAACGCGCGGTCCAGATCCTTCACGGAGCCAAGGGGCAACAGCTGCCGCACCCGACGCATCAGCGGGTGTTCACCATCGCCAACCAGAAGGGCGGCGTTGGCAAAACCACCACCGCCGTGAACATGGCGGCGGCCCTGGCACTACAGGGGCTCAATGTTCTGGTCATCGATCTGGACCCTCAGGGCAACGCCAGCACCGCGCTCGGTATTGAACACCGGCCGGGCACCGCGTCGTCGTACGAGGTGTTGATCGGGGAGATCACCCTGGAGAGCGCGCTGCAGCGCAGCCCGCACAACGAGCGCTTGTACTGTGTGCCGGCGACCATCGACCTGGCGGGCGCCGAGATCGAGTTGGTCAGCATGGTGGCACGCGAAACCCGCCTGCGGAACGCGCTCGCCACGCTCAAAGAGCACAACTTCGACTACGTCTTCATCGACTGCCCGCCGTCGTTGGGTCTGCTGACCATCAACGCACTCGTGGCGGCACCGGAAGTCCTCATCCCGATCCAGTGCGAGTACTACGCGCTGGAGGGCGTGGGCCAGCTGCTGCGCAATATCGAGATGGTCAAGGCCCACCTCAACCCCCAGCTCGAGGTCACCACCGTGGTCCTCACGATGTATGACGGCCGCACCAAACTCGCCGACCAGGTCGCGATGGATGTCCGCGACCACTTTGGCGATAAGGTTTTGCGGACCGTCATCCCACGCAGCGTCAAGGTTTCCGAGGCGCCGGGGTACGGCATGACGATCCTGGATTACGACCCGGGATCACGCGGAGCAATGAGCTATTTGGACGCCAGCCGTGAACTCGCCCACCGCGGCGAGCCGGGAGTGAGGAAGTAACGATGTCGCAGCCGAAGAAGCGCAGCGGACTCGGTCGGGGGCTGGCGGCGCTCATCCCCACCGGTGCACCCGAGGACGGGCAGCAGGACACCTCGCTGCGGATGGGGTCCGCGGCTGCCGACGTGCTGATCGGCGGCGGCCCGACCGCACCGGTCAACGGAGCAGCCGCTGCGGAGTCAGCCGCGGCGGCCAAGGCAGAAGCCGAGGCGATCGGCGCGGTGTACCGCGAGATCGAGCCGACTGCGATCCAGCCGAACCCGCGACAGCCGCGCAGCGTCTTTGACGCCGACGCGCTCGCCGAGCTGGTGCACTCGATCCGCGAGTTCGGCCTCATGCAGCCCATCGTGGTGCGCGAGCTGAGCGAGCCGTCCGGGCCGCATCGGTACCAGCTGATCATGGGCGAGCGTCGATGGCGCGCTTCCCAGGAGGCCGGTCTGACCGTCATCCCGGCGATCGTCCGGGAGACCGCCGACGACAACATGCTGCGCGATGCGCTGCTCGAGAACATCCACCGGGTTCAGCTGAACCCGCTCGAAGAGGCGTCGGCCTATCAGCAGCTGCTGGAGGAGTTCGACGTCACCCACGAGGAACTCGCGACCCGCATCGGCCGGTCGCGTCCGGTGATCACGAACATGATCCGTCTGCTGAAGCTGCCCATCGCGGTGCAGCGGCGGGTCGCCGCGGGCGTGCTGTCGGCTGGCCACGCCCGTGCTCTCCTCGCGCTCGAAGGGGGACCGGAGAAGCAGGAAGAGCTCGCGGCTCGGATCGTGGCAGAGGGTCTGTCTGTCCGCGCGACCGAAGAAGCCGTCACTCTGGCCAACCGGGACGGCGACAAGCCGGCGCCGACCCCGAAGCGCAAGCCGATCCAAATGCCCGGACTACAGGATGTGGCCGAGCAGCTGTCGACGGCCTTCGACACCAAGGTCACCGTGAGCCTGGGCAAGCGCAAAGGCAAGATCGTCGTCGAGTTCGGCTCGGTCGACGACCTTCAGCGCATCGTCGAACTGATGAAGACCGAACAGGGTTGATCGGCCCGTTTTTGGGCTTGCGACAACTCGACCAGGGACAAGGCCTCATTACGTCACTGTGACGGTGACGTTTTGTGGCCGTGTGGGACGGGGAGGGGATCGCCATGTTTCACGTGGAACAGCTCCGCATTTGGCCGCCGTCGATCTCGACTGAACAAATCGGGTCGACGGCACCGGCTTCTCCTATCCTGAAAGGGCAGCCCGATCAGATCGGGCGGACGACGGGAGTCTGGTGAGTTCACGAATCACACCGCTGCGTCTCGAATCGTTCGAGCGGCTGCCGAAGCATGCGCGGCGATGCGTGTTCTGGGAAGTCGATCCGTCAGCACTGGGCGATAGCGACCATCTCAGTGACCCCGAGTTCGAGAAGGAAGCATGGCTATCGATGGTCATGCTCGAGTGGGGATCGTGCGGACAGTTGGCGGTCGCCTGCGACCCGGACCGCGCCGAGGACCCCAACGATGACACGCCCTGTCTCGGTTACGCGTTCTACGCGCCACCGCGGGCAGTGCCCCGAGTGGGCCGCTTTCCCACCGGACCGGTCAGCCCCGACGCGGTCCTACTGACATCAATCGGCGTCGACTGCACTGACGACGGCGACGCGCTGTCACGACACCTGATCGCCGCTGTCGTCGCCGATCTGGTTCGCCGTGGTGTGCGCGCACTGGAGGCATTCGGCCGTACGACCGAAGTGGCGCAACTGGGCGCTCCGCAGGCCTGCCCCGCGGAGCTGGCGGCGACGGTCGAGGCTTTCGGTGAATGCGCGGTCGAGCAGTGCGTGATCGAAGCCGACTTCCTTCTGGACAACGGCTTCGAGATCATCGCGCCGCATCCGTACTTCCCGAGGCTGCGGCTGGAACTCGAGCAGGGACTCGGCTGGAAGGCTGACGTCGAGGCGGCGCTCGAGAGACTGCTGGAGAGCAACGCGTTGCAGCAGCCCGTCGGGGCGCTCTCCAGCGCGGTGCTGTGGACACGGCGGCGCTGAGCCAGTAGGTCGGCCGCCCGTGGAGGCCGTTGGTTCCACGTGAAACAACGGTCGTCCCGTACCCTCGCGGCCATGGGGGAGCCGCCGCTGAATCCGGATAGTTCCGGCCTGCTCGATGTCGGTGACGGCAATCAGATGTACTGGGAGACCCGAGGCAATCCGGCCGGGCGCCCCGTGCTGATCGTCCACGGCGGGCCGGGCGCCGGGAGGTCTCGCAGCGCGCACAAGCAGTTCGACCCCGAGCTGTTTCGCATCGTGCTATTCGATCAACGTGGATGCGGCGACAGTGTGCCGAGCGCGGCGGACCCCGCGACTGACATGTCGTACAACACGACCGAGCACCTTCTCGCCGACATCGAGGCGCTGCGTCGTCATCTCGGGATCGACCGCTGGCTGCTCTACGGTGGCTCCTGGGCAGCGACACTGATCCTCGCCTACGCCCAGCGCCATCCGGAGCGCGTGACCGGCATCGTGCTGATCGGCGTAACGATGACCCGGCCGCAGGAGGTCGACTGGCTGTACCGCGGGCTCCGGCTCGTCCGGCCCGTGGAGTGGCAGCGGTTCCGCGACGGGGTGCCCGAGGAGCTCAGGGACGGCAACCTCGTCGAGGCCTACCGGCAGCTGATGGAGCGTCCGGACGCCGCTGTGCGAGAGCGTGCTGCTGCGGACTGGTGTGCGTGGGAAGACGCGGCGATCGCCCACGAGGGCTGGGGCAAGCCCGGCCAGTACACAGCGAAGACCGATGCGGACCGGCTGGCGTTCGTGCGGATCTGTACGCACTACTTCGCCCGCGCGGCATGGCTGGAAGACGGTCAACTGTTGCGGGACGCGCATCGACTGGACGGGATTCCGGGAGTCCTCATCCACGGCCGGCTGGACCTCTCAGCGCCCGTGCGGACGGCGTGGGAACTGGCTCAGGTATGGCCGGGCGCCGAGCTCCGAATCATCGAAGACTCGGGCCACACGGGCAGCCCGGCCATGGCGGCGGCGATCGCAGACGCCGTCGAACGGTTCACTCCGCCGCGGTCCTGCTGCGGCGGTTCCACGTGAAACATCGGCCAAGCCGGCGGAAGCCTGCGGGGCCAGCGACACCGGCACCAGCCGCGCCCTCGGCACCCACACCGGAATCGTGGCGGTCACGCCGGGGAGCTTCGTCATCGCACTCGGACGTGCCTCGGTCGCGGCGGAGCGATGCCGGTGTGGTCTCGAATCCACACCGGAGAAATACGAATGCTCGCGGCAGGAGAGCGTCGGCCCGACCGTCGAGCCGCACCGTGCGGCTCCTGCGTCCCGCTGGTGAACGTCATCGTGCGCCCGACTGAGACGCCGGAGGTGCGCGGCGTCCGGCCGGCCGTCGCCTCTCCGGAGGCGGTGCCGCGGGCAAGACACGGCCAGCGGTCCGTGTGGCCGTCGCGATGGTCGGCAGGGGTATCCGCTACGTCGGCCGCACACCGACTACCCACGCCCCGTCGGTAGCCCGCACGGCCTCGATGCGAGCGCCTTCCTCACCGCCTCAATGGCGCGGTGCGGGATCGGGCAGCAGCACCGTACTTGCGCCGCGGGAGCCGTTGGCGTGCGCGGCGAAGTGGTGTTGCCGAGAGCACCATTGGCTGGCGCTACCCGGCTTGGGATCGAAGTGGCGCGCCAGTGCGAGCAGGGGAGGAGGGGAAGCTGAATGCAGCACCCCGACGCTTTCACACCGAGCGAGTCGGCTCGGCGGCGGCCTACTGGCCGTCCAGCAATTGGACGATGCGTGCGCGGCGGAGTTTCAGGTCGCCGATGCGGGTGTCCATCTCGGCCAGTGTCTCTCTGATTGCGGCGGCAATGGTCGGGCACATATCGACCGCGCTGCCGTCGACGCATGGCAGCAATTGTCGAATTGTGCGTATGCCGAAACCGGTGTC
>Ga0265327_10002894_pt1 | contig 17233 bp, 9 predicted proteins | sample 41621metaG_FD_202089 | JGI IMG/M metagenome (GOLD analysis project Ga0265327, IMG submission 202089) | Rhizosphere microbial communities from Carex aquatilis grown in University of Washington, Seatle, WA, United States - 4-16-21 metaG | ecosystem: Host-associated > Plants > Roots > Rhizosphere >... | reverse complement strand
GATGCAGGGCGCGATGCACGAGCGGCGCTTGCCGTCATGCGCCTGGCCAAAGTGGCCGCCACCCTGCGCCGCCCACAGGACCTCAAACTCCTCGATGATGCGCGCAATGCGGTCCTGCAGCAGTCCGGGAAAGCTCAGGAACCCAAAGGTGTTGAAGCAGGCCAGTTGTTCCGGGCTGAGGCGAAAGGTGCTCATGGGGTGCGTGGGGGTTGGTGGGTAAAACGCGGAAAATCCCGGAAGAGGCAATGAGGGAAAGCAGGGCGAAATCACCGGCGAACGCCCAACGCCGAACATCAAAGGGCGGCCACGCCCGGCGTGACGTGGAACTCAGGAAATCAGGATCCAATCGTCCCCGACGTGCCTTTCCGGTGGCATGGGCCTGGTCCCTGATTTCGTGAGTTCCACATCGGCTTTGTCCGCCTCAATCCCAGGCCGTCGCGTCGTACAGCTGAACGCTGTCGGGACCGGGGTAGGCGAGGGGATTGTACACGCCGGCGGTGACCTGACACTGCGGCGGGAAGCCCGCGCCCTCGACGCAGTACTGCAGGCCGCCCTGCTGGATGAATCGCTCCACGCTGGGGTGCACGCGGGGCTGGCCGCCGTTCCACGGCTCAAGGTCGCGCGGGGCCACGCCGCCGAGGTCCGCCGTCAGCCCGACCTCCTGATGCCGCATCCAGGGCAAACCGTCGGTCGCCGTGTACTGCTTCGCCAGCTCAAGCTGCCAGACCAGCGCCGGCAGGTCGGCCGCCGTCAAGGCCCCTTCCCAGCAATTCCACATGTAGTCCAAAGTCACCCGCGCCAGGGCGTCGTGGTAATACCCGCCGCCGACGTCGCTGTGCGCGCCGGGGAACCACACTTCCTTCATCTGCCCGGCCCGGCTCTTGGGGTACTGCAGCAGGGTGGGGGTGAACAGCTCGCGGTTCTCGTCCAGCGCCAGGCACTGCACCGCGCGCGCCACCGAGTCCGGCACGCGCCAGTCCGCCGGCTTCGCCGCAAGGCTGGTCGCCACCGTGTCCCACACGCCAAGGAACGCGATCGGGATGTCCGCGCCCGCGACGAGCGGCCGGCCGGCCCACTTGGTCTCGAGCGTCCACACGTCGTGACGCATCTCCCCGCTGTTCCGCGCGCGGCAGTAGCGGGCCTCGATCGTCGCCGACTTCACGAACCCCGTCGCCGCGATGTCGCGGGCAAACAGCCGCGCGCTCGCCGCTCCGCGGCTGAAGCCGAGGATCGAGAGCTGGTCGCCGCGGCGGTACGTGCGCAGGAACTCGCAGTAGGCGGCGTTCCGGATGTGCGCCTCGAGCGTCGCGAACGCGCCCTCCGCCGCCCGGTTCAGGGCGTCGTTCTCGTCGTCGTTGCCCACGCCGCGGAAATAGTGCGTCACCTGCCGGTCGCCGTCCGGCGCCAGCGCCGTGTAGGTCTTCACCAGGTTGGTCACGATCGGCGGAAACGCCTGCGCCGGGTCGTCGCGGCTGACCCAGAGATGCCGCGCGGGGTCCCAGGTGAAGTCCGTGGGATTCATCCCGGTGTCGTCGTTCCACGTCCCGTCGAACAGGAAGATGTGGTGCCGCCCGCCCGAGTCGTCCTTCCAATCCGGGTTGCACGGGAAATCCGACCGCTGGAGGTCGTTGGGCTTGTTGCCGGGGGCGGGGTTGGGAGGTGGCATGGGACAGCTCGCGGTGAGCAACCGCGAGGATGGGGTGGAATCCCGGGCGAGTCAGGCTTTTATGTGGCCCGCCTCGCCTACCGGATATCCGGTAGAGCAAAAGATTGCCCGTAATGGGTACTTTGTTACCGAGGGCCCATGGCCGATAAAACCGATTCCCCTGCCTTCACCGTGGCCGACGCCTGCATGTCGTTCGCCGACGCGATCATTGCCCGCAAGACCCTGATGGATCCCGACGAGGCCCGGCAAACCGGCCGCGATCTCTACACCTGGTTCGACGAGCAGGGCGGCACGGTCGCCAAGACCGCCCCCTACGCCGTCCGCAGCGTCGATTCGGGCACCAACGCCATCAAGACGGTGAAGAGCCAGTCGGTCGACGATGTCCTCGACTCGATCAAGGACGACTACCAGCACTACACCGACGGAATCTGACCGGGCCCCGCGCCTCAGCGGGCGAGGTGGGCCTGCATGGCGCGCAGGATCTTCAGCGGCTTGTGCGGGCGCGTGAAGGGTCCGTAGGTGTCGGGACGGCGGTCGTTCAGCATGTCGATCCGCCAGACCCAGTCGCCGGGACGGGTGAACTGCGTGGCCACGCGGGGCGCGGCGAGATCGATGGTCGCCAGCGCGATGCCGGGATGGCGGCCGGCGTCGGCGTGGATCGTGGCGTCCGGCCCGATGATGCTGCTGCGACCGAGCAGCATGCCGGGCAGCCAGGCGCGGCCCGGCGGGCAGCCGAAGCAGACGGGCACGTGGTGCACGCCGTTGTGGATGGCGGGGGCGCGGAGGAGGATGTCCATGAACACGTCACCCCAGCCGCTCATCACGTGCGGCCAGAAGATGATCTCCGCGCCGTTGAGCGCGAGGCAGCGGGCGCTCTCGGGGAAGGAGTTGTCGTGGCAGATCTGGATGCCGACGCGCGCGCCGGCCACCTTGAACACGGGCCAGGCGTCGCCCGGCACGGTGCCATAGGCCTCCTCGTTCTCAATCGTGTGGACCTTCGTGTAGCGCCCGATGACCCGGCCCTTCGGGTCGAACACGACCGCGACGTTGCGCACCACGCCGTCAATGAGCGCGAGGATCGGGATGATCAGCGCCATGCGGTGCCGGCGGGCGATCGGGGCGAACCGCCGCACGGTCTCCGCCATCGCGCGGCGGATCAGGGGCGGGGTGTTGCGGCGCGTCAGCTTGGTGCCGAGGACGTTGAAGGTCTCGCCGACGCAGGCGATGTCTGCGCCGCGCCGGCCGGCCGCGTTGAGCCACGTCTCGGCGAGCGCGAAGTTGGCGCGCTGGCGCTGGGCATTGGTCCGGCCGGGCGCCGCGGACGGCAGCTGCACGGCGGCAATCGTGAGGGGGCGTTTCATGGGAAGGGCGTTCAGGCCTGCGCCAGCAGCTCGAGCGTCTGGTCGTCGCGGCACACGAGCACGCGGCCGGGCCCGAGCGGCTGCAGGCGGCGGATGTCGCGCGCCAGGGCGCCGACGGGGCGCCAGGCGGCGTCGAGCGTGCGGAGACCGGTGCGGGTGGCGACCACGAGGCCGCCGGCCGCGTCGGCCACGATGCCGACGACGGGCGCGCCGGCATGCCAGCTGCGGAGGACGCGGCCGTCGTCCAGGCCGTGGGCGATCACGAAGCCGTCGGCGCCGCCGACAATCGCGGCGGGACGCCCGTCCACGCGGCCAAGGCCGGCGCAGTTGAGGCTCATGCCGCCGTCCACTCGCCAGCGCCAGGTTTTCTCGGCGGTCGAGAGCACGGCCAGGCCGAGCTCGGCGGCGACAAAGATCGCACTCTCGGGCGCGCTGGCGTCGCCGGCCCAGGCGAACGCGAGGGAGCGGCCGTTGACGAACGGGATCACGCGCCGGAGCATGCGGAACATGGGCTGGCGGAACCCGCCAAAGCTGTGGGCGACGCCGCTGGGACCGTCGCCGGCCACACCCTCGTAGTACTGGATGCCGTGGTTCCAGCCGCAACGGACGAAGATGTCGCCGGCCCCGGGTCGCGCCGGGGGCGTGACCAGGATGTCGAAGCACCACGGCGCGTCGGCGAAGCTGTGGCCGACGATGGTGCCGTCGGCGTCGAGGAAGACCATGATGGCGTACCCGCCGATGACGAGCGAGCCGCGCCCGTCCGCGCCCCGGTGCCAGATGGCGAGGCTGTGGACCGCGTTGAACCAGCCCATCATGCAGTCCTTGCGCTGGCGGAACTCCTCGGCGAGCCGCAGCACGCGGCGCGGGGAGCCGTCGGCCTGGAACAGGTGCAGCTCGCCGCCGAGGAGCCCCACGCAGAGCACCGGCGGGCCCTTCGCGTCGAGCGGCTGGGCCGAGACGTGGGTCACGGGCACGGGCAGCGTGCGCCGCCAGAGCTCGCGGCCCTGGTCGTCGAGGACGCGGAGCTCGTTCACGGCATTGACCGTCACGATCTCGAGCCGACCGTCGCCGTTGAGGTCGGCGGTGGCCCAGTGCACCAGCGCCGGGGCGACGGTGCGGTCGCTCAGCACCTCCAGGCGGTGCAGGACGAAAGGCCGGCCGTCGGGGGGCGCCGGCAGGCGGAGCTGCAGTGCCCGGGCGGTCAGGCCCACGGTCGCGGCCTTGGCCTCCAGGCGGTTCTCGGCGTCGCGGTAGCGCTTGTAGCGCCGGTCCGGCGCGGGCTGCACTGGGCAGGCCTGGCGGCGGCCGTCCGCGGCCTCGGCCTCGACCATGATGCCCGCCGGCAGCGGGTTGAACGTGCGCAGCGACGGGTCGTCGATGCAGTCGCCCAGGATGTTGAGCGTCGAGACCGCCTGCGGCGCGGGGAAGGTGAGGGTCACGGCGTACTCGTCGGCGCGCGGCCACTGGGTCCAGATCTCGCGCGAGTAGCCGTCGGGCATGACGGGGTCGAGCAGCTGGTCGGGCGCGCCGTCCACGGGCAGCGGGCACGCGAGGACCCGGACGTTGCGCACGCGCTCGGGGAGCCGCGTGCCGCCGTCATAGGCCCAGGCGCGCTTCCAGCCCTGGTCGGCCGGCGGGCCGAACGGGCTGGCCGAGGCGGTCCGCGCCCCGTGCAGGGCGCCGAGCCAGGCCTTCAGCGCGGCGCGGAGCGAGGCCACCGCCGCGGCGGGCAGCGGGAGGACCAGGCTGCCGCTTAGCGTGAGGCCGCGCGTGTCGTGGCCGAAGGTGACGGTGATCCGCGCGTTGGCGGTGTCGGTGGAATCGGGCCGCACGGACAGCGTGGCCGCCTCCAGGTCGAACGCCAGGTTGACCGGCGTGTCGCTCTGCACCTCGCATTCGAGGTTGGACAGCTGGAGCCGGGTGGTGCCCGCGAGGACCAGCGCGTTGGGCTCGGCCCAGGCGCTGAGGGCGCTGGCGCTGGCGCCGGGGAGCCAGGCCGAGTCGGGCGTGACCTCGAGGGCGCACCAGGCCCAGGGCGCGCCTTGGCGCAGGACGACGGCGCTGCGGTCGTTGATGCGCTGCAGGTCGAGCGTCTCGGCGTCGCCCAGCGCACGGGCATAGAAAAGATTCTGGAAGGTGGACTCCTCGCCGGCGCGGCGCGGGCCGGCGCGGCGCTGGCGGAGGACGTACGGCGCGCAGGCGCCCTGGTCGAACTCCTCCTCGCACGTGGCGGGAACCGTGCTGCCGGCGACGAGCGTGAAGCGGTGGGCGCCCTGGTCGCTGTGCCAGCGGCGGCCGTTGAGCTCGGCGTACGCCGGCGTGCGCCACGTGCAGGTGAGCGAGTAGGGGCCGTCGGCCTGGAAAAGGACGCGGTCGAGGACGACATAGCAGCCCTCGCCGGCCTTGGACCAGAAGATGTGCCGCGTCCACTCGGTGTGGTGGTAATCGGAGAGTCGCGTGACCGTCAGCCCGGCGGCCGCGAAGTCCGCGACCGCGAGCCGCTCGCCGATGGGCGGCAGCGGCGTGTCGTTGCGGCCGTCGCTGATGAAGAGCCCGTTCTTGTCGTGATAGGAATGGCGCGAGGTGTTCTGGACCAGGAAGACGTGGCCATGCTGGAAGAACCGCACGATGGCATTGACGGCCTGCATGTGGCCCTGCCAGCGGAAGCCGCCCTGGTAGCCCTGGAGGATCAGGTAGGCATCGCTGCGCGCATAGCCGCGGCGGAGGAGGATCTTGTCGAAGCCGCGGGCCGCCGGGAGCCGGTTGCGGCCGATGCCCTCGGCGACCTCCCAGGTCTCGGGGGCGTTCACCATGTGGCCCTGGGGCTCGACGTGCACGGGGGGCTGCGTGCTGATCGCGTACTGGTGGTCGCTGACGGGCAGGCAGGTGACGGCGTGTTCGCCGGACGGCGGCACGGGCGCGAGCTCGGGGCCGGTGTCGAATTTCTGGAGGAACACCGGGTAGAAGTGCAGGAACGAGCAGCGCTGCGGCACGGAAAGGTTGGGCAGGTGGTGCAGGATCCACTTCAGGCGGCCGTCGCCATAGTAGAACGCGCTGGCCGCGGTCTGGATCGTGGCCTCCTGCTGGAGGTACAGGCCCTGGCTCTCGCCGTAGCCGCCCTGCCCGCAACCCGCGCCGTTGTTGTCGTGGAGCGCGAGGCAGCGTTCGGCCACCAGCCGGGCGTTCCCGCTCGTGAAGAACTCGTGGCGCTCCTGGCCGAGGGCGTAGCGGTAAAGGGTGGCGAGGTTGTTGAGCGTGCTCTCGTCGTCCTGGTCGTCGAGGCGCGCGACCGCGATGGCGTCGAGGAACGTGCCGCACTCGGCGATCCAGCGGTCGCAGAGCTGGCGGAGCGCGGGCGTGGGCCGGGCCTGGTCGCGGAGGTAGCGCGCGATCAGCAGGAACTCATAGGTGCCCTTGCCGTGGTGCCGGTGGCCGAGGGGCGGCGCGCCCAGGCGCATGCGCCACCATTCGTTCTGGTTGGCCAGCGCCGTGAGCAGCAGGAGGTGGTCCGTGCGCTCGACCTCGGCGTCCGTGAGGAACCCGCCGGCGATCAGCAGCGGCACCGCGCGCATGAAGCGCTCCGCCAGGTAGTGCCAGTCGCCATAGCCGTCCACCATCATCGTGTTCAGCCAGCGCAGCTGGTCGCAGGCGACCTGGGCGTAGCGGACGTCGCCGGTCCACGACCACATCAGGGTGTAGGCGCCGATCAGCCGGATCGGCTCGGTGATGAACTGGAGGCCGCGCGCGCGCAGCGCCTGCAGCGCGGTCGTGTCCTCGAGCGAGGTGTACGGCCAGCGCGCGAGGTCCGCGGCGATCCCGGGGTCGAGCTCGACCTGGAGGAGCCAGGGCACGGTGGCGGACGGGCCCGACTGGGCGAGCACCGCGACGAGTTGTTCGACGGCGCGGGCGACGCCGCGCCGGGAACTGCCGCCAGCCAGGATCAGGTTCGACCCGGTGCCGAAGGGATTGACGAGGGTGCGGAGGTCGTAGCCGTCGCCGCCCGGGTAGACGGCGTCGGTCGAGCAGAGGAAATTCGCGTACAGCGGCAGGAGCACGCGGTTGGTGTTGAGGCTGCCGAGGACCACGAGCGGCCGCTGGCGGTGTCCCAGCGGGAGCGGCGTGCTGCGCTCGGGCAGCAGCGCGGTGTCCGCCACGCACTCCGGCGGCCGGCCGCACTGGGCGGCGACCGCCGCGGCGACCTGCTCCGCGAGGGCGCGGTAGGCCGGATCGGCGGCGGGATAGACAATGACGGCGGCGCGGGCGCCAGTTTGGCCGAGCGCGGTGGCGCGCTCGGGCGAGCGCGGCAGCACGGCGACGGCAGGGTCGCGGGGGGCGGGCGAGGACATGGGGTTGGCGGCGGACGGAGCGCCCCATGCATAAGGGCATGGGCGAAGGGGGGACAATGCCTATCTCGCGGAAGGCTCCGGGTGGCCGCGGTTTTCGGATCGAGCTGGCCGCGCGGGCCGGCCAGCCTGAGGACTGCATGCACTACACCGCCCGCACCCGTCTGGCCGCCGCCATGCGCCGCGAGCACCCCGACCGCGTGCCCGTGATGTGCCAGCCGTCCGTGGGGTTCGTGCTCCGGCAGCTGCCCGACCTGGACCCGATCGACCTCTGGCACAACCACGGCGGCGCGCTGGCGCGGGGGTTCTGCGAGATCAGCCGGCGCTTCGGGTTCGATGGCGTGCTGATCCCCGCGGTCGGCGCGGCGCCGCTCGACCTGCGCACCGTGCTTCGGATCGACCGGGCGCACCCGGAGGGGCCGCTGGTCTACTTTCGCAACGGCGACCGCTGCGTCTACTGCCGCAACGACCTGCCGCGCTACACCCACGCCGCGCCGCCGGAGCGCGAGCTCGGCGACCTCGACCCGGCCGCGATCGCGGCGCAGCTGAGCTACCATCCGCCCTCGACGCACCTGCGGATGCACCTGGCGGAGGGCGCGGCCGGCCGCGTGGCGGAGCTGGGGCAGGCGCGGGCGATCATGGGCCCCGACGTGTCCATCCACGGCGCGCTCTACTCGCCCGAGGACTACCTGATCGACCTGCTGGGCGCGGATGGCGCCATGATTGCGCTGCTCACCGAGCCGGAAAAATGCCGCGAGCTGCTGGCGCGGTTTGCCGCGGCGGTGGCCGGCCACGCCCGGGAGCAGATCGCGGCGGGGGTGGACGCGCTGAACGTGTCGGCGCCCTGGGCCGGCCAGAGCTTCGTTTCGCCCCGGCTGCACCGCGAGCTGCTGGCGCCGGCGCAGGCGGTGCTCGTCGCGGCGGCGCGCGCGGGCGGCGTGCCGAGCTACTGCCACACCTGCGGCGCCGTCGGCGACCGGCTGGAGGCCATCATCGACACCGGCTTCGACGGCATCGAGTGCCTCGACCCGCCGCCCCTGGGCAACGTGGAGCTGGCGGACGCCGTGCGGCGCATCGGCCACCGGGCGTTCATCAAGGGCAACATTGATCCCGTGCACGTGCTGCTGCTGGGCACGCCGGACCAGATCCGGGCCGACGTCATCCGCCGCCTCGAGGTGGGCATGACCGCCGGCGGCTTCATCCTCAGCACCGCCTGCGCGATCGCGCCGGAAACTCCGGCGGCCAACGTGGCCCTGCTGCGGGAGCTGGTGGACCGGTACGGCAAATACTAGCGGCGCGAGGCGCCGCTGGTTGCAAGGGTCCGCGGCCGATGGGCCGAGGCCTTGTGCCGGCTCCGCCTTTCAACTCGCAGCTTTCAACTTTCAACCGGCCGCGCCCCGCGGCCTAAGTCAGGCAGGCCTTGAACGCCGCGGTCAGGGCGGCGCGGTCGAGCTTGCGGCCGATGAAGACGAGGGTGTTGGTGCGCGCGTCGTCGCCCCACTCGCGGTCGAATTTCGCGTCGAAGAGCATGTGCACGCCCTGGAAGACGAGCCGCTTGTTCGTGCCCTTCACGCTGAGCACGCCCTTCATGCGGTAAATGTCGCCGCCCTTCACGCGGAGCAGCTCACTGATCCAGTCGTTCAGCCGCTTGCCGTCGAGGTCGCCGGGGAGGCTGAAGCCGACGGAAGTGACCGCGTCGTTGTGCGTGTGCGCGGCGTGAAAGTCGCGCTGCCAGACGGGCTTCACGGTGTCGCCGGCCACCTGGAGGTGGAGGGGGTCGTGGCCGCAGGACTCGAACACGAGAAACTTGCCCGCCTCCTTCACCGGCAGCGGATACTTGCCGTTGCCGTCGTTGAGCAGGAGGCGCTGCAGGGTGGCGCCGGGGAGGACCGGATCGCCGTCCTTCAGCCGGGTCTCCCAGTCGGCAAACACGCGCACCGCCGTGTCGAGCGCGGCGGCAATGGCGGGATCCTCGGTTGATTTCACCGGCAGGATCACGACGTCGAGCTCGTTGGGGTTGCCGTGATGGTGGTGATGGTCGTGACCCTCCTCGCCATGGTCGTGATCGTGGCCATGGCCGTGGTCGTGGCCCTCATGCGAGTGGTCGTGGCCGTGCATCTCGTCCTCGTGGCCGATCACGAGCTCGTGCGTGCCGGCGGGCAGCGGGTAGGCGCCGGCCCACTCGAAGGGGTACTCGGGCTCGAGGAACTGCGGGTCGAGCTCGGTGGCGCGGCCAAGGTTGAAGCCGCCGACGTTGAGCACGCGGTCGAGGGGGACGTCGCAGTTGGCGCTGCGGTGGATCTTCGCCACGGCGTTGATCCGGCGGATGCGCGCCTCCAGGCCATCAAGGTCGGCCGGGCTGACGAGGTCGGTCTTGTTCAGGAGGATCACGTCGGCGAACGCGATCTGCTTCACCGACTCGTCGTCGCTGTCCAGGTGCTGCAGGATGTGCTTGGCGTCGACGACCGTGACGATCGCGTCGAGGCGGAAGTTGGCCTTCATCTCGTCATCCGTGAAGAACGTCTGCGCCACGGGCGCGGGGTTCGCGAGGCCGGTGGTCTCGATCAGGATGCCGTCGAGGCGGTCCTTCCGCTTCATCAGCCGGCCGAGGATGCGGATCAGGTCGCCGCGGACGGTGCAGCAGATACAGCCGTTGTTCATCTCGAACAGCTCCTCGTCGCTCTGGATGACCAGCTGGTTGTCCACGCCGACCTCGCCAAACTCGTTCTCGATCACCGCCAGCTTGCGGCCGTGCTGCTCCGTGAGCATGCGGTTGAGGAGCGTGGTCTTGCCGGCGCCGAGGAAGCCGGTGAGGACGGTGACGGGAATGGGGCCGGAGCTCATGAAATAGCGATCTTGGAGTTTCGGTTTTGAATTACGCAAGCGTGCGGTGACGGCCGTAATTGGCAAACGGGAGCGCGTCTCCCGCCATCTGCGGCCTTGGTCAGTCGCGGTCGTTGCCCTCGGGAAACTTGAAGGCGACGGCGGTGAAGGAGGAGCCGCGGATCTCGATCCGGGCCAGCTCGGCGGAGAAGGCCGGGCTGTTCCGCAGCCAGTCGGCCTGGGCCTCGAACTGCGACGTGCTGCCGACCGTCTCGCCCGTGGCCGCGTTGGCGACGGCCGCGAGGACGAGCGGCCGGGTCTGGTCGCCAATGTTAACGGTGAGCTCGAGGCGCGGCGCGGCGATCCGGATGAAGTTCTCCATCTCGCCGTCGAGCACGTAGGCGCTGAGATGTCCGGTCACGGCATCGCACACAAGCTCGAGGTGGTACAGCTCCGCGCCGAGCACCACCGGCGTGCCGCCATGGGGTGGGTGATGCTCGTGCCGGGCGGCCGGCACCGGCGCGGGCGGGGCCGGACGCGAGCAGGCGGCGAGACCTACGACGAGCAGCAGCGCGGACAGGAGGCGAAACATGGCGACAGGAGCTACAGCCGCACGCGGCGCAGGCGCAGGGCGTTGGTCACGACGATGAGGGAGCTCAGGCTCATGGCGACGCTGGCGAACATCGGATTGAGCAGCCAGCCCGTCCACGGGTAGAGCGCGCCGGCCGCGAGGGGCACGCCGGCGGTGTTGAAGGCGAATGCCCAGAAAAGGTTCTGCTTGATGTTGCCGAGCACGGCGCGGCTGAGGTGCACGGCGCGGACCAGGGCGGTGAGGTCGCCCTTCACCAGCACGAGCCCGGCGCTGTGCATGGCGACGTCGGTGCCCGTGCCCATCGCGATGCCGACGTCGGCCGCGGCCAGCGCGGGGGCGTCATTCAGGCCGTCGCCGGCGAACACGACCCCCTCGCCGCGGGCCTGATGCTCGCGGACCAGCTCCTGCTTGCGCACGGGGGTGACACCGGCGGTGTAGCCGTCAAGGTGCAGCGCCTCGGCCACGGCGCGGGCGGTGGCCTCGCGGTCGCCGGTGACCATGAAGACCTTCAGGCCCAGGCGCTGCAGCTCCGCCACGGCGGCCGGCGTGGTGGGCTTAAGGGTGTCGGCGAGGGCGATGACGCCGGCGGGTTGGCCGTCCACGGTCACCGCCACGAGTGAGGCCTCGGGATGGGCTGGCAGGCTGAACTCGGCCGGCGCGCGTCCGACGGCGACGGCGCGGCCCTCGACCGTCGCGCGAACGCCGAGACCGGGTTCGGCGGCGAAGGCCGTCGTCGCGGCGAGGGTCAGGCCTCGCGTGGCGGCCGCGGCGACCAACGCCCGCGCCAGGGGATGTTCGCTCGCCGACTCGGCCGAGGCGGCCAGCCGGAGCAGGGTGTCGGCGGTGAATCCGGCCGCGGGCTCAAGCGCCACGACCTCCGGGCGGCCCGCGGTGAGCGTGCCGGTCTTGTCCATGAGCAGGGTGCCGGCGCCCGCGAGGCGCTCCAGGGCGGCGGCGTGCTTCACCAGCACGCCCGCGGCGGCCCCGCGACCGATGCCGGTCACGAGGGAAACGGGGGTCGCGAGTCCCAGCGCGCAGGGGCAGGCGATCATGAGGACGGACACGGCGTTGATGAGGCCGTAGAGCCAGCTGCGCTCCGGCGCGAGCAGGCCCCACGCGAGGAAAGTCACGACGGCGATCGCGAGGATGACCGGCACGAACCAGTTGGCGACGCGGTCGGCGAGCCGGGCGATCGGGGCCTCGCTCGCGACGGCCTGCTCGACGAGGCGGATGATCTGGGCGAGCAGCGTGTCGGCGCCGACGCGCTCGGCGCGGAAGACGAAGGCGCCGGTGGCGTTGAGCGTCCCGGCGCTGAGCCGGTCGCCGGCCGCCTTCATTACGGGCAGCGGCTCACCGGTCAGCATGGATTCGTCCACTTCGGCTGCTCCTTCCACCAGCACGCCGTCCACCGGCAGGTGCTCGCCGGGCCGGACCCGCAGCCGGTCGCCGGGCTGCACCGCGGCGACGGGCACGTCCTCCTCGGCGCCGTCGGCGCGCAGCCGGTGGGCCGTGGCGGGCGCGAGGGACATGAGCGCCCGGATGGCGGCGTCGGTGCGGGCGTGGGCGCGCTGCTCCAGAATCTGGCCCAGCAGCACGATCGCGGTGATGAACGCGACGGCCTCAAAATACAGCGGCACGCCGTGCGGCCCGACATAGGCGGCGGGGAAGCGCGGGCCCAGCAGCAGCGCGGCGAGGCTGTAGAGAAAGGCCGCGCCGGTGCCCGTGACCGTGAGCGTGAACATGTTCGTGTCGCGCTCGCGGATGGATTTCCACCACCGGCGGTTCAGGGGCGCGCCGGACCAGAGGAAAATCGGCGTGACCAGCGCCAGCTGGAGCCAGCCGGACACGCCGGCGGGCAGAAGATGCGCGGCGTGCGGCCAGAGCATCGGACCCATGGCCAGGGCGAGCACCGGCAGGGCGAGGGCAAGGGCCACGTAGAGCCGCGGACGCAGGTAACGCTCATGCGGCAGGCCCATGTAGACGGGCTCGTCGGGCGCGGGCAGGCCGGTGTCAGGAAGGGACTGAGAGTGAACCATGGGCAGCGGGGAACCGCTAATCAACGTCACGGGACGCTAATGAAGCATCCCGGGATGGACCAGCATCGGATGAGCGAAGATGAGCGGTTATTAGCGGTTCACCTCAGTCCGCAAGGTCCCGCTCGCGCAGCCAGACGAAGATCACGGGTGTGACCACCAGGATGTGCACGAGGCTGGAAAGCATGCCCCCGATGACTGGCGCGGCGAGGGGCTGCATGATCTCCACGCCGGTGCGGTGGCTCCAGAAGATCGGCAGGAGCGACGCGACCGTCGTGGCCACCGTCATGACCTTGGGCCGGAGCCGCAGCCGAGCGCCCTCCTTCACGGCGGCAATGAGCTCCATCCGGTTCAGTCTAGGCGTGGCCGCACGGGCCACCTTGGCGGCCTGCGCCTTCTTCACGGCCTCCTCGAGGTAGACGACCATCACCACGCCCGTCTGGATCGCGGTGCCGAAGAGCGCGATGTAACCGACCCAGACGGCGACGCTGAAGTTGAAGCCCAGGAGGGCCTGGAGCATGACGCCGCCGGTGAGGGCAAACGGGACCGCGAGGATGACGTGGGCGGCTTCGGTGACAGAGTGGAACGTGACGACGAGCAGGAAAAAGATGATCACCAGCACGGCGGGGAAGACATAGAGCAGGGTCTGCCGCGCCCGGAGTTGGTGCTCATACTGGCCCGAGTACTCGATGGTCATGCCGGGATCGAGCTTCACGTCGCGGGCGACGCGGGCCTTGAGTTCCTCGACGAAACCGCCGAGGTCGCGGTCGCCGACGTTGGCCTGCACGAAGACGCGCAGGCGGCCGTTCTCGCTCTGGATCTCGTTCGGCCCGACGACCCGCCGGATGTCGGCCACCTGCCGGAGCTGGATGGCGGCGCCGGAGGGCGTGACGAGGGGCAGCTCGCCGAGCTTCGCGAGGTCCTCGCGGTCGGCCGCCTCGAACCGCACCTGGATCGGCCAGCGCTCGCGGCCGCGCAGCGTGGTGCCAACCGTGGTGCCGCCCAGCCCGGTTTCGACGTAGCGGAGGACGTCGTCCACCCGGAGCCCGTAGCGGCCAAGGTCCTCGCGCCGCACGGCGATCTCGAGGTAGGGCTTGCCCTGGACGCGCGACGGCGCGACGCCCGTGGCCCCCTGCACCTGCTCGACCACGCGCTGGACCTCGAAGGCCTTGCGCTGGAGGGTGTCGAGGTTGTCGCCGAAGATCTTCACGCCCACCTGCGCCCGGATGCCGGTGCTCGTCATGAGGACCCGGTTCTCGATCGGCTGGAGGAAGCCGGGCACGTAGCCGGGCACGTTCATGAGCTTGGCGGAGAGCTCGGCGATGAGCATCGGCTTCGTCAGCCCGGGCCGCCACTGGCCGGTCGGCTTGAGCATGATGGTGGTCTCGATCATCTCGATCGGCGCGGGGTCGGTGGCGGAATCCGACCGCCCGAGCTTGCCGGCGACGGAGGCGACCTCCGGCACCTGGCTGAGAACACGGTCCTGCCAGGCCATGATGCGCTGGACCTCGGTGAGCGAGGTGGCGGGAAGCAGGACCGGCATGAAGAGGAGCGAGCCCTCCTCGAGCGTCGGCATGAACTCGCTGCCGAACCCGGACACGTGGCGGGCGACGGCCGGCGGCAGGTGGCGCGTGAGGGCGCGCGGCAGGCCGAAGGCGATGATCGCGGCACAAGCGAGCAGGCTGGAGGCAAGCGCGAGGACGGACTTGCGGTGACCGAGGGCCCAGTTGAGGACCGGGTCGTAGACGCGCAGGAGCGAGCGCATGAGCCAGTTCTCGCTCTCGGGCTTGAAGGGCCCGCGGACCAGCAGGGTGCAGAAGACCGGCACGGCGGTGACGGCGAGGAGCACCGCGCCGATGAGCGCGAAGGACTTGGTGAAGGCGAGCGGATGGAAGAGCTTGCCCTCCTGGCCGGTGAGCAGGAACACCGGCACGAAGGCGAGGATGATGATCATCATCGAGAAGAACATCGGCCGGCCGACCTGCGTGGCCGCCTCCAGCGTGTGCGTGAAGACCTCCGGCGGCGTGAGCCGGCGCTTCAGCTCCTCCTCGGCCCGCTCGCAGTGGCGGATGACATTTTCCGTCATCACGATCCCCGCGTCGACCAGCACGCCGATGGAGATGGCGATGCCGGTGAGGGACATGATGTGCGACGGGATGCCGAACCGGTCCATCAGGATGAACGAGATCAGCAGCGAGGCGGGCAGCGGCAGCGTGACGATCAGGATGCTGCGGAAATGGAAGAGGAACAGGATGTGCGCCAGGGTCACGAGGATGATCTCCTCCGTGAGCGCGTGGGTGAGCGTGTCGATCGCCCGGCTGATGAGGTCGCTGCGGTCGTAGAACGGCCGCACCGTCACCCCCGGCGGCAGGCCGGGCGCGAGCGCGGCGAGCTTGGCCTTCACGTCCTGGATGACGCGCCAGGCGTTCTCGCCATAGCGCATGACCACGATGCCACCGACCACCGCGCGACCGTTGACGTCGAGCGCGCCGCGGCGGAAATCGCCGCCGATGCGGACGGTGGCCAGGTCGCGAAGGTACAGCGGCGTGCCCTGCCGGGGCTGGACCACGATCGACTCGAGATCCGCGGCGGAGTTCACCAGGCCGAGGCCGCGCACGATGAACTCGGCACCGTTCTCCTCGATGGTCTTGCCGCCGATGTTGCGGTTGCTCTGCCCGACGGCGTCAAGGACCTCGCCGAGCATGACGCCATAGGACTTGAGCTTGAGGGCGGAAACCTCGATCTGCCACTGCCGGACGAAGCCGCCGACGCTGGCGACCTCGGCGACGCCGGGCACGCCCGCGAGCTGGTGGTGGAGGTAGGTGTCCTGCAGCGCGCGCAGCGCGCCGAGGTCCTGCGTGCCGGACTGGTCGTCGAGGTAGTACTGGTACACCCAGCCGAGGCCGGTGGCGTCGGGCCCGAGGCGGGCGGTCACGGTCTCCGGCAGGAGGTTGCCGAGGGAATTGAGCCGCTCAAGGACGCGAGTGCGGGCGAAGTAGGGGTCAATTTTGTCCTCGAAGATGACGGTGAGGAAGGAGAACCCGAACATGGAGGTGGCGCGGACGGCCTTGACGCCGGCGAGACCCTGCAGCGACGAGCTGAGCGGGTAGGTGATCTGGTCCTCGACCTCCTGCGGGCTGCGTCCCGGCCAGTCGGCGTAGACGATGACCTGGTTTTCGGAGAGATCCGGGATGGCGTCGATGGGGACGCGCCGGAGGGCGACGACGCCCCACGCGCAAAGGGCGACAAAGGCGCTGAGCACCAGGAACCGGTGCTGGAGCGACCAAGTGATGAGGCGGTTGATCATGGTTCAGCGCGGCCGACGGCCGCGGGGTTGAAAGTTGCTGGTTGAATGTTGAAAGGAAGGCCGGCGGCGGCGCGGTGACAACGAGGGTTAAAATGCAGCCGAGACGAAGCGGTGGCTGGGTCCGGGCTTTCAGCTTTCAACTGCCAGCTATCATCCGGCCCGACGGGCCTCACAGTTCGTCGCCGCAGCCCGGCATGGCCGAGCCGAAGAACGGATTCTGGACTTGGGCGGAGCGGGAGAGCCAGCGACCGGTGCCCAGCACGGGCGCCATCGGGCACTGGTACACATGGAGCGACTCGCGCCGGGGCAGGCCGCGGGCGCGGGCGGCGTCGGCGAGCGCCGTGCTGAAGGGCTCGAAGTCGCGGCGCGCCGTGCGCAGGTCAACCTTGTCGCGCAGCGTGTCTCGGAACCGCGCCAGCTCCGCGACGTCCCGGGCGTCGCCGGCGATGTACGCCGCCAGCGCGCTCCGGAGGCCGGGCAGCAGGCGCAGGTAGGCGGGCAGGTCATCGGTGGCCAGGGCGGCGGCGCCATCGGCCGCGGCCAACGCGAGGACGCGGAGCCGCTGGTAATCCGCCTCCGCCTGCGCGGCGGCGGCCGGGTCGGTCGGCTCGGGCAGATGGTCCGTCGGGGCGCCCAGCTCGCCGGAGACGGCCGCGCGGGCGAGCTGCGCCTGGCCGTCGAGCAGCAGGCCGCCCTCCGTGACCACGCGGTCGCCGGCCGAGAGTCCGGCCAGGATCTCGACGGCGTCGTCCCCGGTGCGGCCGAGCCGGACGCGGTGCGCGCGGTAGGCGCCGTCGGCCTGCTGCACGAACACGATGGGCTCCGCCCCGTGCTGCAGCACCGCGCTGCGCGGGGCGGCGAGGACGTCGGGCAGCTCCAGGCGCACGTTGGCGTAGCCGGTCTGCTTGTGCAGCAGGGCGTGGTCGTAGTTGGGCATGACCACGCGGACCTTGGCGGTGCGGGTCTGCTCGTTGAGGTTGGGGTCGATGAAGGTGATCGGCGCGGACCGCACCCGGCCGGGCTGCGAGGCGACCGTCACCTCCACCGTCTGGCCGACGCGGAGCCAGGCGAGGTCGGGCTCGTAGGCGTCGAACACGAACCACATCGC
>Ga0265327_10002893_pt1 | contig 17237 bp, 12 predicted proteins | sample 41621metaG_FD_202089 | JGI IMG/M metagenome (GOLD analysis project Ga0265327, IMG submission 202089) | Rhizosphere microbial communities from Carex aquatilis grown in University of Washington, Seatle, WA, United States - 4-16-21 metaG | ecosystem: Host-associated > Plants > Roots > Rhizosphere... | reverse complement strand
CCAACGGGATCGTGGTGCTGGCGGTGGTGGCGATCGCCCTCATCTTGGTGTTCCGGGCCACACTCGACGGGCTGGTGGCCCTCTACGCCATCGGGGTGTTCACCGGATTTTTCTTGGCCGGGGCGGGGATGGTGAAGCACCACCTCACCTACAAGGGCGCCCACTGGCAGCGGAGCATCGTCATCAACGGCTTCAGCGCCTTTTTGACCCTCACCGTCGTCCTCATCTTCGCCTTCTCCAAGTTCCTCCAAGGGGCCTGGGTGGTGGTCATCATCGGGCCGCTCATGTACTGGGGGCTCCTGCGCCTTCACCGCGAGTACGAGGACGAGGCCAAGCTGCTCGAGGTGGGGGCGGCCCGGGCGACCGAGGCCCCGATCCTGCGCCGGCACGTGGTCATCGTGCTCATCGACCACTTCGATATGGCCTCGGCCCGGGCCATCCAGTACGCGCGGAGCCTCACCCCCGACGACCTGCGCGCCGTCCACTTCGACATCGACTCCAAGGTGGCCCGGGAACTGGAGGAGGAGTGGAGCCGCCTCGGCCTCTCGCGTCTGCCCCTCGACATCGTCGAGTGCCCGGACCGCCGACTCGGGCGGGCCACCCTCGAGCTGGTGGCCGACGCCGTGGGTGACGGCGACACCGAGTGCACGGTGCTCCTCCCCCGGCGCTCTTTCGCCACCGGCTGGCAGCGGTTCCTCCACGACCGCACGGCCGACAAGATCTCCGCCGTGGTGAGCCGGGTGCCCCACGTGAGCGCCACCATCATCCCCTTCCAGGTGAAGGGACGGTGGGCCGAACGGGGAAAGCGCTACCGCCACATCGTGGAGAAGCAGGAGGCGGCCGCCACCGTCGACGCGGCCCTGGCCCCCAAGCCCGGGCGCGACCCCGGTCCGGCGAAGCCGGCCCGCAAGGAGCACGCCAGCGAGGCCGACCGGGCCCTGGCCCTGCGCTCGGTCGGGACCCGTCCGCTGTCGGAGGCCGCCTACCGCGAGCGGGTCAAGGTGGCCGGGCGGGTGCGCTCGGTGCGGGTCCAGCCCCGAGCCGGCACCTCCAACCTCGAGTGCGTGCTCACCGACGGGACCGGGGCCATCCTCTTGGTCTTCCAGGGCCGGCCCCGGATCCCGGGCATCGAGCCCGGGGCGCGCCTCGTGGCCGAGGGGATGGTGGGGGCCTGGGGCCGCCGGCTGGCCATCTTGAACCCCGACTACGAGCTCGTGGGTGGGGCCGAGGGGGAGTAATCGCCACCCTCCGAGCCAGCGCCGGGGTACCTTCCTTGCCTTGAGTGCCGCCCAGTCGCTATCGTCCCCTCGACCTCAGGCGGCCGCCGCACTCCGGCGCGCCCGCCATCCGGCCCGGGTGGGCCCCCGCAGAGCGGCCAACAGGTGGCCGGCAGCGATGGTCGTCGTGCGGAACCACGAACAGAAAGGGAGCAGGCAGGCATGAGCAACGCCCTGGTCGCTGAAGGCGGCTACCAGGCCTTCCACATCTCGGGCGCCGACTGGACCTGGCTGATGGTGGCCATGATCGCCGGCGTCGTGGGCATCGCCACCGGGCTGATCCTCGCCCGAGGCGTGCTGGCCGCGGACACCGGAACCCCCAAGATGCGAGAGATCGCCCGGGCCATCCAGGAGGGGGCCGAGGCGTTCTTGAAGCGCCAGTTCCGGACCATCGTCATCATCATTGTGCCACTGGCCATCCTCATCTTCTTCACCGCCACCACGGTCAAGCGTCCCGACGGCACGGTGGCCCTCTCCTTCGCCCAGGCCGGCATCTACCGGGTGATCTGCTTCCTCTTCGGGGCCGCCTTCTCGGGGCTCACCGGCTTCATCGGCATGAGCATCGCCGTGCGGGGCAACGTGCGCACCGCCGCCGCCGCGGCCAAGGGCGGCGGCATGGCCGGGGCGCTCAAGGTGGCTTTCCGGACCGGCGCGGTGACCGGGATGCTCTGCGTGGGCCTCGGACTGCTCGGGGCCACGACCATCGTCATCATCTTCCAGAACAGCGCCACCGCCGTGCTGATCGGGTTCGCCTTCGGGGCCTCGCTGCTGGCCCTGTTCATGCGGGTGGGCGGCGGCATCTTCACCAAGGCGGCCGATGTCGGGGCCGACCTGGTGGGCAAGGTGGAGGCGGGCATCCCCGAGGACGACCCCCGCAACGCGGCCACCATCGCCGACAACGTGGGCGACAACGTCGGCGACTGTGCCGGCATGGCCGCCGACCTCTTCGAGTCCTACGAGATCGTGATCATCTCCTCGCTCATCCTCGGCTACTCGGCCTCGCGGGCCGTCCACCCGCTAGTGAGCCCCACCCCGGCAATCGTCTTCCCGCTCATCATCCCGGCCATCGGCATCTTCGCCTCGGTCATCGGCATCTACGTGGTTCGGGCCCGGGCCAAGGACCGCAACGCCATGGCCCCGATCAACCGGGGGTTCTGGCTGTCGGCCGCCCTCACCGTGATCGGGACGTTCTTCGTGGCTCAGTACTACGTGCACGACCTCAAGGTCTTCTGGGCCGTGCTCACCGGCGTGGTGCTGGCCCTGGTGGCCAGCCTGATCACCGAGCAGTTCACCTCGACCGAACGGGCACCGGTCCGCGAGATCGCCGAGTCGGCCCGGACCGGGCCGGCCACCACCGTGCTGTCGGGGTTCTCTATCGGTCTCGAGTCCTCCGTCTGGGCCATCATCGCCATCGTGATCGCCATCGCCGTGGCCGCCGCCCTGGGCGGCGGCAACATCGAGCTCTCCTTGTACCTGGTGGCCCTGATCGGCATCGGCCTCTTGGCCACCACCGGCATGGTGGTCTCCGAGGACAGCTTCGGCCCGGTGTCGGACAACGCCGCCGGGGTGGCCGAGATGTCGGGCGAGTTCACCGGTGATGCCGAGCGGATCATGGTGAGCCTCGACGCGGTGGGCAACACCACCAAGGCCATCACCAAGGGGGTGGCCATCGGCTCGGCGGTGATCGCCGCCCTGGCCCTCTTCGCCTCCTTCGTCGAGACCGTGGCCGGGCAGCTCCACCTCCATTCGGCCATCGCCGTCGGGCGGGCCGGCTACGACGTCAACTGGCTCTTCCACGCCACGGCCACCCAGGTCAACGTGGCCAACCCGGACATCTTCATCGGCCTGCTGATCGGCGGCTCGGTGGCCTTCCTCTTCTCCTCGCTGGCCATCCGGGCGGTCGGCCGCTCGGCCGGCACCGTCGTCCAGGAGGTGCGGCGCCAGTTCCGCGACCACCCCGGGATCATGGACTACACCGAGAAGCCCGAGTACGGCCGGGTCATCTCGATCTGCACGGCGGCCGCCCAGCGCGAGCTGGCCACCCCGGCCCTGCTGGCCATCCTGACCCCGGTGATCGTGGGCTTCGGCATCGGCTACCTGTCCCTGGCCGGGTTCCTGGCCGCGGCCATCGTGACCGGGGGGCTGATGGCCAACACGCTCTCCAATTCCGGTGGCGCCTGGGACAACGCCAAGAAGTACATCGAGGACGGGAACGAGGGAGGCAAGGGGTCAGAGGCCCACAAGGCGGCGGTCATCGGCGACACCGTCGGCGACCCCTTCAAGGACACCGCCGGCCCGGCCCTCAACCCGCTCATCAAGGTGATGAACCTGGTCTCCCTGCTGATCCTGCCGGCGGTCATCACCCTTCGTCACAACAACCCCGCCCGCTACTCCATCGCCGCCGTGTCCGTGGTCGTGCTGCTGGCCGCCATCGCCTTCTCCAAGCGCAAGGCGCCCGGCATGGACCAGGACGCCCCCGAGCCGGTGGCCCCGGTCACGTCGGCCGCGGTGGGGGCCGGGGACTGACCGGGGATCGCCGGCCCGCGGGGGCGACCTTGACACGGGCCCGCCCGAGCCGGGAGCCTGGCCGCACCATGGAGACCCAGATGGACCACCCCCACCCTCCCCGCGGCGCGTCCGCGCCCCGCCCCCCCCGTGAGGCCGGCCGTGGGTAAGGCCCTGGTCATCGTGGAGTCGCCGGCTAAGGCCAGGACCATCGCCGGCCTGCTGGGCCCCGACTTCGTGGTGGAGTCCTCGATCGGCCACATCCGCGACCTGCCGCGGGGTGCCGATGAGGTACCGGCCGCCTACAAGGGGGAGGGGTGGGCGCGGCTCGGGGTGGACGTGGACAACGGCTTCAAGCCGCTCTACGTGGTCTCCCCGGACAAGAAGGCCGTCGTCGCCAATTTGAAGCGCCTCTTGAAGGACGCCGACGAGCTCTACCTGGCTACGGACGAGGACCGCGAAGGCGAGTCGATCGCCTGGCACCTCTCAGAGGTGCTCTCGCCGCAGGTCCCGGTGAAGCGCATGGTCTTCCACGAGATCACCCCGGGGGCCATCCACCGGGCCGTAGAGGAGTGGCGCGAGCTCGACCGCCGGCTGGTCGACGCCCAGGAGGCCCGGCGCATCCTCGACCGCCTCTACGGCTACGAGGTCTCCCCGGTGCTCTGGAAGAAGGTCATGCCGAGGCTTTCGGCCGGACGGGTCCAGAGCGTGGCCACCCGGATGGTGGTCGAACGCGAGCGGGCCCGGATGAAGTTCCGCTCGGCCACCTGGTGGGGGGTGGAGGGGACCTTCGCCGCCCCCGAGGGTGCCGAGTCGGGACCGGCCACCTTCGGTGCCTCGCTGGTGGCCGTGGACGGGACGCAGCTGGCCACCGGGCGCGACTTCACCGACAGCGGGGAGCGGACCGCCTCGAGCACCGCTCGGGTGCTGGTGGAGGAGGAGGCCCGCTCGCTGGCCGACGGGCTCATGGGGCAGACCTTCACCGTCCGGTCGGTGACCGAGAAGCCCTTCCGCCGCTCGCCGGCCCCGCCCTTCATGACCTCCACCCTCCAGCAGGAGGCCGGCCGCAAGCTGCGCTTCAGCGCCCAGCGGGCCATGCAGGTGGCCCAGCGCCTCTACGAGCAGGGCTGGATCACCTACATGCGGACCGACTCGACCACGCTCTCGGACGAGGCGCTGTCGGCGGCCCGCTCCCAGGCCACCGCCCTCTACGGCTCGGGCTACGTGCCCGACGCCCCGCGTCGTTACGAGCGCAAGGTGAAGAACGCCCAGGAGGCCCACGAGGCGGTGCGGCCGGCGGGCGAAACCTTCCGCACCCCCGAGGAGGCGGGCCGCACGCTCTCGGGCGACGAGCTCCGCCTCTACGAGCTGATCTGGAAGCGGACCGTGGCCTCGCAGATGGCCGACGCCACCGGCACCAGCGCCCAGGTGCGGCTGGTGGCCAATGTCGACGGTTCGGCACCGGTGCTGGCCGGGGCCGAGGCGGAGTTCTCGGCCAGCGGCCGGGTGATCTCCTTCCCCGGCTTCCTGCGCGCCTACGTCGAGGGCGAGGACGACCCCGAGGCCGAGCTGGCCGACCGCGAGGTGGTGCTGCCGGCGCTGACCGAGGGACAGGCGGTCGACCCCAGGGAGTTCGAGCCCGGATCGCACGCCACCCAGCCGCCGGCCCGCTACACCGAGGCCTCGCTGGTGAAGGCCATGGAGGAGCTGGGCGTCGGCCGGCCGTCGACCTACGCCAGCGTGATCTCCACCATCTTGGATCGAGGCTACGTCTGGAAGAAGGGCACCGCCCTGGTGCCGAGCTTCACCGCCTTCGCTGTGGTGGGGCTGCTCGAGCAGTACTTCGGCGACCTCGTCGACTACGGGTTCACCGCCTCCATGGAGGACGACCTCGACGAGATCGCCAGCGGCCGTGAAGAGGCGTTGCCCTGGTTGACCCGCTTCTACTTCGGGAGCGCGGGCGCGGCGCCGCCCAACGGCGACGGCGGGGGCGACACGGGCCGGCTGGGGTTGAAGACGGCGGTCGCCACCCATCTGGGCGACATCGACGCCCGGGAGATCAACTCCATCCGCATCGGGGTCGACGCCGACGGCAACGACCTGGTGGTGCGGGTCGGCCGCTACGGCCCGTACCTGCAGCGGGGCGACGACCGCGCCTCGATCCCCGAGGACCTGGCGCCCGACGAGCTCACCGTCGAGCGGGCCGAGGAGCTGCTCTCGGCGCCCTCGGGCGACCGCGAGCTCGGCAACGACCCCGAGACCGGCCTGGCCGTGCTGGTAAAGGCCGGCCGGTTCGGCCCTTACATCCAGCTGGGCGACGCAGCCGACAGCGCCGCCAAGCCCCGCACCTCGTCGCTCTTCGCTTCCATGGACCCGGCCACCGTGACCTTCGAAGAGGCGCTCCAACTACTTCGCATCCCCCGCTCCCTCGGGCCCGATCCCGAGAGCGGCGAGGAAATCGTGGCTCACAACGGGCGGTTCGGGCCCTACCTGAAGCGCGGCACCGACACCCGGAGCCTCACCGCCGAGGACCAGCTCCTCACCGTCACCATCGACGAGGCGCTCGCCCTCTTCGCCCAGCCCAAGACCAGGCGGGGGAGGGGCGCGGCGGCACCGCTGCGCGAGCTCGGACCCGACCCCGACACCGGGGCCCCGATCGTGCTGCGGGAGGGACGGTTCGGGCCGTACGTGACGGACGGGACGACCAACGCCTCGCTACGCAAGGGCGACGACATCGAGACGGTGACCATCGAGCGCGCCGCCGAGCTCCTGGCCGACCGGCGGGCCGCGGGCCCCTCGACGCGCCGGGCCCGCGGCGCCAAGAAAACGGCCGCCAAGAAGACCGCCGCCAAGAAGACCGCGGCCAAGAAAGCGGCCACCAAGAAGACCGCCGCCAAGAAGTCTGCGACCAAGAAGTCTGCGGCCAAGAAGAGCGCCGCGGCCGAGACCGCGGAGTGACCGACCGCCCCCGGGGCCGCCTGATCGCCCTGGAGGGGATCGACGGCTGCGGCAAGACGACGCAGGCGCGGTTGTTGGCCGACGACCTGGGAGCGGTGCTCACCCGTGAGCCAGGCGGCACCCAGCTAGGGCAGTCGCTGCGGGCGCTGGTGCTCGACCCGACCCGTCCCTCGCCGGTGCCCCGGGCCGAGGCCTTGCTCATGGCGGCCGACCGGGCCCAGCACGTCGACGAGGTGATCCACCCGGCCCTGGTCGAAGGCCGGTGGGTGGTGACCGACCGGTTCAGCGGCTCGACCCTCGCCTACCAGGGCTGGGGTCGGGGCCTGGCCACCGACGCGCTTCGAGAGGTGGTGGCCTGGGCGGCCGGCGACCTGTTCCCGGACCTCTCGATCCTGGTGGACGTGACGCCCGAGGTGGCCCGCCAACGTCTAGCGGCCAGCCCGGCCGACCGGCTCGAGCGGCTCGACGGTGACTTCCACGAGCGGGTTCGCCACGGGTTCGTGGCCATGGCCCGGGCCGACGAGACCCACTGGGCGGTGGTGGACGGGAGTGCCGAGGTCGGCCAGGTGGCGGTCGAGATCGCCCGAGTGGTGGCCGAGCGCCTGGGCGCTCCGGCGTGACCGAGTCCGGGGCCGACGACGCTCGGCCGGTCCCGGCACTCTTCCGCGACGCAATTGGACAGCCCTCGGCGGTGGCCGCCCTGCGGGCAGCAGCCCGTCATCCGGTTCACGCCTACCTGTTGGTGGGGCCGCAAGGGTCGGGGCGACGGGCGGCAGCGCGGGGGTTCGCGGCGGCCCTCATGTGCCCGTTCGGCGGCTGCGGGGAGTGCGACACCTGCCGGCGGACCCTGGCCGGCACCCACCCGGACCTGGTGGTGGTCGAGCGCACCGGTGCGTCGGTGGGGATAGACAGCGCTCGTTCCTTGGTGGGTCTCGCCCAGCGACGCCCGCTCGAGAGCGAACGGCAGGTGCTGGTGGTGACCGACGTGCACCTGGCCGGTCGCGTCGTCCCCGCGCTGTTGAAGACCGTGGAGGAGCCGCCCGCCTCGACTGTGTTCGTGCTGCTGGCCGACACGCTCCCCCCCGAACTGGTCACGGTGGCCAGCCGGTGCGTGCAGGTCGAGTTCCCGCCGATCCCGGCGGCGGAGATCGCCGCCTGGCTCACGGCCGGCGGCACCGACTCCGAACGAGCCGTCCTGGTGGCCGAAGGGGCCGGCGGCGACCTCGAGCGGGCGCGACTTCTGGCCACCGACGAGGGTTTCGCCGCGCGCATCGAGCTCTGGCGGGCCGTGCCCTCCCGGCTCGACGGCCACGGGGCCACGGCCGGCGCGCTCGCCCGCCAGCTGCTCGGTGGTGTGGACGCGGCGTTGGAGCCCCTGCGGGCCCACCACGCCGAGGAGATGGCCGCGCTCGAAGCCGAGGCCGCGTCGATGGGCGAGCGCGGGGTACCCGGCCGTCAGGAGGTCGTGGACCGTCACAAACGAGAGGACCGACGTTGGCGCGCCGACGAGTTGCGCACCGGCCTTGGGGTCCTCGCCCGCACCTACCGGGATCGCATGGCCGGGGCGTTCGACGGCGACGGCGGCAGCGCCGCCGGCACCGTCATGGGATGCGAGGCGGCGATCTCCCTGATCAACGAGGCCTCGGCTTCGCTCCAGCGCAACCCCAACGAGACGCTGCTGGTCGAGGCGCTGCTGGTCCGCCTGGGTCGGGTGGGGGCCTGAGCACCAGCACCCGGTGCCTGGCGCGGGGTTCTCGGGACGTGACCGCCGCGTCTACGATGACTCCGTTCCGGCGCCGCCGGTCAACTTCGCCTGGGTAGCTCAGTCGGCAGAGCAGCGCACTCGTAACGCGCAGGTCAGGGGTTCGAGTCCCCTCTCAGGCTCCCATGCCCTGTCCGACGCCGTCGCCAGGACGCGGGCTCGGCACACGCTCACTTTTCGCGGGAAGGTGGCCGACCTGAGCGGGCTCGACCCCGGACTCCTCGCCGGCCTCGAGCAGGTGGTGGGCTCCCCCCACCTCCTGGTCGACCCCGACGTGGTGGCCACCTTCGCCCTCGACTGGACCGGCCGGTTCTGCGGCGCGACCCCGGCCGTGGTGCGGCCCGCCTCGACGGCCGAAGTGGCTGAGGTGGTCCGGCTCTGCCGGGAACGCGGCGCGGCCCTGGTGCCCCAGGGGGGCAACACCGGGTTGGTGGGCGGCGGGGTGCCCCTCCATGGTGAGCTCGTGTTGTCGCTGCAACGGCTCGGCGGTCCCCCCGAGTTCGATGCGGCCGCCGCCCAGGTGACGGCGTGGGCGGGCACCACGGTGGCCGAGGTGCAGCAGACGGCGGCCGAGGCCGGGTGGGCCTACGGCGTCGACCTGGCCAGCCGGGGCACCGCCACGGTGGGGGGCACGGTGGCCACCAACGCCGGGGGGCTTCGCCTCCTCCGCTATGGCGACACCCGGGCCCAGCTCTTGGGCGTCGAGGCCGTGCTCGGCACCGGGGACGTGGTCTCCCACCTTGGCGGCCTCTTGAAGGACAACACCGGCTACCACCTGCCCTCGCTCCTCTGCGGGAGCGAGGGGACGCTCGGGGTCGTGACGGCGGCCCGGCTGCGCCTCGTGCCCCCGGCGCCCTGCCGGGTGGTGGCCCTGGTGGCCTTCGACAACGCCGGGCCGGCCGTGGAGGCGGCGACGGCGCTGCGCCGCTCGGTGGCGTCGCTGGCCGCCGCCGAGTTGTTCCTGCGCGACGGGCTCGAGCTGGTGGCCCGGGTCACCGGCGCCGCCGATCCTTTCGACCGGCCGCACGCCGCCTACCTGTTGGTGGAGGCGGCGGCCCAGGCGGATCCGACGACCGAGCTGGCCGACGCCATCGGGTCGCTCGAGGGCGTTGCCGACGTGGCCGTGGCCACCGACTCGGTGCGAGCCGCCGAGCTCTGGCGTTGGCGAGAGGCCCACCCCGAGGTGGTGAACTCCCTCGGGGCTCCTCACAAGCTCGACGTGACGCTGCCCGCGGGGTCCTTGGCGGCGTTCGTGGAAAAGGTCCCGGCGGTGGTGGCCGCCGCCGCCCCGGGCACCAAGACCTGGCTGTGGGGGCACGTGGCCGACGGCAACATCCACGTGAACGTAACCGGCGCCGCTCCCGACGACGAGCGGCCCGACGACGCCGTCCTGCGGCTGGTGGCCGCCGAGGGGGGCTCGATCAGCGCCGAGCACGGGATCGGCACGGCCAAGCTGCCCTGGCTGCACCTCAACCGAAGCCGGGCCGAGCTGTCCGCCTTCGCCGCCATCAAGCGCGCCCTCGACCCCGACGGGATTTGCAACCCCCACGTCCTGCTGGCCGGGTCGCGGTAGCCGGGGAGGCGTGCGGCTGCCACGATGGCCGCATGGACGTGGACGTGCTCTTCGCCGGGGTGGCCGTCTCGGACCTCGAGTCCGCCTCCGCTTGGTACGGCCGGCTGTTCGGCCGGCCCCCCGACGTGGTGGTGAACGACGACGAGGTCATGTGGGGTCTGGCCGACGGGGGCTGGCTTTACCTCGTGCGCGACGCCCGGCGGGCCGGCCGGGCCTTGGCGACCATCTGCGTAGCCAACCTCGACGCGGCGTTGGCTGAGCTCGGTGGCCGCGGTGTTGCCACCGGCCCGGTGGAGATCATCGGCACGGCCGGTCGCCGGTCGATCGTGGTCGATGACGACGGCAATCGCTTGAGCGTGATCGAGGTACACGAGGCGGGCGGCTGAGCCGTCGCCGAGTGAGCGTGTTCAGTGCGCGGCCAGGGCGGCCACCGCGGCGGCGAACGCTTCGGCGCGGTGGCGGTAGTCGCGGAACCGGCCGAAACTCGGGGCCGCCGGGGACAGCAGCACCACTCCGTCGGGTTCGGCCCATTTGAACCCTGCGGCCGTGGCCGAGTCGAGGTCCACGCCGTCGGCGACGTCCACGGTCTGCGACGCCTGCCCATCCCCGAGCACTGCGTCGAGGTCTTGGCGGATCCGGGGACCGTTGTCGGGCAGGGTGAACACCTTGGTCGGCGCGCTCCGTCGGGCCAAGGCCTCGGCCAGCGGCCGGTAGTCGATGCCCCGATCGAAGCCCCCGACCAAGAGGGCCACCCGGCGATCGGCGAAGGCGTCGAGGGCAGCCAGGGTCGGCAGCACGTTCGTCGAGAGGCTGTCGTCGACGAAGGCGACCCCGTCGATCTCGGCCACCGGACGGAGCCGGCTCTCGAGCCCCGGGTAGCCGATGGCCGCCGCGGCCAGCGCGCCGGGGTCGCCGTCGGGCTCCTCGGCGGCCGCCGCGACCCCGAGGGCGGCCAGGCAGGCCCGGGCGATGAGGGCGTTGCGCCGGTTGTGGTCGCCGAGCAGGCTGAGCCCGTCCACCCATGGGCCGTCGAGCGCAGGATCATGGGCCGTCACCCAACGGACGTCGGGGCCGAGCTGGTCTCGCCGCTCTCGTAGGAGCGGGCTGTCGCCGTCCGCCACGGTCAGGCGCCCCCTGGGCAGCGTGCAGAGCGAGAGCTTGTCGGTGACGTAGGCCTCGGTGTCGCCGTGCCAGTCGAGATGGTCGGCGCCGAGCGAGGTCACCGCCACCACCGGGGGGGCCGAGGCCAGGTCGGTGGCCTGGAAGCTCGAGACCTCGACCACCCAGAAGTCGACGTCGTGGGGGGCGTCGGGGTCGTAGGGGGGGAGGCCGATGTTGCCGGCCACCAGGCAGCGGTAGCCGAGGCCCGTGAGCAGGTGCCCGGCCACCGACGCCGTCGTGCTCTTGCCCTTGGTCCCGGTGATGCAGACTACGCGGTCGCGGTCGGTTTCCTCCATCCAGAGCCCTAGCCCACCGACCACGGCCACGCCGGTGTTCACCAGCTCCTCCACGTCGGGCCGGCGGCGGCTCACCCCCGGGCTTTTCACGACCACCTCGCAGTCTCGAAGCGCCTCCAGCCCTCCCTCGGCGACGGCCAGGACGCGTCGGCCGTCCGGGCCGCCCTCGGGTGGAGGGGAGTCGTCGACGAGGACCGGGTCGAGGCCCATGGCCACCAGCCGACGGACGGTGGCCGACCCCTCGACCCCGAGTCCCCAGACCCCGACCCGGGTGCCGTCGAGGTCAGACCAGCTGAGCTTCGGCCGCGTAGTCATCGGGGACGAAGTGGGGACCGAGAGGCTCGAGTAGGACGGCGGGCTCCTCGCCGGCGGAGTCCGGCCCGATCTCGGCGGCCAAGGCGTCCAGCACCGCGTGGCCGGCGCGATCGGCACGGGCGGCCGCCAGGCGCACCGCGGCGCGGCACTCGCGCTCCTCCCCGACGCACTCGAACGGTTTGGTGCCCGGGCCCACCGCCACCAGTGCTCGGAACCGGTCGAGGAGCGAGGCGTCCTCCAGCGGCTCGTGCCCACGAAAGATGGCCGACAACTCGGCGGCACTGAGGTACGGGGAGAGGATCAGGTCGATGAAGCAGCACTTGTCGCACTCGCCGCACCAGTGGTCCATCCGGCGGTCGGGATCGATGGTGAAGGCCTTGTTGCAGCTGCGAAAGGCGCGGTGGTAGCGGTCGAGGGCGGCGAAGCGCGCCGCCACCCACAGCTCGCTGCGTGCCCGCAACAACGAGAAGTAGTCCGGCGCCGGACCGAAGGTGGCCGCCAGCACGGCGCGGAACCCTTCCTCGAACTCGATCCCCTTGGACCACTGGTGGTTGACCGGACGGCCCTCGACTTCGAGAGTGGCGAAGGACGACGACCACTCGTTCGACATCACCACGGCGTCGCGGCCTCGGAGGATGGCCGCCATCACGGCGACGGCCGAGAGGATGCCGGTGACCGGCACGTGGCCGTTCAGGTAGCCGAAGTGGGCCGAACGCAGGAGGGACGGGTCGATCTCGCGCTCGGCCCGCAGTACCTCGAGCGCGGTCAAGGCGGCGGGAGCCTCGATGGCCTCGAACCGCGCACCGGGACGCGACACCACGAAGAGGGCGGTGTCGGGGTGCCGACTCCGGACCGCCTCGACGGTGACGATCGAATCGATACCGCCACCGAAGGGGACGAGCGGGCCGGCGCCGATGGGCGGAGGGACCGGGGCGGTGGCGGGCGCGTCGGGGCCCACGAACTCCGTGGCCGAAAGGTCGAGGCCGTTGCGATAGGCGAATTCGGCCAGGCCCCCGAGATAGAAGGCGCGCAGGAAGTCCTGCTCGGTCGTCGTGGTGGCCACGTCACCGAAGTCGACGACCGGTGGTGCCGCCGTCTTGAAGTACGACACGCCGGCCAAAAGGAAGATCAAGCGGGCGGCCCGTGTGGCGGCGACGGAACCCCAGTCGCCGCCCGGTCCGAAGGTGATGTGCTCGGTGAAGGTCGACGAGCCCAGCGAGTAGCGACAGGTGACCCGGCCGAGGCCGGGGTCAAGCTCATAGGCGTCGTAGCGGAACCGGTCGGCCGGCGCCTCGTGGTGGCCCATCGCGTCCTCTCGCGTGTCGCCGGCTCCCCTGCCGGGCGCGGCGCTCTCCATGCTACGGCCGAAGCCGCGCCAACAGCCCGAACCGCCCGCAGGGCCTGGCCTCACGATCGCTGAAGAACGGGCCCTGGTTGCCCGTAGCCATGCCTGCGGTGACGATGCTTTCCCTGGCCACGCCGCGAGCCACCAGTGAGCGGCGGTTCCCCTCGACCAGGTCGACCAGCCACCCCCCCTCCCCCGAGGGCCGCAGCACCTCGTCACCGACCGCCGCCGCGAGCGCCTCGGCGACATCGTCACCCACGCGGTAGGTGTCCGGCGACACCGCCGGGCCGAGTGCGGCCACCACTCTCGAGGGGTCCGCGCCCAAGTCGCCCATGACGTCCAAGGCGGTCCCGGTGACCCCGGCGGCCGTCCCCCGCCAGCCGGCGTGGACCGTGGCGAGGACCCTGGCGATCGGATCGACGAGCACGATGGGCACGCAGTCGGCCACGAGGGTGACGAGCACTGGCCCGGGCACGGCGGTGACCAGGGCGTCGACCTCGGGCAGCGCGTCGGTCAGGTCCAGGGCGCCGCGGCCGCGGTCGGCGGCTGTCACCACCGCCACCCTGTTGCCGTGCACCTGTTGGCCAACGACGAGGTCGGTGGTGCTGGCGCCCACGGCCGCGGCCGCGCGCTGGCGGTTTTCGGCGACGGCCGCCGCATCGTCGCCGACGTGGAGGCCGAGGTTCAGCGAGCGAAACGGTCCCGACGAAACCCCCCCGCGGCGGGTGGTCACCACCGCCTCGACCCCAGCCGACGAGATTTCGGGCCATCGCAGCACCGGGAGCGGACCGGCCCAGCCGAGGGCGCTGCGAGGGCCGTTCATCGAGGCGGGGAGTCTGCGTGCCGGTCCTCCACCCTGCTCCCGACCATCGGCGGAGATTACCGGTGCCGTCGGGGCGGCCGCCCCGAAGGAGGGCGAGGGCCGGACCTTGTTTCCCCCCGGCCCCCTTGTCGATCCAGACAAGAATAGTTATCATTCTTAAAAACCGGAGGGAAGCGAGGAGCCAGTTGCACAGGCCAGTTCGGGCGACAGGTTGCCGACGCCTGTTCGGTGCCACGGCGGTCGTCATGGTCCTGGCCGTGACCGTCGCCGTGGCGGACGCATCGGCAGCCGGGGCTGCGTCGGGCGGGTCGCCCAAAGTGGCCGTCGTGGCGGCCGAGAACGAGTACGCCAGCGTCGTCGCCCAGATCGGTGGGAATGACGTCTCGGTGAGCGCCATCATGAGCAACCCCAACACCGACCCCCACACCTTCGAGGCCAGTCCGAGCGTCGCCCAGGAGGTCAGCGCCGCAAAGCTCGTCGTTGAGAACGGGGTCGGTTACGACGGGTTCATGACAAAAGTCCTGTCGGCATCGCCCGCCGCCGCTCGGAAGGTGATCAACGTCCAGCACCTCCTGGGCCTGTCCGACAGCACGGAGAATCCGCACCTTTGGTACACACCGAAGACGATGCCGGTCGTTGCCGCCAAGGTCGCGGCGGATCTCACGTCGCTCGATCCGTCAGCGGCCGCCACCTTCCGAAAGAACGTGACGACGTTCGACGCCTCGCTGGCGCCGTGGAAGCGGGCCCTCGATCACCTCAAGGCGACGTTCCCGCACTTCCCGGTGGCGGTGACCGAACCCGTTGGCGACGACATGCTCGAAGCCGCGGGGGGACACGTCCTCACCCCCTGGTCGCTGCAGGCCGACGTCATGAATGGCGTCGACCCGGCTCCTGAGAACGTGAGCTTCGAGGAGGGGCTGCTCAGCGACCACCGCGTCAGGGTGTTCCTCTACAACCAGCAGGTGACGGATTCTTTGACCGAGACGTTTCTCTCCGACGCCAAAGCGGCCGGCGTGCCGGTGGTCGGCGTCTACGAGACGATGCCCACGCCCGGGTACGACTATCAGTCGTGGATGGTGGCGGAGGTGAAAGCCTTGACACGAGCCCTTTCGACCAAGCACTCCACGTCGAAGCTGTGACGACCGACCCCGAAGGGACCAACGTCCTCGACGTCGAGGAGATCAACGTCTGGCTGTCCGGCCGCCAGATCCTGCACGACGTGTCGTTCTCGGTCCGCCCCGGGGAGTTCACCGGGCTCATCGGCCAGAACGGGTCGGGCAAGACGACGATGTTCCGCGTCATCCTGGGGTTGCTGGCGCCCACGTCGGGACGGGTTCTCATCGGTGGGGCGCCTCGTGCCCGCCGCAACCCGCTCGTCGGTTACGTCCCCCAGAAGCTGCTGTTCGATCCGGACATGCCGTTACGGGCCCGCGACGTCGTGTCGTTGGGGTTCGACGGTCACCGGCTCGGCTTTCCCATGGCCAACCGCCAGGCGCGGCGGCAACTCGTCGACGAGCTGCTCGGGGCCGTCGACGCCGCCGACTTCGCCGACAGCCGGGTGGGAAACCTTTCGGGGGGTGAGCAGCAGCGCGTGCTGATCGCGCACGCGCTGGCCAGCCAGCCCCGGCTGCTCGTCCTCGACGAGCCGCTCGCCAATCTCGACATCGCCAGCGAACACGAGATCGTGGCCCTCCTGGCGCGCATCTCGCGCGAGCAGGGGATCGCTGTGCTTCTCTCGGCCCACGACATGAACCCCCTCATCCCGGTCATGGATCGCATCATCTATCTCGCCGGGGGCCGTGCCGCCTCGGGGACGACCGCCGAGGTCGTCCGTCCTGACGTCCTGTCCTCCCTCTACGGCCACCATGTCGACGTGCTCCGGGTCCACGACCGCATCATCGTCGTGGCCGGCGCAACGGCCGGCCCCGAGGTCCCGGTCTATCTGCACGGCGACATCGCCTCGATCACGTGAGCGCGGTCCAGTGAGCGCGGAGTTTTCGTGGCTGATCGAGCCCGGTTTCGTCTCCAACTCGACGGTCCGCACGGCGGCGCTGGTCGGCGGGGTCGTGGCCTTCACTGCCGGCGTGGTCGGGACCTTCACGGTCCTGCGCCGGCAGGCCTTCGTCGGTGAAGCCCTGGGCGACGTGGGCGCCACCGGCGGATCGGGGGCCTACCTGGTCGGTGTGAACCCGCTCTGGGGGTTCATCGGGGCGGCCCTGACGGCGGCCGGCATCATCCAGGGGATCGGGAGTGAGCGCGAGCACCGCCGGGACCTGGCGACCGGCATCGTGCTGGGCGCGTCGCTGGGCCTGGCCGCGTTGTTCCTCTACTTCGACACCACCCATACCTCCACCACGGGGGCGTCGATCACCGTCTTGTTCGGGTCGCTCTTCGTCATCGGTGGCGCCACCGTCCCGGCCGTGCTCGTGCTCTCCGCCGTAGTGCTGGGCACCGTGATCGTCCTCTACCGGCTGCTCCTGTTGACGACCCTCAGCCCCGATCTGGCGGCGGCCCGCGGGGTGCCGGTGCGCCGCGTCGGTGTCGTGCACGTCCTGGCGATGGCGCTGGCCGTGTCGTTGGCCGCGCTCACCATCGGGGCCGTCCTCAGTACCGCTCTTTTGATCGGCCCTCCCGCCACCGCACTTCGACTGGTGAAGCGCCCGGGGCTGGCCACGATCGCGGCCGGGGTTATCGGGGTGGTGGCCACCTGGCTCGGTATCCTGCTGGCCTACGACAGCTACTACTGGCCGCCCAAGACACACGGGTGGCCGGTGAGCTTCCTCATCGTCGCCGTCGTCTTCGTTCTTTACCTCGCAGCCACGGGGGTGACCGCTCGACGCCAGCGCCGGCAGGACGCTCGGCGGACGGAGATGACCAACGACCGTTCGCCGGTGGCGGCCGCAGCCAGATTGGCCGGGCGGTAGCGGCGATGTTCTCGGGCTACATGCTCAACACCTGGGCGGCGGCCAGCATGGTGGCCGTTGTGGCCGGGGTCATCGGCTTCTTCGTCGTCCTGCGCGGGGCCGCGTTCGTGGCCCATGCCCTTCCCCAGGGCGCCTTCGCCGGAGCGGCCGGCGCCGCGCTCCTCGGGCTCAACACCATCCTCGGGCTCGGGGTTTTCTCGGTGCTGGGGGCGCTCGGGATCGGCTGGCTCGGCAAGCGCGGCCGACACGACGTGGCCACCGCTTTGGCTTTGGTGGTCATGCTGGGGCTGGGCGCCAT
>Ga0265327_10002892_pt1 | contig 17249 bp, 16 predicted proteins | sample 41621metaG_FD_202089 | JGI IMG/M metagenome (GOLD analysis project Ga0265327, IMG submission 202089) | Rhizosphere microbial communities from Carex aquatilis grown in University of Washington, Seatle, WA, United States - 4-16-21 metaG | ecosystem: Host-associated > Plants > Roots > Rhizosphere... | reverse complement strand
CTCTAAAAACGATTCCACTGGATGCCTTACTAAATTTATATTCCACAAAAACACTCTAGGTAATCCAGCTTTTTATCTTAGTTCAAGATGGTCTCCCTTGATCTGAAACCAGACCATAATTAAATGGAGTCCTGTTTTGCCAAACGCCCAATAAACCGTAACTTTAAGCCACAAAAAAATCAATTATGCCAGGAACAGAATTATTTGGCGCAGAAGAGCGCAAAGAAATTGAAGATGTATTATCAACCGGTGTTATGTTTCGTTATAACCACGATGCACAACGCAATAACATCTGGAAAGCAAAAGATTTTGAGGCAGAAGCAAAAAAAATAACCAAAGCAAAATATGCTTTAGCAGTTTCCAACGGTTCAGCGGCTATTATGGCAGCCCTTGCTGCGTCTGGTATTGGCGCGGGTGACGAAGTGATTTGTCCGCCTTTTACTTACATCGCTACCATCGAAGCTATTTTATTTTTAGGTGGATTGCCCGTGTTTGCTGAGGTAGATGAAACCTTGTGTTTAAGTGCTGAAGGAATAAGAAATGCGATCACTCCGAAAACAAAAGCAGTATGTCTGGTACACATGTGTGGCGGTAATGCCAACATGGATGAGATCATGCCGCTTATAAAACAACATAATTTAATTTTAGTGGAAGATGCCGGACAGGCTTTTGCGTCCTCTTATAAAGGAACAGCTACGGGTTTGTTTGGTAAAGCAGGTGCGTATTCTTTCGACTTTTTTAAAATTGCAACAGCGGGTGAAGGAGGAATTTTTGTTACTAATGATGAAAACACCTATAAATTAGCAGATAGTTTTTGTGATCACGGTCACGATCATGTGGGCGATAAACGCGGCATGGAAAATCATCCGATCATTGGATTTAATTTCCGCATCAGTGAATTACACGCAGCGGTGGGAGCGGCGCAAACCCGCAAAGTACCTCAAATTCTGGCAACGAACCGCAAACACAAAAAATTCTTGCAGGATAACTTATCCAAAACAGAAGGAATTGGTTTTGCGAAACTGGGAGATGAAAGCGGAGATTCTGCCACCTTCTTAAATATTTTAATGCCAACAACAGAAATCGCCCAACGAGTGGTAGATGAATTTAATAAAGCCGGTGTTGCGGGATTTGACTATTGGTTCAAGAACATGTACCACTTCATTAATCAGTGGGATCATATCAAAGGATTAAAAACCGCTTCTAAATTACCTATTCACGTTTTGGGTGCTCCACAGGATTACAACAATTTAAATCTTCCAAAAACTCAAACGGTAATTGGGAGACTTATTTCTTTTGGCGTTAAGTGCGTATGGACGGAAGAGTACATGACGGAAATGGCTGCTAAGATTTCCAGTTGCGTGAAAAAGGCTATGGAGCCTGTTAATGCTTAATATTTAGTTGAAATTCAAACAATCCATCTGTCATTTACAGATGGATTGTTTTATTTGGCACCGTTTTCAAGGGAATTCCCTTTGCGGATAGCGGCGCCAGGGATGCATAGGGTTTAGTTCTTTTTTCGCTTACATCTGATTTTGTTGACGAGCGAAAAAAAACCGAGCGATCAGCGAGCCCGACGCAGTCCGCCCGGGCGCCCAAAAAGTATAAAACAAACTTTTGCAGTTCGATGAATTCGTTTATTTAAGATGTCTTAATTGCTTAAATTTGTTCGGCTTGATAAGTATTAACGAACCAAGATACATCCAACACAATTTATCGAAGAATTGATCGTAATGAAAAAATTTCTAATAACCATTTTAATCTCCGGAATATTCATCGGCTGTTCCAACAATACTAAAATCTCAGAAGACAAAACTAAAGCCCCGATAACAGATACAGAAATCCCAACTATCGATTATTCCGTTGTTAAAACATTTCCGCACGATACCACATCTTACACACAAGGATTAATTGTTCACGACAAGAAAATCCTTGAAAGCACAGGCTCTCCGAAGGGCATGAAACAAACACGATCGCTGCTGGGAATTCTGGACACTATCACAGGGAAAATTGATGTAAAAGCAGAATTAGACAGAGACAAGTATTTTGGAGAAGGAATCGTTATACTTAAAAATAAAATTTACCAGCTCACCTATCTGAATCAAATTGGTTTTATTTACGATGCAAAAACATTTAAGGAGATTGGTCAATTTAGTTTTGCAAACAAAGAAGGCTGGGGGCTTACTACCGACGGCACATATCTTATCATGAGTGACGGTACAAATAAATTAAGTTATTTAGATCCCTCCGATTTTAAATTAATTAAAACTCTTGAGGTGCCTTATAGCAATTTAAATGAATTGGAATTTATTAAAGGATACATTTACGCCAATGTTTATTTTAAAAATTACATTGTAAAAATAGATCCGTCGAACGGCAATGTTACTGGAATACTCGACTTATATCCACTAGTGAGTAAAGCAAGAGAAAAATCTGCTGGTGCTGAAGTGTTAAACGGGATTGCATTTGACTCCATATCCGATAGAATATTTGTTACGGGAAAATTGTGGAAGAATATGTACCAGATAAATTTTGAGCACTGAGTTGGAAAATCTGCTAATGTTTTCGGTCCGTGAACTGTGCCCGGTGCCAATGAAAAATAAATCGTACATAGTTTTAATTAAATTATTAGCAAAGCACTCTGTTCAAACGCGAACTGATTTAGAAGCACTAATTTTTAGTCATGGAGATAAAAAAATCTCCTTTTGCATTGCATCTGAAAATTTTGATTTTAAAAAATATAAAAATGAGTCTATCCTCCACCTGGATCAGGTGATTCGCGAACCAAAGAAAATAACCGCAATTATTTTATCAAAACTAAAATTAAATAAAATTATTTACGCCAGAAGCTGTGAAGTTAAGAGAGTGGCTAAAAGTACGGCAGTAGAATTTCTCGAAAACTACCACATCATGGGTTCCACACAAAGTGCACTTAATCTTGGGTTGTTTAATAAAGATGAATTAGTTGGCTTGGCATCTTTTTCTAAAGGAAGAAAAATGAACCGCTTAAAAGAAGATCAACGTTCGTTTGAACTCATTCGTTTTTGCTGTAAAAGCGGCGTTACGGTTACGGGCGGGTTAACGCGTCTGGTCAAAAATTTCTGCAATGAAAAAATGGCCGGGGATATTATGACTTATGTGGATAAACAGCTTTCTGACGGCAGTTCTTTTATCAGAGCGGGTTTTAAAAAACACAGTGAAACGGAGCCTAATTATTTTTTGGTGAATAGAATTTCTTATGAAAGAACGTCGGCACAAAAGGGGGAAAAATTTGATTCAAAGAAATTTTACCTTTCTCATAATTCCGGAAATGTAAAATTAGTTTATACGCCGGGTGAATAAATACAATTGCATAGTTATTTTAGGTTCTACGGCTAGCGGGAAGACCCACCTGGCTTGCCAGTTGGCTTATGAGCTAAATGGAGAAATTATCAGTGCCGATTCAAGGCAGGTTTATAAAGATTTAAATATAGGTACCGGAAAAGATCTGGAGGAATATTTTATACATGGAAAACAAATTCCTTATCACCTTATTGATATCATAAATCCACACGAACAATTTTATCTGCATCAATTTGCCTCAGAATTAAAAAAAGCCTTTGAATACATTGTAGCTCAACATAAATTGCCTATTATTTGTGGCGGAACAGGTTTATACCTGGACGCCTTAAAAAAGGATTTTTCATTCACACAAATAAAAGAGAATGATGAATTAAGGAAAGAATTCGCGAATTTATCAAAAGAGGAATTGATCCTGCGTTTAAAAAATTATCCGCAACAATTTACGTCTCATGTAGATCTCGATTCAAAAAAGAGGATCATTCGTGGAATCGAAATAGCAGAACATTTTTCGAAAAATAAAATTGCGCTTACTAAAGCACAACTACCTTACAAGCCTTATTATATAGGAATTAAAACAGAAATCGAGACAAGAAAAAAGCAAATTTCGCAACGGCTGCAAAAACGCCTGAACGAAGGTCTCATAGACGAGGTAGAAGGTCTGTTGAAAAGAGGAATCACCCATGAGCGCCTTGAATTATTTGGACTGGAATACAAATTTGTATCACGTTATTTAAGAAAAGAAATTTCGAAAGACGAATTGTTTACACAATTACAAACCGCTATCTTTCAATTCGCAAAAAGACAAATGACCTGGTTCCGTAAAATGGAAAATGAAGGAGTGGAAATTAATTGGATGGAAAACAATTTAGAGGTCGAATTAATAAAGAAAATGAGAACTGTGTTTAACCTGTGATTAGCGGAAGATCTAGGGTCTTATTGTACAGAATTTTTCTGAGATGAAATGTACAGAGTTATTATAGTAAATCTGGATTCCGCGTGAGGGATGGAGCGATTTGTTTGAGCTCTTTTTATGAAGCCTTTTCAGGCGAATAAAAAAGCGAGTCGCGACAGCCCGACCCTTCCGCGACCTTTAAAATAGTGCATTCCGGAAGGGACACGCCCAAATAGAAAAAAATTGAACTCAACGTAAAGAGTCAGGAAGTACTTCAATCCTCACCTTCGTAATCCCTGCCTTCACAAAATTTAATTGTTTCGCCGCTCTCTTCGTAAGATCAATAATACGTTTTGATTTTTTTGGCAAACGATCGTTGATTCTCACGATTACAGCACTGTCGTTCTTGAGATTCGTCACTTTTACCCAAGTACCAAAAGCTAAAGTTTTATGTGCTGCGGTTAAACTATCGTGCCTGAATTTCTCGCCACAACTGCATTTGCGACCTTCGAATTTTTTAGCGTAGTAACTCGCGGTTCCCGTCTGCACCCAAGGTGTATCTGATTGACCGTTTAGGATGAACACGCAAACTAACAAACTAAGGGAGAGGATAATCCGCATAGACTAAAGTTAGTAATTCGAATTGCATTTTTTCAATGTAGATTCTTAATCATTCACAAAAAAAGAATTACTTTCAAGTGATATATTATCCATGCGACGTCTTATAAATATTTTTTTCATTTGTCTTCTTTTGCTTTTTTGTGGATTAATGTTACGGCTTACCATTCCGTATTTTTCGATGCGTTTTGATGTTGATTTTTTACTGACCAAACAAAAGATCATTCACTTGAGATTCTGGCGCTATGCTTTTTACACACATGTTTTTTTAAGCATTTTTGCTTTGATAGCGGGATTTACGCAATTTTCGGGTTTTATTTTAAGACGGTATAAACGTCTGCATAGAATAATGGGATATATCTACGTAACGGACGTCCTTTTATTGGCAGGACCTGCGGGATTAGTCATGTCTTTTTATGCAAATGGAAATAGTATTTCAAAAACAAGTTTTGTTATACTTTCTGTTTTGTGGATCACATGCACTGCCATTGCACTTTTAAAAATAAAACAAAAACAATTTTATGAGCACCGCAACTGGATGATCAGAAGTTATGCCTTAACTTTATCGGCCATCAGCCTGCGTTTGTATGCCTGGCTCTTCCCGAAATTTTTTCACCTGAATGCCTTTGATCAATACGCACTCATTGCCTGGTTAAGCTGGACACTTAACTTTTTAGTTGCTGAATATATTATTTTCAAAAAAAGAAATCACGGAAAATTATTTCCCTAAAACTACTTCCGTTTGAATAGCCGTTTCTTTAACAAGATTCTCTTTCGTGATTTTGTAGGTGTTGTGGGCACTTTGTTCTTTTGAAACTATTTTGTTGCCGGCATACCCTTTTTCAAGCGGATCAAATTGCCAGGTAGTTTTATAGGTACTCACTTCAAAACTAAAGTCCTGCCAGATCTTGAATCCTTTACTTTCAAGGGGAGAACAAAAACACCCGATTTCCTGCTGGCTCACAATGGTACCAAGAGAATCGTAGACAACGAGATTTACCGAAACCGGGTTTAAAGTATCTGCGATCATCCGGTAAGATTTGTAAATGAATGCTTTGCCGGCTTCGCAGTTAAACGAGCCCACATACATGTATTCATTTGATACATCGCGGGAAAAGCGCGAGTCTTCCATTCCGGGAATAAATAAAGCAAAATCGTAATTGATATAATGATCGAAATTAAAGGACTGGCTTGAATCAGCCGGCATCGCATAAGGCAGAGCAAGATCTGGAATGCCAGCCATAAAAGTAGTAAACAGATTTTTCTTTAACGCACTCTCATCGCTAAAACGGCTCACCAGCATGGCCTGAAACGACTGATTATTTTTTAGGAAATCAAAAAGTTTTTCCTCTGTGATCCGTTCTTTAAAAGTAAATCCTTGCCTGACCGCCTCGTCAAGCAGGCCTACACAGGCATCTTCATTTTTTCGCGCGGCAGCTACAAGAGCAAAATTAAAGGTGACTTCACCTTCATCAATTCTTTGATAGAGGAAATTGTTTACACTATCGGCCTGGGTCAACTCATTGTTTTTTAGGTAAGCTTTAAAAAGGTGCTGGTAATTTTTCGCGTCCGGATAAAAGCAAATAGCTTCTTTAAAATATTCTATGCTCGACGCCGCATCATTCTTGTTAGCCAGGAGATCCAATCCCGTCATGAAAAATCTGCGGCTTTCCGCTTTTTGAATTTCCGTAGCGCGTTTTAGTGCCGCGTCAACGGTATCGGGCCAATAAATATTCCTGGGTTGCAGGGCATAGGCAATCACCACTTTCTTTTCAACGGTAACGGTTTCTGGTTTACCGCCGGAACACGCGATTAGGACATAAATAAATAGAACAGTCAAAATTGAATTTAATAGTTTCATACATTTTGATTTTATTGAATGAATTATTTTATACTTTTTGCAAGGTTAAGGTAATAATGAAATCGCTCAGAAAGAAATTAAAAAATTTTCTTTTAAATACCCCTTTTTGTTATATTTACTTATCTAAGTTCTTTTTGAAAATTTATGTTGAACACACAATCAATAATAAATGTAACATACTATGAAAAAACAATTTATTAATCTTTCGATCTTTTTTGTTCTCGCCATTGGGGTACTGGGTTTCTTCTGGCATTGGGGCTTGTGGCTATATGTGATTGCTTTACCCATTGTACTGCTTGGTATAATGGACATGACACAAAAGAAACAAACATTAAAACGAAATTTTCCTGTTGTTGGCCGCATGCGCTGGTGGGCAGAATGGATGCGCCCAAAAGTGTATCAGTATTTTATTGAATCGGACATGAGTGGCGCTCCGTATAATCGTTTGAGCAGAAATGTGATTTACCAGCGGGCAAAAAAAGTGACTGATAGTACACCTTTTGGGACACAATTAAATGTATATGAAACAGGTTACGAATGGTTAAATCATTCCATCAATCCGCTTCCACTCGAACATGGGGAACATGATCCACGGGTGATGGTAGGCGGCCCTGATTGTAAACAACCGTATTCGGCAAGCATCTTTAATATTTCGGCCATGAGTTTTGGTTCTTTAAGTCAGAACGCAATTATGGCATTAAACGGCGGAGCTAAGCTGGGAGGCTTTGCACACAATACGGGAGAAGGGGGATTAAGTCCTTACCATTTAAAAATGGGTGGTGATATTATCTGGCAAATTGGTACAGGTTATTTTGGATGTCGTAATATGGACGGCACTTTTAATTTTGAAGCTTTTGCAGAGCGTGCAGTATTGCCAAATGTAAAAATGATTGAGATAAAATTATCGCAAGGCGCAAAGCCTGGTCATGGGGGTATTTTGCCGGCTGCTAAAGTAACGGAGGAAATTGCAAAAATTCGTTTAGTAGAAAAAGGTAAAGATGTTTTGTCTCCTTCTTTTCATAAAGCTTTTGGAACGCCGTTGGAATTAGTTGGCTTCATAAAAAAATTGCGCGACTTAAGTGGTGGCAAGCCGGTGGGTTTTAAATTATGTATTGGTCAGAAAAGCCAGTTCATAGCCATTTGCAAGGCCATGATTAAAACAGGGATCATGCCAGATTTTATTACCGTTGACGGTGGTGAAGGCGGGACAGGAGCTGCACCAATTGAATTTAGCAACTCCGTTGGAATGCCATTGCGTGAAGGGCTTGCCTTTGTTCATGACGCTTTGCATGGATTCGGAATTAAAAAACACATTCGCATTATCGCTTCGGGAAAAGTACATACCGGTTTTGATCTTGTTAAGAATTTTGCATTAGGAGCTGATATGTGTAACGGCGCACGCGCGATGTTAATGGCTGTGGGTTGTATCCAGGCATTGGAATGTAATACGAATACGTGTCCTACTGGCGTTGCGACACAAAATCCGGATCTCTATAGGGGATTGGATGTGGCCGATAAAAAGCAGCGTGTATGTAATTATCATCACGAAACGGTGAAAGCAGCTGTGGAATTAATGTCTGCAGCCGGCATCAAACATTCGAATGATTTGCATCGCTCGCATATTTATAGAAGAGTGAGTGCTAATCAAATTCAGACTTATGCAGAGATGTATCCTTATTTACTAAAAGGTTCTTTGCTGGAAGCCCCTTACCCTAGGGGTTGGGAGCTGGAGGTAATGCACAGTACGGAGAACTCGTTTGATAATATGGTGAAGCCAGTGCACTAATTTTATTTTTATCTTTTTAAGAGCTTCGTTCGGAAATAGAAGGCCATCGCGAAATTTTAGCGTTGGCTTTCATTCTGGCAGATCTTGTTTACTCGCGCAGAATTCCGGGCAAATGCTTTGTATTCTATAAGAGAAAAGACACTTTCTACTTCTTAATCTACCTTATTGTCTTTCGCTCTTTTCTCATCGTACCTTTAACCTATGATTCTTGTAAATTATATTATAAGATCAGGAAGGAAGAAATACAATGAAAAATTACAGAGAAATTAAAACAAGCATTATGGCACCCGAAGTGCAAATGGGGCCAACAACCTTACGTCAGGCTTTCCCAGTGAGTGGATTGGGACAGGTAGACCCTTTTATTTTATTACATCATTTTGATTTTACAAAAGGCCCGGGTGAACATGATTTTAATGTGCCGCCGCATCCACATCGTGGCTTTTCGCCTATTACATTTATATATGAAGGCGCAGTGCAGCATACGGACTCTTTAGGAAACGACAGGGTGATCGGTGATAATGAAGTACAGTGGATCAATGCAGGCCGCGGCATTATTCATGGAGAAAAAATTGGGAAAGAATTTGCGAAAAACGGAGGAAGGTTTCAAGGGATTCAATTATGGATCAACACTTCGAAAGCACATAAAATGGACCCCCCTTCTTATCAGCCTATCACCAAAGAAGAAATTGTGTTGGTAGAAAGAGAAGGAGTAGAGCTAAGAATAGTTTCTGGTAAATACGAAGGAAAAAAAGGTCCGGCTAAATCGGATGTCTTTACTGCTATGCTGCGGATGAAAGAGGGAAGTAAGTATTCAATGAAATTGCCTTCTTCCAACAATGTTGCCTTTTATATTTTAGAAGGTCAGCTTAGAATTAACGAAGAACGTTTCGCGGCGCAACATCAATTAATTCTTTTTAAAAATGGGGAAGGTGAGATTTTATTGGAAGCCAATGCAGATTCAAAATTATTGCTAATGGCCGGAGACCCTATCAATGAGCCTTTGGTAACACACGGTCCGTTTGTAATGAACACACAAACCGAAATTTTAGAAGCCATGCGTGATTATCAAAATGGTAAAATGGGATTTTTGTATTAGCGCGAATTTCTCGCAAAGACGCGAAGAGCGCAACGAAAATGTGTTTAGCTTTACAAATTCTATACGTATCATTTTCTACCAATCTCTTTTCGCTGCAAAAAAATAAACCCACTTCATGTAAGTTGGGTTTTATTTCTTATGAATAAATTTTTGAGTGTTCTTTCGTGTACTCAGTGCCTTAGTGGTTTAAGTGTTCGCAGTTCATCCTTTTAACCAACCTGTCACACTCATCCGCCTTTGTTGTGTAGGAAGAACTTCATGAATTAATTCATTGCTTTTAAAGAAAACGGTTTTGCCCTGAGTGGGTGAAATGCTCTGGTGATCATTGCCTTGTTGAATCAATAACTCACCGCCATTTTCCGTTTGCCAGTCGGCATTCAAATAAGAGATCATTGAATATTTTCTTCCTGCATGATCTTTAAATTGATCGCGGTGTTTTTTGTAAAAGCTACCGGGTTCGTATAAAGAATAATGAAATTCATAAGCGCTAATTCCCGCATAGCAGCTTTTATTCAGGTACTTAATAAAATCTTCTATCTGGTCGAAAAATTCGTTTTCGTAAATATTTTCGTGTTTGCGATCAAGCCAATAGATTACGTCGCTTCGCACTTCAGTATTATGGTTTAACTTATCTGCATTTCCTGTGCCCGCAGGTAAAAGCAAATTTTGTTTATGCAATGAAAGCAAATTCGATTTGAGGTGATTAGCGAGCGTGTCACTTAAAAAATTATCGGAGATGCCTATGTTGGTTTCAATAAAACTTTTTATCAGCAGTTCAAAATCTGGTTCCATGGCGCGCGGCCTGAAATGACAGACAGGTGAAGATAGACTTATTAAATGGAGGAAAGAGATTTCTTTTCTAGTCTTTTGTTACGAAACTATCTGATCGTTCTATTTTAAAAAAATTTCAGATCGGTTGCGATTTAACACGGAAATGGACTTAGTTATTTCAATCTGGTGGAATTTTACAACTGAGTTTAACTATCCTGGAATTCCAGATTCTGCGCCATGGGATGTAAAGGGGCAGCTCTTTTTGAGGCAAATGGAATTTATGCATGTCGCCTCAAAAAAGCCGAAGCGAAGCGCAGCCCGAAACAGCCCGGTTCCGAAGCAGCAAAACAAGTGAGGAACGAAACGTAGTTTTGCGCTTTCGGAAGGCGCCCAAAACTCATACTGAATTTTTTGAGGCAAAATAAAACTTTATTATCAGATTGTAATGCCTTACTTCTTTAGTAACTGCAACCCACATTGCTTCGCCACAGCATCCGCCAGCAGTTCCCCTTCTTTTGTAAACGGCCACACAAAAAGAGTTTTAATAGAATGGTCTTTCATAATATTTTTTATTCCTGTTATACACAGTTTCTTTGTCTCTCCCTTACCACGGCATTCAGGTAAAGTAGTGGCAGAGCATAAATAAATGCAATCGTATTTATCGCCTGGATTTGTTTTTTCCAGTACTTCTTTTTCTGAAATATTTCCTTCGAGAAAATCATTCATAATATTTTTTGCAGTTGGGATCATTAAGATCCAAATCAAAGGACCGTTCTCGTCAGCCTTTTCGGTAAGCGTTGCCGGGTGTATCTTCTCCAGCTTTTTTAATTGCGTTTGACTAACCTGGATCTGATCAGGATCGTTGCGCGTTTCAAAGACTTCGTCGATGATTTGCAACATGCGGTTGAAATTTGGTTTTGGATGAGGCATGAATAAAGATACTATGTAAACTTTAAGTTATGCAATCAAATTAGATTTTTATCATTTGGTTGAAAAGCAGTTGCAATCTCTTTTATTTTTCGTTCTATCAATTGTTTATTTCTAAACACATCTACATTGCTAAAACGAAGAGTAGTAAGTCCTAAACCTTCAAGAAATAGTTGCCTTTTAGTATCACGCTCTTTTACTTCATTTAGTAAATGAATGTCGCCATCTATTTCAATAACAAGTTTTATTTCGTGGCAATAGAAATCTGCAATGAATCTACCAGTAGGGTGCTGTCTGCGAATCTTAAGGTTTAACAATTTTCTGTTACGAACTATTTGCCAGAAAACATATTCGGCTGAGGTTTCATTTTTACGAAGTATTATTGCATTTTCTTCAGTGAAAGGACTTGATTGGTAATACTGCGGGATCTTACTTTTCATAGGATCGAAAGTAAATGATTTTTAAAGGCAAGGTTGCCACAAGTTGTAGTATTTTTTCTGTGGGTGCTAACGAACTCACCCCGACCCTCTCCTGTAGGAGAGGGAGCAATGTTGAGCCCTGTTCTAAACGAGAGGGAGCGATACCGAACCCTCTCCTCTCAGGAGAGAGGAGGGTGAGGTCGTGTTACTTTTGCGGATAAAACAATAATGTATATTTTGTTCCCATAGTTGTGCGGCGTAATAAAGCCGAACCATAAGGGGAAGTAACAAGATAGGAATTATCTGGTTTTTGAACGAGTGTCCCATTGTCTGCATCCAGCGGTATAATCTCACTGCGATCCTGGTAAAATGCTAATTGAATTTTTAAAGGATATTGTAATAAAAAGAACTCTGCATCCGGATTTTTTATAATTCTTGGCAAAGGCAAGGGTACAAAGGCTTTGTAATCACTCAACATATCAATATTCGTCACCTTACCCTTTGATTCTATTCTGTAAATATTTACAGAAAGATATTGTCGGCTTTTAGATACGTCGTCAAAACGCGTGCCCTGCATAATGATGTAGCGTGTTTCGCCTGCCGTTGTAAAATAAATCGGAACATATCTTTCGGGTAGGGCAGGAGCGGTACCTATGCCACTTGGTGGTGTTGGCTGATAGGTTTTCACAAACTTTGTTTTTTCAGAACCTTTTTCTTCTTCGGTTAAAGGAAACAAACTCATAGCTGGTTTGCCTTTTTCAAATACATGCATTTGTACATAAGATTTAAAAAATTTCTCACGATTATTACTCATCACCCAAAGCTTGGAACCTTCGTACCAGCAGACTTCCGGTGATAAAGAGTTCAGTTTATTTTTTCCAACAGAATGCAGCCAGGTGCCAATCGTATAATCCGCATCCATCGCTACTGAAAATTGTTGCGCAAGATCTTCACCCTTTTCATCTTTTGATTTCACAAGTAAATTTGCAAAGGCGCCAATCGCTTCTGCATTTGTGTTGTAAATAGTTGCCGCTGAAGTTAAACTAACCTCGCCTTCTACACGTGCCGAATCAAGGCAATCAAAGGTTTTATAATCTTCTGTTACATAAAATTTTAAAAGTGTGGGTTTGGTTTTATCTTTTTCTTTGCCTTTGGTAATTACAAAAGTTCGGTCAGATACAATGTTATAGCGCGTTAACACACTTTCATTAGGAGGAAGATCGCCTCTGAATAACAGTCCTGTACTTCTTAGAGATTTAAATTGTTTTCGTGTTGCAAGAATATCTTCGGCGAGTGTATTCGTATTCGGTTGACTGGCAAATTTATTATCGTTGTTTGTTGGATCCTCTGGAAACATCGTTAAACTGAGGTCGAGTAGTGTATTCATTTCAACAGGATTTAATCCTTTAACCGCATCGAGGTTGAAAATAGTTTTATCAATAACTGTACGGTTAGCAACGATAGGGTGTTTGGCTCCTTTCGGAAAGTAAATTTTGTATTCTCCTGCAACGTCCATTTTTCTCCCTGCCAATAACCACTCTTCAGAGTTTAATAATTTTCCGCTTCCGTCAAAAATTTGTTTTTTCAGGAGAACAGCAATATGGCTATTTGGAATAGGGATCTTATGTTTGTGATCTTTAAAAACAACTTGCCCGGTATCTTCAACAAACTCGCTGTTGTGCAACACAGAACCGTAAAGCGTGTGATAATAAAAAATACTGAATTTATCTTTGCCCATTACTTCAAAATTAAGCATGGTGAATTGCACGTTAGGATCGGTGCTCGCAGGTGGAACTTCAATTTTTAGAGGAAGGTCCTGCGCAAAAGAATTGGATAGTAACGTAAGGCTTAAGAGTAATGTAAAAAAATGTCTCATGAATAGTAATTTAATCAGCAACAAAGATAATTATATGAAAGATACTTAAAGGTTATTGTTTGGTAAATGATAATTAAATATCAAGCTCTATAGGGAATAAATTTCCCCATAAAATTTTCATCATAAATTTTAGAAGGTTACAGCATCCGAAAACAATTCAACAATTTCCGGACAAAAAAATTTCGACAGATTATTTATTGCTTTACAAATTTGCTTTTCTTTACGAGAGAGGAAGACCGCAGTGTGATGAAATAATAGCCGGTACTAAGCGCACTGATATCAATCACGTTAACTTTTTCGTGCAATGCCTTCGTACACAGAATCTGCCCACTGCCATTGCTAATAATAACAGTTGCAGGTTCCGGACTTTCAATAACCAACTCATTAAATCCTGGATTGGGATAAAATTTGATTTCAGTTTCAATTTCAGTTTCACCAAGGCCCTGGCATTTGTCTACGGTAACCGTTACAGCGGCAGTATTTGTGCATCCACTCGTATTCTCGCCTATTAATCCATAATTCGTTGTTACGGTTGGTGTCAATATCAATGTCCCCGAACCGGCAACGGGACTCCAGGTATAGGAGGTACCTCCGTTCGGAGTGAGGGTGATCTTTTCACCCTTGCACACAAATGTTTTGCTTGAAGTAGCCGTGATTGTGGGTGAAGGAGTTACAATTAAATTATACGTAGCAGTATTCACGCAAGAATTTGTGCTTTGTCCGTTAATAAAATAAATTCCACTTATGGCATTCAATGTGACGGATGACGAACCACTCAAATTACTCCAGGTGTTCGATAGAGCACCCCAGGTATACGATTGGGCTCCGGAGGCAGTCAATGTAACAATTTCGGCACTACACGCCATACTTTTACTAGAAATTACTGTAATGGTGGGCAAAGGAGTTGCCACTATGTTGTAAGTGACAGTATTTTTACAACCATTAGTTCCTGTGCCGGTTACAGAATAATTTATTCCGTTAACCGCGGTTAGGGTTATCGACGAGGCAATCACATTATTACTCCACGTATATGTCGATGCGCAGCATGCCGCAAGGGTTACGTTATCTCCTTCACAAGCAGAAGTGAAGTAGCTTGACACCACAGTGATACTAGGTGCCGGAAGCACCGAAACATTTAGTGTAAGCGTATTAGAAGGGCAGGCGCCTGAAGATCCCACCACGGCATAGCTTGCCTGCCCTGCTACCGGAGGAATTGTGACTGTTACCACGGATCCTTGCTGTAAGGTACTCCAGGTGAATGTTGAGGTGCCAAAGGCTGCAAGGCTCACCGTTGCCCCCGGGCAAGCAACCGTTGGCGTGGAGCTTGCAGAAATAGTTGGTGCAGAACTTACAAATACGGCGACGGTAGTTGTACTGGAACAACTTGCGGAATTAGATACCGAAGTGGCCGCCACAGTATAGATTGTATTTATTAACGGACTTACAACAAGATTGGGAAATGTGGACGGAGGCCCTGTTCCGGAAGTCCAGGTATAGCTATTGGCGCCACTTGCAGTAAGGTTTACAGAAGCACCTGAACAGATAGTTGCTGAAGGCGGGGTGATTTGTAAATTAGGTGTAAAAACATTCACTGCCACAGTTTGTGTGTTTGTGCATCCTGTGCCGAATGTACCAGTTACCGTAAAAACAGTTGAGCTAAGCACAGACGCTATCGCCTGTGAACCAATTGTGCCATTACTCCAGGTATAGGTGCCCGCACCGCTGGCAGAGAGCGCGGTTGTACCACCACCCGGACAAACCAAACCAGGACTGGAAGACGCTACGAACGCACTATTGCAGGTAAGGGTTAGCGACACCGCCGTGCTGCCGATTTGTGTGTTGGATGAGTTGTAAGCAAAGCAATTGATTTGCTTGTTTCCGCAGCATCCAAAACTAAAAACAGCCATGGTAGGATTAATCACTGTGATAGTGTTTCCTGCTGTACAGATACTGATAGATGGACCAACAGACCATGAAAAACTGGTAGTTCCGGGTGGTGAATTTGTTACCACCACCGTGGTTGTATTGCCGGTGGTGAAACATTGTCCCTGCGGTGTGAGGCTGACACTCAATTGCGCAATTGAAAAAGTTGAAAAAAAGATCAGCGGGAGAAAATAAAATAAAAACTTATTCATCTTTTCTGGGTTAGGTATAACAAATTTAGAATTTATTTAAGAGGAATAGATAAAATTAACAATTGCACGTGTTAAAGCGGGACTCGCAAGACCTTCAGCATTTATCTCAACCCCGAAGGCGATTAACTTATTATACGAAGCAATATAACTCCCCAAGTAGTATAGAACTCATTGATGTGAATGGTTAAGGGATCTTGAAAGAAAATAATAATTTTTCTTCTATAATAATAAAAATTTAAAACCGCACCTGATATACATCGCTGTGATTGCGCTGAATGTCTTTCACTTCAAAGCCACCTTCCTGTGGAATAATTTCTTTTAGATCAAAAACAGAACATTCTTTACTCAGGCCTTCAAAAATTAACGTGAATCCCTTGCCATCGTTTAATGTCCATAAGGGTGCAAAAGAAATATTAAAGGCAGTAATTAATTTAGCTTGTTTACCGGTGCCATGCTCAATTAAAAAAGTGGAAGGCCACACACGGAAAGCATAATCCTCGCCACAACTACAATGCACAATGGTTTGGCGTTCCTCGCTTTGCAGGGTTCTGACTTCGTTGAGTTCTTCGGTTTCTGGCATCGGATTTAAAGATAGAAAGAATTTAAATAATACTTTATTAGTTAAGTTTTTTTAGTCAAGCTCAAAATTTAACCGCCAATAATCCCCCTCCTGAATGTTTTATTTTTTATTCTTACTTTTGCAAGACTGAGTACCCTTACCATTTATGACACCTATTGAATTGCCTTACGTTACCATCTATTACGAAGATCCGGTAATGATTTACATTTATAAACGCAAAACCTATCTTGGTGTCCCCGAATTAAAAGAAGTAGTAACCATTGCAACAAATTTAAGTAAAGGTAAACCTTATGTTACATTCTCAGATGTGCGTTCTTCTATAGACATGACCGAACAAGCAAAAAAATTTCTTGCGGACCCGGGAAATATGCCTTTATTCAGGGGCGCTGCCATACTTGTTACAACAACACTCTATAGCTACGCAGTAAATTTCGCCCTTTATTTCAATAAAAAAACTTACCCAATAAAAGCTTTTGTTACTGAAGAAAAGGCCATGGAGTGGCTGCGTGCGCTCCCATTGAATGCAAAGATAACCGTATAAAATGTATTTATTTTGCGATAATCTCTAAACGAATAAAAAATGAACTACAGTACTTTCCTTGTCCTATTATTTTTTTCTTCAGGCTCTTTATTTTGTCAAACCTTACACATACAAGTAACTGGCATTCGCAATGCTTCAGGAAATATCCGGCTTGCTTTTTATTCCGATTCAAAAAGTTTCGATGATGAAAAACCTTTATTTATTCGTACCGTTCCAAAGAAGGAGATTGTGAAAGAAAGTATGAAAATTAGCTACAGCGACCTAAAACCGGGCGTGTATGGCATAGCAATTTTAGATGACGAAAACGCAAACGAAAAAATGGATTATGGTTGGGTACTTCCTAAAGAAGGGTTCGGCTTTTCAGATTATTACCATACAGGCATGACAAGGCCCCACTTCGATAAA
>Ga0265327_10002891_pt1 | contig 17263 bp, 11 predicted proteins | sample 41621metaG_FD_202089 | JGI IMG/M metagenome (GOLD analysis project Ga0265327, IMG submission 202089) | Rhizosphere microbial communities from Carex aquatilis grown in University of Washington, Seatle, WA, United States - 4-16-21 metaG | ecosystem: Host-associated > Plants > Roots > Rhizosphere... | reverse complement strand
GCTGACCACGAAGTCAGGGCTGGTGACGGTGTAGGCCTGGGTGGCTTGGTTGTTGGCTTCGTTGCTTTCCGCCGTGGCGCACTGGCTGTCCACAAACGTGCGCAGGGTTTTGCTGCCGGCCGCGCCGGCGGGGATGCCGGTGATCGTGACTGTGGCGCTGGCGCCGGCTGCCAGGCTGCCGATAGTGGCGGACTTGTCGCCGACGGCGCCGCAGGCTTGGCTGGCGGCTTGGTTGGCCCACAGTTGCAGCGTGCCGACGGTGCCTGCGCTGGTGCCTTGGTTCTTCACGGTCACAGCGGCAGTGAACGTGCTGCTGGCGGCGGGGCTGGCCGGGGTGAGAACGGTATTGGTCACGACGAAATCGACTGTTGGCGAAGCGGCACAACTGTAGATCCGCACGTCGTCAACAAACCACCCGACATCGCCGACGCTGTCATCCGTGCCCATGCGGAAGCGGAAGCGCGCGCTTTGCCCGGCCAGGCTGGCGAGGTTCAGTTGCGAGGCGGTATAGCCCAAGCTGCCACCCACAAAAGCGTTTTTGCCCGCCAAGGGATTGCCATAACCCGTGTAGATGGCGCCGCCATAGGCGGCCCCGGCGGCGATCAGCGAGCCGGCGTCAGTCCAAGTCGACCCGCCGTTGGTGCTGTACTCGACGACGCCGCCATCATAATAAGCCGTCCCGCTAGTCTCAAAGTTGAACGAATGGTTAAATTGCAGTCGCGGGCTGCTGGCGCTGCTCGGAATCGTGACGCTGGCCGTCATCGCGACCGCGGAATCAGCAGTACTGTCGAGGTTGTATCCCCAGAAAAAATAATCCCCACTGCTGGGATAGCCAGGGCAGTAAACATCCGGCGTCCCATAGCATCCATCCCAATGGTTGAGGCCCGTGGCCGTTGTTTTTGCCCATTTGCCCGAGGTGATGTTCTCCAAGTCGTCGAAAAAGACATTGGTCGGGGTTTGCCCGGTCGGACAGAAGGCGGGCACATTGGCCGGGGAGCAGGTGCTGCTGCTCATCTCCACGGCATCCAACGCTTTTTTGACCTGGGTGCAGTCGGCGGCGGTAATGCCCACCGTGCCGACGAGATCGGTGCAGGCTTGTTGGATGGCGGAATAATCGGCCTGGAAGTCGGCGGTCGAAACCAAGTACTTGGTCAGCACGCGGTATTGGATTTTGCCGGCTTTGGTTAGGCCTATGCCGGTGACGGTCTGTCCGTTATACGTGCCGCCGTCCACCATCAAGGCGTAAGCGTGGTTCGGCACCCCGCTGTTGATGTGGACGCCGCCATTGTCATAGCCTGGGTAGTTACAGATTAGCTGGGGGTCGCTGACCTTTCCTGGATCGCCGAAGGCGTTAGGATTCATCATGTTGCGGATCGCCCCGATGCCGGGGATGTCTTCACCCATTAGCCAGCGCACTGCCGCCGTGTCGGTTCCGCCGACGTTGGTCAGATCGACCGTTTCGCCGAAAATGTCGGAAAACGATTCATTTAAGGCACCGGACTGCATATAGTAGACCAAACTTGCCGAGCGTTCGGTGACGGCATGGGTTAGTTCATGCGCGTCCACGTCATCCGCCGCTGAAAAGCCTTCGCCATATACCATTTGAACGCCGTTCCAGAAAGCGTTTTGGTAAGGACATGAAGCGGCGGATGGACAGTAATGGGTGGTGGATTTTAATATGCCCCCGACGCCATCATAGCTGTCACGCGCATGCTGGGTAAAATAATAGTCGTAGGTGTCGCCGGAGTAGTCGTAAGCCTTGTTGACGTCGTTGTCCGCCGTGGTGGCCCCGCCTTCGCTGCGTACCAAGGTGCCCGGCAGGGTGCTACTGTTGTTGGTATTGTAAATGGCACGCGATTTCGAGTCGGTGATCTGGCTGAAATGCAGCAGTATGCCTCCCCGTTTGGCATCGACCCAAATTTGCTCGCGGACATTGATCTTGGTGGCTTCGATGAACCAGGCCAAGTGGGTTGACGTTTGTCCGCCTTCTAGCAAGCCACGATTGAAAATTTCCAGTTGCGGGGTGCTCAGCTTCGCGTCGCTGACCTTCAGTTGTTTGACCAGAAGCGCTTGCGCCGCAGCCAATGCCTTATCTGGCGTGAGGGTCGGCTTGGTGTCCACAGCGTCCAGGCCCGGCAGCGTCTTCGCAGTGACGGCCGTCACATTGCCGCCGCGCAGATGCGTGATGATTTCGCCGCCTCGCACTGGTACGCCGTTGTGGAGCTGGCGGAAGCGGACATGCTCTATGCCTACCTCGTCAGGCGCTTCGGCGCGCTGCAATTGCAACTGGTCGGGGGCGGAAACGCCAAAGGCCTTGCCGTAAGTCGTTAAAAATTGCCGCCCCCGCTCTTCAGCCGAGGCCGTCGGGGCAGCAAAAGTCGGAATAAGGTTTGTCGGCTTGGCGGTGACAAATGTCGCTAGGCCGGTCACGGGGGATTGGGTGATTTCCACCGCATCGCCTGCTGCGGCCTCCATGCTTTGCTGCGTCTCTTGTAACGCAGTATTGCTTGGTTGAGCCTGTGCGATGAGGATAGGGGCGGTGGCGAGCGTAAGCCCTAGCAAGGGGGCTAACCGATAAGACAAGCGTAATTTTGTAACCATGGCAGACTCCTGAAGGGTATCGAGTATTGACACTTTCCTTGGCTTGTTCTTTATATTGGCTTGCCGCTGAGGTGGCTTAATTCGGATGGGTGTCTTGCGGATAGGCTGCCACAGGCGGCTTCAGTGTTGAAAATGGCCGCGGGGCGGTATTGGCCGCCATGCATTTTCACAATATATGCTTCTATACCTTGCGCCATTTATTGTCAATGTATTTTTTATGGGAATGTGAATACCAGCTTATTGCGAATTTGATTTATTCTCATTCTATCCATTGCGCGTTGAGTTTCTTCTGCGGCTGAAAAAAGCCTGGACGGGTGAATGCCCGGCCAGGCTTGGGGTGGAATTCCCGATGGAGGGGTTCCATCGGGATTAGCAAGTGTTTATCGGATGCTTGCCGTTGTGATCCTTACGGCACCACCGAGTAAACGGCAGTGGATTGGTTGTTGCTCTCGTTGGTTTCCACTGTTTGGCAGTAGCTATCCACGAAGGCGCGGAACGTTTTGCTACCGACTGCGCCGGCGGGGAGGCCGGTCAGGGTGATGGCCTTGCTGGCGCCGGCCGCCAGGACGCCGACGGCGGCGGAGGCGTTGCCGTCCGCCTGGCAGGTTTGTACGGCGGACTGGTTGGCCCAGACGTCCAGGAATCTGCCGTCGCCCGCCGCCGTGCCCTGGTTTTTAACGGTCACGGTGGCGCTGAAGGTGGTTTTGGTTTTCGGGCCGGTCGGGCTGAGTACGATGCCGGTCACCACGAAGTCAGCCCCGCCACCCACAGTATAAGCCTGGGTGAGCTGGTTGTTGCTCTCGTTGCTTTCGGTGGTCAGGCAGGAACTGTCCACGAAGGCGCGCAGGGTCTTGGCACCAGGCGTTCCGGCAGCGAGGCCGGTGATGGTGAAGGTCTTGCTGGCACCGGCCGCCAGCGTGCCGACGAGGGCAAAGCCGTTGCCGTCCGCCGGGCAGGTTTGCGCGACGGGCTGGTTGGCCCAGACGTCCAGGTAGCCGCCGTTGCCGGCTGCCGTGCCTTGGTTTTTAACGGTCACGATGGCGCTGAATGTGCCTTTTAGGGTGGGCGAAGCCGGGCTGAGGCTGATGCTGGTCACCACGAAGTCGGCTTGCAAGAGCACGTCATCATTGACGATGGTTCCCGCGCCCTGTGCATCGACGATTGTCGCCCCGCTGGCTCCGCTCAGGTTGACGTAGAAGGTCTCGTTGGGTTCTACCGTGGTGTCTCCCGTTACGTTTACCGTCACCGTCTTGCTGGTCTGTCCGGGCGCGAAAGTCAAGACGCCGCTGGTCGCCGCGTAGTCGCTGCCTGCCGTGGCCGTGCCGTTGGCGGTGGCGTAGTTCACCGTCACCGTACCGGTGCTTGCCGTCGCCAAGCTGACCGTGAAGTTGAAGGCCGTGGCGCCTGTGTTGCCTTCCGCCTGGGTCACATCGTTAATCGACATATTCACGTTAGGGATGTTGACATGCACTTTCGTGCGGCTAAACCCATAGTTGTTGCTGAAGGGAAAACTGCTTTGTCCGGCACCGCCGTCGTTGCGGATGTACGCGGCCAAATAGTAATCTCCACTCGGGACGCTCGTCGGCACCGTAAAGCTTCTCGCCACCGAACTGGGCGTAAAGTAGGTGAACGGCGGGAGCGAGGAATACGTGCTCTGGCCTAGGGCGTAGTAACTACTGCCATAATTGCGCGCCTTGGTCAGATACCATTCGATGGTTGGCGTGGAAATTGTGGTCGTGCCTACGTTTTCGATATGGTAGTTGGTGACGGTCAGGGTGCTGCCGGCGACGACGGTTGCCGGTATGCTGGCATCGCTCCAACTCTGGTAGCCTGAGGAATAAAACAAATAAACGGCTAGGTCGGTCAGGCCAACAACGTTGCCAGGATATTCAAAGCGGATACCTTGGGCGTCATCCATGAAAGGTGTTGCGTAGGCCCGATAAACGGCTGGCGAGTAGTTCATGACCGAAAGAAAGTTGAACTGATGATCCAAGCCGTGCACATGGCCTAACTCATGGGTCATGGTCTCGCGGAAGGATTGAGCTGGCCCGCTGTCATATACCCATTCATCATCCAATGTCCAACTAAAGGCGGGGTTCAAGGCAACGTCGGCCTCGATGATCCAGCCGTTGCTGTCGTAACGCAGAAAAGTCACGCCCAAGGTGTTCGAGCCCCATGGGGTGCCGTAAACGCTTTGCAGAGAGGCCGAGCTTGGCCAGCCTGCCAGATCAAAACGCCCATTGGGCCATCCGTACGTACCCGTTGGCGTGGTATAGACACGGAATACGTTGGAGGCATAGTAATTCCACTTCGACATTTGATACTGGTCTTCGGGCGACCAAGGCGAAAAGCTCGAGGGGAATTGATTGATGACAATTGGCAAATGCGCCTGGTGGGACGTTGAATAATTGGTGAGGCCACCTTGCGGGATGTCACCGGTACCCAGTGCCGCTGCGAATGCGGCGTCCGTCGGAGGGTTAGGCGCGCCGGGCGCGCTTTCTTCCAGCCGCGCGTCTGCCTGCGCGAGGAATGCCAGAGGGAGCGGCGTGCCCACGCCAGCGGCTTCGGGTGTTTTGGCAAACGGCCGTAGCACGCGGGGGTCATTTGGGTTGATGGCGGCGCGTTGCGGAGGCGGGGCTGCTTTGATGGCGTTAATGTTGGCTCGTAACCATCCGGTGAAAGTAGGTAGATCCACGTTGGCCGTTCCGGCCGTCAAGCCGACGGAGCGCGTAATGTTCCCTTTGTCCCCCAAAACGAGCGGCTGGCCGTCAGCATCGAGCACCAAAGAGGTCTTGTCGGTCGTTACGCTGAAGAGGCCTTGGTTGAAACCCACCGTGGGCGTAAAGCCGTTCTGCTGCCAATCTGGGCGCAGTATGAGCAGCAAGTGTTCGTTCGGCTTCGGCAGGCGCATATCGCTAACCGCCTGCGTCTCGCCTCCCAGCGTGCCGCCCCAGTAGGTCAGCGTGATAGTCTTCTGGATCGGGCTGCCCTTTTCTGAGGCATGGATGACGTCTTCGACCGTCAATGTGAAGTCGGTTGCAATCCAGCGTTTGGATGAATCTCCCCAGCGGGACTGTTGGGCGGTGACGGTTCCCAGCACGATGGCATCGGCTTGCCGCACTGTCTCGTTCAGGCTTAAAGGAATAACTTCAGTCGCCGTCGCTGGGGGGGAGCTAATCAGCCCTCCCAGCAGGGTGGCAGTTGTCAGGGTGAGGCAAACGAAGGCTTTGCCAAGCATAGAGCGCGCGAAGATAGGTTTCATGATGTCCGTCCTATTTTGCTGGTGTAGTGCAGTTGGATTTGACGTTGCCGGAAAAAGTCATCCCGTTTTCTGGGCGATTTTTCCAGCATTGCCGTCCCTTTCTCGCTTGGCGGAACCTGGCTGCCCAGGTTCCGCCATCTAGGCCAGATGGCTATAAATTCAACAAGCTCAACTATGGCACCACGGAGTAACTTGCCGTGGCCTGGTTGTTGCCGTCGTTGGATTCCACCGTCTCGCAGTAGCTGTCGACAAAGGCGCGCAGCGTTTTCGCGCCGACCGCGCCGGCGGGGATGCCGGTAAGGGTGATGGCCTTGCTGGCACCGGCCGCGAGGACGCCCACGGCGGCAAAGTTGTCGCCGTCCGCCGGACAGGTTTGTACGGCGGACTGGTTGGCCCAGACGTCCAGGAATCTGCCGTCGCCCGCCGCCGTGCCCTGGTTTTTAACGGTCACGGTGGCGCTGAAGGTGGTTTTGGTTTTCGGGCTGGCCGGGCTGAGCACGATGCCGGTCACCACGAATTCGGGGCCGCCGACGACCGTATAAGCCTGGGTGAACTGGTTGTTGCTCTCGTTGCTTTCGGCGGTCAGGCAGGCGCTGTCCACGAAGGCGCGCAAAGTCTTGGCGCCGTCCGCCCCGGAGGGAAGGCCAGTGATGACGAGGGTCTTGCTGGCGCCGGCCGCCAGCGTGCCGACGAGGGCAAAGCCGTTGCCGTCCGCCGGGCAGGTTTGCGCGACGGGCTGGTTAGTCCAGACATCCAGGTAGCCGCCGTTGCCGGCTGCCGTGCCTTGGTTTTTAACGGTCACGGTGGCGCTGAACGTGCCTTTCAGGGTGGGCGAAGCCGGGCTGAGGACGACGCTGGTCACGACAAAGTCAGGCTTGGCAACAGCGGCCGCCACTGTCAGTGTCGAACTGGCCGCTGCGGTGTTGAGTCCTAGCGGCGTGGTGAGGCTTCCGCTTCCGTCCACATAGCTGCCCGCCACCGCGCTGGTGACGTTGACTTTTAATACGCAACTGCCGCCCGCTGGGATTGTCGCGGCAGACAAGGCCACGGAGCTGCCCCCTGCCACGGCGGTGACGGTGCCCGCACAGCCGGTGCCGGTGAATGCGGCTGCCGGCGTGGCGGCGTTTTTCACATTGGCGGAGGGGTAAGTGTCGGTCAGTGCGACGTTTTTCAACGCGACGGCGTTGCTGTTGGTGAGCGTCAAGGTCAGCGTCGAGGTGCCGCCGACGGTGATCGACGCGGGCGCAAAGACTTTGGCTGCGCCGATGGGGGTCAGCACTGAGCGAACCGAGGTGTTCGCCATGATGAGCCCACTACCGGAGGTGACGTCAAAGCCTGCGGTTTCGATGTCCAGCGCGGTGGTGGTCAGCGCACTCTTGATCTGCGCCACCGTCAAGCTAGGCTTGGCGGATTTGATCAATGCCGCGATGGCGGCGGCATGCGGGGCGGCAGCGGAGGTGCCGCAGAAGGGGGCGAACCCCGGGGTCGTGGTGGTGACGCAATCCGTCGAGGTGAGATCCACTTTGTTGAGTAGTGTCCCGCCGTTGGTGCCAAACAGGATGTTGCCGGGGGTGATCGCCGCGCCGGCGGGCGTGTAAAACAGTCGGCGCGGGCCGTCGGAACTGTAGGTGCTGACCGGGTTGGCCGCGCCGCCCGTGAAGACACCGCCGCCGGCGTTTCCGACATTGACGGTTGCCGTGGTGATGGTGTTCACGCCGCCGTTGTGGCCGAAGGTGTTGCCTTTGGTGTTGATCGAAAGCCGGCCGCGTTCGGTGTCCAGGCGCAAGGCGCGGACGGCGGCCGCACCGTTGTAATTCAGCACAATGATTTTCGAGCCGGCCGGGATCGAGGCCGACGGGGCAATCGCTTCAAGCGGGATTTGTGTGCCGGTTTGGCTGCTGGCTGAAGCGCCTAGCACTGTGGTCAGGGCCGAGTTGAGGATAAACAGGTCGTAGTCGTTGTTCGAGCCGCTCTGCGGGTCGCCCCAGGTCAATATGTAAAGATTTCCGGTGCTGGTGAGGGTGTTGCTAGTCGACGCGCCGAACTTGTGGATGGTTCCGGCCTCGCTGCCGTCTGGCAAGGTAAAGTTGCCGCCGCTGACAAAATCGCCTTCCCAGGTGCCGGAGGTGCCTTTCGCCAGGCTGCCCGAATTGGCGGCCGAGGAGAAATAAGGCGCGCCGCTCGTGGTGACCGTGGTGACGGCCTGGGCAATGATGCCTTCCTGGAAAGGCGGCTCGGCATAATAGGTCACGTCATCGACGATGATGTTGCAATTGTGCGGCGCGTTGCGCAGGTTTTGGATGTTGGTGGCAAACTGTGCTTGCGACGGATTCGCCGTGGCGAAGCCCAGGGCTGCGCCCGGCGCGATGTCGTGGACGATTTCCAGCATCGCCGTGCCTTCGTCGCCGCTACCGGCTTGCCCGGTAAGGACGTCGACCGACGCCGGCAGGTCGCCTGTCGCTTGCCTGGCCGCGAGCGAATTGACGCCGTTGGACAGTACGCACACTTTCACCCCGGTGCCATCGATGCCGGTCTGCTGGACTTTGTCCGCCGCGTGGGCGACCACGCCCTGGCTGGTTGCCGCGCCGACGTTGGTGATTGGCCCAGTCAGCAAGCCGTCAAAACCGCCATTGCTTTGCTGCCAGGCTTGCAACTCCGACGGCGTCAAGTCATAGCGGTTGGTGCTGTTGGGATCGCCCGTCCGGATGAACCTTACCTCGGGGCGTGTTGAAATCGTCAGCAGCTGATCCGCCGGCACGGTTGCCGTCACCGTGTCATATTGTGGAAATGGGCTGATGTCGCTTGCGCCAACTGCTTTCAGCGCGGCCAGAAGCCCATCCGTCACTTTCGCCGTGATGGTCACTTTTACCGTCAGGTCGGCGGCGATATTGTTTTTTACGAAGTCTTGGACGAACCGCGGCTGTGCTTGCAGGCTGCCCTTGGTCGCCGACTGGGTCAGCGCTTTCACGCCGTACAACAGGTTGGACTCAAGCTTGGCTTCCGTCGGCGTGCGGCTCGCTTTTTCATCGAGAATGGCTTTGATCTGCGCCAGGGCGCTGGGCTGGAGGGTGTTCCCGCCATTGGCTGCGCCGGCTAGAGCGGGTGCGCTGTTGCCTGCGAGGAGGAAAACAACGCATGCGGCGGTTGTCCGCGCTTTGAAAAAGTGTTGATTCGGGGTCATCACATAGATCTCCTATCGTTTTTTAAAGACACTCTAGAAGCCGCCGCGATTTGTGGGGCGGCACCTCTGTCGCCGGCAGCTTATGCCACCAGCACCCGCCACCAGACGGTTCCACGCCGGCGGGTTGGTTTTTCGATGAAGGATAAACCTTCGACGTTGGATTGGTTCGCTCAGGCTTGCGCCTTTGCTGACGCCCCGAGCAACAACCTTCTTGCTTGCTCCGGATAGTGTTCCGGTTCATGTCGCAGAGTCGGCTGCTTTTTCTGCTTCTTGATGAAGCTACCGTGCGCTGCCAAAGCATACATGAAATTTAAAAAATGCACGTTGATTTTGATTAAATATTTGTGGTTTTTTTGCAGGCTGTCGCGCCTACCTTGCGGCCAGCCCCTTCGCCTGGCCGCGGCTTTAAATCCCCGCCAAAGCCGATTCCAAGTCATAGATCAAATCGTCCACGTCCTCAATTCCGACCGACAGCCGCACCAGGCCGTCGCTGATGCCTAGGGACAGGCGGATTTCCTCCGGGACGGAGGCGTGGGTCATAATCGCGGGGTGTTCGATGAGGCTTTCCACGCCGCCCAGGCTTTCCGCCAGGGCGAACAGTTCGCAGCGTTCCAGGAAGCGCCTCGACTCTTTCTCGCCGCCTTTCAGCACGGCTGCGACCATGCCGCCGTAGCCGCTCATTTGCCGCCGGGCCAAGTCGTGGCGGGGGTGGCTGGGGAGGCCCGGGTAGATCACCCGTTCGATTTTCGGATGGCGGTCTAGCCAGCGTGCGATGGCGGTGGCGTTGGCGCTGTGCCGCTCCATTCTCAGGCTCAAGGTTTTCAAGCCACGCAAGGCGAGGAAGCTGTCGAAGGGGCTGGCGATGGCGCCGACCGCGTTTTGCAGAAACCGAAGTTGCTCGGTCAATTCCTCGGTGCCGGTAACGACGACGCCGCCGATGATGTCGGAATGGCCGTTGAGGTATTTGGTCGCCGAATGCACCACCAGGTCGATGCCGTGTTCGAGTGGCCGTTGTGCCCAGGGGGTGGCGAAGGTGTTATCGGCGACGCTGAGGATCCCGCGCGCCTGGGCGATCTCCGCGACCATGTCCAGATCCACCAGATTGAGCAGCGGGTTGCTCGGCGTTTCCAACCAGATCATCTTGGTGTTGTCGCGGATCAAGGCTTCGATGGATTGCGGCGTTTGCATGTCGCAAAAGCTGAATTCCAGCCCGGCCGAGCGGGCGCGAACTTTTTCGAACAGCCTTCTGGATCCGCCGTAGAGGTCGTCGAGGGCAATCACATGGGCATGGGCGTCAAGCAGGTCGAGCACCGTGGCCGAGGCGGCCAGGCCGGAGGCGAAGGCGAAGCCGGCCTGGCCGCCCTCCAGGTTGGCGACGCAATCTTCGTAGGCGAAGCGGGTGGGGTTTTGGCTGCGCGCATATTCAAAGCCCTGGTGTTTGCCGGGGCTGGTTTGCACGTAGGTGGACGTGGCGTAAATCGGCGTCACGATGGCGCCGGTGGCTGGGTCGGGTGCCTGTCCGGCATGGATGGCGCGGGTGGCGAAGCCTTGGATAGTGCGGTGGGAAGGGGGCATGGCAAGCTTTTTCCTGGTGGCTGATGGTGTCCTTATTGTCCCCAACTCGGTGCGGCTTGGATAGGGTATTCGGATTGCCCATCCACCATGCCGCTTTAGATCGAAAAATCCTCCCCGTGCCAAACCCCGGAGAGGTCTGGCGCGCTGGGCGATGTGGTGCGCGGGCTGCTGGTCGAGACGAGTTTTTCCAGCTCATCGACTCTTGCCATCAGCGAGATCACCGTGGTGCCGAGCATGTCCGGCAGCACGGCATGGTCCAGGTCGGGGGCTGTGGACGGGCCCGCCGGTTTGGAGCGGCTGACCGGCTGGCCGGGCACGCCGACCACCACTGAATTGGCGGGCACCGGCTTGACCACCACCGAGTTGGCGCCGATGCGGGTGTTGTCGCCGATGGTGATGGCACCCAACACCTTGGCACCGGCCCCGACCACGACGCGATCACCCAGGGTCGGATGGCGTTTGCCTTTGCTGAGGCTGGTGCCGCCCAGGGTGACGCCGTGGTAGAGAGTGACGTCCGCGCCGATTTCCGTGGTTTCACCGATGACCACGCCCATGCCATGGTCGATGAACAAGCGCGGGCCGATGCGCGCGCCGGGGTGGATTTCTATCCCGGTGGCCGCCCTGCCCAGCAGGGAAAGCCAGCGTGCCGACAACCGGTGATTGCGAGTCCATAGCCAGTGCGAGAGGCGATAGCACCACAGCGCATGCAGGCCGGGATAGCACAAAATCACCTCGAAAGCGTTCCGCGCTGCCGGATCGCGCATTTGCACGGAACGCACATCTTCTCCGATGAAAGCCAGAAAGCCGGACATGCCGGTTCCTTAATCCGCCAATCCCGCGAACAAGGCGGTGCTCAGGTAGCGCTCGCCGAACGAGGGGATGATGGTGACGATGAGTTTGCCTTCGTTTTCAGGCCGGTTGGCCAATTGAATGGCAGCCCATAGCGCAGCGCCCGAGGAAATGCCCACTAGCAGCCCTTCTTCCTTAGCCGCACGGCGTGCCGTGGCGAAGGCGTCTTCGTTTTCGACGCGGATGACTTCGTCGTAGATGTGGGTGTTGAGGATGGCCGGCACGAAACCTGCGCCTATGCCTTGGATCGGGTGCGGCCCCTTGGCGCCACCGGAAAGCACAGGGCTTGCGGCGGGTTCCACGGCGACGACCTTGAATTCCGGCTTGCGGGCTTTCAGCACTTCGCCGACGCCGGTGATGGTGCCGCCGGTGCCGACGCCGGACACCAGGATGTCGGCTTTGCCTTCGGTGTCGCGCCAGATTTCCTCGGCGGTGGTGTTGCGGTGGATTTCAGGATTGGCAGGGTTGTTGAACTGTTGCGGGATGAAATAACGCGGGTCGGAGGCGGCCAGTTCCTCGGCCCGGCGGATCGCGCCGCCCATGCCTTCGGGGCCGGGGGTCAGAATCAGTTCGGCCCCGTAGGCGCGCAGCAGTATTCGCCGTTCCTTGCTCATGGTCTCCGGCATGGTCAATACTAGTTTGTAGCCGCGCGCGGCGCAGACCATGGCCAGCGCGATGCCGGTGTTGCCGCTGGTGGGCTCGACGATGATGGTGTCCGGTTTGATGAGCCCGGCTTTTTCGGCGGCGTCAATCATCGCCACGCCGATGCGGTCTTTGACGCTATGGGCGGGATTGTAAAATTCCAATTTGGCAACAATGTCGGCCTTCGCGCCGTTCTTGATGCGGTTGATGCGAACCAGAGGGGTATTGCCGATCAGATCGGTCACGCTGTTTGCTATAGCCATGTCATACACTCATGCGTTAATTTATGGGCGGATTTTTTCAGGCGATGGATCGGTTTAGTCCTGAAGCGTTTGATTCTACATTATGTCCCAGTCCCCGTGGGACACGTAAGATGATTTGGGAATTAACATGTGCCCCTTTATTTGGAGCGCATTTCGTCCTCAGGGCTTTGGATGCGCGGTGGCGCAAATACAAATTTAAGGCATAAGGATTTCAACCCCATGCTCGATTTGGGCTATTTTACCGATTTGGCCGGTCGCGACTGGTTGCACGCCCGCAGGCTACCTGGCGTCATAGACGCCGGGCAGGTGGCGGAATGAGCCCGGTGGCGCTGGTCACCGGGGCGGGGACGGGCTTGGGCGCGGCCTTGGCGGTGGCCTTGGCCCGCGACGGTTTCGATCTCGCCTTGCATTTTGGATCTAGCGAAGAGGGGGCATTGCAAACCCTTGAGGCCATCTTCGCCCACGGCTGCGTGGCAGAAATATTCCAGGCGGATCTTAGTCGAGAGGGCGAGGCGCTAGAGCTGGCGGATGCCCTGCGTGCCCGCTTTGGCCGACTGGATTTGCTGGTCAACAACGTCGGGGTTTATCGCGACCACCACGGCCTCGAATTCAGCGAGGCGGAATGGTTCGAGGGGCTCAATTCCACCGTGACGCAAACCTATTTCACCACTCGCGCCATGCTGCCTTTGCTGAGGGAGGGCGAACTCAAGCGCGTGGTGAACATCGGCGATTCCCGGTGCGACCGGCCCGCCATCTACGATCTGGCCTGGAGCTACCACATTGGCAAGACTGGGGTGTGGATGTTGACCCGTTCCTTCGCCGCTGCCGAAGCGGCCCATGGCCTGGCCGTCAATATGGTGTCCCCGGGTTGCATGGAAAACAACCGGGGCGAGCTTGACCCGGCGGAAATGTCGGCGGGCAGGCCGGGAACCTTCCACGATGTCTATCAAGCCGTCCGTTTCCTGGCCCTGGATGCGCCCAGCTACTTAAGCGGATCCAATTTGGTGGTTAGCGGCGGCTGGAATTTGTGATGCGCGGGTTTTAGTCCGGTTTGGACAGAGGCTTGCCGGCACGGTGGCCTTGGTGGGCGGGGCAATCGACCACGGCGGCCATTTTTGCGTTAAGATCGTCCGCCCCTTCCCCATCCACGGGATTATCCCATGTGCCAACTGCTCGGCATGAATTGCAACGTGCCCACTGACATTTGTTTCTCCTTTGAAGGCTTCCATCGGCGCGGCGGCCTGACCGACCAGCACCGTGACGGCTTCGGCATTGCTTTTTTCGAGGGGCCGGGCTGCCGGGTCTTCCTGGACTCCAAGGCCACCGTCGAATCGCCGGTGGCGGACTTGGTGCGGCAGTACCCGATCCACTCGAAAAACGTCATTGCCCACATCCGCAAGGCGACCCAGGGCAGCGTCGCGCTGGAGAACTGCCATCCGTTCCAGCGTGAGTTGTGGGGGCGCTACTGGATTTTCGCGCATAACGGCAATCTGGAAAATTTTTCCCCCGAAAGCTTGGAGTTTTTCCAGCCGGTGGGGCGGACTGACAGCGAACAGGCGTTCTGCTATCTGTTGGAGCGGCTATGGCGGGCGTTTCCGGGGGGCTGTCCTGCCCCCGATGAAATTTTCCATTTCCTCGAAGGCGTGGTGGCTGACATCGCTCGACATGGCTTGTTCAATTTCCTGCTGTCCAACGGCGAGTTTCTCATCGCCCATTGTTCCAGCAATCTGCACTATATCGTCCGCAAAGCGCCCTTCGGCGACGCCCATTTGATCGACGACGACATTACCATGGATTTCAGCCAAGTCACTGGACAGAACGACAAGGTGGCGCTGATCGCCTCCTTTCCGTTGACCGACAACGAGACCTGGACGGCGATGTCGCCGGGGCAATTGCTGATGTTCCGGGAGGGGGAGTTGGTTAGCGGGGGGGGCTTAACGGAGCATCGGCGCTTTTTGATTCGATCCGCTGCGGGGCAAGATGGCTGGTAGGAAATTATGTTTGTCCGTTCCCGTCTCTCGATTTTGTTCCCTGCAACAGGCAATATCCTAGTCAAGCCACCGCTGCCTTAGGCTTAAGCGAAACTGGAGTGCATCCAGTGTTGACAAGCGCCGAGTCATTTTAATGGCAGTGAGCCAGCCACGGGAGGTGGTGGCAAGTCCTCCCGCTCCCCGACTGCCCATTTTTCTCAAGGAGACAAGCACATATGAACACCGTCGCGGCAATCCAATTCGCCTCCTGCACCGACGTCAAAGCCAATTTGGAAATGGCGGAGATCCTCGTCGCCGACGCCGCCGAGCAAGGCGCCAAGCTGGTCGTGCTGCCGGAAAACCTGGCCTTGATGGGCCGGCAAGACACCGACAAGCTGCAATACGCCGAAGCCGACGGCACCGGCCCGATCCAGGATTTCCTATCAAAGCTGGCGGCAGAGCATAAAATCTGGCTGGTGGGCGGGACGATTCCGATCCAAGCCGCACCCGGCAAGGTCTATGCCTCCTGCCTTGTTTATGACGAGCAGGGTCGGCGTGCCGGGCGCTACGACAAGATCCATTTGTTTGACGTGGACGTGCCGGGCAGCGGCGAGCAATACCGCGAGTCGGCCACCATCGTCGCCGGCGACACGCCGCTGGTGCTGGACACGCCCCTGGGCCGGCTGGGCGTGGCGATTTGCTACGATCTGCGCTTTCCCGAACTGTTCCGCCAACTGGCCGACGCCGGGATGGAGATTCTCGCCGTGCCCGCCGCTTTCACCGCCAAGACCGGCGCGGCGCACTGGGAATTACTGCTGCGGGCGCGGGCGGTGGAAAATCTTGCCTATGTGGTGGCCGCAGGGCAGGGTGGCCTGCATGAGAACGGCCGGGAGACTTACGGCAACAGCATGGTTGTCGATCCCTGGGGAACCGTGCTGGCGCGGCTGGATACCCGGCCCGGCGTGGTGGTGGCGAAGATCGATCTGGACAGCCAGCGGCACAAGCGAGAGGTTTTTCCCGCGCTGTCCCACCGGCGGCTAGATTCAGTCCGCTTCCCTGCGGCACTGGAGCGGCGTTAGTTTCGGGCCTTGACGACTCGCTTGGGGCCTTCCGCCAAGACGCGCTCCTGCTCGACTTGCAGCCGTTCGGCTTCCCGTTCCTTGTACTGCCTGTCTATCTCACTTTGAAACTCGGGCCAGCGGGCCTTGAATTGCTTGTACTCCTCAGCCGCCGTCTCGCTTTCGGGCGGGGCGAGGGAGCCGATGTAAATCGAGGCATAAATATAGTGGGGGGCGACCCAGCGGCTGCGCTTGTCGATGAATGTGACGGAATCGCGGCATCGGCAAAAAAAGAAATCCGCGATCAGGCCCGACTTGTTGGCCGGAACCGTCCGGTCTAGCACAACCCAGCCATGCTCCTTGCTGTAACCCCACCAGGGCGGGGAGTCGAACGTTTTAGCCATCATTGCTCACCCCTGGTTGGACGCAGGGCTGCGCGCTCCCCGGTTTGCGGTGCTTGGCTCTTGGCGAGCCGTTTCATTTCGCAGGCTTGCGTTTAGCCTTGCCCTTGTTTTCTTTGCGAGGGCTGCTGCCTTTTGCTTGGGTTTTCATGAGCGTATGCCTTAATTAACCGGGCGAAGTTCCGCCCGGTTAGATCATGCGCTAAATTTGTTGAAATGGATAGGCTTTTTTGCTTGCCGCCGCGAGCCGATAACGGGTGCGGCGCAGCATCCCCGGCAACGGTTTTTCGTGCTTACAGTTTATGGGTTTCCAAGTCGTGCCCCTGTTGTTTGTAAGCCGCATACCGCTTGCGTCCTTCCGTCCGTACGGTCGTCTCTCCGTCCACCAGTTCCGCGACCCGCTGGTATTCCGCAAACGCCGGCGGCAAGTCCAGTGACAGGTTGACAAGCAAATCGCGGAAATCCGACGGTGCCACGCCGCCGATCAGCACATTGATATCTTCCCGTTCGGCAGCAGAGGCGGTGGTTTTTTGATGGGGGATGAAACTGCCCTGGCGGAACGTCCACAGCAGCTTGTCCAACCTGTCGGTTTCCGCGTCGGACGCGGTATGAATATGGACTTTCATGCCCTGCCGCCAGACCTTCTCGGTCAGCTTGCATGCAAAGACCAGGCGGTCGTGTGGGTTGCTGCCGGGCAGGATATAAAAATCAATGCGGGTCATTGCGCCTGGTCGATCAGATACTGCGACAACAAAGGCACGGGGCGGCCGGTTGAGCCTTTGTCCGCGCCGGTCTTCCAGGCCGTGCCGGCGATGTCCACATGCGCCCATTTGAAGTCTTTGGCGAAGCGGGACAAGAAGCAGGCGGCGGTGATGCTGCCACCGTCGGGGCCGCCGATGTTCGCCACATCAGCGAAGTTGGATTTGAGCTGCTCCTGGTACTCGTCCCATATCGGCAGGCGCCAGACTCGGTCTTGCGCGGTGTCCCCGGCCTGGACCAGGCTGTCGCATAAGGCGTCGTCATTGCCAAACAGCCCGGAAGGGTGGCGGCCCAGCGCGACGATGATGGCGCCGGTCAAGGTGGCGGTGTCGATGACGGCGGCGGGCTCGTAGCGCTTGGCGTAGGTCAGTGTGTCGCAAAGGATCAGCCGACCTTCGGCGTCGGTGTTGAGGATTTCGATAGTGATGCCGGCTAGGCTGGTCACGATGTCGCCGGGCTTGTTAGCCGCGCCATCGGGCAGGTTTTCCGACGCGGGCACGAGGCCGACGATATTCAGTGGCAGTTCCAAATCGGCCGCCACGCCCAGCGTGGCGATGACCGCCGCGCCGCCGCACATATCGTATTTCATTTCGTCCATGCCTCCCGCCTGCTTCAGGGAGATGCCGCCGGCGTCGAAGGTCAGCCCTTTGCCGACCAGCACCTGTGGCTTGGCTTTTTTGTCCGAAGCGCCGTGGTATTCGA
>Ga0265327_10002890_pt1 | contig 17264 bp, 18 predicted proteins | sample 41621metaG_FD_202089 | JGI IMG/M metagenome (GOLD analysis project Ga0265327, IMG submission 202089) | Rhizosphere microbial communities from Carex aquatilis grown in University of Washington, Seatle, WA, United States - 4-16-21 metaG | ecosystem: Host-associated > Plants > Roots > Rhizosphere... | reverse complement strand
CTACAACGGTTAGAAAAGAAGTGATTACGGTAAACAATCCCACAGAATTACCCGATCCAACAAGGATAGATCATATTGACGAACCTTTCATTAAAGCGCAAATCATTACCAAACCCGAGTACATCGGTAACATCATGACTTTGTGTATTGGCAAACGTGGTATTCTTACGCACCAGGCTTATTTAACTACTACAAGGGTAGAGTTGAGTTTTGAAATGCCGCTTACCGAAATTGTATTCGACTTTTACGATAAATTAAAGAGCATTACCCGTGGTTATGCTTCTTTCGATTATCATCCCATAGAATATCGTGCAAGCGATATCGTTAAAATGGATATTTTATTGAACGGCGAAAAAGTGGATGCCCTCAGTGCATTGATACACCGAGGACGGGCACACGAATTTGGGCGCAAGCTTTGCGAAAAATTAAAAGAACTGTTGCCTAAGCAACAATTCCAGATTGCCATACAGGCTGCCATTGGAGCCAAAGTTGTTGCAAGAGAAAACATCAGCGCTATGCGTAAAGATGTAACTGCAAAATGTTATGGTGGCGATATCAGCCGTAAGCGTAAGCTGTTAGAAAAGCAGAAAGAAGGTAAAAAGAGAATGAAGCAGATTGGTAATGTGGAAGTACCGCAAGAAGCGTTTTTGGCGGTGTTGAAGTTGAATGATTAAACGATGCCCTCCGCCACTAAAGGGGAACTTTATCGAAGTGAAGAAGTAATAAGCTTGCTTATTACTTCTTTTTAAACCCGGCAATATTTCTTTATTCATCTTCATTGGCCTCGCACTCTTGTGCGGCATCTCTTTATTGAGTTTTACATGCATTATCTAATAATAAATTTGAGTATTACAATCAATAGAATCTGCTTTTGGCGGATTTTTTATTTTAATAGTATCTGATGTTTGAGTTTTTATTTTACCCTTTTTTTCGGGGATAGTAGTATTGGGCAGTTCTGTTAAAGGGCTATCTGTAATGATACTTGTATCACCTTGTACTATAGGCGAACTATAAATAGTATCCTCAACAATTCGTGGTATGGAAAAACCTACAGTTGTGCATTCAGGTGGGGGCGGGGGCAGTTCTGTATTTGGAGGGAAACCTTTTCCAATACTATATTCTTTAATGGTGTACTCTTTTGTTGCGTTGCGACTTTTATCAACAACAACTCCTTTTACCGTTGTATCACATGAAAATAATGTGGCACTAAATACCAATAAACTGGCTACTAAAAACCGTTTCCAAAAGGGCATTTGAATATAAAAAATATTCTGAGGTAGTTCAATGGTAATCCGCTGCAATTGTGTATTCCTGAACCTGCCGCAAACACGCTCATCTTTTTTATTGATGAAAAAATATTTCACTTCTTCATCGTTCATGTTGGTAAAATCAACAACTGTTTTTGCGCAGGAATTGCAGTACTTTCCCTGTGTGTTAGGTGTCATTGCATCCCAATCTTGGTGGCAGGGAGTGGGGATGGAAATTTTTAGCATACAAACGATTTATTAAAAGATGCGGGTGCTGCACTTTTTCATAAACGTTATGCTTTTTTCTTTTTTGAAGAGCTGTTTTGTACAGTTAATGGTCCAGGTAAAATAAAGCTACTATCAGGCAATTGGGGTTTAGGGAACTGTTTCTTTTTAGAGTTTGGAATATGAGTATTAGTTTTTACAAATTTATCAGTACCTAAACTGTCGCATTCAGAAGAAGGGATTTTTTCTATGAAAATAAGTCCGTCTAACATTGCATCTTTAGATACCTTTTTATCAGGCCTCAGCTTAGGCAATATCTTTTTCATACTTTTCTTTTTCAAATCATTTACACCGGTATCTCTTTTTATGTTACTACTTTTTTTAACGGAGTCGTATACTGGTTCGCCCTGTGTTAAAGATGTTCCGGCAAATGTTGTATCAATCGATAAAAAATTACTTCCAAAGCAAATAAGAAGTACTACTAAGAATTATTTCCAGGAAGGAAGATAGATGTGAAAGATATTTTTTGGCAGATCAATAACAATTCTTTCTATCTGTGAATTTTTAAAATGTCCGCATATTTTTTGTCCTGCATTGCTGATAAAATACTGTTGCACAGCTTCAACACTCATCACAAAAAAAATCCACTATTGTTTTTGCACAAGCTTTACAGTATCTACCTCCTTCATTAGGCAGCATGTTTTCCCAGCCTTCAAAGCATGGTTTTGGTATGGAGATTTTAAACATTAATTTTAAGGAGCCCAATCATCATCATTAAGCAGCATCAACCTTTACCTTTTTTCTTTACAACAGGAATAGTTTTTGGTTTTTCAACAGCAGGCGTATCATCTTCATTCCCTTTCAATTTGGTTTCATCTATATTGCCTCCGGCATCTCTTAGGGGATTGGGTATAGGCTCTTTGCCCAATGGGGTTACCAGGTTAAATATTTTCTGTACATGTATCCATTTACCGTTTTTCCATTTAAAGCCTTCGTAATCGCCGTCACCTACAAGGGTCCATTTTTTTGTGGGTTGATTATTTTCTGATACCAAATGCTCCACCACAATCATATCCATATCCTTATCGTAATTTAATTTGGGACCAGCCTCTTTTTTGTATTCTAAAATGTACCGGCCTACTGAAGTTTTAAAAACACTGTCTTCTTCAAAACTAAAATAGCGGCCGCCAAAAGTGGGTTCGTCATTTCTAAAGTTCAATACCTCAATCACTTTTTTATCAGTGCGGATATTGTTTGCATCAAAACCTAACAAAGTGTAATAATTTTGATTGGCACTTCTTTTCTCAATGATATTGTAATACACTGCCCCCATCCAGCCTCTATTATCGCCAACAGTATCCACCTGGTTAATTGTTACATCCGATTTATCAATCAGCGGATATAATTTTAAGGAACCGTCAGTAGTACGCATTTGAATGGCACCATGCTGGCGTACAATATTTTCATTGATCACCATTTGCCAGGTAAAAATTTTGAAAGTACTATCAGGCGCATACAACCTTGAAACGGTTTCTAATGAATCGAAAGGATAATAAAAAGAGTTGGGAGTTTTTAAAGCCCTTACTAGCATTTTAGTAAACATGCTGTCTGCATCAAAACGGTCTTTAGGATTAATGCCATCTATTATTTTAAAAGAAAACTTTTTTAAGGAATCTTCTTTAAGGCGTAACATTTTTGCATCAGCTTTGCTAAGCTGTGCAAAACCAATATGATGAACCAATAACAGAACCAGTATCGACAAGAGTTTCTTCATGCTTTAAAATTACTTAATACTTTTAACAGTATATATACAAAAATATTGCGGTTAAATAAATTTTAACTAAAACTTAGGAAGGGAACACCGATGGACTGATTGAACGGATTTACACGGGGTTTATAAATCTAACGCAAATGCGATTAGGGAAGGATATACTTCATCAATGCGGTCGTCATTGGTATTGGTATCGGGGGCAGTTGTAGTGAGAAAAACAGTCTTGATACCGAGGTTGCGGCCAAATTCCATATCAGTAAGGGTATTGCCCACCATGATGGCTTTATTAAAATCAATATCTGCAAAATCTTTGGCAGCCCGCAAACCCATGCCAGGGTTAGGTTTTCGGTTAGGGCTTTCCATTTCAGGACAAAAATAAATTGCATCCAGTTTGCCGCCAACGTCTTCAATATCTTTGGTCATGTTGGTATGGATGATCTCAAGGTCTTCCATTTTGGTTAAGCCTTTTGCAACACCTCTTTGATTGGTAACTACTACTACACGATTGAACTTTTCACTAAAAATCTGTATGGCAACTTTAGCACCATCGTAAAATTGGAATTGTTCCCAGGTATGTACGTACTCCAAATGTTTTTCGTGATTGATTACACCATCACGGTCTAAAAATAATGTCCAGGTTTTATCTATTGCTTTTAAATCAATCATAGTTGATGTCGAATTTGTAAATGGCGAACGTCGAATATTTTTAGATTGAATCCCATTCGATATTCGCCATTCGATATATTTATTACTGTAACAAATATAAAACTAACTCCCAGTCCTGAGCGAAGTAGAAGGGCCCAATTCCTTCTGCGCCCGTTCATAATCTTCCGGCACGCCAATATCAATAAAATAATTATCGAAAGCAATACCATCAATCCTGTTTTTGCCTACGTATTTTTCCAAATAATCTTTTTCAAATGAAAATTTTTCGGGTAAATTATTTTTTATAAAAAGGGGGGTATTCAAAACATATATACCACCATTGATGTGCCCATTTTCTATAACCTGCTTTTCTCTAAAAGTGGTTATTGCAGTGCTGGTGTTGGTTTTAACGGTTCCATACCTACTGAAATTTTTCATGAACTTTAATGCAATGGTACATTCCGCTTTTTGCTTTTTATGAATATCTGCAAGTTCATTATAATCAATGTTAAATAAAGTATCACCGTTTAAAATCAATATATCTTCTGTTGTTGCACTCAGCAACGCTTCTTTTATCGCGCCGCCCGTACCTAAAGGTTCTTCTTCAATTACAAAAACATGATTGGTATCTTTATAACGTTCCTGCACAAAATCTACAATGCTTTCACTCTTGTATCCCAATGAAAAAATAAAATATTCAACACCATGTTTTTTTAAATCATCAACAACAAAAGCTAAAAATGGAATGTCGTTTATTGGCGCCATGCATTTGGGTATATCGGCAATTACATCTCGTAATCTGGTACCCAATCCACCTGCTAATATGATAGCTTCTTTTATCATCCGAAATATTGTTCTTCTACCAATTCACAAATAATATGCCCCAGCATAATATGGCTTTCCTGAATCCGTGGTGTATCAAAAGAAGGAATGTTTACCAGGTAATCAGACAATGATTTTAATATACCACCATTTTCGCCAGTGAAGCCAATAGTGGTAATGCCCTTTTCCCTGGCTACTTCAAATGCACTTACAATATTTTTGCTATTACCCGAAGTAGATAAACCAACTAGCACATCGCCTTTAATGCCTATACCTTTTACAAGACGGCTGTAGATTACATCAAAACTATAATCGTTTGCCACAGCGGTTAAATATGAAGTATTGCAATGCAATGCTTCGGCAGGTAATGCATCCCTGTCTTTATAAAACCTGCCACTGAATTCTGCAGCTAAATGCTGTGCATCAGAAGCGCTGCCGCCATTACCGCAAAACAATACTTTGTTGCCGTTTTTAAATGCGGTAACAATTGCAGTCACACAATTTTCTACCGTCTTTATCATTTCATCATTTTGTAACACCTGTTGCTTTACAGTGATTGAAGCTTCGATAATATCTTTTATTTTTTTGCTCATATTTTTTAATAAAACATAATTAATGTTCAGCAAAGGTATGCCGTACAGGAGTGCGACACAACAATGCTAAATAGAATTCCTAAAGTTTGTCCCAAAAAACCTATAAGGTTTTTAAAACCTTATAGGTTTATGTTGAAGAGCTCCATGTCATCAACCCATGCTCAACAAAAGCATATTTTGAAATGCCATCGCCAAAGTCTCCCAAAGTTTTAATGACAGCATCACGTGAATTGTTGGGGCAATAAAACGTCATAAAACCGCCGCCGCCAGCACCACTGATTTTGCCGCCTGTTGCCCCAGCTTTTTTTGCTGCTTCATAAATCGTTTCAATTCTATCGTTGCTGATGTTATGCGCCATCAGTCTTTTTTGCGTAAAGCCATAATCCAATATTTTGCCAATTTTATCCACATTTCCTTTAAGCAAAGCTTCCTTCATCATTTTTGCCTGCTCTTTTAATTGGTGCATGGCATTAATGCTCTTTTCATTTTTGGTGTTTACATTATTTACCTGCTCGTTAATGATTGCAGCACTTTCTCTTGACATATTGGTAAAATACAACACCAAATTATTTTGTAATTGAAGTAAACATTCTGCTTTTATTTGTAGTGGATTAACGATCACTTTATCATTGCCATAAAATTCCATAAAGTTTACGCCGCCAAAAGTTGCAGCATATTGGTCTTGTTTACCACCTGCCAGTTGCAAATCGTTGCGTTCAATTTGATAGGCATATTGCGCTGCTTCATATTGTGTTAAAGGCAATTGCAACATTTCTTTAAAAGCGCCAAGTATTGCAACAACAAGTGTGGATGAAGTGCCAAGGCCAGAACCTACAGGCGCATCAACTGAAGTGGATAATTTAAAACCACCTATCGGTAAAGCATAATCTTTTTGAATGCGGTTGTAAACGCCCTTTAATAAATTCAGTTTACCATCGATGGGTAATTCAGATGCCCAATCAAAATGCTGCTCTTCTTTTTGATCAATCGAATTAAGAATGATTTTATTTTCGTTAATGGGTTCAATGGTAGCATAAGCATGTAATGAAATGGCAGCATTGATGATAGCGCCACCAAACAAATCGCTGTAAGGGCTTACATCTGTACCGCCGCCTGCAAGTCCAATGCGAAGTGGTGCTTTACTATGGTGTATCATGGGTTACTTTGTATTGGCCAATTCAAGAATGTTGTCAACAAATGTTGTCCAACTCAATTTTTTCTTTTCTTCTATAATGTGTGGCAGAAAATAATTTTCTCCCTTATCAAAATATTCAATGATTTTTTTTGCAATGGATTCCGCATTGGGTTCTGCTACCAAACCTGCTTTATTATCGGGTACCAGTGAGGGCAAGCCTCCAACATTAGTAACAATCATCGGTACTTCAAAATGATAGGCGAGGGGAGTAACACCACTTTGTGTGGCGTTGCGGTAAGGTTGTATCACTACATCTGCAGCACACAAAAAATATTTTACCTCGCTATCGGTAATAAAGTTGGTATGTAAAATCAAATTATCTTTAATGCCCAATCTTTCAATCTGTTCATCATAAAGTTTTCTATCTCCGTAAAATTCGCCTGCAATTAGCAATCGGCAATTTGCAATTGGCAATTGGGCCATAGCATCTAATAAAATATCCAATCCTTTATATTTTCTGATAAAGCCAAAAAATAAAATGATTTTTTGCTCATTGACAATTCCTAATTTCTTCCTCGCTTCTTCCTTACTTATTTTCTCTCCAAAATTATCATACAAAGGATGCTTCACCAATCTTGCTGGTTTGTCTTTTTCAAATGAACGCAAATCCTTCAGTACATTTTCACTCATGGTGATGAATGCATCGATGGGCTTTAAAAAGTATTTGGTAAAAGGTTTATCGCCAAAACGTTTTTCGTGAGGAATTACATTGTCTGCAATACAAATGATTTTGCTGTGATGGTTTTTCTTCACCTTTCGTAAAATGGTGCCGAGTGCCGGTCCCATCAGCGGCAGCCAATAACGTACAATAACCAAATCGGCATTTTCTTTTTTTATGCGGTTGCCGGTTTTTATCCAGTTAAGCGGATTGACAGAATTGATGCAAACTTTTATATTAAGGTCTGTTGGTGCAGGCTCGGTTGAATATTGCGAAGTGCCCGGGAACATAAATGAAGGGTATTGTAACGAGAACGTGTAGATGATGGTATCAAAACCCATCTGCATGAATTGCCTTGCCAGTCTTTCATTAAAAGTTGCCATGCCACCGCCACGTAAAGGATGTGCCGGGCCAATGATGATGACTTTCATATTTATTGCAGGCCTTTTTTCTCCTCAATTAAATAAGTGTTGCGCTCAGCAGAATTTCTTGCAATCAGTTCGCCAATGAAACCTGCTAAAAATAATTGTACCCCAACCAATATAGAAATAATGCCGACATAGAAAAGCGGTCTTTCAGTCATTTTATATTGATCAAATGCAAATTTTGCAATGCCTAAATATATCCAGATGCAGGTACCTGCAAAAAAAACAATGCTGCCCCACAACCCAAAAAAGTGCATGGGCTTTTTACCGAATTTGCCCACAAAAGAAATAGAAAACAAATCGAGGAAACCATTCACAAAACGCTCCCAGCCAAATTTGGTAACACCATATTTTCTTGCACGGTGCTCTACTACTTTTTCGCCAATCTTTCTAAAGCCCGCCCACTTTGCCAATACAGGAATGTAGCGGTGCATTTCGCCATATACTTCAATGCTCTTCACCACTTTTTTTCTATAAGCTTTAAGGCCACAATTAAAATCGTGCAATTTAATACCCGAGCTTTTTCTTGCTGCTGCATTAAATAGTTTAGAAGGAATATTTTTAGTAAAAGTGTTATCGTAACGTTTTTTTTTCCAACCGCTCACAATATCAAAACCATCTTCCAATATCATTCTGCGCAGTTCGGGTATTTCATCGGGGCTGTCTTGCATATCGGCATCCATGGTGATGATTACATCGCCTTGCGCTGCCTTAAAACCTTCATTCAATGCTGCGCTCTTTCCATAATTGCGCTGAAATTTTATGCCCTTTAAATTATTATTTGCACTGCGTAATTTTTCAATTACTTCCCAGGATGTATCGGTACTGCCATCGTCAATCATAATTACTTCGTAAGAATAATTATTGGCCAGCATCACTTTCTCTATCCAGGCACAAAGCTCGGGTAAAGATTCATCTTCATTAAACAGCGGTATTACAATTGATAAATCCATTTAAAATATCAGTTATTGTTTTTTTGAGCATTTAAAAAACCTCCTCCAATCACACTTATCAAAGCACCAATTGATAAATAACTTACTACAGCACCCATTAAATAGCCGGGTAAAAAGAATTTTTTAGCTGATGCAATACTATTTTCAATATCCAACGGCGTCATATCTTTTCTTGTTGCATAATTGGCTCTCATAAATGTCGCCATCTGTTCTTTCAACTCTGGATGGAGTAAAATGAAAACCAAAGTAAACAAAACCATTAACAGCGTTACAACAATAAAACATTTAAACCCTTCGGCAAAATATTGTTTAAATGTTGCTGTATTATCTGTTTCCTTTTTAAAGATAAACAAGGTCCATAATATTCCGGCAACATAAGTTGTATAAACAATGTATTGCAAGCCATTCTCAAAACTTTTTTTTGCAAGAAATATGCAAACAGAAATCACAATCATCACAAGTCCCGTAATCAAACCCTTATTCCTTGCTGAAATACTTTTCATATTAGTTCAATTCAACTTTATCTTTATTAACAATGCCTATTACTTTGCCCTTTAATTTTTTGCCCACAAAAGGAGAATTTTTTGATTTAGATTTTATCATCTTTTCTTCAAAAGTATATTCTTCATCAGCATTAAATAAAGTTAAACAAGCGGTTGCACCTTCCTTTATTTCAGGAATTGCCAATCCAAATATCTTACGAGGGGGTATACTTAATATATCTACCAAATTTCCAATACTGAGCGAAGCCGAAGTGCTTAATTCCCCTAAAACGCCAAACAAACTTTCCAACCCAATCATGCCTTCTTTGGCATATTCAAATTCGCAGGTTTTGCTATCCCAGTTTTGTGGAAAATGATGCGATGCAATGCTATCAACTGTTCCATCGGCAACTGCTTTTAATAAAGCCTGGCGGTCAGTTTCCAATCTTAATGGTGGATTTACTTTTAAATTAGTATCGTAGCTCTTCATATCGCTATCGGTAAAAAACAAATGATAAGGCGTTACCGAGCAGGTTACCTGCACACCGCTATCCTTTGCTCTTTTAATATATTCTAAACTTTTAGCAGAAGATACACCTGTAAAGTGCAATTTGCTATCTGCATATCTTGCCAGTTTAATATCTCTTGCTACCAATAATTCTTCGGCAATGGTTGGCTTTCCGGGCAAACCCAATTGGGTGGAAACAATACCTTCATTCATCAACCCGTTTGCACCAATGCTTTTATCATCGGGTATTTGTATCACGGTGCCGTCAAAGCTTTTTACATATTGCAATGCCTTTAATAAAAGGCCGGCAGATTGTATAGAATTAGTGCCATCACCAAAAGCCACAGCGCCGGATTGATGCATGTCATACATTTCGGCAAGGTCTTTTCCTTCAGCATTTTTTGTAACTGCACCAATAGGGTGAATTGTTACTGCCAATCCCTTTGCTTTTTGAACAATATATTCTACCTGGGATTTGCTGTGTACAACGGGATTGGTATTTGGCAAAACCATTACATCGGTAAAACCACCAGCGGCAGCGGCTTTGGCGCCGGTTTCCAGTGTTTCCTTATATTCATAACCCGGGTCGGAAAAATTAGAAAAACTGTCCATCCAGCCTATGCTCACACATAGCCCGTTTTGTTCAATAACCTGGTCAGTCTTTTCAGTTATAGTATCGCCGATTGCTGAAATAATGCCATCGGTTATTAAAATATCTTTATTTTGCCCGTTAAATGGGGAAGAAGAGGAGATTATTTTAGCTTGCTTTATTAAAACCTTCATGCAGTAAAAAGTTGCGCAAAGATATGATAAGTTGAGTTTTTAAAATTGAATTTTTCAATTACTTTTGCCGTCCGGTAAAAAGCTCTGTTTTATCAGTTTTCGGGATGTAGCGCAGCCCGGTAGCGCACACGTCTGGGGGGCGTGGGGTCGCAAGTTCGAATCTTGTCATCCCGACAGAAAGCCTTGATTATTCAAGGCTTTCCTAATTTTCCGGACAGATTTCGGACAATAATTGCACTTACTTGTATTCATCGGAGACTTGGCGTCAAATCCTTCCTATGTTTGTTTCAAAGCCAAAATTTTTCTACTTTTAAAACGTACTATTTTTGGGGGAGCTTACAGAGTCTAATAAAGAAATTTCAATTATTCAGAAGAAAGGCAAGCAGCTAGCAGAAATTATCGGAAAAGTATTAGGACCTGTGGTTGGGATGGCAGCAGCCGGTCCAATGGGAGGAATTGCAGGAGGAGTAGCAGCAAGTTTAATTAAATTTGGTCTTGAAGAATTTATGGGAAGATGGTTAACACCAAAAGAAGCTATGCGTGTTGGTACTTCCGCTGAGTTTATTATTGCTCAAATTAACGGCAGGCTTGAAAAGGGAGACGAACTTAATATAAAGTTATTTGAAAAAGGAAATGAAGAAACTTCTGAAGCGGAAGAATTATTTGAAGGAGTTCTTTTAAAATGTAAAAATGAATATCAAGAAAAGAAATTAAAGTACATAGCGAATATATTTATTTCATCAACTTTTGATAATAATATATCTGCTATTACCGCAAATCAATTTCTTAGCGTAGCAGAAAAATTAACATATAGAAAATTGGGTATTTTGGCATTTTATGGCAAAAGAAATACAGAACAATATATTTCGAGTGACATAATGATTGAACCATATTCTGGATATAAAGACAAAAAATTTTTTCCTGATTTAGAAGTTTTAAAACAGGATATTTTCGAATTAATGAATCAAGGTCTTGTTACGAATGATGAAACTGTAACTTTTACTAGTGATGATATAATGCTAGGGAAATACACTTTAACTGAAATAGGGTTGTTATATTTTAATACAATGCGACTGAATGAAATAGGTAATGAAGAAACAGACATGATTTTCGAAGAGTTAAAATACCGCAAGGAGTTGGGGCTAAATGAAAAAGGAGAAGCAAACACAGGAAACTATGGTACTTAATAAGATAAATCTTTAAATATAATAATATGGGCTTCTTTCAAAGTATTTTTGGCAAAAGAAAAGGTGTTGATTTTAAAGAAAGAAATTTTGAACCTGATATAAAATTGACAGATACAAAAAGTCTTCTAGAAAGGACGAAAAGGAAAATTAAATTAAGAAATTACAATGAAGCTTTGGAGGATATTAATTCGGTATTGGAACTAGAACCAAACAATGCAGAAGCTTACATGGAAAGAAGCACTATTAAAAGCAAGTTAAAAGATAATGTAGGAGCAAAGAATGATTTAGAATATGCAGGAATTTTAATTAAAAAATTTAGTAATGGAATAAAATCTTATGAAAAAGGCATTAATTTTTATAATGATGGGGATTATAAAAATGCAATAAAATTTCTTAGTGAAGCTCTATCTTCTGGTGTTGTAACTTCTGACGCATATTATTATAGGGGAATCGCTAAAAAGTATAACAACGATTTTCGGGGTGCAGTGCTGGATTTTGATATGTCAATTAAAATAAATCCCACCTATACGGAAGCTTATTACCAAAGAGGAAAAATTAAATACCATAAATTAAATGAAACAAAAGGAGCATTGGATGATTTTGATTATGCTATTCAGTTGAAAAAAAACGATGCCGATATATATATTACAAGAGCAATTTTAAAAAATTCTACCAATGATATTACAGGGGCAATGAATGATTATAATAAAGCAATTGAATTAGACCCCCAAAATGGGCAAACATATTTTTCAAGAGCTATGCTGAAATTTGCAAAGGAAGATTATAGCGGAGTAATTAACGACCTAACTATAACAATTAAAATGGGACTTCCTAATGATGCAAGTATATCAATTTTTGATGCATATTCCCTGAGAGGAGGAATGAATCTTATACTTAAGAACTATCAAGAAGCGATAAAGGATTTCGATAAGGGTATTGAGTTAAATCCAGCTGATGGAAAAATTTATTTTGAACGTGGCGAAGCTAGGCGATTTTTAAAACAATACGAACTGGCTGCAATGGATAGGATTAAAGCAACGCAATTAGGTTACGAAGAAGAAAATTAACTTATGACATGGAATAAAATTGTTGGTCTATATTGGGCATTTGCATACTTCACAATTCCGTTGACTATATTATTATTATACTGGGTTACGACAGAATTACTAGATTTGATTTTTAATACAGTGAGAATTAATAAACTTCTTAAACATTCCGATAATATAGAAATATCAGCTCTAGAAGACGAGTATTTAATTGATAAGAAAAATATGAGTAATTGTAATAAATCAAATTTGATTGAACTGGAAAAGCAAATTGATTACATCGAGTTGATAGAAAAAGAAAAAAAAAGTAAATGGTTCTATAGCAGCAACGAACATACTAGAGAAAAAATAGTGTCTGCAAAAGAGATAACAGATATTTTTAAAATCAATTAATCATGTTTTTTACTTCACGCAATAGAACTCTGGCGACCAATGTAAAAAAGCTAGAAGAACTTGAAACAAAAGTTCTTTTTCTTAATCAAGAAAATAAAGAGTTAATCAAAATAATTCAAAAGAGGGAACAATCGCTAGAAAAGATAATTTCAGAAAAATCAAAGGGCTTTCCGTGGTTAGCAGAAGCAATCGCTGAGTTTTATAAATATCAAGATTTTGAAATAGCAACTTATCTTGAAGTAAAAAAACATCCTGCCTACAAGAAAGCTGATGCAGTACGAGAGATTTCACGAGAAAATAAATTATTACGAAAGCAAATAAAAATTGCTCAAAATTTTGTTAACTATTATGAAACCCTTTTTCCATGGATAAATGAATATGTTGGTGAGGACCTTGACGACTTACTAAGCAATATAAATAAATCAGAGAAAGAAGATACTGAGGATGATTTAGACCCTGTTTTGAAATTTATTCCAAAAGGAGAGTATGAAAAATTATCCATTTCAGAAAGGAATCAAAAAGCACTTGAAAGATATCTGTCTTCAAGAAAAAAATCATTCGAGATTGGAAGAGATTATGAACGTTATATTGGCTACTTATATGAAAGTCAAGGCTTCAAAGTTGAATATGTAGGAATAGAAAAGGGATTAGAAGATTTAGGTAGAGATTTGATTTGTATAAAAAATGGCGATGTAGAAATTGTCCAATGTAAATGCTGGGCCAGCCATAAAATTATTCATGAAAAACATATCAATCAGTTATATGGAACTGTAGTAAAATATTATATTGAACATAAGAATATTATTGCTAAAAAAAAGTCACTTGCATTATTTCCAGAACTAATTGGTTCAGGACAAATTAAAGCTTCTTTTGTAACAACAACGAAATTATCTGAAACTGCTAAATCTTTTGCCGAAGCTTTGGGAATTAATATAGTTCAAGAAAAGTCACTTGAAAGATACCCAGTTATAAAATGCAACATCTCTTCTGATGGCCAAAAGATTTACCATTTACCTTTCGACCAACAATATGACAAGACGCTAATAAAAAATTTTGGAGAATTTTATGCAATGACTGTAAGAGAAGCTGAAGACAAGGGGTTCAGACGAGCCTTTAAATGGAAGGGAAATATTTAAATTTTTTTATAATGAAAAGACTATCTGATTTAATTAAGGAAATATTTTTGAAAATTTGGATAGTATTATATTGCATTTTAGAACCTCGTTCAGCCTTAAATAACAATTGCGTTTTTAACCCATTAATTTAACCCCTTAGAAATCTTGTCGCAAGTTTTAATTGATAAAATTTCCGCCTATTTATAGGTTACAAACCAATTTTTTATGAGAGACGACTTTTCAGCAAAAACAAAAGAGATATTAGCAAAGCGAGTTACTTATAAATGTAGTAACCCTGATTGTAAAAAACCAACAATTGGACCAAATTCTGACCCGAATAAAACCGTTTTAATAGGTGTTGCTGCTCACATAACAGCAGCCTCTGTCGGCGGACCAAGATATAATGCAGGTTTAACGCAAGAGGAAAGAGTAGATATTGACAACGGAATATGGCTTTGTCAAAATTGTTCAACCCTTATTGATAAAGACGAAGCAAAGTTTACAGTAAAAATGATTGAGGATTGGAAAATGTCCGCCGAAGACGAAGCATTCAAAGCTTTGCAAAAACTAGATTATTCAGACACACCTAAAGCTGACCAAATTAGGCCATACGCTGACGCAGAATTAGTATGGACATCAGGATTTAAAAGACCTCAAGGAGCAAGTCCAAAGACAAATGAAAAATACGGTAACTCACCTATTTCAATTATGCAAGTTATTTGGTATAATCATATATCGTGGGACTATGAATTGAAGATTTACAATAATTCATCCATTGGTTTATTCAATTTAAAAATTCATCAACATTCATCAAACACATTATTTAAACTAAAGGACAAACTTCCCGATATAAATAATCTACCCCCATACAGAGACTTGTCACTCAGGGCAGAAACGTTTACTTTCTTTGAAGGAACGGGAGAAGAAGCAGTTGCAATAATGAATCCAAAGTTTCCCGACCAAATTCAAGGGCTTAGACTGCTACTTGAATACAATGCGGAAAACAGAAAGTTATATTTCACAGAACTAACATTAAACGGGAAGTCATTAGATATCGTTCATCTTGAAAGCAAACCGTCAGACTATTAAAACCGGCATAACTTCGAGTTGACTGCTTATAAGATTATGACAACAATTAAACATATTCAAACATTAGGGCATTTTTTAGCGAATTACAATTCCGACTTGAATTATATATCAAATTTTCAAACTAATAAACGGCTTGATTTTTCAGATGAAAATTATATTAAGAAATCGGTCGGTACGTTTTACAAATTTTTAATTGAGTTTAAAGTAATTAGAAACGTAAGAAAAGACAAAACCATTGAAGTACTGAATTTGACAAGGCAATGGATTATTAGCAATGAGGCAAACAATGTTGACAAATTCGCCTCTGAGTTGAAGCTTTTTGAATTAACACAGGATAAAAAAACAATGGTGTCTCTGGCTTCCAAAATTTTATTTTTAAATAATCCATATGAAATTTTTCCACTTGACATAAGGGCTAAGGCATCTTTAAGTTATAAATCAAATATTTATTCTGATTTTTTAATTTTGGTACAAGATTTTATTTATAAAAATGAAAATTTAATTAATGAATGTTTGAGTAATGTTAATAGACTTTATTCTCTGATAGAGTATGACTATAACTCTGCATTTGAAAATATTGATATTATTAGAAAAAATAGATTCGTAGACAAATTACTTTGGAATGGGTTAAAAGAGGAAACAAAATGAGAGAGAAAGCCAGCAGCGGATAACGTACAACAAATATTGAGCAGATTTCATTTTCAGGTATAAACATATCAAATACATTACAGTAATAAGTTCGAATAATAATATAAAAAGAATGCAAAGAACACTCGCTAAATATTTAATTTATTTTTTCGGTACTATTATCCTATTTGTTTTTTTTGCTGGGTTATATCGCTTTCATTCATACATTGGAAAATCCACGCAAATTGACCCCCTTCGGCCAAAACAAACTAACCCCCCTCGGCCATTTCAAACTGACCCCCTGATACCGGCTTAAATTGACCCCCTAAAAAGAGTGATAATAGAACAGTTGTTTTTGTAAGGTAATTATCGGTTGTTTTAAACAAAACAAACCAGATAATTTATGTCCAACAAAACAATTGACATGTTTAAGATCAGACAGGTACTACGGCTTTATGCAGACGGGCGGGGCAGTAAATTTATCAGCAAGACAACAGGTGTTGCACGCAATACGGTAAAAAAATACCTGTTGCAGTTCATCGAGCTGCGCATCACCATTGACCAGGTGGAGTCCATGAGTGACGGGCAGCTGGCCAAGGCTTTTTTTATTCAGAAGCCAAAAATAATAAGCAGCCGTGTAATAGATTTAGAAGCGCTGTTGCCCGAGTTGGCTGTAAGGTTGAAGAAGCGTGGCGTGACCAAGCATATGATATATGGGGATTATATCAGGCAATGCCCTGACGGATATAAGCACTCTGCCTTCCTGGTACGGTTAAACGCTTATATGGGCATGAGCAAGCCTTCCATGCGTGTACCGCATAAGGTAGGCGATAAACTCTTCATTGACTTTACCGGTAAGCGGCTGCAGGTGGTGGATACCGCAACAGGTGAAGTGCAGGATGTGGAGGTCTTTGTAGCGATCCTGGGCTGCAGCCAGCTTACTTATGTTACAGCAGTTCCTTCGCAGAAGAAGGAAGATTTTATACTGGCCTGTGAACTTGCATTGCATTTTTATGGCGGTGTACCCGAAGTGATCATACCCGATAATTTAAAATCGGCGGTGAAGAAAGCAGGGCGTTATGAATCGCAGCTCAATGACAGCTTTGCTGCATTTGCAGCCCATTACAACACCTATGTTTTTCCTGCAAGGGTATACAAGCCTAAAGACAAGGCGCTGGTGGAAGGCGCTGTAAAAATCATCTACACCAGCATCTTCACTAAGATAGATGAGAAGGTTTACAGCAGCCTGGCTGAGCTCAATACTGATATTCTTTTTTATTTAAAAGATCATAATAACACTCTGCTCACCGGCTGCGATTACAGCAGGCAGCAGCAGTTCGATACACTGGAGAAAAATGTATTGAAGCCGCTGAACAAATATCCGTTCGACCCGATGGCCACCAAAACTGCAACGGTCGGCAAGACAGGTTTTGTAACGGTGGACCACCGTTACTACAGCATCCCCTATAAATTTATCGGTAAAAAAATCAAGCTGATGTA
>Ga0265327_10002889_pt1 | contig 17266 bp, 8 predicted proteins | sample 41621metaG_FD_202089 | JGI IMG/M metagenome (GOLD analysis project Ga0265327, IMG submission 202089) | Rhizosphere microbial communities from Carex aquatilis grown in University of Washington, Seatle, WA, United States - 4-16-21 metaG | ecosystem: Host-associated > Plants > Roots > Rhizosphere >... | reverse complement strand
TAGCTGAGTAGATATTTCACGCTGATTGCCAACGTATCGAGATGCCATGGGCCCTGAACGGGCCCATGGCTTTTTCATGCCTGTGAACCATTTAAAGGTAGCGCAGGCGGCCTCGCCTGCATGCTTTCGGGACGATTTCACAACGATCCCCCACAACGATCCTCATAGTGAAATTATGCAGGCGAGGCCGCCTGCGCTACGGAAAATAATCTCCTGAATCAGTTGGCCTGATTTTCTGTTGCCAGCGCTGGAATGCTCTCGGCCTTTCTTGGCACCTTGCGTTTGGCTGGTCTGAACGTCAGGAGTAGACGTTTCCAGCCCACGACGACGGCGGTGAGGCTAAGCACCAGGCCGAACGATACCCAGATCACCATCCAGATATCCCAGAATGGGCGCTTGTAGAGCCAGCCGAAATCCCAATGATGTATGGCAGAGTAAAGCCAGCGCATGGCACGGCTGCTACGGTCCCGCTTGAGCAGTAACCTGCCATCCTGCGGGTCGATGTAGTAGTGCGTAGCTACCGCATCGCCAAGTTCGACACGAACGACTGGTAGAGGCTTTTCTGCAGCATCACGATGGTGTCTGAGATAGTAATAATCATCATATTCGTTCAGCACGACTGTGCTTGAAATGGGAGCACCATTCGCAAGCCGCTTGACGGCAGTCTGCAAGGTGGCGTCATCGAATTTCTTGACCGACCCTTCGGTCTCTTGCGGTAGACGTTGCCCATCGCGGGTGCTGGCGATGAGGACCGATTGATCGCCGAGGCGGCGCCATTTAAGTTCAACCACATCTGCTGACTCATCGGCGAGGGGAGCAGGCTTCCAGTGACGCATGGCTGGTGGCACATCGGGGCCGATAAACTTGGAAAGTTCTTCACGGCTGGTATTGCCTTCTGAAAACAGTTTGAAAGGATTGTTATCCAGATAGCCGCTGAACGCCCATAGCACTGCCAGCGTGCCGCCGAGCAAACCGCTCCAGAAGTGCCATTTGAACCAGAAGGCGCGATAGGGCTGGGTACGGCCTTCTGAATAGGTGTGCTTGCCAAACCAGCCTGGCCGCCAGCGTAGCCAGCCAACAATCATGCCGGTCAGGGCGCCGGCAAATGCAAAGAACCCCAGCCAGGTCAGAATATCCCGCCGTGCCTCACCCCAGCCGATGGCGTCAAGCGGACGGAACAAGTGCAGCCAGTTCCCTGCATAATAAAGCGCTCGATCGAGCCGACTTGCTGCCTGCAGCACTTCTCCACTGCGTGCTGAAATCAACAACTCGGTGCCTGCGCCATCCTTCACTGCAATGCGGTGAAAGGGTCTGAGCGATTGTTGATTGCGCAGGCTGCTGCTTGAGTCGATGGTATCCAGATATTTGAGTTCAACATTACTTTTGTTCTCATGCGCCAACCACCGCGTGGCGATCTCAAGGGCCTCGTCTTCAGTGACTTCATGCAACTTGCCATCCAGAGCGGAAATGGCAAATCGCCGGTTTCTGCCATCTTCAACCAGCCAAACGGGTTTATCCGATTGACGCAACAGTCGAGCCTCGACGATGGTATTGCCACCTGCGCCTTTGCCTCGGCCATTGCCGGCTTTACCTTCTTTGGATCGTTCTTCACTGCCGCGCTCACCATTTCGATGATCTTCGCTTCCGCGACCAGTGGACTCGGCGCGGGCAGCGGCTTTACGGGCGTCGGCGCTGCGATCCCACGCTTCGCCCAGGCTCAACCAGCCCGTCTCTGGTGAGAGTGATTCGGCATGTGCCAACTGAGCGTTTCGGCTCAGTGAAAGTTGCCCGGTAAAGACGATGACAAGACCGGAAAAGAACCATAAGAGCATAAACAGAGCCAGTACCACACCCACCCAGCGATGAATTTCAAATAGCAGACGTTTCATTTAAATCAGGACCAAAAAAATTCAGGATCCAAATTCATTGGCAATAGGCATGCCAGATTGGCTGAAAAGTGCCGAATTGAAATAGCCTCTTGGCTTAACCATAAGAAACATGTGGTTTATTTGGTTTTATGGCTCGCTGGAGAGCTTTGAAATTTCCTCAAATTTGCAAGGGCTTTCAAAGCTGTCTGCTGGGATTGATGCAGCATATTCAGCAACGCTGTTCTTGGATCAACACCTTAATCTGCGGGCTGGTGGTCTCGAATAAATCAATGTTGTGAATTCAGCAGATTGCTGCATTTATGCTGCGTTCACAGCAGTTGCTGGGCGCTGTTCCAGTGATGTTTCTTGATGGCAGGGGTAGCCTTGCAATTGCTTCCTTGTTCATTTTCATGGGCTTGGCGCTGTTTTGAATTATCGATGGGGAAATTCAATCTGCCGGCGGCGTGTGGCACAAGATGTGCTGTTATCAACCGGTTATTGATTTCGGCAGAGATGAAGTAATGCTGCCGGAGCTAAGAGAATCGGCAGGAATAATCATCGTATGACAATCAGAATCAAAGTTTGGGATTTACCGCTCAGGATTTTTCACTGGCTACTGGTCGCATCCGTGGTTGCAGCATTTACAACCGGGGAGCTTGGTGGTTTGCTGATTGATTGGCATGGCCGAATCGGTCTGCTGGTTTTGGGCTTGCTGGTATTTCGTTTGATCTGGGGTTTCATTGGTTCTTCTTATGCCCGATTTGCAAGCTTTTTCCCAACTCCGGCCAGGATATTGGTGTATCTGAAGGGTGGCTGGAAGGGGCATGGGCACAACCCGCTTGGCGGGCTGTCTGTCTTGGCATTGCTGGGCATTCTGGCCATTCTGGTAGGAACAGGGCTGTTTGCAAACGATGACATTGCTTTTGAGGGGCCGCTCTCTGCGCTGGTTAACAAGGATTTGAGTGATTCTTTGACGGGCTGGCATGAGTTGATTTTTAACGTGTTGGCCGGTCTGGTGGCATTGCATGTTGCCGCAATCGTCTTCTATCTCAAGGTCAAGAAGACCAACCTGGTGATCCCAATGGTCACCGGTGAGAAGAGCGTGCCCGTTACGGAAGCAAGCAAGCTCAAACATGCCGGAACAGTGCATTTTGTTGTTGCTTTGGCAGTGAGCGGGATTGTGGTTTGGGCGATTTTCAGCGGCGAATTGGTGCATTTTTTTCAGCCCCCTCAAGTGGTTGTGCCAGCGACGACGCAAAATTGGTAATCAGTAAACACTAAGGGTTTTTAACCATCATCAGGAGATGAAAATATGAAAAGCAAGCTATTGATCGCGTTACTTCTTACGTTGGCCAGTTCAGCTGTTTTGGCCGGCAAGGCAGAGGATGCACAAATCAAATCACGTCAATCCGCCTACGGTTTCGCTGGCTGGAATTCGGCAAAAATCAAGGATCAGGTGGTTGACCATCCTGAGACCTATAACAAGGATCAAGTGATCGCAGCAGCAAACGCGATTGCTGCCGTAGCTAACTCAGGATTGGGCGCGCTCTATGGCCCAGGTACCGATCAGGGCACTGGCTGGAAGCAAACCCGCCTGAAGCCTGAATTCTTTGAAAAGCCGGAAGAAGTCAAAAAGGTGGCGACCGACTTCAACCGTGAAGCCAATGAACTGGCAAAGGTTGCAGCGACTGGCGATATCGGTGCTATCAAGACGCAGTTCGGCAAGTTGAGCGAATCCTGCAAGGCATGCCATGACAGTTTCCGTATCAAGGAAGCGCGTTAATCAAGGGCTGTAAATGCAGTGACATGAATAACGCCATGTTGATACAAAGTCGATGTGGCGTTATTAATTTTGCCGTGTCATTCTACTAAGCGGTATGACGGCAGAAATGAATCAAGCGAGACGGATGCATGCAAAACGGAAAAGTTGTCCCTGGGATACTGTTGACACTGGTGCTGGCGAGCGGCGCTGGGTGGTGGTACTGGAATCACACTAAAGCGACGCCAGGGGCGGCCGCAGAGAATTCACGCGGCGGTGATCAGCAACGTGGGCCGGGTGGGCCTGGCGGCGGTAAAAGGCGCGGGGGATTCGGCCCCGAGGGTAACCGTCCGGTGCCGGTGCTGGCGGCACCCGTTACCAAAGGCGATATTCGCGTTGTGCAGACCGCTGTGGGTACTGTGGTTCCCTCGGCAGTGGTCACTGTTTCAAGCCGCGTCAGTGGTCAACTGGTGCGCGTGTTGTTCAAGGAAGGCCAACTGGTGCGCGCTGGCGAACTGCTGGCAGAAATCGACCCGAGACCTTTTCAGGCGGCGTTGACACAGATTCAGGGGCAGGCCCTGCGTAATCAGGCCTTGCTGCGCAATAGCCAGATTGACCTCGATCGATACAAAACCTTGCAGTCTCAGGATTCGATCGCGGCGCAGCAAGTCGACGCCCAGGCATCTCTTGTGCAGCAGTATCAGGGCACTATTCAGTCCGATCAGGGCCAGGTTGATAACGCCAGGTTGCAACTGAGCTTTACCCGCATTACCTCGCCGATCAGCGGGCGCATTGGTCTGCGCCAGGTTGATGTCGGCAATAACATCACGACGACCAACGCGCTTGCGGTGGTCAATACCGTTGACCCGATCCATGTCGTATTTACCCTGCCGGAAGACCGCGTTTCTGATCTGGTGAAGCGCTTTCAGGAAGCGCATAAATCCGGCAAGGGGCTACCCGTTGAGGCTTGGGATCGTGGCAACGTGACCTTGCTGGCCAAGGGCAGTTTGTTGAGCCTGGATAACCAGATCGATACCACGTCCGGCACAGTGAAGCTCAAGGCGCAATTTACCAATGCAGACAGCGCGCTGTTTCCGAATCAGTTCGTCAATGTGCGACTGCTGAGTGATACCCTGCGCGATGCAACGGTGGTGGCCAATGCGGCCATTCAGCACGGCAGCGCTGGGGCGTTTGTCTATCGGGTGATTCCGGACGACAAGGATCCGAAACTGACCAAGGTGACGGTGCAACCGGTACGCCTCGGCCCAGTGGATGGCGATAACGTCGCAGTGCTTGATGGGCTGAGTCCGGGTGATCAAGTCGTGATCAGTGGCATCGACAAGTTGCGTGAAAATGCGAAAGTGGTGATTTCCAGCCCGGATGGCAAGGGCGACTTCGGCGGTCGCCGCGGTAAACATGGTGGCGCCAGACGCGGCAATGCCGATGCGGGTGCAACGGATGGCGAAAAGCCGGATCGTGGCCCCCGCCCTGATCGTGCCGGACGCGGGCAGGATGGCGCGCAAAAAAGCGAACAGAATCAATCTGATGCGACTTCAGGAGATGCCTCAGGCAAGCGTCGCTGGGCCGGTCGGCCGGATGCTGGCGGCGGCGACCGTCCGGAAGGGGGATGGAAGAAGCGCAATGCTGCGGAATCGGGTGCTCAGGCCTCGGCTGAACCTGCTGATGGAGCCGCGAAAACCCCGGATTCTGACAGGACACGACCTGAAGGTGGCTGGAGAAGACGCAATGCAGATGCCTCCGGCAATCCGGCAGGTCGTCCTGCAACCGACAGCCAGCAGTAACGACGCATGAACCCATCCCGTATTTTTATCCTGCGGCCGGTCGCGACTGCGCTGCTGATGATTGCCATTCTGTTGAGTGGCATTCTGGCTTATAACCTGTTGCCGAGAGCGGCCTTGCCGCAGGTCGATTATCCGGTCATCCAGGTGGTGACCCTGTATCCCGGCGCCAGTGCTGATGTCATGGCCATGACAGTCACGGCGCCACTTGAACGCCAGTTCGGGTCGATGTCAGGCTTGACTCACATGTCATCGACCAGTTCTGGCGGGGCCTCGGTCATTACGCTGCAGTTTTCGTTGAAGAATACGCTGGATGTCGCCGTGCAATCGGTGCAGGCCTCAATCAATGCGGCTTCGAGCTTTTTGCCGGCTGATCTTCCCAATCCGCCGATCTACAACAAGGTCAATCCGGCAGATGCCCCGATTCTGACCCTGGCACTGACTTCCGGCACGCTGTCGCTGCCGCAACTGCGTGATCTGATCGATACCCGCATTGCGCAGAAAATATCGCAGGTGTCCGGCGTCGGCCTAGTCAGTGTCGGCGGTGGTCAGCGGCCCGCCATACGCATTCAGGTGAATCCTTCGGCCATGGCTGCTTACGGCTTGAGCTTCGATCAGATCCGCGCTGCGATCGGCGGTGCGAATTCAAATCAGGCCAAGGGCAATATCGATGGCCCTAAACTGGCTTATGAGCTGGAAGCCAACAGCCAGCTAAAAACTGCCCATGAATATCAGGAAGTGATTATTTCCAATAACGACAACCGGCCAGTCCGGTTGGGCGATGTGGCGGTGGTGAAAGAAGCGCAGGAGGATGCCTACCTAGCGGCCTGGGCAAACGACAAACAGGCGATTCTGGTGAATATTCAGCGCCAGCCGGGTGCCAATGTGATCGAAGTCGTCGACCACATCCGTCAGTTGCTGCCTGCGCTGCGGGCTGGGCTGCCGGCCGATGTGACGGTGACCGAATTGACCGATCGCACCACCACCATCCGCAGTTCAGTCAAAGATGTTCAATTCGAGTTGATGTTGGCCGTGGCGCTGGTGGTGATGGTGATTTTCCTGTTCCTGCGTACGGCTTCGGCTACATTGATCCCCAGTCTGGCTGTACCACTGTCGCTGGTGGGCACCTTTGGCGTGATGTATCTGGCCGGGTTCAGCATCAACAACCTGACGCTGATGGCGCTGACCATCGCCACGGGTTTCGTAGTGGATGACGCTATTGTCATGATCGAAAACATTGCCCGCCATATCGAAGAGGGCGAATCACCGATGGAGGCCGCGCTCAAGGGCTCCAAGCAGATCGGATTCACCATTATTTCGCTGACATTTTCGCTGATTGCGGTACTGATTCCGCTGCTGTTCATGGGTGATGTCGTTGGTCGATTGTTCCGTGAATTTGCCATTACGCTGGCAGTGGCGATCCTGATTTCGGCGGCGGTGTCGCTGACGCTGACCCCGATGCTCTGCGCCCGCCTGCTCAAGCCCAAGTCTGGCAAGCATGCAGAATCTCACGAGGGCGCTTTCCTCACTGGGGTGATCAAGCGCTATGGCGTTTTGCTGCAATGGGTGCTGGCGCACAAGAGCGTGACGCTGCTCGTAGCCGCGCTGACACTGGCGTTGACTATTGTGCTGACCGTGCTGATCCCGAAAGGGTTTTTCCCGGTGCAGGATACCGGCGTGATTCAGGCCATTTCCGAAACGCCGGCTGCAGCTTCGTTCAGCGTAGTGGCCGAGCGCCAGCAGGCGCTGACTGACATTTTGCTGCAGGATCCGGCCGTAGAAAGCCTATCTTCGATCGTCGGCATTGACGGGGTCAACACTACGCTCAATAGCGGTCGCATGCTGATCAACCTCAAGCCTTACCCGCAGCGTACCGAAACGGCTACGCAGATTATCAAGCGCTTGCAGGCGTCGGTACGAGACGTTTCCGGCATCAGTCTGCACATGCAGCCGGTGCAGGACCTTACCTTGGATGACAGAATCAGCCGCACGCAGTTCCAGTATCTGGTGACCAGTACGGATGACAAGGCTCTGAATCAGGTCGTGCCGCAACTGGTGGAGAAGTTCAGAACATTGCCGCAACTGATCGACGTCGCCAGCAGCCAGCAGAATGATGGCTTGCGCGCTTCGGTCGTGGTGGATCGGGATAATGCTGGCAGGCTGGGCATCACCATGGCGGCCGTGGATAGTGCGTTGTACAGCGCCTTCGGCCAGCGCATTGTGTCGACCATCTTCACGCATGCCAACCAGTATCGGGTCGTGATGGAAGCGTTGCCCAAACCGCAGGAAGGGCTGGCCGCGCTTGATGCGATCTATGTCAATTCATCCAGTGGCAAGCAAGTGCCGCTCAGCAGTATTGCTAGGATCGCTGAGACAACCACACCGCTGGTTGCCAGTCGCGAGGATCAGCTGCCTTCGTCCACGATTTCGTTTAATCTGGCGCCCGGTTATGCCCTGGGTGATGCCGTCAAGGCTATCGAAGAGGCGAAACAGACGCTGACCTTGCCAGCAACCATCATGACGCGCTTCCAGGGCGCTGCGCTGGCTTTCCGAGCCGCATTGACCAACGAACTGTTCCTGATTATTGCCGCGCTGGCGACCATGTATATCGTGCTGGGTGTGCTGTATGAAAGCTACATCCATCCGCTGACCATTCTTTCCACCTTGCCGTCGGCCGGCGTAGGTGCTCTGCTGGCGTTGATCGTCAGCGGTTCTGACCTCAGCGTGATCGCCATTATCGGGATTATTCTGCTGATCGGCATTGTGCAGAAAAACGCCATTATGATTATCGACTTTGCACTTGAAGCCGAACGTGTGCAGGGCTTGTCGCCGCAAGAGGCGATTTATCAGGCTTGCCTGCTGCGCTTCCGCCCGATTCTGATGACCACATTGGCGGCCTTGCTGAGTGCTATTCCGCTGGTGCTGGGCGATGGCCCCGGGTCCGAATTACGTCAGCCGCTGGGCATCGCCATGGTTGGCGGGTTGCTGGTCAGTCAGGTGCTGACGCTGTTTACCACGCCTGTGATTTATCTGGCTTTCGACCGGCTGGCCCACCGCATCAACTCCACCAGCCAGACACTGCGTGAGCGCCTGACAACGGTATGAGCTGGTCATCCATCTTCATCCGCCGTCCGGTCGCAACCTCGTTGTTGACGGTCGCGCTGGCCTTGCCCGGCGTCGCAGCTTTTTTCCTGCTGCCGATTGCATCGCTGCCGCAGGTGGAAATGCCCAGCATCGAAGTCAATGCCAGGCTGCCGGGCGCCAGTGCTGAAACCATGGCTTCATCCGTGGCCGCGCCGCTTGAGCGTTCGTTGGGGACGATTGCCGGGGTCAACGAAATGACCTCGAACAGCAGCAAGGGCTCAACGCGCATCAGCCTGCAGTTTGACCTTGAACGCAATGCTGACGGCGCGGCGCGTGATGTGCAGGCGGCGATCAACGCCTCGCTTTCCATGCTGCCGGCCGGTTTGCCGAGCAACCCGACCTACCGCAAGGGTGGGCCGAACACGATCATGCATATCGCGCTGACGTCAAAAATCTACAGCCAGCCACAATTGTATGATCTGGCGTTTACTGTTTTGGGGCAGCGCATCTCGCAGGTCGACGGCGTTGGTCAGGTGCAGGTCAATGGCAGCGCATTGCTCTCGGTGCGTGTTGAGGTGAATCCGACCATACTCAACCAATATGGCGTCTCGCTGGAACAGGTGCGTGCTGCCATTGCGTCTGCCAATGCCAGCCAGCCCAAGGGCTTCATTGAGAACAACACGCATCGCTGGCAGATCGATGTCAACGACCAGGCTAAACATGCGCTGGATTACGAAGAGTTAATCGTGGCATGGCGCAATGGCGCCCCCATCCGGCTGAAAGACGTAGCCGAGATCAAGGATTCGGTGCAGGAAGTCCGCAACGCCGGCACGGTAAACGGCAAGCCCGGCGTGGTGCTGGCCGTGCGTAATATCCCGGGCGCCAATGTCGTCGAAACAGTTGATGCCATCAAGGAATTGCTGCCGCGCCTGAAGCCGCTGATTCCGGCCGGGGTGGAGATGGAAGTGCTGATTGATCGCAGTGGCACGGTGCGGAAATCGCTGCACGAGGTTGAGCAGACCCTGCTGATTTCGATTGCGCTGGTCGTGCTGGTGACGTTTACCTTCCTGCGCAGTGGCCGCGCCTCGCTGATCCCGAGCATCGCGATTCCCGTTTCCCTGCTGGGTACGCTGGCGGTGATTTACCTGTGCGGTTTCAGCCTCAACAACCTGTCACTGATGGCGCTGATTATCTCGACCGGCTTCGTCGTCGATGACGCCATCGTGGTCGTAGAGAACACCTCTCGCCATATCGAGGCCGGCATGGCGCCATTGGAGGCGGCATTGAAGGGGGTGAGGGAAGTTTCGTTTACCGTGATCGCCATGAGCCTGTCGCTGGTGGCGGTATTCATCCCGTTGTTGATGATGGGCGGGGTGGTCGGGCGCATGTTCCGTGAGTTTTCAGTGACCCTGGCCGCGGCTGTCGCCATTTCATTACTGGTCTCACTCACTGCTACGCCCATGCTTTGCTCGCGCTTGCTGAAGCCACATACCCCGGAAGTCGGCCTGACGCGCTGGCTGGGGCGCTTGTTCGACGTGCCATTGCGGGGATACCGGCGTTCACTCGACTGGGTGTTGCGTCATGGCGTGTTGACCTTGTTGTTGCTGGCAGGAACCATCGTTCTGAATGTGTATCTCTACGGTGTCGTGCCCAAGGGTTTTTTCCCCCAACAGGATACCGGCAGGCTGGAGGGGTTCTTCCAGGGTGACCAGAACATCTCTTTCTGGGCCATGCGCAAGAAAATCGACCAGTTCATGAAGATCGTCGCGACTGATCCTGATATCGAAACCTATTACGAGTACTCGGGCGGCATGGGTGGCGGTCAGTCAAACAACGGCCAACTGAATGCGCGACTCAAGCCCCGTGCCGAGCGCAAGGCTTCGGCGCAGGAAATTGTGGCACGCTTGCGTCCCAAGCTTGAAAAGGTGCCGGGCGCTGCACTCAGGATGTCGGCCCAGCAGGATTTCAATATTGGCGTACGGCAGGGCTTTGCCGAATATCAGTACACCATGCTGTCGACCAGTGTTGATGATTTGCGGGCGTTGTCGCCGAAGCTGCGTGCAGTGCTGTCAAAATTGCCCGAGTTGGCCGATGTGAGCAGCGATGCGCAGGACAAGGGCCTGCAAACAACGCTGGTGGTTGACCGGGACGCGGCTTCCCGCCTTGGTATTACCCAGCGGCAGATTGATGTCGCACTGAACGATGCATTCGGCCAGCGACTGGCTTCCACCATTTATGAACCGCTGAACCAGTATTACGTGGTGCTGACGCTTGCGCCGCAGTTCGCGCAGGGGCCGGAATCGCTGGAACATATTTTTCTGTCGACGCCCGGCAACGCAAAAATCCCGCTTTCTGCCATCAGCCGGTGGGAAACCACGAATACGCCGCTATCGGTGAACCATCAGGGGCAGTTTGCCGCGGCGACGATTTCTTTCAATCTGGCGCCCAACGTGACGCTGGATAAGGCAACCGAGGCGATTGAAACGGCATTTGCCAAGCTGAATCCGCCCGATAGCATTCACGGCGAATTTGCCGGCAAGGCCAAGGCTTTTCAGGATTCGCTCAAGAGCCAGCCGTGGCTGATTCTGACCGCGTTGATCGCGGTGTATATCGTGCTCGGTATTCTGTACGAAAGCACCATTCACCCGCTCACCATCATTTCGACCTTGCCCTCAGCCGGAATTGGCGCGTTGCTGGCGCTGATCATGTTCAATAGCGAGCTTTCCATCATCGCCATGATCGGCATCGTGCTGCTGATCGGCATCGTGATGAAAAACGCCATCATGATGGTCGATGCGGCGCTGTTGATCGAGCGCGAAGAGGGGTTGCCTCCGGAACAAGCCATTCGGCTTGCGTGCGCGCAGCGTTTCCGCCCGATTTTGATGACGACGTTCGCCGCCATGCTGGGCGCTTTGCCACTGGCACTCGGCGTGGGTGACGGGTCTGAAATCCGCCAACCACTCGGCATCTCGATTGTCGGCGGGTTGATGCTGAGCCAGATATTGACGTTGTACACCACGCCTGTGGTTTACCTTTACCTCGACCGCTTGCGCCTTTGGGCGTCGGCGAAATGGCATGGCATTGACCTGCATCAACCTCATCCTGAAGCCTCATGAAAGTTTTTTTCGCATGAAACCAAGATTACTGATCAGCTTGCTGGCGGCCTCTACCCTCGCGGGTGGCTGCACTGTATGGCCTGAATACCTGCGTCCCACCATTGAAACGCCCGCGGCCTACAAGGAGGCGAAAGCCTACCCTGGCTGGAAGGTGGCTGAGCCCGGCGACCAGAAGGCAGGCGGCGCATGGTGGAAGGTTTACGACGACGCGCAACTGGACAGCCTGCTTACTGATGCAGCCAATGCCAATCACAGCATTCAACAGGCAGAAGCGCGCTACCGTCAGGCAGAAGCACTTTCACGTGTGGCTCGCGCGTCACTGTTCCCGTCGCTCACCGGAAACGCTGCAGCGACACGCAGTCAGCGCAGCGGAACATCCTCAGGCTCAGGGAAAACCGCTCAGCCTGCACCGCAAAACAGTTATAACCTTGGTGTCACAGCAGGTTGGGAGGTCGATCTGTGGGGCCGTATCAAGAACGGTATCGAATCAGGCGATGCAACGCTGGCTGCCAATGCCGCAGACCTGAATGCCGCCATTCTTTCTGTCCAGACCACGGTTGCGCAGGATTATTTCCAACTTCGGATACTTGATTCGCAGTTCAAGCTGCTGAATGACACGGCCGATGCCTACGAGAAGTCGTTGAAACTGACCAACAACCGCTATGCGGTTGGTCTTGCGTCTCGCACTGAAATTGCTCAGGCCGAGACGCAACTCAGAACGACCCGTGCTCAAGCCATCGATATCAATGCGCAGCGGGCACAACTGGAGCACGCGATTGCCGTTTTGATCGGCCTTGCACCTGCCGATTTCTCCCTGCCGCCCATGCCCTTGGCGTATGACGCCAATTTCAAGCTGCCGGATACACCTGCCAGCCTGCCATCTGAACTGCTGGAACGTCGCCCAGACATCGCCGCCGCCGAACGCCGTGCTGCTGCTGCCAATGCCCAGATCGGCATCGCCAAGGCGGCCTTGTTCCCCAGTCTGACGTTAGGAGCAACGCTGGGCTTTCAGAGCAGCAGCCTGAGTAATTTGTTCTCCGTGCCGAGCCGCATCTGGTCCCTAGGCCCTGAGCTTGCCTTGTCGATATTTGATGGCGGCCAGCGCAAAGGCCAGACCGACGCAGCGATCGCAGCTTACGACCTGAGCGTTTCCGTCTACAAACAAACCGTGCTCGACGGCTTTCAGGAGGTCGAAGACAATCTTGCCTCACTGCGGATTCTTGAAGATGAATTCAAAGAGCAGCAAGCCGCAGTGCGGTTTGCCCGGGAATCGTTGCAACAGACCGATAACCGTTACAAGGCAGGAACGGTGGATTATCTAAGTGTGGTGATCGTTCAGACGACTGCGCTGACGGCTGAAAGAAACGCGCTGACGCTGTTGGGGCGTAGGCTGACCGCCAGCGTTGGGCTCATCAAGGCACTCGGGGGAAATCCCGATATCAGCGGCACTAAACCAGCGAACTGATCGTTGTCGTTCTAATCTGACCTATAACCGCAATGATCTTTTGACTGTTACTTGACTCCGCACAGCCCTGGAATAAATGGGAAGTTTCCCAGAAATTCATCCTGGTCCAGAAATGAAGGTGGTACGCTCAGTAAAATCGGTGCTGAGCCATTGGCGGGTGCAAAACCACTTTCCCCTTTGCCAATTTCGATTTCCCGGTCGCCTTGAGTCAACACGATTCTGCCGTCATTGACCGACGTATATATCCCTTTCGGGACATCCTGAGGGGCTGTCCCGAACAGAACGCTGGTGTCGATGGGGAAGCTCTCTGGTAGGGGATTTGGATTATCCCTGACTGATTGGGGCGCTTCTGGAAGTAATTCTGGCATGCTGCCGGGGCCTGCAACATAAGCACTGATTCCTTTATTGGCCTCAATTTCGTGATCGCCTGAAGCGATAGAGGTTTTCCCCTCACGCATGCTTAAAAACAATTCACCATCGCATGGATCCTGATCTCTGCGGCCACAAACGATATCGAAGGCTGTGCCTCGGACCCCAATAGTGGCGGTTACCGTAGCAAAATGAACCTTCTCTGGATGTTTTTTGCCAATCAATCCAGTCAGAATGCGCGAAGTGCCCTTCACCATTTCAACAAGCATATTGCCTGTATCTGGCTTCATCTGATCATAGTGGTAATTGTTCATTTTTATGACGCCGCCCGATTGGATCAGGATGCGTGTGCCATCAGTCAGAACCAGCAATGCATAGCCGGTTTCACCCATGTGCAGTTCATCCTGTTCGAATAGCGGATAAGATTTTGCCAGAGCCATTTTCTTACCATCAGGCAGCACGCTGGTTAAAGAACCCGTTAATTCAGCTACTCTGCCAATGACATCGGCGGGTGAAGGCCTGATCAGGTGCTTTTGTGCCTGTTCGCTTTCGCAGTCTTGATCGCACTGCCTGACTGTAAAGTCAGTGCCACGGATGCCGATTGTGGCCGTTGCTGTTTCAAGGCGATAAGCATTGCGATTACCGCGTTTGCTGACGAGGCCGCTTACCGTGCGCAACCCGCCTTTTAACAGGGCAACCACGAGGTTGTCAGATTTGGGTTGATCTTCATCAAATTGAAATTCTTTTACCTGAAAGCTTGTCAACGGCCTTAGCGCCACCTGACTTTTGTCCCTAAACACAAGCAGCGCTGAACTGTCCTGTTCGGTGTTGACAATATCGCCGGTGTTGACCGCTAGTCCGTCATAGGCCAAAGATGAATGCCCCCCTGCGCGTTGAATGGAGATGACGCCACTCGACTTCTGGATGGTGGCCACTTCGGAGAATGCGGCTATCGGCAAACCCCATCCAATGGCGCCGAGCACCAACGATATAGCAAAGCGAAAGCAGGCAGTTTTCATGGTTATTGGCATGTCTGGAGTTTTGACGTTGTGGTGCGCTCATAGAAAATCGGCTGGTCTGTGATCAGGCTAATGTCCGACATCACCACGGATGATGCCGGAACACTGTTGGCGACAGTCAGGCTTTGGCTGATGTCCAAGGCAGGAAATGCTTCAATCGTGATGGGTGCCGATGCCACCGGAGCGACTATTGGCGTAAAGATCCCTGGCATCAGCAAATCAAGAGAGGTCGTGAAGGCGTTGTAGCCTATGCCCCAGCTACCCGGCAGATTGATTGCTGCAAAACTGCCACTCGAACTTCCAAAGTTCATGAAAGTGAAACTGTTGCCGGCTGCTGGGGTATAGCCCGCATAGGACAGCACATTGAGTGTTCCCGCCAAATTCGCAGAACCCAGAACGTGGATGTAATCATAGCCGGTTCCCTGAGTCAGTCCTCCGAGTTCAATATTCAAGATTGAGGTCGGCGCAAGATTCAGGTTGCCAGAAATGGTCAAGGCCCCTGGAGAATAGCCTGGGGCGAGCGTGCCCCCACCGATATTCAGATTGCCCGTGATGATTCCGCTGCCCCCCAGCATGCCGCCATTGAGGGTGACATTGCCCGTAATATTCCCGGTGCTGCCCCCGCTGACGCCCAATATCAAAGTGCCACCGGTTTGTGTCAGCCCAGCGCTAAAAGTGGTCGTGCCAGACTGGATCGTGAGGCTGCCTGCATTGGTTGCAGCGCCGTTGAATTGATTGGTGCCGTTGGCCAGAATGATGCCGGTGCTACTGTTGCTCATCGCATTGCTCACGGTGCTGTTGAGCATGGAAAGCGTGCCGTCCACTGTCAGTGTCCCAGTACCGGAAAGAGTTTGATTGTTGAGGGTCAGCGTGGTCCCGGCCGCCACGGTGAGAGGCAGGGCGGCGCTTGCATTGTTGACAAAATTGCCGCCGGCAAGCTGGATGCTGCCCGCGCCTGAAATCCGGGCCCCGGAATTCAATGTGGTTGTGCCCGTTCCGCCAAATATCAGAGCGGTGCCGGTCGCGACGTTGAACGTGCCGCTATGGCTACCGCCCCCGTTCAGATTGATCGAGCCTGTATTCAGGTTCAGTGTGCCGTTATTGTTAAAGGCTTGGCCGAAAGTAATGGCTCCCGGTGAGGACTTGGTAAAGATCGCACCAGTGCCTATATTGAAGGTGCCGGTGTCGCTGAATGTGCCACCATTCAGCGTGAGTGCCGATCCCGAGCTCATGGATGCGGGGCCGGTGATGTTGAGGCTGCCAGTGTTGAGTACGATGCCGGCGCCATTGGCAAAGGTGGTCGTGCCGGCAAGTGTCAAGGTGCCGCCGTTGACGTTCAACGGGGCATTCAAGGTGGTGCCGGTCAGTGTAAATGTGCCGCCGCTGACCTGATTTCCGGTAGTCTGTGCGAGACCCAGTGTTCCCCCGTTGACTGTCACGCTGCCATCGCTCGTCAGGGCCCCTGAGAGATTCAGGGTTCCGCCGCTACTGACACTGATGCTGCCGTGGTTGGTCAGCGTCTCATTGATGGCGAACGTGCCACTTGTCACGTTCATTGTCCCGGCAGCAGGAATGGTGACGCCCGTTGAGCCGTTGATGCTTCCGCCAGTGGCATTCACGTTCGACAAACTGATGGCGGAAGTGTTGTTCAGGTTGCCGCCATTCATGCTGAGCAGCCCGGTGATGCTGGTGACCGAGGCAGGCAGGGTCAGTGTTCCGCCATTCATTTGCAGATCGCTGGTCATGACAGAAGCTTGTCCGCTTGCGTTGGTCGTCACCGAAGGAAGCGTCAGCGTGCCGCCTGTCAGCAGATTGAGCGTGTTGCCGAGCTGCAGGCTATGGGGCGTGGTCACAGCTGAAGAAATGCCCACCACAGGGTTGCCGCCAAGATTCACGATGGCATCCTTCAGCGCAGTCGGTATGCCACGGTTCCAGTTGCTGTTGCTGTTCCAGTTTCCGCCTCCAGCTGCGGTCCAGCGGGTAATCGACGCAGTGGTGTTGCTAATACCGGGAACGCCTGAAAGCGCGGTCGTGAATGTGACATCCGGGCTGGGGCCGATGAACGTGGTGAACGCGCCTGTGGTACCTCCACTTGCAGTCAGCAGGTTGGGGAAGCTATTGCCCAGGTCTGCATAGAAGTTGCTGGCAGTGCCGCTGATCAAGCCGTTCTCGGCGACTTCCAGCGTGCCGCCCAAAGTGGCGGTGGCAGTCACTGTTGCTGGATTGGTAATACCACTGATGACAAGATGATCGTACTGGTTAGCCGCCGTTCCGCCCAGGTCGATATGGAGTTTGCCGCCTGCTCCCTGAACAAAATTGCCTTTCAGGGTCATTGTGCCCACGCCATTTGCCGCGGATCCGGGATCGATGGTGCCGTTGTTGGTCAGGGTTGGCAGGGTGTAAACATAATGGCATGTCGGGTTGCAGACATAAGTACTGATGTAACCCAGATCATAGGTGCCTGCGCCGCGAAGAATCCCTGCACTGCCATTAGTGAAGCTTTGACCATTAGTGGTAACAAGCGCTCCTGCAGCTACGTCGATCAAGCCGGTGTTGGTGAAAGTATTGGCTGGGCTGATTTGTAACGTTCCCGCATTTACATAGACGGCCCCGTTATTGGTAAACGAGGTTGGGATAATGTAACTGGTGACGCTGGGAGTATCGAGGTTGACCGTACCCGCAGTGTCGTTGATAAACGTTGTCGGGTTGATATAGAAATAGCCGCCGTTGGCATGCATGGCGCTGTAGTTGGTGAAGGTGGTCGGGTTGATATAGAGGGGCCCGCTG
>Ga0265327_10002887_pt1 | contig 17280 bp, 20 predicted proteins | sample 41621metaG_FD_202089 | JGI IMG/M metagenome (GOLD analysis project Ga0265327, IMG submission 202089) | Rhizosphere microbial communities from Carex aquatilis grown in University of Washington, Seatle, WA, United States - 4-16-21 metaG | ecosystem: Host-associated > Plants > Roots > Rhizosphere... | reverse complement strand
TGGAGCGCGATCCCACGCAGAGGTTGCAGCACCTCTGCATCGGCTATAATGACGAAGACGAAGCCCGTCGGGCCCGCAGCCCATTGCTGCCGCCGTCCGAGCGCCTCCGCCTCTAGGCCCGCCTAGTCCCGCTCATCCCCGTGCAGCAGGGTGAGCGCCCCAAGCGTCGCCAGCGCGCCCAGCAGGAAGGCGCCCGCGATGGCGCCGCCGATGATCACCGGGGCCACCTCCATGGGCGGACGCTCCATCCAGTGCACAACCGGCTCGTCCGGGGGTTCGCTCAGCACGTCGGCGTGGGACTGGGTCATGGTCTGGCTCCGGCGGGGCGATGCCTGTCCTGATGGACCACGGAAGCGCTCCGGTCTTTGATCTGCCGCAGATCGCGGCTCAAGCCTCGAACCCGCCGTCGGCCGGCCGGTTCCGCCCCCGCTGGCCTAATCCCGCGCCGGACGCTAGAAGCGCCCCCTGTCACACGAACGCCGACGAGACTCATGGCCGGACATTCCAAGTTCAAGAACATCATGCACCGCAAGGGGCGCGCCGATTCCGTGCGCTCCAAGCTGTTCTCCAAGCTCTCCCGCGAGATCACCGTGGCGGCCAAGTCCGGCCTGCCCGACCCCAATATGAACTCGCGCCTGCGCCTGGCGGTGAACAACGCCAAGGCCGAGTCCATGCCCAAGGACAATATCGACCGGGCCATCAAAAAGGCCTCGGGCGCCGACGCCGACACCTATGACGAGATCCGCTACGAGGGCTTCGGCCCCGGCGGCGTCGGGATCATCGTCGAGGTGCTCACCGACAATCGCAACCGCGCCGCGGCCAATGTGCGCTCCACCTTCTCCAAGAACGGCGGCAATCTGGGGGAGACCGGCTCGGTCTCCTTCATGTGGGACCGCATGGGTCAGGTGATCTATCCGGCCGCCGCCGGCTCCGAGGACCAGATCATGGAGGCGGCCCTGGAGGCGGGCGCCGAGGACGTGGAGTCCGACGAGGAGACCCACACCATCTTCACCGCCTTCGACGCCCTCAACGAGGTCGCCCAGGCCCTGGAGACGGCGCTCGGCGCGCCCAAGTCCACCCACCTGGTCTGGCGTCCCAAGGCGCTGACCCCGGTGACCGGGGACGCCGTCGCCACCCTGATGAAGCTGATCGACGCCCTGGAAGACGATGACGACGTCCAGAACGTCTACGGCAATTACGACGTCTCCGACGAGGACATGGAAAAGTTCGCGTCCTGACGCGCGACTGGGGCTCCCCCTTTCGGGACGGCGGCTGAGCGTACTCTGCCCTTGAATTCCCGCGATCGCCTGCGCGGCCCGAATGTCCGCGTCCGGACGACCTCCTTCGCCGTCGCCCCGGCAGAACGCGTTATCCAGATGGGCCTGAAAACGCCCGTCCACCCCGCGACATCCTCTACCTAACCACGCGTCACTCAGGGTTTGCCGCCGATGGTTACCTCCCATTAAGCGCCAGCCGATCTTTTCGGCGTGCAATGCCAGGAGTGGAGCCGACATGCCCAGGATCACGACCCTGGATCGGGAACGATGGGCGGAAATGGCGGAAGAGCTCGCGGGGTTCGGATACTGGCGCATGGATGTCGCCACCCGCGCCCACATCTGGTCGCCGCACATGTTCCGTATCTGGGGCTTCGAGCCCGGCGGCGAGCCGCCGGTGGACGCCGCGCGCGGACGCATCCATTCGGACGATCGCGCCGCGTCCGACGCCCGGCTGTCGGCGAGCCTGCGGGGCGAGCCCACCGCCAGCGTGACCCGCATCGTGCTGCCCACCGGGGAGATTCGGCACATCCAGGGCCGCACCAACATCGAGCGAGGCCCTGGCGGCGCCGTTGCGGCCTTGTACGGCACCATTGTCGACATCACCGAGCAGCAGGAGACGCGCGCGGCCCTGGCGGCCAGCGAGGCGCAGCTTCGTATGCTCACCGACCATGCCAGCGATCTAATCGTCTGGACGGGTCTCGACTGCACAATTCACTACGTCTCGCCGTCCGTGCAGCGCTACGGCTACACGCCGACGGAGATGATCGGCCGAAACGCCGACGCATTCATTCATTTGGATGACGTGCCGAAGATGCAGGCGCTCGCCGCGGAACTCGCCACGAACATGACCTGGGCTGAGCCGCGGGACCGCACCTATCGGGTCCGACACGCGAACGGCGACTATTTCTGGGCGGAGAGCAATCCCAGCGTCGTGCGAGACTCCGCAGGCGCTCCAACCGGAGTGGTGTTGCTGCTGCGCGACATCACCGCCCGCATGGCCCTGGAGGCCTAGCTCAAGGCGGCGCGCGACGCCGCCGAGGCCGCCGCCGCGGTCAAGGGCGAGTTCCTGGCCAATATGAGCCATGAGCTGCGCACGCCCCTCACCAGCGTGCTCGGCTTCACCCGCCTTGCCCTGGAGCAGCCGGACCTCACCGACACCAGCCGCGGCCACGTCCGCAAGGCCGCCAATGCCGGCGCGGCCCTGTTGGCCACGGTGAATGACATCCTGGACTTCTCCAAGCTGGAGGCCGGCCAGCTGGCCATCCACCCTGAGCCCTGCGACCCCGCGGTCATTTGCGCCGAGACCCTGGAGCTGTTCGGCGAGGCCGCCGCGGCCAAGGGGGTCGCCCTGCGGCTCCGCGCGTCAGGCGCGCCGCCGATGGTCAGCCTCGACCCCAGCCGTCTTCGGCAGATCCTGCTCAACCTGGTGAGCAACGCCGTGAAGTTCAGCGAGGCCGGCGCAGTGACCCTGTCCGTGTCCTGGGACGCGGCCGATGAAAGGCTTGCCGTATCGGTCCGGGACCAGGGACCTGGCATCGCCCAGGAGCAGCAGGTCCTGTTGTTCCGGCGCTTCTCCCAGGTGGACGGATCCAGCACCCGTCGCCACGGCGGAACAGGGCTCGGCCTGGCGATCTGCCTGGGCCTGGTGGAGTCCATGGGCGGCGAGATCGGGGTTGAGAGCGCCCCCGGCGCCGGGGCGTGCTTCCATTTCACCCTGCGGGCTCCGGCCGCGATCGCGCCGCCAACCGATTCCGAGGCGGAGACGGTGATCTTCACGCCCGGCACAAGGCTGCTGGTGGCCGACGACCACCCGGTGAACCGCGAGCTTGTCCGCGCCATCCTCGGCCCATTGGGCGCAGTCCTCACCGAGGTGGGCGACGGCGCCGCCGCCGTAACGGCCGCCGCAAAGGCCCCGTTCGACCTGATCCTCATGGACCTGCGGATGCCGGGCATGGGCGGGCTCGAGGCCATGCGGACGATCCGCGCCGGCGCGGGCCCCAACCGCGAGGCGCCGATCCTGGCCTTTTCCGCCGGGACCGACCCCGCGGGAGAAGCGGCCCGCCGCCAGGCCGGCTTTGACGGCGACCTCGCCAAGCCGCTCATGCCGGCTGACCTCATCGCCGCGGTCGCGCGGCACACAGCCCAGACTCTGCCCGGTCTGCGAGGAGCCGGTCATGTCGCCTGAGCCCGGCGCACCGCTGATCTTCGTCGCGGAGGATGAGCCGCAGATCCTCGAACTCATCGTCACCCGCGTGGAGCAGGCCGGCTATCGAACAGCCCACGCCCGCAATGGCTGGGAGGCCTGGGACGGCATCCGCGCCCTGCGGCCCGACGGCGTGTTGCTGGACATCAATATGGGCGGAATGGACGGGTTCGCCGTGCTGCGCACCGTGCGCGCCCATGCCCGCACCCGCGACATTCCGGTGCTGATGCTCACAGCCCGCGGCGGCCTGGAGGATGTCTCCCACGCCATCGACCTGGGCGCCCAGGACTACCTCACCAAGCCGTTCGACGAGCGCGTACTCCTGCAGCGCCTGGCGCGGCTGGTGCGGCGTCGCGAACCGCCGCCGCCCCTGGCGCCGCCCCCGGACGCCGACGACATCGTCCTGCTCTGACCCGTCCACCTCGACGGCTCTCGATGGGGGCGGCCCCGAGGCCGGGAATTTTGACAAATACCGCCGATAGGTGAACCCTCCCCAGGACAAGACGTCGGGGGGAATCGATATGGTCGCCGTCACCGCCGGAACCGCACGAACCGCGCGTTCTACCTTCTATGTCTGGATGGCGGGGGTGTTCATCCTCATCGCCTTCGGGGGATTCATCCCCACCTACTGGGCCAGGCTCGCCACCGGGACCTTCGACGCACCCCCCATAACCCACGTCCATGGCACGCTGTTCTTCAGCTGGACCTTGTTCTACTTCCTCCAGACCTGGCTGGTGGCCTCGGGACGCACGCCCGATCACCGGACCTGGGGGGTGGCCGGCGTCTCGCTGTTCACCGCCATGGCCTTCTCCGTGGTGCTGGTGGCGGTGCATTCCATCAAGGCGGGCGAGGCTATCGGCATGGGCGACGCCGCCCGCCGCTTCACCGTGGTTCCGCTCACGTCCCTGGTGCTGGTGGTGGGGCTGTTCGCCACCGCCATCGCCAACACCAGGCGGCCGGAGGTCCACAAGCGCTTGATGATCCTGATGATGATCCCGCTGATGCACGCCGCCGCCGCGCGGATCTTCATGACCCTGTTCTCGCCCCCCGGCGCGGTGGGTCCGCCGCCGGTGTTCGTGGCCGTGCCTCCCGGCCTGCTCATGTGCCTGCTGGGGGTCGCCGCGATGATCTATGACTGGCGCACCCGCGGTAAGGTCCATCCGGTCTATCTGTGGGGCCTGCCCCTGGTGGCGGCCCAGGTGCTGCTTGAGATCCCCATCGGCGCCTCGCCGCAATGGATGGCCATCGCCACCGCCTTGCAGGGCCTGAACGGCTGATTTCTCCCAGGCAAGGCCGGCATCCTAAACGCCGCTCATCCCGGCGAACGCCGGGACCCGGATCCTATGGCTGGGTGGGAATCCAGACGCCCTTCGCGCAGACTGGATCAAGATCGGCGTCTTAGGATCTGGGTCGCGGCATTGGCCGGGATGAGCGGTGTGAGTGGGCGCGCAGATTCTGGAGCCGATGCCAATGACCGCCTGCTACACAGACCGCCTCAGCCTCCGCCCCGGCGAGCGCTTCGCCCTGCACGCCAGCTCGACCCACGGCCCCTGCGACCTGGAGATCGCCCGGATCGGCCGGGACCGGCAGGTGATCCATCGCCAGGCGGGTCTCGCCGTCGGAGACCATCCGACCCCGGACCATGCCGACCGGGACGGCTGCGGCTGGCCCGCAGCGCTGGAGATCGAGGTCGAGGCCGACTGGGCCAGCGGCTATTACGACATCGTCCTCACCGACCAGACGGGGGAGGAGACGCACCATTTCGTCGTCGTGAAGCCGCGGGCCCGAACCGCCCGCGCCGCCTTCGTCCTCGCCACCAACACCGCCCATGCCTACAACTGGTGGGGCGGGGCCAACGCCTATTGCGACGTCACCGCGTTGATGGACCGCCGCGCCGACCTGCCCACCGCCATGGCCGGCGCCATCGGGGTCCTGTCCACGGAGCGGCCTTTTCCCCAGATGCTGATCGCACCGCCGGCCGACGTGCCGCGGCTGGTGAACCTTCGCCCTCGAGGTTTCGAGGAGCGGCCCTTCGCCGGCGATCCCACCTGGCCACGGCGCCGGGAGCTTTCCCCCTATGACAATTCCGCCGGCTTCCTGAACAAATGGGAGCACGCCTTCGCCGCCTGGGCCGAGGGCCAGGGGATCGGCCTGGACTACTATACCGACCGCGACCTCGAGACCGAGCCCGGCCTGCTGGCGGGCTATGCAGCACTCATCGTCGTCGGCCACAGCGAGTACTGGTCCGGCCCCCAGCGCGACGCCGTCGAGACCTATGTGGACGGCGGCGGCAAGCTCGCCTGCTTCTCCGGCAACACCGCCTTCTGGAAGGTGCGGTTCGAGGACGAGGGCCGCCGCTTCATCTGCCACAAGTGGAAGGGATTCGAGGTCGACCCCGTCGCCAAGGCCGACCCTGCCCAGGGCACGCACCTGTGGTCGCACCGAGCCTTCGGCCGCCCGGAGGCCGCGATCACCGGCCTCTCCTTCCTGTTCGGCGGCTATCACCGGCTGGGCCTCTGCGCGGCCCGCGGCCAGGGGGGTTACACGGTCTATGATCACAGGCATTGGGCCCTGGCCGGGACCGACCTGTTCTACGGCGACGTCATCGGCCAGGACCTGCCCTTCCTCGGCTACGAGAACGACGGCTGCCGGTTTCAGTTCGGCGAGGACGGCCTGCCCAGGCCCGTCGCCGCCCTGGGGGTCCCCCACGACCTTGAGATCATCGCGGTGGCCCCCTGCGCCCTGGGCGAGGATCCGGACAGCGGCTACCGCCCCCTGATCCCGCCGGAGAACCTGGACATCATCGCCCGCGAGGCCTTTGGCGACCCGCCCGGGGCCGAGACCGAGCGCCGCCTGCTGCGCGGCCACGCGGTTATGGCCGCCTTCCGGCGCGGCGAGGGCGAGGTGTTCAATGGCGGCACGACGGAGTGGGCCCACGCCCTGAAGGCCGGAGACCCGTTCGTTACGCGGATCACCCGGAACGTGCTTTCGAGGTTCGGGGTGCTGTAGACGCCCTCACCCCGACCGCGACCGGGCCCGGCGCGCCGCGAAGGCCGACTCGACGCAGGGCATGACCAGCCAGCCGATCTGTTCGCCCACGGCGTCGAGCTCCTTGGCCGTGCTGGACGAGACATGCAGGAACTGCGCCTCGCAGATGAAGTGGACCATCTGGATTGATGGATCGATCCGCTCGGCGACCCCGTGCAGGTTGAATTCCTCGTTGAAGTCGCTGGCCTCCCGCAGCCCGCGCACGATGTGGGTCGCCCCGATCCTGCGGGCATAGGCGATCAGGCTCTGGTTCGCGTACTCCCCCACCTCCAGGGCGCCGCCCAACATCACGCCGGATGGACCAGGCGTCGCGTCGGGCCATAGTTCGGCGATGGACTGGACGAGCAGCCGCCGGCTGTCCTCCACCCCGAACATCCGCGTCTTCCGGACATTGGTCCCGATCGCCACGTGCACGGCGTCGAAGGTCATCAGCGCCTTGCCGATGATGTCCAGGTGGCCGCGGGTCACCGGATCGAACGAACCCGCATAGAGGGCCCTGGTCCTGCCCGCCTTGCGCATGAAAGCCCCCAACCCGAACCGCCTGTAAGGCGCCGACAGTTCCGCGAGAATGGCCGGCTGCGCAAGGCCGGCTCGACATTGCGGCCCCGCATGGCAATCTGGCGCCGTGAGCCAGCTGATGAGGTTCCCCAGCGCCGTCCGGCGCGACCCCAGGGTCGACTCTTGGTTTGCCACGCCAGACCACGAGCTTCGGCGCATGGCCGAACCCTGGTTTGAACGGATGCGCGGCTGTGGGGCGGATGTTCGCGAACTCCTGCAGGATGGCCATCCCACGGCCTGCGTGGGCGACGCCGCGTTCGGCTATGTCGACGCCTTCAGCGCCCATGTGAATGTCGGGTTCTTCCACGGTGCGATGCTGGACGATCCGGCCGGTCTCCTGGAAGGCGCGGGCAAGCGCATGCGGCACGTGAAGCTGCGCTGGGGCGAACCGGTGGATGTCGCGGCGCTGAGTGAGCTGATTGCAGCGGCCTGTCGGGATATCCGCGAGCGCCTCCAGGCCGACGACTGACCCCCTCAGCGCGCCACGGGCCGGGGCGGCGGCGGGGCCTTGGCGGCCTCGGACACCAGCCAGGCCTCGAAGGCGGCCACCGCCGATTTCGGGGCGCCCGCCGGCGTCAGGAACCAGAAACGTGACGGGGTGGCGGTAAAGCCCAGGGGCGCCGCCAGCCGGCCGGCCGCCACATCGCCCGCCACATAGATCCACGGGCTGAGCCCCACCCCCAGCCCGGCGGCGGCGGCCTCCAGGGTGTAGAAGATATGCTCGAATTCCTGGGTGTCCGGCGGGGTCGGCAGGGTGATCCCCGAATGCCCCTCCCACTCCGCCCAGGCGGTCTGGCGGGTGCCGGTGGTGAGCCGGGTCAGCCCCTCCAGCCCCGTACGGCCCTGGCCCACCAGGTGGGGGGCGACCACCGGCCCATGGAAGTTGTCCAGGAAGGCGACGGCGCGGGCGCCGGCGAGGGGCGCAGCCTCCGCCACCCGGATCGCCGCGTCGAACCGTTCCCGGGCGAAGTCCACCGGGGCGTAGGATTCCGTCACCCGCACCCGCACATGAGGATGCAGGTCGTGGAATCCGGACAGGCGCGGGATCAGCCAGCGAATGGCCAGGGTGCCGACGCAGGACAGCCTCAGTTCGGCGTCCGCCGCGGCGGTGAGATCGCCCACCGCCCGCTCCACCATGTCCAGGGCTCCGGAGAGGGCCACGGCCAGGCGGGCGCCAGCCTCGGTAAGCTCCAGCCGGTGCCGCGGCCCCTGGGTGAGCTCCACCCCCAGGGTCTCCTCCAGGCTGCGGATCTGCCGGCTGATGGCGCCGTGGGTGACGCAGAGCTCATCGGCGGCCGTGGTCATGCGACCCCGACGGGCGAAGGCCTCGAAGGCGCGCAGGGCCGTGAGCGGCGGGAGGTGGCGTCGTTCCATGTGATCTCAGCTCACAAGAACACCACGGTTATATCGTTATGTGCGCCGCAGCAATGTGGACATTCTCCCGGGCGGCCCCTCCCAGCGAGACCTCCCGGAACCGCCGCCATGACCCAGATCAATTCTCTCGCATTTTCCGCCCCGCAAGCCCCGCCGCACTTCCGCCCCGCCGCCCCGATGGGGTTGGACGAGGAGCCGGGGACGTTCGGTCTGTTGTTCGACTCCGCCCTGCGAAACCCCCTGGCCACCATTCCCCAGGCCGCCTTCGACCGGCCCTATCGGCGGGTGCGGTTCCTGCATCTCGTCTATCATGGGATCAACGACCCCGACGCCATCAAGCGGGTGTTCCTCGACAACGCCCAGAACTATGCGCGCCCGGGCATGATCCGCCGGATGCTGGCGCCGGCCATCGGCGAGGGCCTGTTCAACGCCGAGGGTGAGACCTGGCGCGCGCAGCGCCGGATGATGGCGCCGGTGTTCAGCCCCGCCTCCGTCTCCGCATTCACGCCCCTGTTCGCCCAGGTGGCGGAGGAGACCTGCGCCCGCTGGGCGGACGTCGATGGCGGGCCGGTGGACGTCGCCGCGGAATGTACGCGGGCCACCCTGAGGGTGATCGACGAGGCCCTGTTCTCCGGCCAGACGGGGATGTCCTTTGAGGAGACCGCCGACCATATCCGCGCCTTCCTCACCGGCGCCACCGAAGTCCGGCTCGGCCTGCTGCTGGGCCTCGAGGCCCTGGACGGCGGCCCCATCCAGCGCCGCGCCCGGCTGGCGCGCCGGGTCCTGGTGGAGCGGATGAGCGCCTTCATCACCCGCCGCGCCGACGAACCGGAGCCGGCCGAGGACTTCGTGACCCGGCTCTATACCGCCTTCCTGAAGGAGCATCCGCGGGACCGGGCCATCCAGCTCACCCTCGACAACGCCATGACCTTCTTCGTGGCCGGCCACGAGACCACGGCCAATGCTCTCACCTGGGCGCTCTATCTGCTCAGTCGCGATCCCCAGGCCCAGCTCTGGGCGCAGGAGGAGGCGCGGGACGCCTGGGCGGCCGGTGGCTCCCCCGAGGAGGTGCTGGCCCGCCTGCCCTATCTGAAGATGGTCTGGGACGAGACCCTGCGGCTCTATCCGCCCGTCTATCGCATCGATCGCCAGGCCGTGGCCGACGACGAGCTCTGCGGTCATCCGATCCGCAAGGGAGACATGGTCACCATCTGGCCCTGGGTTTTGCACCGTCACCGCGCCCTGTGGAAAGACCCTGACCTGTTCAATCCGGAGAACTTCGATCCCGAGGCCCGGGCGACCCACCACCGCTATCAGTACATCCCCTTCGGCGCCGGCCCGCGGATCTGCATCGGCATGCCCTTCGCCCAGGCAGAGGGCCTGCTGCTGCTCTCCCGCTGGCTGTCGAAGTTCCGCTTCCGCCCGGTGGATGGCCACGAGGTCCAGCCCTGGGCCGATGTGAGCCTCCGCCCCACCGGCGGCCTTCCCCTCATTGTGGACCGCGTGCACTGATGGACATGACCCTGACCCCTGAAGCCGATCCAACGGCCCTCCCTCGCGTCGCCGCCGTCGTGGTCTGGCGCCGTCGCGGGTACGAGCTGGAGGTGTTGATCCTGCACCGCGCCCATCGCGGCGAGTCCTCCGAAGGCGCCGGGTCAAAGTCGGAAGACTGGGCCTGGACCCCGCCCTCTGGCGTTCGACGGCCCGGGGAATATGTTGGATTCACCGCCCAGCGGGCGCTGCGGGAAGAAACCGGCCTCGAGCTCAAGCTCACCCTGGCGGAGACCGCGCTGACGGGCTGGCGGGTGTTCACCGCCCAGGCGCCTGCCGACGCCCAGGTGCGGCTGGACGCCGGGCACGACCGCTATGCCTGGGTCCCGCTGGACCAGGCCCTGCTGCGCTGCCTGCCGGCCCGGGTCGCCGACCAGCTCCGGGTGGTCCTGGACGTCGCCGCCTGAAGCTTGGCCTTAGTCCGGAAAACCCTGGTTCTTCCAAATAAAACCACGGGAGTACGTGTTTTCGCCTCAAATTGTGCGATGGTGACGGTCAAATAACACAAGGCGAAACGTGATGGATCTGCACCCCGACGACAAGGCGATCCTGTTCGATATCTCGCTCGTGGATCTCGCGAAACTTCGCGACCAGGCCCGCAAGCGCGGCGTCCGCATCATCGAGAACCGCAAGCATTTCGCCCTGGTGGAGTGCGCCACCCCGGCCGCCGCCGCCTGGCTGAAGAAGAGCGCGGCCTCCGCCCGGCCGATCATCAGCGCCTGAACGGCGCCCCGCGTCGGGCGGTTTGCGCAAGCTCTCCGCCCCCGCTACCAATGGCGCCGCCTGATCAGGGAGGGGCCGGTTGGATCTGCAACCCATCGCCGCCGCGGCCCAGGACCCCGATCCCGGACTCGCCCGGATCGCGGCCTGGATCGCCGCCCGGATGCGTCCGGACGAACCCCTGCTGGTGGGGGTCACCGGCGGAGTCGCCGTGGGCAAGAGCGTCTTCGCCCGGCGCCTGCATGACCATCTGGCGTCCGACGGCGCCCGCACCGAGGTGGTGACCACCGACGGCTTCCTCCATCCCAACGCCCGGCTGGAGGCCATGGGTCTCACGGATCAGAAGGGCTTTCCCCCCAGCTATGACACAGAGGCGATGATGGCCGCGCTCACGGCCGTGCGCCGGGGCCCTGCCCGGTTTCCCGCCTATTCCCATGTCACCTACGACATCGACCCGACTCTGACCCGCACGATCGACCCGCCCGACCTGCTGATCGTCGAGGGCCTGAACCTGCGCCGACCGGGCGCCGCCGAGGCCTTGGACGTCCTGATCTATCTCGACGCCGACGAGACCGACCTGGAGGCCTGGTTCACGGCCCGCTTCCTCGGGCTCTGGGAGGCCGCCGAACACGACTCCACCTCCTTCTACGCCCGCTTCCGCCATCTCGACCGGCCAGGGGCGGCGGGTCTGGCCAAATGGGTCTGGGAACAGATCAATCTGCCCAATCTGCGCCAGCACATTGCGCCGGCCCGCCAGGAGGCCGATCTGGTGGCGCACAAGGCCGCCGATCACCGCCTGGACGCCCTGGGCGTCCGCGCCGGCCAGCCCTCGGAAATCTAGGAGCCGTCATGGACGAGACCTCGCCCGCCCCGCCGGCGCCCCCGGCCGCGTCCCACCGGATCAGCCCCATCGCCCCGCTCATGCTGGTGGCCTGGCTGGGCCTGGCCTGGGCGCTGGACACCCTGGCGGCGGCGACCGGCCTCGTCACCTTCGCCTTCGTAGCCCTGGGCTGGACCCTGGCGGTGATGGTCCACGAGTTCGGCCACGCCGCCGTGGGCTACCTGGCCGGCGACCATACCGTGGCGGACAAGGGCTATCTCACCCTCGACCCTCGCCGCTATGCCGATTTCGGCGTCACCCTGGTGATTCCGCTGATCGCTCTGGCCGTCGGTGGAATCGGCTTCCCCGGTGGGGCGGTCTATCTGCGCAACGACCTGATGCGCAGCCGCCTGTGGCGGTCGGCCGCCGCCCTGGCCGGGCCGGCGGGCACCCTGGTGGTGCTGGCGGGTCTGTCGGCCGTCCTGGAGTTCTGGACCCCGCCTCCCGGGCAGGGCCAGGCCCTGGCCGACGCCCTGGCGGTCCTGGCCTTCCTGCAGGCCACCGCCCTGATCCTCAACCTGTTGCCGGTCCCCGGTCTGGACGGCTACGGCGTGATCCGGCCGTTCATGCCCGAGGCCCTCGCCCGCGCCGCCCGCCCGGTGGAGGGCCTGGCCATGGTGGGCCTCCTGGTGCTGCTGCTGTTCGTCCCCGGCGCCTCAGCCCTGCTGATCGGCGCGGCCTTCGCCCTGATGCACGCCCTGGGCGTCCCGCCGGACCCCATCATCGACGGCTGGCGCGCCTTCCATTTCTGGGGGTGAGGCGCGGCGGCGCACAACAAGCGAGACGCATGCGATCGACAATGCCTTGTCGATCGCCGCGACGAAAGTCCGAAGCGCAACCGGAGGACCGGAGGGCGGAGCCTATTTCCCGGGCCGGGCAGGTGGGATGTATTTCTCCACGAAGGCGATGATCTCTTCCAGTCCGGCGCGTTCGTTCTTGCTGCTCCATTCGGAATGCCCCTCGTCCTTGTAGAGGCTGAGCGTCACCGGCCGGCCGGCCGCCTTCAGCGCCTTCTCCATCGCCCGCGACTGCGCCGGCGGCACCACCTCATCATCCAGTCCGTGGATGAGCAGCACCGGCGGGCCGTAGCTGGCGGCATAGGTGATCGCAGAGGCCGCCATCAGCCGGTCCCGATCAGTGTCGGGATCGCCGATGCGCGCCCGCCAGTACTGGAAGGCCGATGCGGGGCCCGCGCCCTCTTCCCGGCGCTCCCACTTCATCATGCTCACGAGGTCGCTGATCCCGGCCCGGCTCACCACGCATTTGTAGAGGTCCGGATTCTGAGCCCCACCGATCAGGGCCGCGTACCCGCCATAGCTGGCGCCGACGATACAGATGCGGCCTGGGTCGGCCTGCCCTGTCTCGATAAGCCGCTTCACCCCTTCGGTGATGTCGCTCTGCATTCGGAGCCCCCACTGTCGGTGTCCCGCTTCCGAGAAGGCGGTCCCATAGCCCGCAGAGCCCCGGAAGTTCGGCTGGAACACCAGATAACCCCGGGTGGCCAGCACCTGCGTATAGAGGTCGAAATCGAAGTCATCCCGCGTTTCCGGACCGCCATGCGGCATGACAATCAGAGGCAGGGGCCCCTTGGGCGCATCGGCCGGCCGGGTGAGATAGCCCGGGATTTTCAGGCCCTCCGACGCCGCGTAGCTGAATCGCTCCATCCTGCCGAGGCGGTCCTCAGCCAGGTCCGGGAACCGTGAGCCGAGGAACTGCACCTGGCGGTGGGCCCAGTCATAGACATAGTAGGATTCCCGTTCGGTCGGGCCCGAGACACTGAACAGCCACCACTTGCCGTCGGCGGAAAAGGAGAGCGGCGTCAGATTGCGGTCGTCGTGGAAGAACTTGGCGACGGCCCGCATGTTCCGCTGAACCTCGGGATCCCGATAGTCGCAGACATAGGTGTCGGCCCAGTAGCAGACCCCGTCCAGGCCGCCCGTGCGGTCGTCGCGGACGATGGCGGCGATGTCGTAGGGCAGGGCCGGCCAGACCGCGGGTCCAAGACTGTGGGTGCGGAAATCATAGACGTGCACGGTGCGGGTCTGGATCGGATCCCCGGCCTTGGCCGCCACGGCCACATAGAGGGCCCCTGGCGCCTGGGCCGCGCCAAGCAGCTCGAAGTCCGCGGTCTCCTTGACGAATTCCTTCGCCTTGATGCGGGTGACTTCGGTCCAGTCCTTGGCCCCAGGCGCACGGCCCTGGATCACCAGGCTGGACCCCCGCACCTCGTAACGCGCCGTCAGGTCGCCATTGACGTCGGTCTCCCAGCCCAGGGTCAGCGGCCCGGCCTGCTCCAGCTGTTGGGCGGCGCCGGTATGGATGTCGACCTTCCAGGCGATGTCGGACCCATACCGGTCGGCGGCCACGGCCAGGATGTGGTCGGGATCCTTGTCCAGGATATCCAGCAGCTTCATCACATTGCCGGTGCGCCAGGCCGTGGCCTTGTCATTCTTGAACAGCATCGTGTAGCCGGAGCCGTCCCGGTTCACCGCGGCCAGCACCTGACCGTAAGTCCACCCCAACACACCGCCGGTCTCCCGACCGCCGGCGCGGTTGATCTTCAGATAGGTGCAGCCCAACACCAGACGGCCGTCGCCCTTCCAGCGCAGCCAGTTGAAGAAGAAGTTCTTGTCCGGATTGTCGATCACCGCGACGGCGGTGTTGTGATCCAGGTCGTCGACGACGACCTGCCATCCGTCGCCATGCTTCTTCACCACGGCCAGCAGTCGACCGTTCGGCGAAAGCTGGGCGCCGGAGAAGCTCGCGCCCGCGAAGAAGGCGTCGAGCGATAGGGGCGCCCCGGCCTCGGGGGCGGCGGTCTTGGCCTCTGCCGTTCTGGGTTCTGCGGCCTTGGTATCCGGCGCCGCCCAGGCGCCCGCCGCCACCAGAGACATCCACGCCAAAAGGAGCACAACGCCCCCACGCCACCCGGTCATCCACGCCCCCCACAACCCTGCGGAGAGGATGCCGCAGCCCGGGCGCCGGTCAAGCGTGTATCCGCCTCGACCACGCCAAAGGTCCTCGAACTGCTACTTATGGTTAATTTTCCCTTTCGACGGGATATCCTCGCGGCTTCGCTCATCCCAGGTGGGGAAAGGGATTGGAAGGCTCCCGCGCCGGTGCGCGGAGTGTTGGCTGAATACAACCCTCGCTAGCGAACGGCGAAATTCAGCAAGGCCCAGGACTATGATGGCGATGTTCGGCAAGACGGTGAGCGCGCTTTGCGGCGCCATGGCCTTCGCGGCCGTCACCCTGGCGACCCCGGCCGGGGCGGCGGTCCTGACCTTCGATGACCTTGGCCCGACGATCGCGCCGATCGGCGCCTATCACGGCCTCGATTTCCACAACTTCGACAGCCTGGCGCCCTCGGCCTATCCCTGGATGGCCAGCACCGGCTACGCCCATGGCGTGGTCTCGCCGAAGAACATCGCCTTCAACGACAATGGCGGCCCGGCCTCCATCACCGACCCCACCGGCCATTTCAGCCTGGTGAGCGCCTTCTTCACGGCGGCCTATCTCGACGGCCTCAAGCTGCAGGTGGAAGGCCTCGACAACGGCGTGGTGAAGTTCACCAAGACCGTCTGGCTCAACACCACCACGCCCCTGAAGGTCTATTTCAACTGGGCCGATATCACCGCGGTGAAGTTCGTCTCCACCTATTGCGGCTGCTCGGACAAGGGCCGCCAGTTCGTGATGGACAACCTCAAGGTCATCCCCGGCGTGCCGGAACCGTCCACCTGGGCCCTGATGATCGTGGGCTTCGGCGGGGTCGGCCTGATGATCCGCTCCACCCGTCGCCGCGAGCAGGCCCGCGCCGCCGCCTGAGCGCGCCATCCCCTATCGGGGGTAAAGGATCATCTGGGTGCAGCGGAAGGCGGCCATCAGCTTGCCGCTGGCCGCATCCTCCACCTTCGCATCCCACACCTGCGTGGTGCGACCGCCATGCAGCAGCGTGGCCGTGCACACCGCCGCGCCGTCTCGCAGGGTGCCCATGAAATTGGCCTTCACCTCCACGGTGGTGAAGCCGCTCGCCCCCTCGGGCCAGGCGGTCGAGACCCCGTAGGCGCACAGGATGTCGGCCACCGACAGCACCGCCCCGGCCAGCAGATAGCCCGTATGGGCCACCAGGTCCGGGCGAACCTCCAGGCGCCCCACCACCCGGCCCTCGGCCACCTCGGTGATGGTCAGCCCCAGATGCCCCGGCAGCTTGCCCTCATTGGCCCGGTTGAGGTCCTCGACGCTGGTGGTGTTGCGGGTGGCGGGCATGGGCGATCCTGGTGAAGCTGCGGCGCACCCTAACCCGCGGCCCGGCCGCATGGGGAGAGGCGATCAGGGCGAAGATCGCGATGGGCCCGGCCTCGCGATGAATTGCGCATGGCGTTCCCGCCGCGTGGTGCTAGACGCCCCGGCCATGACCTCCGCCATCCGCATCTGGGCCCGCTCGAGCCACCACGCCGCCTTCCGCTGCGGAGGCTGGGCCTGGGTCCGTGACGACGGCCGCGGCGAGCCGACCGGTCAGGCCGGAGGGACGCGCGACACCACAGCCGCCCGCATGGCCCTGGCGGGCCTCGTCGCCGCGCTGAAGGACGCCCCCCAGGGCCCCCTGGTGCTCGACCTCGCCGCGCCCGTGCTGGCCCGCGCCGTCCATCGCCTCGCCCAGGGCCCGGCCTTCACCGCCGAAGAGGCCCCTGCCGAGGACCTCGACCTCTGGGCCCAGCTGGCCACCGCCGTCGCCGGGCGCGCCGTGGCCTTCACCCCCGCCGGCGAGCCGTTCAAGGGCGGTCCCGCCGCCTTCGCCCAGGCCTGGGCCGAGCTCGCCCAGGACAAGGCCAAGGCCGCGGGCCCGTTTGTCGCCGCCATCCCCCGGGCGAACCTCGCCAAGCTGAAACTGCCGATCTGAGGTCGACGCCGCGCCCGGGCGCGGGTCAGACCGTCGCCGCCCGCCGGGCCGGGAGGAACCGGGCCACAATGCCGGCCACCACCGCCCCCACCAGGTTCACCAGCAGGGGGCTCCGCTCAATGGCGGCGAACACGCCGCGGGCCATGGGCACGGCCCCGCCAATGGCGCCAGCCAGCAAGGCCAGCGGCGCATTGGCCACCTTGCGATAGGCCGCCACCACGCTGACGGCGCCCGAGATGATCGGGTGCTGGAAATATTCGAACACCATCAGGGCCGACGAGATCAGGAACGGATAGAAGCCCAGCCACACCACCAGTATGGCCAGGCGCTGGCCCGTGGTCTGGGCGCTGCCGAAGATCTGCAGGACAACGAACAGGGCGCCCACCACGTTCATGGTCATGAACACGCTGCTCACCGTCACATAGTCGTAGCGAAGGCCGTACAGAAACCCGAACATGTAGAGATAGGCGAGGCCCATAGTCCCGAGCGAAAAGCCCAGGATAGAGCCGATCAGGCCGCTCAATGTTCCGCCCAGATCTTCGTCGGCCACGACAACCCCCAGGTCCGCCCCGCGCCTGACTGGATTAGTCCACGCCTGGACCTTGAGGTCAATTCTTCGGACCGCTCGGCGACGCCGACCTTTCGGCGCCTGAAGGGTCTGGCGTCGGGCCCCCGAATGCATCAATTCCGATTGACACATCAATCCCATTTGATTGATATTCCGCGCGATGACCCCGCAACCCCCTCACCCCGACGTCTCTCCGCCCGA
>Ga0265327_10002885_pt1 | contig 17295 bp, 11 predicted proteins | sample 41621metaG_FD_202089 | JGI IMG/M metagenome (GOLD analysis project Ga0265327, IMG submission 202089) | Rhizosphere microbial communities from Carex aquatilis grown in University of Washington, Seatle, WA, United States - 4-16-21 metaG | ecosystem: Host-associated > Plants > Roots > Rhizosphere... | reverse complement strand
CCGCTTGAGGGGGCGGTGATGACGACACGGTTAAGCTTATCTTGACTGGCGGCTAAGCGCTCTGCGGCATCGTTAAGCTGGGCCTGAGTTTCACTGAGTTTACCGGCGACTTCTTCTTGAAAGGTTTTTTGCACTTGTAAAATTTGCAAACGGGTTTCGCTAATCAGCATTTGATTGGTAGCAATTTCGGAATAGAGCGCGGCCGCTTCGCCGGAATTTAAGGCCCGGTTGCGTTCCAAGTCGCGCAGGCGCAATTTATCGGCAAAGCCTTCCGCTAATAGCTCTTTCAGATCGTTAATTTCTTCGGTAAGAGAGGCAACCAATTGTTTTTTACTCTCTATCTGGGCTTGCAAGCCTTTTATCTTGCTGGAAATCTGGCCTATACGCTCATTCAGTACCGCAATTTCCCCATCATGGGCTCTCTTACTGGAACTAAAGACATTATTTTCAGCCAATTTGGCTTCTATAACTCTAGGATCGGAATCGTCATCAAGCAATTTTGGATAGTCAACTTTGTTAAGTTGATCTCTTTCAGCGCGCAATCTGGCAACTTGAGCGGCAAGCGTGATATTTTGAGCGCGCGCTATTTCCAATTGGGCTTTAATTTGCACATCGTCAAGCACCAGCAAGGGCTGACCTTCTTTGACCAGCTCGCCTTCTTTAATCAGTATCTTGGAAACAATACCGCCATCCAGATGTTGTACTGATTTTCTATGGGATTTTACTACTACCGTACCCGGTGCAGAGGCCGAACTGTCAATAGGCGCCCAAAAGGCCCAAATGGTAAAAATAATAAAGGTGGCAAAGAGTATGATTAGTCCGATATTGCTAATGGGCTGTTCATTGGTATATAAGGCTGTAGCTGGAACGTTCTTAACTGCGGTTTCTTTGGTCATAATGCTTCAATTTTATGCAGGGCGCGAAGCGGACATAGTCGCTTGTTGTTGCAGGTGAGCGATAACTTGATCTCTGGGTCCGTAAACAGCGAGTGCGCCATCCTTGAGGATCAAGAGCTTATCGACTTTCGACAACACGTTGTTACGATGGGTAATGATGAGTACTGTAGATTGTTTTTGCTTGAGTTGTATTAAGGCTTTGTCCAGGGCTGTTTCACCTTGTTCGTCAAGATTGGAATTGGGTTCGTCGAGTATCACCAGCACCGGGTTGTCATAAAGTGCCCGCGCCAATCCAATTCGTTGTCGTTGCCCACCGGATAAGTTACCGCCACTGGCGCCGATAATGGTATCGTAGCCTTTCTCAAGCCGCAAGATCAGATCATGTACATCGGCCATTTTCGCGGCCTCAACGACTTTTTGCGGATTCATCTCGCCAAAACGGGCGATATTTTCACTAATAGTGCCTTCAAACAGTTCAATATCTTGAGGCAAATAGCCGATAAAACCACCCAGATGCTCACGGTCCCAATTGAAAATCTCAGCGCCATCCAGGCGTATAGCGCCGTTGGACGTGGGCCAAATACCCAGGATTGCGCGTGCCAAGGTAGATTTACCGGCGCCGCTAGGACCTATAATGCCGACAATATCGCCTCTTTCAATCACCAGATTAATGCCTTTTATAACCGGCACCTTACAACCTGGTGGAGTGACTACAGCATTTTCCAATTGAATACGGCCTTGCGGGTCAGGCAGCAACATATGCTCTTGCTCGGCTGGAATTTTCAGCAAAAGATCGTTAAGGCGTCCGTATTGCCCGCGGGCGCTAACAAATCCTTTCCAATTACCGATAATTTGATCAATAGGGTGCAGTGCTCTACCCATTAGAATAGAGCCGGCAATCAGTGTGCCGGGCGATATTTCACGCTCGATCGTCAAATAGGCGCCCAGACCTAAAATTAAGGACTGGGAAGACATGCGGAGGACTTTGGACAGCGCTGTTAATAAGCCTGCACGGGAGCTGGCAACCGTCTGTAGATTCAGTACATTGACCGAACCTTCCAGCCAGCGCCGCCTTATTCTGCCTAACATGCCCATCGACTCAATAACTTCGGCGTTTCTGAGATTGCTGCTGAGAGAACTGCGGGTCGCCATCGCGACATTATTGGCTTGATTAAGTATTTTGCTGGTGAACTTATGATTAAGTACCGCGACAATGCAAATCAAAACGGCGGTAATGATTGAAAACCAGCCATACCAGGGGTGAAACAAGAAAAGCAGCGCTAAGTACACCGGCATCCAGGGTGCATCAAAAAAAGCAAAGAGACCGTTGCCGGTTAAAAACTGGCGTAAACCGGTCAAATCGTCTAGCGGCTGAGTCGTTGCACGTTGTCCTCCGGAAAACAGCGATTGCTTAAAGGCAATTTGAAATAATCGCTGGTTTAGCAAGGTTTCCAGACGGCTACTGACTCTGATGAGTATTTGCGAACGCACCCATTCCAATGCGGCCATCGTGATAAATAAGGCCAAGACGATCAGCGTCAGCATTAATAAAGTTGATTTATTGCCGGTGGAAACTACGCGGTCATAGACCTGCATCATATAGATTGTCGGCGTAATCATCAGCAGATTGATAATCATGCTGAAGCCGGCGGCGGACAGGAAGGCGCCTTTACAGAGCTTTAGCGCCTCTTCTAAATCGGATTTAATAGACTCTTTCATTCGGGATAACAACAATCAAAGGATATGTATCTTTACATATTTGATTTTGAATTGATAGATAAACATCATCCAGCACAGGACCAAAGATACTTAAAATATTAAAAATCAGTAACAAAATCAAACGTCCTCCCTGAGATTTGTTTCGTCATATTTTCAAGCCTTATTTGCTGTTACGTCGGATCATACAAACGCCGACTCAGCTCTTCATTTCCAAAAACAACTATTTTATTCATCTCCGAATGATCCATGATGGGGACTCCTGCGCCATTTACAAGCTTATCGGCAGGAGGTAATTTATAGCGATTTTTTGCCAGTGTGCAGCGCCATAGTTTTCAGTACTTACGACATGCCCCACCTAGCCAATTGAATGTTGAATCAAAGCTATTTTTACTTCAGACGCAACTATCATTGCCATCAATCTTCGGATAAGCCCCAAAAAAAACGGTTGTCTACACAACCCAGAGTGATGACCTGCGGGAAAGGCAGCTAGACAAACTTTAATGCCTATGAAATTCCAACTGTTTTTTGAAAAAACCGAAAACCTGATAGTTTTAAAGTATATAAAGACGTGTGTTGATAATGCCCAGCACTTGCCGCTTATTAGCCATCCACTCCGAGATCAATTACGCCGGTTTCCAAGCCGAAGCTTGGAAACCGGCGAGAATACCTACTTGGAGAAGTATATAACGACGAACGCCGGAATCTGGGATAATGGCTTGATATTTTATGCCTATTACATCCCTATACGCATCCCGATGCGAGAAGGAACAGCGCATTGCTTCACCAACATCAAGCTCTGCAATCAACCATCCCGATTGATTTTCGCAATAATAGCCTGTAAGTGCTGTTCGCTCTCCTCATTATTGACCTGACAAGTACCTGCATTCAGATGTCCGCCGCCGTTATAGCTAAGGCACAGTTCTCCGATGTTGGTATTCGAACTGCGGTTCAGGATGGATTTGCCTATCGCGAATACGGTGTTTTGTTGTTTAACTCCCCACATGACGTGAATAGAGATATTGCACTCGGGGTGCAACGCATAAATCATAAAACGATTGACCGCATAGATAGTTTCTTCATCGCGCAAATCCAACACCACCAGATTATTATAGACGGTAGAGCAACGATAAATTTGTTCTTTAGCCTCCGCTTCGTGCTCTTTAAACAGTTTGACCCGCTCCTGAACATCGCTCAGTTGCAAAATGTCATCAATAGAATGATTTTTGCAGTAATCGATCAAATTCATCATCAGTTGATAATTGGACACTGTAAAGTCCCGAAAGCGGCCTAAACCGGTGCGCGCATCCATCAGGAAATTCATCAACACCCAGCCTTCAGGGTTTAAAATTTCTTCGCGGCTGAATTGCGCGGCATCGCCTTTATCGACGGCCGCCATCATTTCGTTCCATTCGGCCGGAAATCGGGTTGCACCGCCGTAATAATCATAAACGACTCGCGCGGCTGAAGGCGCATCCGGATCTATGATGTGATTTTCGGCTTTTTCGTTGCGCAGGGTTTCGCTTAAATGATGGTCGAACGCAAGATGCACGCCTTTGACATAGGGCAAGTTGGTAGTGATGTCGCGGTCGCTAATCTCGATAATGCCGTCTTGCATATCCTTGGGATGAACGAATTTGATGTCGTCAATCATGTCCAGTTCTTTTAATAAAACCGCGCAGATTAAGCCGTCAAAATCACTGCGGGTAACGAGTCGAAATTTTTGCTCTGTCATGATGTTGCCTTGGTTGAAAAAGAATAAAAAAGAATAAGGAGAGGATTGAAAATTTTGTCCCTCATGCGGTTAAAACAATCCGGTGATTTTGCCGTCATTATCGATATCGATTCTTTCCGCAGCAGGAACTTTAGGTAAGCCGGGCATGGTCATCATATCACCGGCAATCGCTACAATAAAGCCTGCGCCGTTTGCCAAACGAACCTCACTGATTTCAACGACATGGCCGGAAGGCGCGCCTTTGGCAGCGGGATTGGTTGAAAACGACATTTGGGTTTTTGCCATGCAAATAGGGAATTTACCGTAATCCGCGTTCCATGCGGCCAGTTGGGCTTTCACTTTCGGTTTGGCGCTGACGCTTGCAGCTCCGTACAGTTTGGTGGCAATGGCTTCGATCTTTTCCCACAGGCTCAGGTTTTCATCGTAGACATAACTAAACTCCGGCTCGCGATGATCAACGATATGGCTGACTGCGTTCGCCAACTCTTCAGCACCGGCGCCGCCTTTTGCCCAATGTTTGGAGACCACGCAAGTTGCGCCCAAGGCAGCGCATTTTTGCTGTAACAAGGCGATTTCAGCATCGGTATCGAACGTAAAATGATTAATGCACACCACGCAAGGCAAACCGTAATGCTGGGTGATGTTGTGGTAATGACGCTCAAGATTGGCAAAGCCTTGTTCCAAGGCCGCGAGATTTTCCTGGTTTAATTCTTCTTTAATCACGCCGCCGTGGAATTTAAGTGCCCTTACCGTAGCCACCAGCACCACCGCCGAAGGCTTGAGCCCGGCCATGCGGCATTTAATGTCGATGAATTTTTCAGCGCCCAAATCCGCGCCGAAGCCCGCTTCGGTGACCACATAATCGGCCAGCTTCAGCGCGGTTTTGGTTGCGGTTACGGTGTTGCAGCCGTGCGCAATATTGGCAAACGGCCCGCCGTGAATAATGGCGATATTGTTTTCCAGCGTTTGCACCAGATTGGGTTTGATCGCGTCTTTTAATAAGGCCGCCATTGAGCCCTGGGCATTCAGGTCGGAAGCATAAACCGGCGTGACCTTGTCTGATTTATAGCCGATAACAATACGGCCCAAACGTTCTTTAAGATCTGCCCGGCCGGTCGCCAAGCATAAAATCGCCATGACCTCGGAAGCGACCACAATGTCGTAACCGTCTTCACGCAAATAACCGTTGGCGGAACCGCCCATGCCGACCACGATATGGCGCAGGGCGCGGTCGTTCATGTCGACTACGCGTTTCCATTGAATGTTTCTGGGGTCTATATCCAGAGCGTTGCCGTGATTGATATGGTTGTCGATTAAAGCCGATAACAAATTATGCGCCGCGCCGATAGCGTGAAAATCGCCAGTAAAATGCAAGTTAATATCTTCCATCGGCACCACTTGCGAATAACCGCCGCCGGCCGCCCCGCCTTTCACGCCAAAACACGGACCTAATGAGGGCTCGCGCAGGCACATCATGGTTTTCTTGCCCAAGCGATTCATCGCATCGCCCAAGCCAACGGTGGTGGTGGTTTTACCTTCACCGGCCGGAGTCGGGCTGATTGCGGTCACCAATATCAGTTTACCGTCTTCTTTATCGGACAGGCTGCCCACGTATTCCAGCGACATTTTAGCTTTGTAATGGCCGTAAGGATCCAGGTGTTCGGCGTCGATGCCGTATTGTTCTTTGACCAAGCCGATGATCGGTTTCATGTGAGCTTGTTGAGCGATTTCTATATCAGACATTATTTATCCTGAGTTAATGAGGGGTATTTGTTTAATTTAAAATGAGGGAATGTCGGCGATTAGCGATGTCCGAGCAAGCGTCCATTTAATTCGCAAAGAACGGTAAACGCCGAATCAAAACCGAGTAGATGCGTAGCATAGAGCCGTGCGGCCGCGGTGATTATTCTATCGTGCGAGTATTTATGAGGCCTAGGCAAGGCAATTGCCCGGCTGCCGATTTCAGCGCTTACCGGTACCGTTCGAAAGGGCATTGGCCTGAGCCCGTGTACAAAGAGCATATTTAAATCGAGTCCAAAGATTGGATGACGCGTTGAATTTGCATGACGGCTCTTCGAATAAAGATAACGTTTTATCTGGGGGCAACGTACAGTTCTTGCATAACATTATTATGGCTTTATTTTAACGCAAAAAAGCACAGAACCGTAGGCTGGATTGAGCTGTGCAATGTCGTGCATGGGCTATGCACTGAGGCGGGATTGATCTTGCGCGGCTTAAATCCGAAAACAGCAATCACATAAAAACACGATCGGCTGCTTAATAACTTAGCCAGACCTCATCGTCTTCGAGTGGATCCCGGTCGGCTGCCGATACGCCTTCATTCAAGCTGGAGTCATGTTTGGCCAATAAGGCTTGGCGAGCCGCTTTTATCTGCATGAATTCAATAAAATCAAATACTTCATCCTGTAGAGAGTCAGGCAGTGCGCCAATCTTTTCGGCGATTTCTTCAATCGAATACGTCATTGGTGCGTCCTTAATTTAAGACTTTGCATGGGTAAGATTGGGCTGGCGATAGTGGCTCAAGTTACAAAAATCTTGCCGCGCACGTTGCTCTGCCCGGCATTTTAATGTTTCAGTATAACCCAGATTTTGGTAGTGCTACACAGGTAATGTTGTTTGGAGGTCACGCAAAATTCGGTCCTCCAACAATCGTTTTATGGGTCTGTAACAAACGTTAAGAGCTATTAAATATAATGGAGCGCGGATAACGCCGATCATCGATTACCGCAGATTGTGACTATGCCGAATTAAGCGGATATGGCTTTTTACTATTTATCTGAGGGTGAGCGGGGAAAATGAACGCTGATTAATCGTTTTGTACCGATGTTTGAATTATTAAAGATTGTCCGCAAGGCTGCCAAACTTCAACGCATACTGGCGGGTAAACTCGGCCCCCAAAAAAAAGATCTGGGCAGAGTAATAAACCCAAAGTAACAAGGCGATCACTGAGCCTGCCGCACCAAAACTTGAAGCTATGCTGCTGTTACCCAAGTAGACGCCAATGCCGTATTTGCCCAAACTGAACAAAAACGCCGTAAACACAGCACCGAACCAGGCATCTTTCCAAGTCAGCGGCGCCTCCGGCAGCATTTTATAAATGACCGCAAATAGGCTGGCAGTGACCCCAAACATAATAAGCGACGTCAAAGGAGATAGCACCAATACGGCCAAACTCCAGAGTCCGCTGAGAACATACTGTTGAACCAACGCTAAAGCCGCGCTGAAAATCAGCGAAACCAATAATAAAAAGGCTAAAACCAATACTAAGCCAAAACACAAAATGCGGGTTCTTAATATCACGCCGAGAGAAGAGGCTTGAGGTTTATTCATCCCCCACATTTCATCAAGACTGTCCTTTAATTCAACAAAGACACTGGTCGTTCCCAGCACCAGTATAAGCGTGGCAATGGCCGAAGCAGTAACTCTGGAATCCGGATTGCGGGCGGCGGCGAGCAGGGCGTTGATAGCTTGGGCACCATTAGGACCGACTAACGTTTGCATCTGCGCAATAATTTGCCCTTGAGCGGCCTCTGCGCCAAAAAAATAGCCGGCCACCGCAATTGCCAGAATCAAAATGGGGGTCATCGAAAACAAGGTATAAAAAGCGACAGCGGCACCTTTACTGGCAGCGCGATGAGCCAGCCAAGCATTGATCGATGGGGATAGCAGTGCGTAGCCACGGCGCAGATTCTCGGTGACTGCCGAAACAACCTGTTTTAAAGTAAGCTCTTTAAAGAAATGTATTAATTTCATCACTCATGACTATAAGTTTTATGCCTGACATGAAATGAAACAGCCGGACCCGGCTGTCAGAAAAACGACGCAAATTAACAATAATTCAGAATGACTGTCAGCGTCGGTACGGTTACTCACATAAATTGCTTTTTTAATAGCGTTTATGCGCAATAAGCGCCGAACCTGTGTATCGTGGTCTTATTCGAACCCAATGAACCGGTCATAACTATCCGCGTCATCTGCGTTGTATTCTTCCAACTACTGCAATGACGAAAGCCAGTTCATTCCATTAACCGCCGAGTGTCTGGTCCTGCTTTTTAAACCAGTCCAACGCCTGCTCAAAATGCTTCGGTTCAAAATCCGGCCAATATTCATCCCGGATATAAAAATCCGCATAAACCGATTGCACCGGTAGAAAACCGCTCAATCGGCATCCGCCTCCCCAGCGTACAATCAGGTCCAGGCGTGAAACGTCTTCTGAACGCAAACCGCCTTTCTTAAGTCCGGCCAGATCCCATTCCCACCCATAGTGGACCAGTAAATTCACCTTTATGCCTTGGCCCTGACGCTGACGGAATTCTTTTAATTCCGGCGGAAATTGCGTCGAGCTATCATCACCGACCACCAGCAGAGCCGCGCCTCGGCGCGCAATCTCTAAAGCAAACGCCACCGAGGCTTCACTGAATGCCTGTTTTTGAATGGAGGGCCGCTTTACATTATCCTGGGTAAAGCAATAAATGGAGGTTTCCTCGATTCCGTACGCTTTACATTGCTCGTACAAAAGCAAGCCCGGATTGATGCCACAAGCATAGCCGGCTTCTTTGGGCAAACCGTGATCGATGGCCCACCGACGGTTTCCGTCGGGAATAAAACCGACATGACGGGGAATGTTATTTTTCGCCATTGCCCCCCCCTATACCCATATGAGCCGACTTTGCCCGCGTATCCAAGGGCCACCTGTATACGACGCAGCGACAGCTTTACCGTCGCTCGGTTGGTCAGATTTTAATTTTCTTTTCATGATTGAATCCTCGATAAGTTAGCGGGCAGTTATGAAACAGAACTAAGGCAACGCGCAATTAATAAAATACCCGATAAATCAAAGGACACGTAGATAACACCGATAAGTCCTGAAAAATCCGCGTTAATCCTATTTATCCGCGCTATCTGCGTTCCATTGTGGAAATTTTAGTTTTTTCCGGTTACCTCAGAGCAGCACAGGAAAACCCTCCAAGCCCGGTTCCGCGGCGCTTTGAGTTTATGCTTTGGCTTAGCGCTATTGGCTTTTACCGCTGTCGCTGCCGGGTATCGCGTTTCTCATCATATTATGGCCGCCGGGATCGGTGGCGCCTTGGGGGCGAGTGTGGCTCTCTTGGTTCCGCTGAGTGCCGGTGCTCGGAACAGGGCTTTTATTCATCGTATCGCTGTCATGCGCGGGATCTTTATTCAACATTTCGCTACCTTGCTTATCCATATACCCCCCTTTACCGGCGTCTTGCTTCGGGTTAGCTTGAGAGGATAATTTCCGATACTCCCCTGCATGCGTATTATGGGCTGAGCAAATCAAACCGGCCCCGAAAACCAGAGACAAGCAGAATTTTTTTGCGGCAAATTCAAGCCCATTTCTGCTGTTAGTTAACATTGACTTTACAGCTGCTGCATTGGACACTCTATCTGTGACGTTCATAATGCTTTCCTCCGTTTTTGACTTGTTTTTCTGTAGAGACTTCAACAAATGAGGATGTCATAAATAGGAAGTTGCTGATGACGATAAACAGTTGTGCCGAATATGTCTGTTCTATACCGAACATATTTCCCTAAAATCGGAGTCGCAACGATAGTCAGTAAAAATTACAAAAAATGTTTATTGCAAGAGCAAAATTTCAAACAAACGTTGCTTTTTATATGGTCCAAATCCAACGCCCCATAATTGGCGCAGGGTTTAGGCTTGCCGTCTACAAATAGGGGAAGTGTCCCCCAAGCCCCCGCTACGGTTTACGAGCTCTCAAATCACGTTATTGATGCGGAATAAAATTTAGCCGTCCGTGGCCAGGCACCTTCTCGTTTTAAATTCAACTATTTCCTTGTTTTTAAAATATTTTTAATACTAATAGCCACCCGCAAAATTATTTATCATCTTCATGGATGAGTACTATACTGGTCATGGGGCCGGTTGCTTGTCAGAAAAGGATTACAACAACACCTTCATTACAGCGTCAAAATTCAAATAAAGTTTGGTTTTTAGATCGTCTAACCCGTGAGCACAAAGCAACAAAAGATAGGTATGCGGTTGAAATAAAAAAATTGCCCGATCTATTTTCATGAAAATTCATTATTTCAATTCAAATGCATACGCAATTTTTCAACAATGTCTCGAAAAGATAACGAGCCTATAAAAAACAATTAACCTAAATCTGAAGCAGATACTTTTTATCCCTTTTAAGGAACTTTTTATGACTGATCTTACTAATAATGATGATGTTTACTCGGCTGCCACCGGTGAGGTCTCGGTAAACGCATTAGGAAATTCAACAACAGCCGGCGATAAACTGATTGTTAATTACAGCCAACTGACTGCTCCTATCGTGTATTGGTGGGATGGTTGGAATCACATGAGCGATGGTGCTTTCAATACGATTGATTACATCAACTTTGAATCCTATGACATCACCGGCGGCAATGAAAACGACGATCTTCGCGGCGGCGACGCGCCTGATCTGTTTGACCGTCTGATAGGCGGAGCCGGTAATGACACTCTGTCCGGCTATAGCGGGGCCGACATCATTGACGGCGGCATAGGTTTGGGCGATCGTTGGTCGATAGACTACTCCTCTTTCACCGGAGAAAATATTCAGGTCATTCTAAAAGCCTCGGGAGTGACAGGAGGAACAGGATCGACCTACACCGTCGCCTTAACCCAAGCCAAGATTACCAACATTGAAGCGCTAACGATTACCACCAGTTCGGGCGATGACCTGATCAATACTTCGGCCGTAGTCGGCGACGATATTATTAACACCGGCGACGGTGACGACACTATTCAGCCGGGCTTGGGTTTCGATTCGATAGATGGCGGCGCAGGCATCGATAAATTGGTTCTCGATTACAGCAGCTTAAGCGCAGATATTCAGGATTTTAACACCAGCGGTTCCTGGTATCGCATGCAGGATGCAGCGTCACCTTATCCAAGCTCTTACATCGATTACAACCGCGACAGCATTGAAAGTTATTTTCTGACTGGCGGCTCAGGAAACGACACGCTGTCAGGTCAAATGAGTTATGACGGCAATGACCGCCTGATTGGCGGGATCGGGAACGATACGCTGAATGGTTACGGCGGCGTCGACATCATTGATGGCGGTCAAGGCATTGATACCTGGCAAGTCGTTTATGATGGCGATCAAGGCAACAATGATATACAGATAAACATATCGGGAGCTACCCAAACTGCCAATACAGGCGCTACGATTTCCAATATTGAACAGCTGATCGCTACAACCTCGTTAGGCGATGACAGCATCACCTGTAACCCCGGTGTTTTCAACGATATTATTAATACCGGCGGCGGTGACGATACCATTAAATCGGGACGCGGTGTTGACAGCGTTATAGCGGGCCCCGGCGGAGGCGGCGATGATGACACACTGGTTATAGACTGGTCCGCAGTAACCACCGACATCACCAATACCTATACTCCGGGCTGGGATCGAGGCGTCTATGAGTGGTCTACCTATGCTTCCGGTTCGGGCGACAGCCTGAAGTATTCCAGCGTTGATGCTTTTGTCGTCACCGGCGGCAGTGGCAACGATATGCTGGTTACAGGAAGCGAAGATGACACGCTGACGGGCGGGGCCGGTAATGACGTGCTCAATAGCGGTGCCGGTAAAGCCGTTATTGACGGCGGCTTGGGCACAGACATATGGCAAGCCGACGTCTCCAGTAACGCCGCTAACCTGCTTGTTAATGCGGCAGCCAGTCAGGTCATCGCAACACCTCAAGGAAAGGGCGCCGGACATTCGATTCGCAATATCGAAGGCTTTAACCTTAATGCCGGTGGCGGCGACGATAGCCTAAATAGCGAAGGCTACGCCACCAACGATACGGTGCTGGGTAATGGCGGCGACGACATAGCATCGCTGGGTCGTGGCAATGATGTTTTTCATGGCGGAGACGGCAACGATACGCTGATTATAAATTGGTCAGCGGTGACGACTAACATTACAGAGGCTTATAACGGGGGCTGGTTCGATCCCGGATATTCCCATAGCGTCTATGATTGGCGTATGTATACCTCAGGTTCAGGCGATAGCGTCAAATATTATGCGGTTGAAAAGTTCAATATCACAGGCGGCAGCGGCAACGACGGCTTAAACGGTTTCGACGGCATTGACACTCTAAATGGCGGGGCCGGTAATGATGTGCTTAATAGCGGTACCGGCAAGGCGATTATTGACGGCGGCGTAGGCACAGCCGATATTTGGCAGGCGGATGTCTCTTTGATTGTCGCCGGTTTGACGGTTAACGCAAAAGATAGTCAAACAGTCGCGCAAGGCACAGCGGCGGGACACTCCATCCGCAACATCGAAGGTTTTAATCTTAATACCGGCGTAGGTAAAGATAACCTGAACAGTGATGGTTTTAATACTAATGACATCGTGCTCACCAATGCCGGTGACGACAGCGCATCGCTGGGCCGTGGCAACGACGTTTTCAATGGCGGCGACGGCAACGATACACTGACCATAAACTGGGCAGCGGTGACCACCAATGTGAATGAAGCGTATAACGGCGGTTGGTATGATCCAGGCTACACTCATAGCGTTTACGATTGGCGGATGTATACCTCGGGTTCGGGTGACAGCGTGAAGTACTACGCCGTTGAAAATTTTAAGGTTACCAGCGGTAGCGGCAACGACTATTTAAGAAGTTTCAACGGTGACGATGCGCTGACCGGTGGAGCGGGCAATGATACGCTTGAGAGCGGTAGCGGTAAGGATACCATTAACGGCGGCGCCGGTATTGACCGCTGGATAGGCGACTATAGCGCAAGCAATGCCGCAAGCGCATTAAACCTGGTGCTGGATAACACCGGAACGGGATTCTTGAAAACCAACAAAACCAACGTAACCGGCTTAAGCGGAATCGAGAATATTACGCTCAATACCGGCGCGGGTAACGACATTATCGATGTTAAGGCCTTGCATGGTAACGATAGTGTAAATAGCGGCGCCGGTAACGATACGCTCCGGCTCGGTGACGGTAAGGATGTGGTTGACGGCGGGGCCGGCAATGATTTGCTGGTGTTCGATTTCAGCTCTTCCACGAGCACCATTACCAACGTCGATGCAGGGTACGGATGGTACAAATTCTCCGATACGGCGGGATTGAACTCGGTAAAATTTCTTAACATCGAACAATTCGATATTAAAGGCGGCTCGGGCGACGATCGCTTATGGGCTTGGGGTAATGACGACAAAATTAGCGGCGGAGCGGGCAACGATGTTATTACCGGCGGAGGCGGCAATGACATTTTAACGGGTGGTACCGGTAAAGACTTATTCGTGTACGACAGTTACAACAATGGCATAGACACTATCACTGAGGCCAAACCTGTTGATTCTATCGGCGACGTGATCAGGATTAACGGTCGGGACTTCACTGGAGGCTCAGTATCCCTGGGGAATGGTTTGGGGATACTCACCAATCAAGTGCAATTGTCGGTGAATACGGCCAATAACGAATCCACCTTGTATATCGGTAGCGACGGTACAGCTGGCGCCGACGTAATCATTAAAATTGCGGGCACTTACACTGCCGATAGCTTTACGCTTTCCGGCCGTAACATTACCTTCAGCAAAGGCTCGACAAATCCGGGAACGATCGGCGATGACGTCATTAACGGCACGACCGGAAACGACGATCTTGCTGGCGGAGACGGTAATGACAAACTATTCGGCAAGGCCGGCAACGACGGCATGACCGGAGATAACGGTAATGACGCGTTGGACGGCGCAGACGGTAACGACACGATGGATGGCGGTGCCGGTAACGATACCCTCACCGGTGGTTTGGGGGCTGATGATCTAACCGGAGGCAGCGGCGCCGATCGCTTCGTATACACTTCAGTATGGGACAGCACCGTCGGCACGTTTTATCATGATGTTATCAACGATTTTAGCAACGCGGAACAGGATAAAATTGACTTGTCCGGTCTTGATGCAAATCCGGTGCTAACAGGCGATCAGGCCTTTGCTTTTGTTACGTCTTTTGGCGGTAATGCAGGAGAGGTGCTTTACGATGCGGTAGCAAATGCGGTATTGGTCGATACCAGCGGCGACGGTTTGGCCGATCTTGAAATTCAGATGCTGGGATCGCCTGTGCTGACTGCGGCGAGTTTTATTTTATAAGCCGCCCGGAAACCAGCGCCTGAGCCGTCATTAACAATCACCTCCGCGCCGGTTGGACCATGCGCGGACACTGGAAAGGTTAGGCCTGGGATTTAGTTTACAAATCCCAGACCTGATTTCAAAAACACCGCGGTTAGCTTTCCGCTTAAACTGCACACCCATTCAGTTAAGCGTTAGAGCAGCAGCCCATGCCGGCGATGATGCGCTACAACTCAGCCACCGCTTTCTGATCACAACCCATGACTTCCTACCATTAGAGCGAATCCAAAAACGCCAGCAGCCGAGCTCTATCCGCATTTGTTAGCGCATTAAATTGACCTGTTACCTCAGTAGCTTGACCGCCATGACGTTGAATGGCCTCTTGTTTGGTCAGGCTAAGGCCGTCATGCATCAGACGGTTCCGCGTCCTGAGCCCCCACAGCGGCGCTGTGCGCATTTTATTCGCGGTATTGGCGAACTCCGGCGTAGGCTCAATCGGAATGCCGTCACCGGTTCCGACATCGTGCATCAAAAAATCACTGTAGGGATGGATAATTTTGTTGCCTAACGCCTTGGGCACCGTATACGCGCCGCCGTTGATTTTGACGCCGGGACTGGCCGTGGCAATGTTCGCCACATGGCAAACGGAGCAGCCAATCTGATTAAACAGTTTTTCACCGGCTTGAGCGTCGGCGCTTATCGGACCGCGAGACGGCGCTTTGGTTGAGCGTATGAAGTTTGCAAACGCCACCACATCGACGCCGTCGTCTTCAGGATCGGGAACCGGATCAAAGCCCGAGCCAAAACCCACAAAACGTCCGTTGGCTGTGTTTTCATCAGGGAACAGCGGACTCGTAATGCCCATCTCGTTACGATAAGCATCGGCGGAAAACGATTCCAGACTGGCGTGTTGGCTCTTCCAGCCGAAGCGTCCGATGCGCTGGCTGCCGTTATCTTCCAGGACCGGTACCAAGACCGCAAAGCCCCGCATTTTAAAGGGTTGTCCGTCGCGAATAGCCAGGAGCGTGGTATTGGCGATGCATTCGATGTAGCCGTTGCCCAAAGTATTCGTTGAAACACGAGGAGTGCGGATAATGTCCTGAGCGCTTAATTGCTCCACAATTTCCGGATTAGTCGCGCGCGCTTGAATCAGCGAACCGCCCAACGAATCGAAATACACGCCCTGTGTAAGATGTCCGGCGTGCTTTTCTTCGACTTGGCTGGCGCCGCCGGTCACTATATTTTGGTGACACTCGCGACAGGCTTGACCATTGTAGGTCGGCCCCAAACCGTCGGCTACCGTTTCAACTTGCTCGAATAGATAGCGGTTTTCGTTAAACGAGCGCAGCGGCACGACATTGGCCGCATTCAAGGTCTCATATCCGGGGCCTTGTTTGTCGTAGCCGTTGGTTAAATTATCGTACCCGGTAGGCGCTTGGCTTAAACCGGGAACGTTGTCGTTGCGGCCTAGCCGGTCAAAATAACCCACCGGCCCTTCATATGCCGTTGCCCCGCTTTGACTAAAAGTTTCAGCCGAGTGTGCAAAAAACGACGTTATCAGCAGTGGCATCGTCAGTAATAGTTGAATGAATATTTTTGATGATTTCATGGGCCCCTTCCTATAAACAATTGGAGGTTTGATTTCAGTTTGAGTGGCATTAAAAATAGCGCCGGTCATGACAACCGCTTTGCCAACTTGGCCAGTCACTCAATCCATTTCCCTATTACCACCCTAGACCTCGAGTCCACTATTCTGTTGGGTCCGATGAAAGCGTTTTTATAAGAAACAGATTGGCGATTAACTTAAGTCCCTCTTCTGCGGAATATTTTCGGTTTAAGTTATTGGCCTATCGGCTTGCAGTAAGCGCAAAAAGGCTACGGCACATTCAGTAACTCAGCTGTTTACTGCGGGTTCATTATTCTTAATACGTCCTTAAAGCACCATAAAAGCAAGCTTAAATAAACATTAAAAACAACTTAAAAAATCAGAACTAAAGAATGCTATTGGAAGAGTGCTGATGCCGCTGTTTGCAACTTGTTTTTGTTAGCCTGAAAGCCATGTGAATGCACGATGCAAGACCTGGAAACTTTTTTTGGAATGGCTTGAAAAAGCGTTGGCGGGTTCCGGTATTTCCCTGTTGCCGATAAGTCCTATTGTCGCTTCAATAGCCGTCGATTTGCCCGAGCATCATCGCGACCCGCAAGACCGTATTATTATCGCAACGGCATTGGCTTATGAAGGCACGTTAATATCGGCAGACGGCAAATTTCCACTTTATTCAGAATTGACGGATCGATTGTTAACTTAAATCCGTAATCCGTCTTACGGCCTTACCCGGCTTGAAAGGTCATACACGGTGCAAAATTTGCCCCGCCTAATTTACGCTACAAGAAGCGGCAATTGCCATAAGTAACAAATTTGTTACAATTCTCCCATGAACTATACCATCACCTACTACAATGAGCGGGTTAAACAGCAAGTGATGGCGCTACCGGCGGGAATCTTAGCGGATTACATTCACTTGACCGATTTAATGCAAAATCACGGAGCAAACTTGCACATGCCGCATTCCCGCGCAATGGGCGGCGGTTTATTCGAGCTGCTCCCCAAAGGCAAAGAAGGCATCGGTCGCGTGTTTTATTGCACACAAATTGGACAGGCGATTGTTATTTTGCACAGCCTAGTACAAGTAAGTTGAAATATATTAGATAATGTACTGTCTTAAATTACCCCTTTAGAATAGATGGCGCGACCATTACTCCCGCTAAAATTGAACAGTGAATTACAAGAAATTTTGCAAGCCCT
>Ga0265327_10002884_pt1 | contig 17295 bp, 21 predicted proteins | sample 41621metaG_FD_202089 | JGI IMG/M metagenome (GOLD analysis project Ga0265327, IMG submission 202089) | Rhizosphere microbial communities from Carex aquatilis grown in University of Washington, Seatle, WA, United States - 4-16-21 metaG | ecosystem: Host-associated > Plants > Roots > Rhizosphere... | reverse complement strand
GTCGAGATATAGAACGAGTAGATACCGGTTTACGTCTAGATTTAGATCGTGTAAACTGGATCGTCAAGGCCATGCAGCCAGAATCGAAAGAGAAGTTATATGTTGTTGTTAACGAAACCCTAACCCCATCACAGCAGGCCGTGCAATCTGCGCACGCTGTAGCTGAGTTCCTGCGCCTCAATCCGCACTCTATGTGGAGAAACGGATACCTAATCCTCTTAAAAGAGAAACCATGTTTTAATGGAAACATGAGGGGTTACCGGCCTCGAGGATGTGAGTATGTTGAATTCGTCGAGCCAGACCTTGACAATAAGGTAACAGCTTACGCTACCTTTGGACCAAATACAGAGAGCGCAATGAGGAACAAGATGTTGCTATAAGTATAATTAACGAGTGTGCAGCATCTCGGATAGACGAGAAAACCAGTGGGAATGACCTAAATAAAGACGCTAAACAGACCGAGGCTATACTAGTCAAGCCGTATAACAGTATCGGATAAGGCGGAGATCAAAACTCCAAGGTCAGTGAGGCTCGAAATCTCACCTGCACATACATCAAATTTATTAGAACACTTTATCTTCTTCTTATTATCCTCGGTTTAGTCTGCTTCATGTGCGCCACCACTTTTGATAAGGGTTATTCCCCTGAGGCTGATAGTAAATTCCCGCTACATCTTTCATTCCATTAGGATAATCCTTAAAGAGACGTTTTTTCCAAACCTTAAATGCAAGCCAACATAGTAAAGAGACCTTACTTGTGCAATTTCCTAAGTGCCAGGATAAGCGTCTAGAGTCAGCATCGCTAATTGGTGCATTGATACAACTCACTAATAGAGTACACGCTGTTAAGAGGAATAATGGAAATGCTAGAAGTCTCACTAGATAGTGTAATGGATTCTTAAGACTCGGAAATGCAGATGCAACGATTGACCCTATAAGCCAAAATTGTCTTGTTAAAAATGCTTCCCCCGTCATCGTACCGGGGGAGTTGTTATTCAAGAAGCCAAAATACTTAACAAGTGCTTTTAAGAATCCTCTCGGAATGTTTGTATTGCCCATCTCCATACAACCGTTAGCAACTCCATAATAGTCGTCTGGACCTTCTTGATCTGAGTCATTTGGTGCTCTGTTAAGCATTCCGGTATTGCTTAGACATGAGTTAATGCGGGAAACGTAATCCGCACAATCTCCATCTTCTAACATTCCATTCTTTTTGAGCATGATGAAAAACTCTGAAGTGTACATGGGACCGTTATCTGAACCTCTACCGGGATTTGTAGGTTGTGGATTAGGGGACAATAACTTATTACCGTCAACATAGGGTTGAAAATCATCTTTGATACTCATAGAGTTATAGTATCAGGTTTTAGTAAGCAGCCTCTTATTATCCTAAATTTATAAAACCTTCCCTTTCCCCTACTTCGCTCTTCGAAGAAGAGCGAATGCCTTTAAAGTGAGTTTTTTATAAGAATAGATAGAATGGTATGAGCGGTTGGGATACCTCTTATATTACCCGCGAGAAAGCATTTTCTCACTCAGTTCTAAAAATATTTATCCCACAACTTAAAGGATCCCGCCGGTATAATCCGACTACGGAGAAATTCATGGATAATGAGACTAAAGACTCAGTACTAGCAAAGGTTAGGGAGAACTACTTCAAGATCGAAGTAGAGACACTTGACGGAGGGAAACTTCCGTTTAAAGCTAATCGAACTGACGCCGGTTTCGATCTCTATGCAACAGATGATATTGCAATTTTCCCCGGTCAAGTTCAAAAGCATCCGCTTAATATTAGACTTAGACTTCCCATCGGAACTTGGGGCGAAATCACCTCTAAATCTGGTCTTGGAGCTAAAGGATTACTAGTCTATGCTGGCGTCATCGACCAAGAATATCGAGGAATCCCTCACGTGGTGATGTCTAACATCTGGATTGTGCAATCTATTGACCAAGATGGGTATCCTTTGATGCGTGTCGATCCGATCGTTGTAAAGAAGGGTGAGAAATTAGCACAATTGATAATGTCACCTTATTCATCTGAATATTATATAGAACAAGTTGAGTCTGTAGATCAAAACACTTCTCGCGGCACTGGCGGATTTGGCTCAACGGGGGCAACCTAATGTCTATAACAGTCGATCCAACTTTACTCAAAGTAGAGATCAAACATTGGACCTCATATTCGTTGCCTGCTGGCGCAAGTCAGGATCATCTACTGACAGTACCTAGTCATGGAACTGGAGCAACTTTATTTTCGCTTCATGCATCAACAACTGGAAAATTTAAGTTTGTTCTAAAGATAAAAGACAACTACAGCGAAACTGTAGTAGCAACCTTATATACTTCTCTAAGTAATCCATCACTTCAAATGGAGTTAGGTAATGTCGTTCTTCCTGATAAGACGATTATAGTACAAGTATTAAATCTTGATCTAGTTGCTTGCGACTGTCACGTCATGCTTCGCCACTCAATGGAAGATGCCTACGATGTGTTTAACAGACGCTTTACTAAGCAACTAGATAAGGTTCTAGAGGAAGAATAAGAACTTAGTATAATACGTCGTAGGAGCAAACCTTGAGTATTAATAACTTTTCTAATATCTTTAGAACCAATGTTCGTATTGCTAATCTGAACGCATTAGATCCTAATGCTGTTTGGGCAAAAAATGTAGAGATCTGTATCACTCGTATCCCTATTAGGAAGCGAGACGGCTTTGATCCTAATAAGTTTAAAGAGTTCGCTGCTAAACTTAAGAGTCATATGGTCCCAAACGGGATTGTTTTTCTTATCTGCTATGCCCCTATCGAAGCTAAGTGGAGACCCTTTGAGGTTGCTAAAATGATGGCTGATGTGGGATTTACCCATATAGACAACATTGTAGTTAAGAAGACTTGGTTCCCAGGTAAGCGCTCTGAAACTAATTTAGTCAACTCGCACGAGTATGTTTTGCATTTCTGCAACGGTGATGTGTGGAAATTAGATCGTCTTCCTATACGTCAGTATATGAAGATTGACAACGAGATTTCCTGTCCAGGTAATACCTGGGAGATCGAAACTGGTTCACTTGACGAGGCTTATCCAGTTGATCTTGCTGAGCTCCTAATTCGTATGACAGACTGTCTTCCAGGTTCCATAATCTTTGATCCCTACTGTGGTGGCACAGGTTCACTTCGAGCTGCACTTAAATTAGGACATAGTTTTTTTGGCTTTGAAGCAGATTCTAAGCAACTTAAGAAGTATGAGAAGGTGGTAAAAGAATATAACAAGGAGATGGAAGATGTCCTCGCAACTAGCAATAAGTCAGGCAATAGACGCTCTAATAAGAAGCGGTAAGGAAGAGGGAGATCCTCTAACGCTGCCAGCTTTTCAGCAGCTAGATATCTATCCAATGTTTGAGCATGCTTTCTCAGATAAAGCTAAGAAGACAATGTCACTTAAGACTGATTCCTTGTTACATCAATATAATGAACCGCTGGACAGTGCATATATCTTGACGATGTTGGGAAATCTAGGACTTAAAACGTGTGCTAGGTATAAAGGACTGAATCCAGTAGATATGTATATTAGAAAGACTGATTTAATTCATTTTGTAGCTAGTAGAGCTATTAAGGATAAACTCCCGATCGCTATTAATAAGGTTATAGCAACTGTGAATGATGTTGCTGATAATGGCTTTACAAAGGTTTGTTTGGTACAACTAAGTGTAATAGAAACTGTGCCGATAGATTTACCAGAACCTGAATTTATAGTTATATCTTATATTTCTCTTACTGAGAAAGGTTCTCAGTATGTAGTGCAAAACTGGCCAGACATGTTTATTCCAGAAGGTGGAATTCCTCAGAGGGTTAAATAATGATATACGAGAAGAGTAAAGCAAAGAGCATTACTGCAGATAGAGCTAAGATCCGCAAGATCGTTAGTGATACCATTACAGAGATGGCAGAGATTGTCGGCGCAACTTTGGGACCCGGAGGGAGACCAGTCATCTTGGAGCGTGACGGTATGTCTCCTTTGATCACAAAGGATGGCGTTACTGTCGCCAAGACCCTTGGAATGGCAAATGCAGAAGCCAATATCATCATTGAATCTGCTAAAGAGATTTGTCTTAGAACGGCTAAACAGGCGGGGGATGGCACGACTACTGCTATCGTTCTTGCATCCGCTCTCACCAAGCATGGCCTAGACTTCCTAGAGAAGAATCCAAAATACAATCCCCAGAGGATGGTGAGCGAGTTGAACACCCTCTATTCTGGTATTATCGTGCCATTCTTGAAAGAGCACTCAAAACCTGTTAAGGAGCGTCATGAACTTATCAACGTTGCTACTATTAGTGCTAATGGAGATGCGGTCATCGCTGCCGCTGCTGTGGATGCAGTCATCGCTGCTGGTGAGGATGGCCAAGTACTCATTGAAGAGGCCGATGACTCTGGTATAAGAGTTGAAACTATCGATGGATGTATCGTAACAAGCGGTCTTAAGGATATTGGCTCCATAGGGCTAGCATTCATCAACGATCGTTCCTCTCAGCAAGCTAAGATGGACAATGGGTTGGTATTTCTATACGACGGCACAATGAACGATCTCAAGGTTCCTGCCGCAATTCAACAAGCAGTTGAAGGTACTGAACTCTTTGGTAAGCCTATTGTCATCTTTGCTCACGGTTTTGCAGATATTGTACTAAGTAAGTTTGCCGAGAACTCAAAGGGCGGATATATGGTAGTTCCAGTTAAGACACCGCTTGGTGGTGTAGCTAACTCGCGTTCCATGTTCTTATATGATATGGCGGCTTACTCTGATGCAGATGTAGTAGATCCAGGTAATTTAGATCACTATATCAAGGACGAGAATCTAGAAGATACATTCGGCTCATTCATTAATGCTAAGATTAACATGTTCGAGACGTTTATAACTAGTGAGGTTGATCACGAGAAGATTGAGGCTCGTATTGCGGAACTTAAGTCTGTTATGCTAGTTGCTCCTAGTGATCGTGAGCGCATGTTTGCTAAGGCCGCTATTAGTAAATTAACAGGCGGTGTGTCGACTATCTGGGTCGGTGGTGGTTCTGAACTTGAAGCCCGTGAGAAGAAAGCCCGCGTAGAGGATGCCGTTGAGGCTGTTCGTTCTGCTATCGCAGAAGGTATTATTCCTGGTGGCTGTGGAGTGCATCTTGTTCTATCCGATCTTATTGCTAAGCATCCTAGTCGTGTTCAGTCATGGGACATCATGATTAAGGCACTTAAGGCTCCGTTTGAGATGCTTCTTGCTAACTGTGGTGAAGACTTCACAGACATCTGGAACGCTTTAGAACCGCACGTTACTGATAGGCAATCTCCGCCTAAGTTGATCTTTGACGCTAATGCACATCGCATAGTGGACCCTGAGGAAGTGGGAATCATTGAACCTGCAAAGGTCTGCAGAGTTAGTTTAGGGAATGCTCTCTCAGTGGCATCGCTGCTGATAACACTCGGAGGAATTGTGGTTACTCCGCGTGATTTTAACCTTGAAAATCAATTAGCAGCTAGTAAACAGGCGTTTAGAGATATGATGGATCCAAACAGTGGACTTGTAGGTCAAGAATGAGACATTGTAGCGGTTGTAAGACAAAGAAACCATTAACCAATTTCTATAAGGATAGAAGTAGACCTCTTGGCTATTCTTATTTATGTAAACCTTGTGGTATTGCTAAGAAAAGAAATAATGAAATAAGAAAAGACTATGGCATTACTGAATTACAATATCAAGAATTGCTTAAAAAGCAGGACAACAAGTGCGCGATTTGTTTCTCCTCTAATCCTGGAACTAGAGTAAAAAGATTCAGCATTGACCATAGTCACTCTACAAAAGAGGTAAGAGGACTTCTTTGTAATAGTTGCAATAATGGTTTGGGTAGATTTAAGGATGATCCCATTTTGCTGCATAGGGCTTCAGATTACTTGTTAAGGATGGGATAACTATGACAACTAAACAAATTATAATAGCGGGTTCATTAGCGCTACTTGTTGCTTTTGCTGCAGGTAGATGGAGTAGCCCTGAGAAGGTTATAACTAAAACAGTAGAAGTTGAGAAGAAAACTGAAAATAAACAGGTGGTCGTCGATGACCATAAAAAGACAACTATTGTTGAAGTTACAAAACCTGATGGTACTAAGACTAAGAAAACCGTCATTACGGATAATCGTGATACTAAGGTTGACGATAAAAAAACTGATGATATCACTAAATCAACCACTAAAGAGATCGATAGAAGTACAAGTAAAGTTACTGTTTTAGCATTAGCTTCTATGAACATAACTAGTCCTGGTGTCCCCATCTTTGGGGCTGCTATAACTAAACCTATTTTAGGTCCAATTACAGTTGGTATTTTTGGATTTCAAAATGGTGTTATTGGTGCAAGCATTGGCTTGACGTTTTGATATGCCAAAATTTCGTTTTTTATGTGCATGTGGTCTAGAAGTAGAACGCTTTGCTTCACCAAAGGTAGAAGTCACAGAATGTCCTACATGTAAGGGTTCTATGCAGCGTCAGTTTCCAGGAAGCGGTTCTCAAGTTGTTCGTGAAGTGGTAGATGATTTCACTAATGTTAGAACGGCACCAGATGAGAAGCAGCAGAATCTTGCTCGCAAGACTGAGTATTTTTGGGAGCACGAGGTGCCTCGTTTAATACAAACCTATTCAATAGAAACATGTTTACAGGAAGGTTGGTTAGTTTATAATGACAAAGGGGAATTAGTAATCAACAAATCGCCATCAAAAAGATAGATCTGTATAACCATTAGCAAGATGAAGATACTCTCTGTTAAAATCAATAATATCTTAAGCATTGAAGATGCTTTTGTAGAATTTGACGACACTGGACTTATGTTGTTTCAAGGATGGAACCATGATGTTGGTAGAGCAAATGGAGCAGGTAAGACAGCAATCTTCAATGCAATCGCTTATGGTCTATACGACAAGCTTCCTAGAAAAATTACTGCAACGGAAATTTTACGAAGGGGGTCTAAGACAGGATTTGTTGAGGTCGCTGTATCTGTTGGCGGAGATAGATTTGTGGTTAAGCGATCCAGACCTAAAGGCGTCTCTTACACAAGAGAATCCGAGGTTCTCACTATCACTCAAGAAGGTTTTGAGCAAATATTGAGATTGAACTACAATCAATTCATCATATCGATGTATGCTGCTCAGGGTACATCGACAAGATTCTTGTCCATCAATGACTCAGATAAAAAGCAATTTTTATTACAACTCTTAAATCTTGAGGAGTTTTCTTCTTGTAAGTTTATAGCTGATGGAAAGGCAAAGTTGCTAGAAACTGAGTTAGTTACACTTCAATCGAAGATGGACTCTATTGATTCAAAGATTGATGCTTATAATGAGTCATTAGTTGATGAACTTGCTATCAAGCATAGCATAGCCTTAGGCGATCAACACATCGCAAACCTAATGTCAAATATGTCCTCAGTTCAATTGGTTTCAAAACCAGACCTAAGTAAATATCAGAAGCTTGAAGAGGATATCTCGAACAAGAAGACTGAGTTTACACGCGTAAAAACAAGACGGGAGATGTTACATGCGCAGTACCGAAAGACGCAAATCCAGATCAAGCCGTTTGAAGGCGACACAGAATGCTCGCAATGCGGACAATCGGTTGATCAATCTGCTGCGCAAGCTCAACACAGTAAAAGGATTGATGATTGTAAGGTCGAACTTTCCACGATCAAAGCCGAAATCGACCTTTGCGATCAGCAACTTATAAAAGAACAGCAAGTAAATGATCTTCAAGTAAAGCTCCGCGATAAGAAGAAGGATGAGTCTAAAGACTATGAAACATCTGTGCTTGCTGCTATGGAACTTCAAGCTAAGATTAACTTAAAGCGACAAGAGTTGAAACAACTGAATTTAAAACTACAAACTAACTTAGAATTAGAGAGTAAGATCAAAGACCTAAGTGAACAACGTGTACAAATTGTTAACAATAGGGGCACCATATTACGGGAGATCGAGCTTTATAAAACCATTTCGGCTATGTATTCACCTACTGGGGCCCAGGCTTATATCCTTGATTCTGTTATAGAATCCTTTAATGAGCGTGTCGTTGAATATGTAAACCTTTTGTGGTCAAACTTGACATATGAGTTGAAGTCTTACAAGGAAACTGTAAAGGGCGACGTAACCGCTAAATTCTCTGAGCTCCTTGTTATGGACGGCAAGAATACATCCATTGGTAGTTTATCTGGCGGAGAGTTTAGAGCATTGTCCTTATGCATTGATTTTGCCCTTATAGATGTAATGGAACGTCAGTTTGGTATATCGATGTCCCCGATCATCCTTGATGAGCCGTTCAACGATTTGGATTCTTCTGGCCGAGAACTTATTGTTGAACTTCTAGAAACACTCGCTAATAAGCGTCAGGTAGTTGTGGTTGATCACGACTCAGAGACCAAGTCTATGTTTTCTAAGGTTATTACAGTCAATAAGCGCAACGGAATCTCTCAAATCAGCCTAGAATCCTGATAAGATCTAGGTTAATGCAGGACTTAATAGACAAGATTAAACAACTTAAGAAAGCTCTTGGGGTCGCAAAGCCCAAAGAGAATCCCCTCGTGCCTGCTCTCAGTCTTCCATCCATGAAACCACTATCTGTATCTTCTTCGTCCGGCACTTCCGTAAAGCCACCAAAACTACCAGGCGTTGCACCTGCTTCTGGAAAAGATCCTGTAAAGATGGCTCAGCAACTAAAGAACCCTAGACCTAAGAAGGCAAAAGTAGAGATACTTAAGACCGAGAAAAACGGTCAATGGTCATTAGTATAATCATCTGGTGAAAAAACGCCCTCCATATAATCAAGAGTCAGCAATTCGTGGGGCGTTGCGTCGTGCCTTTTCTCGCTCTCCGTTAGTTCGAGAGGTTCTAGAAGAATCTCGTCAAGAGTTTCCTCGCTACAAGAAAGACGGAACTCGCCATAAGAAAAACTGGGTAAAAAGACAGTGCCAAGTCTGTAATCAGTGGGTATCTAGCAGTCATATCGTAGTTGATCACATTGATCCTGTTATTTCTATTACTGAAGGTAAGCAAGATTGGGACACATTTATTGACCGCTTATGGTGTAACACTTTAGGTAAAGCTAATCTACAGCGTATATGTGATACGTGTCATGACGCTAAGACACAAAGTGAAAGAATAGCTCGTCTTCTTAAGCAGTACACCGAAGAGCTAGATATTCTAGAACAAACCGCCTCCAACCTAAATCTTAAGACTCTAAAGAAAACACTAAATAAGTATATTGCTAAAAAGAAGACTTCTGGTTTACAAGAAATAGTACAAAGAGCCCAGAGATTAAAAGATCAACTAAAATAGGAGATTCCATGGCTGATGTTAAAAAGGTTCTAAGTAAGAGTTTCGTTGACAATCACGAGAACGTCACTGAGGACGTGGCTGCTGACTTAATTGTCAAGGCTGAGATGAAGGTTAAGGAGATCAAGGAAGAGCGCGCTGCTGACGGCAAGCTAGAGCAGGCTAGACAGATCGTTCATGACTTAAATAGTGCATATACTTCAGCAATAAAATATGAACAAGCTAAGATTCAGTTCCTTTTGGAGAAGATAGAAGAGATCCAAAGTGGCGATGTTAACCCTAGCTCAGGCGCTAACTCCTGATAGAATAGTTAAAACTAAGGAGCTATCATGAGCTTAAGAGATTCGTATTTTAATGGTCCCACTGGGATTCAACAGCAGATGGATACTGCTTTTGCAGCTGGCGTTGCTTTTGTTGGCTCTAACTTAACAAGCCTACAGACTGCACTTGAAAATGCAGCTGCTCAAGGTAAACTTGAGTTTAAAGTTACAATTGTAGGTACTGGAACTGCTAATGCAGTCTTCTTAAGAAGCTGTAACGGTCGTAATTTATATCTCAGCAGTTTTTTTGCTGGCATTATTGATGCGATGTCTGTCCAGCAAATTTACGACTATCAAGTTAAACTTCAACTTGATATTAGTACTTCTGCTAGTACTAACGTAATCTTTCTTTTTAACTTTGGAACATCTTTGAGTCAAAACGCAATCAAGCAGGATGCTGGCACCGGCAGAGATTAACATATATAAGTACGACTAACTGATTGGGGCATGGGAAACTGTGCCCCATTTTTATTTGTATAATTCGTGCATGTCCAAACCTCGTTTTTCTGAACCAGCACAATTACACAATCACAGCAAGTATTCCCTATTGGATGCAGTGCCTTCACCAGAGGAGTGGGTTGGTTGGTGTTTAGAAACTGGAACACCAGCTTTAGCTGTAACCGATCACGGTACAGCTATATCTATGTTTGATGCTCTTAAAACCAAAGATTTCATCAAGGCATATAATAAAGAGAACAAGACAGATTATCCGCTAGATGCAGTCACTCTTATTCCGGCAGTTGAGTTGTATGTGAAGCTCAATGCTGAAGATAAGAGTCACTTTCACATTACGGCATGGGCAGCAAGTATAGAGGGTTATCATAACCTGATGAAGCTGTCGTCGCTGGCCTATCACGATACAGTTTCATTCTATGGATCAGTGAAAGCCCGTGTCACGTTTGACCAGATTAAGCAGTATAAGACTGGCATCAAGTTTGGCACTGGTTGTATTGCTGGCCCTATCGGCAAGGCATTCTGGGACGGCGATAAGAAGCTTGCTGAAGAGCGCTTTGTCATGTATAAAGAGTTGTTCGGCGACAATCTTTATATTGAGTTTCACTGTAACGATGTTACTCACAACTTTAACAAGACCACCGGTGGGTTTGATCCTATTCCGGGTGACGAATGCTCTTGTGATGGAAATAAACAGAAGCACTACAACCTCTTCCTAAGGGATATGGTTGATAAGTACGGCGGCAAATGTATTCCTGTTACCGATGCCCACTTCATCATGCCTGAAGACAAGATTATTCAAGATTGCCTATTAAAGAACGGCAACTCTAACGGCTGGTACTTCTATGAGTCGTACCACCAGCTTAGAGCAGAGGAGATGTATGGAAAATTACAAACGCATCTTGGCGAATGGCTTAGCGAGGAGCGATTTAGGGGTTGGATCGAGAACACTTTTGAGGTGGCAAATGGCGCAAAAGATATCAAGGTTAAATTCGATTATCACCTCCCAAAAGTCAACATCCCGGAGCACATCTCTTCTAAGACTCCTGACTATGATCGACAAACTCTTATTTACATGATGGAGCTCATTAAGGAGCACGGTCGTTGGAAAGACGATCCAGTCTATACAGCCCGCTTTAAGCAGGAAGTAGACGTTATCATGAAGAATGAGAAGCTAAACTTCATTCCATACTTCCTAATCTATGAGGATATCGGTAGGTTTGCTAGGTCTCAAGGAATCTTACAGGGTATTGCCCGCGGTTCTGCCGGTGGGTCTCTACTGAGCTACTATCTTAAGATCACTCATGTTGATCCTATCAAGGCCCACTTGCCGTTCGAGCGCTTCTTGTCGCATGCTCGTATTAGAGCGGGTTCATTTCCGGACATCGATGCAGACATCGGCGATCGTGCTAGATCCCTAATCATGGACTATCTTCGCAAGAAGTATGGAGCTGGGTTTGCCCAGATCTCTACCTTTCAGAAGATGAAGACCAAGAATGCTATTAAAGATGCCATGTTTGCTGTTTACGGTCGTAATCGCAACGATGTAGAGGTGAAACTCATCTGTGATTCTATCCCAGATTCACCTCAGGGCGTAGATGAGTATGACTTCCTATATGGCGGAACAGATCAAGAAGGCAACTATAACCCTGGACAGGTAGAGATTAACAAGAATCTAGCCAACTTCTTCTCTACATATCCTGATGTCGAGAGGATGGTAAAGAAGCTCATCGGCACTATTCGCGGATGGTCTAGGCATGCCTCAGCATTCGTTATCTCCACATTAGACCTGTCAGCAGATCGTGTTCCTACGATGGTGATGAAGGACAAGGAATTGGGCAATATCGTTTGCACTCAGTACGATGCCTCTATGGTTGAGAAGTGTAACCTAGTGAAGGCAGATATCTTGGGAATCAAGACGTTGACGGCGGTCTCTGACTGTGTGGCTCTTGTCAAAGATAAGATTAACTATCTTGAAGAAGAAGGGGGTATGCCGCTCGTTTATAGGTTACCCGAAAGCGAAGCGGTGTACGTTGACTTCTACAATAAGGATACCGACTCTTCATTCCAGTTTAACACAGAGCTCATCAAGGGGTATATTCAAGAATTCTGCCCTACGAAGCGCACAGATCTTATGGCCATGACTGCCCTATGTCGTCCTGGTGCCCTAGATGCGCCTCTATACGATACAACGGCTGCACAGTATTACATGGATATTCGTAATGGCAAGTATGAAATCGAGTATTTGCATGATGACCTTCAACCTATCCTTGAGTTCAGCAATGGCGTCTTCGTCTACCAAGAAGAGGTTATGCGCTTCCTAGTAGAGATCGCAGGGTATTCTTGGGAAGAATCTGACTTGATTCGTTCTGCTATCGCTAAGAAGAAAGGCGACGTTATCATGAATACGTTCGCCAAGATTCGTACTTCGTGTAAGTCTAGAGGATGGACAGACGAAGCTATCGAGACCGTCTGTCAGCAGATTCAAGCCTTCTCTAGGTATTCGTTCAATAAATCCCACTCGCACGCGTATGGAGAGCTGGGGTATATCACCATGTATCTAAAGCACTATCATCCCTTTGAATGGTGGGCATCTGTTCTTAACGTCTATATCGACGACGAAGTTAAGGTACGCCAATACATCTCTAAGCTAGGACCCATTGTGAGACCACCATCTCTCAAGTATCCTACGGATAAGTTTGAGGTCAGAGAAATCGACGGGGAGAGATTTATCGTAACCCCCTTGTCAGCTATCAAGGGTGTTGGTCCAGCTGTTGTCAGAGAGTTGTGCGCGAAAGGACCTTTTCCAACTCTAGAAGATTTTGTCAAGAGAATAGACCATGCTAAGGTTAATTCTGGCGGTATCTCGTATCTTATTAAAGGGAGAGCTGCAGATGATATGATGGATATATCTATAACAGATTATAGTGATCGTCGTAAGGCTTTCATTGAGACCTATCAGAAATTGAGAGGCAAACCGATCAAACTTCAACCAGAAGTGTTTCAATTTGATCCTCTTTCCATTTTCCTGATGGAGAAGGAATTCAACCAAGCCTTCAACAAGAATCTCTTGTCAGATAAGGTTATTGTGAGCATCATCAAAAATAAGTGGCCAGCTCTAGCAGAAACTGGTCGCGCTGGTGTTCCACTTATGATGAATGATACACCTATCTTGTCGACGATTAAGGTTGCTGAAGGCCTTGTCAAGAAGGAGTTCGACAAGGAGGTTGGTATGATCTTACTGTATGAGTCTTCTGCCTTCTCTAAGGGCGTCTCTAAGAAGAGCGGCAAGCCTTGGTCTAAGGTAGCAGTTTACCTATCAGACGGATTTACAACTCTTGAATGCACCTATTGGGATAAGAAGTCGGCACTTGGCTGGTCTAAGAATAGTATCGTTTATGTTAGGGGACTTTTAAAACCCGGGTGGAAAACGCCGGTTTCATTGATTATCAAGGAGATTGAGCGTATTGAGTAACGTGATCACTTTTCTTCAGGTTGTCTTTTGCCCACATAGGTTGAAGATTGCTATAGTGACAAGCTATCAAGAATTGTTTTCTATCTGTTAAATCAAAACTACTTAGTGGTCTAATGTGATCAATGTGCCATTCTCCATAGTTATTCCAACTCATATATTCATGTTTACCTCTAGAATTACGGTGAAATTTAAGTTGTAATTTTATCTTTAATTTATTAATAGAGCAACCTAAATCATGAACAGCAGAACCACCTTTAGTACCACGGGTTAAAGCATTACGTGTGCGAGTACGTAAATTTTCTTTTATTTTAAACACTATGTCATTTTTTCGTCTCTGTGAACGATATTTTTTTAAATATTCGGTACGATTTTTTAAACAGTGTTTATTTAGTTGATACCATTTTTGTTTCCACTTTTTAACCTTTTTCGGATTTTGTGTCGTATATTCGTTTTTATAAGATATAATTTTTTCTTTGTTAAGTTGGTAATATTGTTTCTTACGTGTTTTTTGAACTTTTGATGTCTTATTGAGTTGGTACCACTCTTTGCCATAGCATTTTTGACATTTAGGACCTATATACCACTTTATTGTCTCAGTTGTCTTACATACTGTGCATTTATTCACAGTATAATCATAACACATATCTGGTTAAACAGGGTTTTCCAATCTTGCTAACCTATTAGGAGAAAACAATGGCAAAATTTGTAGTAGTTAAACAGGCACCAGAAACCCTAGAGAAGGGCGAGATGGTTATCGGTCAGCCTGACTTTATGGACCAGATCGTGACTAATATCAAGAAGGCACCAAAACACAAGCGTACTGCTATCAACCACTTAAGAGAAGTATTAAGCTCTATCGCTGAGAAGTACGATCAAGAGATGAACGTATTTAAGATTAGGTTGTTGAACTATGAGGGTATCACCTTCAACAGCAACGAAGATCTTTCTACCATTCTGGTTCGACTCCTCAAGAATGAGTGTCCTAAAGTATTTGATAAGGTTCTTGATTTTCAACTCAAGAATAGACCTATGAATACTAAGTTAATCTATTACGTAGGTGACTTTAATGCAACTAAGCCTTTCTACGACAATGGCCTTGACCTCATCGATGAGAAGGATGTTGAATCTTACATGACTGGTAAGCCAAAGAAGATTGTTGGCAAGCCAGCTATCACCAAAGAAGAGGCTGACCGCAATGGCTCCAATGCCGAGTAATTTCAACGAATGTGACGAGTGCAGCGACCCGACAGATATTACATGCGATGTCTGTGGAGATGACCTTTGCGCATCTTGTATGGATGACCATCTGGAAGAATATCACGGTACAGGTGGCGATGAATTGTAAAACGTGGTATAATATATCTACACCAATACTGGCCTTTAATGTAACCTATGGAGAAAATATGACAAATTCAAAAATCAAACTCAATCTAGATTCCCTAAAATCCCGCAAAGAATGGCTTCGACACAAGGTAAAAGATGGACATAATATCTATCGCGTCTTGCCACCATTCGGCGAAAACAGCAATGGCTATCCTTATAGAAAATGGCAGATTATCTGGGGTCTTACTGACCCTGAGAGTGGTCGCTCTCGTCCATTTGCTTCCTCAATGACCTCTGAAAAGAAGTGCCCAGTTACCGAATTCGTGTATGAGTTGAAAGCTCGTGCTGAGACGATGACTGCTGAGTTGAAGGCAGCCGGAACTTCTCCAGAAGAGACTCGTGCACGTCTTAAGGACTTGCAAGATCTTATCGGCAACCTCATTCCTAAGACTGTATATGTCTACAATGCGGCCGATAAGGCAGGCCAAGTAGGTCTTCTTGAACTTAAGTCTACTGCTCATAAGGACATGAAAACTAAGATGAACGAATACATCAACGACTACAACCAAGACCCTACATCACTTAATAGTGCCGATGACGATTCTGGTGTTTGGTTCGATGTCGTGCGCTCAAACGACACCGGTCAGTTCCGCGATACCAAGTATGAAGTAAAGAAAGTTCAAGCTAAGGTAAAAGGCGCTAATGGCGGAGTTTCCTTCGTTGACGATCGTTCCCCACTTCCAGATTCTATTGTTGAGAACTACAACAACTTAGGTTATGATCTCTCTGCAATCTATCAGACCAAGACATACGCCGATCTTCAACAGATTCTTGACGCTAATATGCCCGGTATTATCGAGATCTGTCCAGATGCTGATCTAAGCGTTACACCCTCGCTTCTTCCTCTAACTCATGCTTTGGAAAAGGCAGCAGCACCTAAGAGTGCTCCAACTCAGACTACTAAGTCTGCTGGCGCTTCGAAGGTTGCCCTCAAATTGAGCGATGATGACGATGCTGACGATGCCCCACCTGCTAAGACTGCAGCAAAAACTGCACCCAAGGCTTCGTCTGGTGACGACTTCATGGATCAAGCAGACGCAATCCTAAACTCTTAAGGTGACAAATGAGCGACCTACCTGAAAAGGTAGACGTTACCCGTTTGGCCTATTATGTAAATAAGATAAGTGAACTGGCGTCCATAAATAAACTTATGGCGCCAGTTTACCTTCAAGACATGATTATGGGTCAAGATGTAGCGGCTAACCTATTAGCAAAAGCAATTAAGGCTGATTCTCAAGCTAAAGCTAAATTAGAATATGCTGAATCTATAGCATATCTAGAACGAGCTGCAGACTATTTAGTTACAAAGAACATTAAAGATAGTTCTGAAGCTAAAAAACAATACGTAAATATTGATCCAGATGTCATTAACGCAAAAGACCATAAGGCTCAAACAGAAGCACTTGTTGTCCTTATTAAATCTAGATTGAGTGAACTTAGGCAATGTCACGATGATCTTAAGAAGATTACGTATGACAAGGGTACCGATACGCAGTGGGAGGGCATGTGACCAAACAGTGCCCTAAATGCGAAAGATGTTATGAGCTTGATGACTTTGGTAAGGACCGTCGTTGCAAGTTGTGTTGTAGAGAAAAGAGTAAAAAGTATAGAAAGGGTAACCCTAAAGCGGTTGCCGAATCTAACAAAAAATCAAGAAAAGCAAATCCACAGTCTTTAAGTAGATCACTTAGAAAGGCTAGATTGAAGCGATTTGGCTTAACAGAAAAAGACTATGAAAATTTGCTTATCAGACAAAGTGGTGTTTGCGCTGTTTGTAAACAGACTGATAAAATAGCTTTAGCAATCGATCATTGCCATGAAACCGACATCGTGCGTGGTTTACTTTGTGGCGCTTGTAATAAGGCAGAAGGATTGCTCAAAAGTAACCCCGACGTTATCAGAGCACTGGCAGATTACGTAGAATATCATATGGAACGAAGGAGAGATTTATGAGTAAGTGGCTTAGCAGAATGACAAGTGACTTTGGTATGGTGGCCTCGGAGCTGAAGAATAAGACTCTTCCGCCAGCGCCAACACGTTCCCCTTCTCTTAACTGGGCAACTTCTATCGGTGGTTTTCGACCCGGTAAGGTTTCAGTGCTTTACGGTCCTGAGCAAAGCGGCAAGAGCTTGCTTGCCATGATGGCTATCGCTGACGAACAGAAGAAGGATCCAGAGGCTATCTTCGTCTGGTTCGACGCAGAGTATTCGTTCAACCTTACATTGTTTGAGAAGGTTGGCGGAGATGCATCTCGTCTTGTGCTTCGTAAGTCAAATGATCCTTTAAAGATCTTTGATTATATCGGTGGTGAGATG
>Ga0265327_10002883_pt1 | contig 17298 bp, 12 predicted proteins | sample 41621metaG_FD_202089 | JGI IMG/M metagenome (GOLD analysis project Ga0265327, IMG submission 202089) | Rhizosphere microbial communities from Carex aquatilis grown in University of Washington, Seatle, WA, United States - 4-16-21 metaG | ecosystem: Host-associated > Plants > Roots > Rhizosphere... | reverse complement strand
GCAAAGCCGTCAGGTACGGATCTTCCATACTCAGTCTGGAGGTTGAAGAATTGCTCTTTGAGCAGTAGCTTTCGCAGCTTGTCCATGTCTTCTTCTGAAATACGAAACTCCTTTTTGTGCGCTACCGGAAACGCTTCTATAGTCAATGCTGCGTCGCCAGATGAGTTGACGCTCAAGTTCCACCCCGATGATTTTCCGCCGTCGCCATCAACGCAAATTGCTACGGTGATTGGCCCATTCATCACTCGATTCTCAATGATGCGCGACTCGTTGGAGTCATTGGCGGATTCCGGCACTTGATCGTATGCCGAAGCTAGCAATGCCGCAACGACACACAATAGTAAACCGGGGGTAAAAACAAAGGGGTCAGGACTCTTTGTTTGGCAACGTTCTCCCAGAGCCCAGTGATTGACAACAAAGAGTCCTGCCCCATTGTTTCTGACCCCTTTGTTTTCTTTTACTACAGATTGGCTGAAACGGCTAAACGCCCGGCCCCTGTACCAGGATCACTGTGCGTTTCCAATCGAAATGCCAACTCTCGCGCCAATGCCTCCGGGAGTGGAATTCGCTCGGCAAGCGCGTCGGTACTTCGCGCGTCAGTACGAAAGTTTTCCCCCATCACCACGCTGAACCAACGCTCGCGGTCCATGACGACGCGATATTGCTTTTCGTCCTGGGTCGCCGCCAAATATGGTAAGTAAATTCGAATTGGCTTTCCGCATTTTTCGACCTTGGCGCCGATTCGATCGATACGGCCCGTTCGTTGTTCAAGTGTGCTGGGATTCCAGCACAGGTCGTGATGGATGACGTAACGGCAGAAGCGATGGAGATCCACTCCCTCTGCCATGACGTTGCTGGCCACCAGGATTTCCGGGAAGAATGGGCTATTGAACGTCAACATCAGCCGCTGACGGGTTTCCTGCTTTGTGGCACCGTTGACCAGTCGGACGTTTGGTAATCGTCGATCAGACTTCTCTGAATGGAGTTCGTCGGCCGTAAACGAACTCATGGCTTCGTGTCCGACGATGTCACCTGTCTGAGTTGAACTGATGGCATCCAGGTAACGACTGCGTTCATCCTTGCCGCAGCACCGTGCCAGGAAATCGAAAAATCCACTAAGAATTGCTCGAAGGCTGAGTCCCGATCCATCGTCAGCGCTGAAAGCCCGTTCGACCATTAAGGCATCGAGCACTTCATCTTCCAAGGGGAAATAGCGAACGAGGAATGATGGCGTTCGGATGAACCTGCGACAGACCTCCTGGAGCCGTTGGCGGTGTTCATCAAGATCGCTGAAGTTCTGCAGAAGTTTGTCGACCTCGACCTCGCATGCAGTGCGGGCAGGTGAATCAACGTCAAAGAAGCGTTTCCCCAGGCGAGATAGACGCTCAGCGACGTCTTCTCGAGGACACTGCATTTTTTCGATGGCCATCCGTTCGATCTCGTCATGAAGCAATCCTGAGATGACGTGCCTGAGAGTTCGGCCCGTGGCGACGAAATGGCAGAACACCAGCACCTTTTCGCCGGCTCGCCATGCGGCGAGCGCGCGCCGGGCTGTCGCTTCGATTTTCGGGTGTGTCGCCGACGCATGCATTGAGTCGTGGGGTAGCGCCAGGTCCAGCTGTTTCAGGTACCAGTCGGCCGTTCCTTTGGGGTGAATCCGCTGTGGATCACGGTCATCGTCGGTGTCTGTCGCGTGCTCGGGGCTTTTCCGAGTGTCCCGAAACGCTTCGTAGCTGGATGCCAGACCCTCGGCAAATACCGGACGAGACTCGGGGTTGCAGGCGGTCGCGCGAACTGCGAGTAGAAATGGCATCAAAGAGTGGTCCGTGACCTCCAGACCATCGTCATGGCCGTTGTTGGCATCTCGCACAATCGCAGCACCGGGCAGCCGTTCGCGACGCGGCTGTCCGCGAAATGTCCGTGGTCTGAGATGCCGCAGCACCCACGGTCGCAGATTGCATTCCGCTGTCCGCATCCTTTCAAACGTTCGCTGGTAACTGATCCACACTCGTTCTGCGGCTGGCGACTGCGGCGGATTGTTCTTGAGGTGGTTCCACCACTTCTCGACATCAACTGGCGCGGAATCGATGAATAGATCTTCCGGACGAAGAGATCCCCATGCGGATTCCAAAGTGAGCGCCGCATGTTGTGCCGCATCAAGACTTGTCCGCAAGTCATCGAGTTTTTGCTGAAAGGCCACTTTTCCAGAGGGCGGAGCCATCACGCCTTCCCACGAGATTCCCTTGAACCTCTCCAGTACCGAACACAATTCAGAATGGCCAAGCTGGAATGGGGTCGCGGTCAGGAACAGCATCCGCTCGAAGACATTCCCCAACGCGCCTTTCGCAATTTCCTCGGCGTCATCGGCAGCGTCCTGGCAGCGAAACAGACTCGCCAACTGCGTGTGATCGTTCTTGAGATGGTGAGCCTCATCCATCACCAGGAGTGGAAGTCTGAAATCGAGCCGCGCGAGGCACTGCTTCCAAACGCCACTGATTTGCTCATTCAGGACTCGGCGCGCATCTGTAATTCGTTGATTCCAACTGTCGGACTGACGCTGCGGAATGCTCTGTAGTGCCTCATACACTGGCGCCAATTCAAGATCGCTGAGAGCATCCATGATTGCCTGCGGGACTGGATCGTCGTCATTGTCAGGATTCCGGTCACCTTCAGGATCAATTCCATGCTGGTGAAGGATTGTCAGCCATTGATCGGGATGCTTCTCCAGGAGTAAATCCCAGATGTCGGGACAGCGGGACTCGACCCAACTCATTCCCAGCAACTTGCCGGCACATCTCGATAACGCTTTGCGGATGGAGTCGGCATCGCGTTTGTACCGCAATGAACGTTGAATCATCGCCAGCTTGACCCATCCGTCCGTCAGACCGCGATGCATGGCGCCGTGCGTCAAGAAAATGATGGACGCGCGTCGCCCAAGAGGATCATCGAGTAGCTTAAGAAAGTTGACGCCCGACGATGCCGACTTCGCACGGACGCGCGCTGCGATTTCAGGTTTCAGGCATTTTTCCTGGAAGATCTCAAAATCCCGCGGCCACTTTTGGGACAGCGATGACGGCACCATCACGACGACAGGGCGCCGCCGATGATCCCCGAGAGAAACCGAAACCGCGACGGCGAGGGCCACAAACGTTTTTCCCATTCCAACTTCATCGGCCAGAATGATTCCAGGCTGGTCATTGAGCCGCCGTAGGATCTCACGCGCAGTAGACTCCTGCCGCTCGGCGTCCTCTGGCGAGATACGGTACTCGACATGCAATCGAATCGAATCGTGCAATTCATAACGATGCGTCACGCGAGTTCCTCCTCAAATACGTGTTGCACGTATTTCCGAAGTGCGACAGAAGAAGCGAAGTCTGTGTTTGTGCCGCCCTCACGCTCACCCGCTGGAACGTCCGGCAGATCTGCCAATGCTGTCTGGCGGATTTCCTCCATCAATGTCCGAATCGCTTCACGGATTGTCGGCGCGGGCACACTGCCCGGTATTTCCTGTGGTACAACCTGGTGCAGTTCCAGACACAGTTCCGCCAGTAGAAAACCTCGCTCGACAGGTGACCTGGCCGCTCGTTGGATGGCATCGGCCAGGGCATGAACACCGACCGGGCCTCTCAATCGCCACAGCAGCACCGGTTCCGAAGCAACCGGTCGCTGCAGCCGCTCGCGGAGTGCATTCAACGCCGCCGAGACACGGCGAGTTCGCTGAAGCAGGAATCCGGAAGTATCGACTCGCTTATGCGGGTCCAAAGCCGCATCGGCGCCCTGGGACTGTTTCGCTGCTTCACGCTTTCTCCAGGCCGCGATGACTTGATGAAGCGGCATGGCGGACGTAAGAATTTCAATCAGGGCTTCAAGTGATAAATCGCGAAGTTCGCTGGGCGGCGGCAGAGCATCGCTGCCGTCGATGTTGACCGGCCACCACGCGTAGCCTCCCGATCCTTCCCAACTGACACGAAAGCCGGAGGGTGGACGATCGCGATCCCAGGAACGTTGCCAGATTGCAGGCTGACCGGCCGCGATCCAGTCGGCGTCGGTGCAGTAAGTATGTTCCTCGTCTTCCACGAAGAGTCGCCAATTGGTCGGTGTGCCCGGGCAAAAAGTAAATCGAAGCCAGCATTGATTACTCGCATCGCGACTGAAGGCAATCTCGGCGAAGGCGGCGGGCAGCAGTGGGTCGCCGATGAATTCCGATTCTTCATCCTCGTTACGACGCGGAATAAATCTCAGTTCGCTTTCACCTGGAATACTGGTTGACGGCAACCAGGCAGCCTCCATCGCTTTTGTCGCCTCAATCTGGCGTGTTCCATTTGCTTCGAAGCACAAATTCGCCTCGATATTCTTCGTCGAGCCAATTCCCAGGCCTCGCGACGTAAAGTTGCTGGACCCGATCATGTACAGAACACTGTCGTTACTCTGCAACCATATGCATTTGGCATGCAACGGCCGTGTATCTTCGAGTGACAGGCGTTTGATCGACGTGTGAATTTGTGTTCGATTGGTCGGCTGAGCGGTTAGCAGCGTTTTTGGCGCATGCACCAGAACCGCATTTTCGTTTGGGACATCCTCTGCAGTCAGGTGGAATTCGACGGCCGTCGGTCCACGCTGTTTGACTGTTTTCCAGAGTTCCTTGACGGGCAGGTTTTCGGCTTCAGGAGGATCAAAGAACGGACTCGCAACGTACGCCAGATCGATGACTCCGCTTCCGGCTCGTTTTTCCATCAACGATTCAAAGACGCCAGGGCGGTCAGGTCCAGTCAGCACTGCGAAGACATTTGGTTGATCAGAACCTCGCGCCAGCGACGACTTCCCCCAGTCCCGACTGACGGAGAGAACACGGTCGAGATAGGTAGTCCAACGGAAGAGAGACCGATTTTCAGTTCCTGCATCCGTGGCGACCAGTTGTGTGGCGTGACGGAGAAACTCAAGGATCTCATCCAACACGGTCAATGGTGCATCAGAATCGGAAAAATAATCCAGGGCTGCGAACACTTCATGATTGCGTCGGTAACCGTCCTCAGTGAGGTTGGCAGAAGCGACAATCAATCGTAACCGATTCGTCCACAGCAACAGTGAGACTTTGGCGTGCATGATTCCGCGCATCGGCCGGGCCGACAGCAGATCCCACCGCAAGCTGCGCATACCCTTGGCATGATGTTGATCAACCAGCGCAGAAGCGCAAATCAGCTGTGACAGCTTCTCTTCGCGCTCAATCAGGTAAGCTGGACCATCCTCCCTGGCGTCGGTCTGCAATCCAAGAAATCGCCCAAGACACTCTTCTTCGAAGAATGCCGGCGAAAACGTGAAGCTTGTCGCCACACAACCGACAGGTTCCCCAGCCTCGTCCGGTGCTTCCCATGCATCCAGCAACTTTCCATACCCGGCGCGCGATTCGTGTTTTTTCTTCATGACACCGCCCTCAAGTCCGTGGCGAAACTCCAGAGTGGCGTAGTCCGGTAGGCGTGAACATAGCTATCGTCATGACGGCCAGGTTTGTCACGCCGGTACAGTGGGCGGATCATCAATGTGTCGTCATCGAATCGCTCAAACCACGGCTGTTTGCCATCGGGTGGTTTCCGGTGTTGGGTGTCGCGATGGTGATCGGTCAGTAGTTTCGCCCATTCCGAAGGTGAGCACCGAGTTGCCAATGATTCACACGATTCCCGAAGCCGGGTCGCCATCTGGTAGGGATCCAGGGAGTCAAGCACATCGTAGAACAGGGCCGGTACTTCAACGCTCGCCTTTTGAACGGACGACAATTCGCCCAACTGCTTCGGTGACGTCTTGGCAGACATCCGCGTCATTTCGCACAAGCAGTCATCGAACGCATCCTGGCAGAGCCGACAGAATCGTTCGTAGAGGCTAATGGTGTCCAGAAGCTGCTGCAGTGGTGAATTTGCGGTGATCCGCAGAGCTGCGTGCCAAGCTCGTTCAGAATGCTCGGACTCATTCCAGACATCCTGTCCCGCCTTGGAAACCAGGAATTCGATGGTCGGGGTTCGAAACCCTTTTTGATCTGTCCGCAGGGCCCGCAGGATCAGGTCCGCTTCTTGATCACCCGGTTCGAGCGGGTCGAGATGTTCTCGCAGTAGATTCCAGCCAGCCCATCCCGCCATTCGGGCTGTGGCACCGCTTTCGAGTCCGTCTTCGATCGCTCGGACAAGCTGCTGCTTCAGCGATTGACCGGGCCCGTCCGCGGATCCGATAAAACCGTGCAGCCCGCGCTCACGAGACCATATGTCGAGTAACTCGAATCCGAAGTCCCCCAACCGATCGCCTTGTTCCACGCCCAGCGTTCGTGCAAGCAGTCGATAGATCCCGTGGAACCCGAACACACTCGGTGTCTTTAGATATCGTCGAGCAGACAGTGGAACTTTTTCCGCGATTGCCTTGGACGCTTTGAGAGACCCTGGCACTCCCCGCGAACGACCACTTGATGTTCTGACAAGTCCCTCCACGAGATACCACTCAAAGACCTGCCATGGTTCGCTGACGCCGTCTGCCGCAAATACCCCTTCGTCGAATCTCTCGCAGACGGCCAAGCCGACAGCCATCGCCGTCAGATAACGTGGATGTGTTTGACGTTCGCGAACGCCCGGTACCAGTCTCGTTCCCAGCGCATCCGCAATGGCTTCCAACCCAAGCGGGTCGATCCCGCCTTCACTTTTCTCGGCGTCATCCTTCTCAGACAAGAATGGGACCATCAAGCGCGTTGCCATGCCGATTTATTCTCCTGAACACGGAACATCCGAAATCAGAATCCGCTAAGACGTTGAGACCAATTTCTCAGTAGCCCGCGAACGATTTCTTGGAAGTCGTTGTTCGCGCATTGTTCAGCAGGCGAAGAATTGCAAAGGCTCAAGCAGCCTCCATCGTAGAGAATTCGCGACGCGGTTTAATGAGATGAGGTGCGAAGGCGACGAAGATGCTGTGGATTCCAGCGAAAGTCAAGTTTGCTGTATTCATGTGAATCGTAACCGTTCACGGGCAAGCGAGGGGGACAGACCCATTTTCACGGACGAATGGCGCTTCGGAGTCTTATCGCGCCCATGGAAGATGTTTGTTTTTCGCCGTGAAAATGCGTCAGTCCCCGACCCGTGAACGGTTACGCGGAATCCTGATGTTGACCGGCGCAACTCAGACGGGATAGCTTGCCGATGACACCAGATCTCGACAGGTCCGAGGCGTGGTCTCACTCGGTGGTTCTTTCACAATTTGTATTCAATCGTAACGACATCCAGTGCGTCATGGCCGCGTGTCCTGGACGCCGGGTTCTGATGGGGCGGGCACGACTGTGTTGTTCCCCGGCCGGCGACAAATCCGTGGGTTCGGGATCGATTCAACAGCCTGTACCGCCTGCTCTACCCGGTTTCGAGGTTTGTCGGACAAGTTGGGCGCGCTGGTTTGACGATTTGCTTGAATGGGCTCAGTCCCGGCCGACGTACCGAGAACGGACGGAACCCCGTTGGGGTACGGGGCTGGATTTTGATCCTTCCCCAGGGTAGCCGCGAAGCGCGGCAACCCTGGGCTATAAGACGTAACTCCTTTGGAGTAAAGACCATTGAGATCGTACACTCTCTCCAGTCGCAGCCCTCGATTTCCCCGCGACAATCGTGCGGACGCCTGAGATCGGGCTACGGGTGCCTCGGCGCCTGATGAAATGACCGGCGCCGCCTGTTGCCCAGTGTCGGGGTCTGTCGGACAAATTGGGCGCGCTGCGGTGCGTCATTCGTTGATGAGCGCGCGTTTGAATTGAATTGCCGGGCCGTTGGCCCTTCGGAAATGATTGGGGACGCGACAACCCAGCCCGAAGGGGCTGGGCTGGGTGATTTGCTGGGCCGTTGGTCCGGAAGACGGTTCATGATGGTGGCCGGATGAAACGACCTGAGCCTCGGGTGCAGTCGCGTATTGGTGGTCACGATCAGAAGAGCGAGAGATTTTCCATGAGTCAAATCAAGTTCAAGGGTGCCACGGTCTTGGAGTCCTCGACAAGGCCGTGTCTTCCTCTTTTCTCGTGACTCAGGTCGTACTTCAAACGTCACCTTGATAATTGCAAAGAATGCCACGAAAGCGAAAACGCACGGCCTTGTCGAGGAAGTCCAAGACCATGGCACCCGACAACACATCTGTGTTCAATGGACCACCAATGAACGACGGCACCCCTGAGCCTCCTATTCTTCCCAGTGTCGGGTTCTGTCGGACAGGTTGGGCGCGCTGCGGTGGGCATTCGTTGATGAGCGCTCGATCAGCATTTAAACTGCCGGGCCGTTGTCTCTATTTAAGTGCGCGTACTTATTTTTCTGGGTGTGTTATGCCGCGTTGCAGGAAGGATTCAGATGACTTGCCTCTGATATTGTTTTTCTTCTTGAGCATTCCGTGGTACGTCGGACCAATTCTATCTGTGATGGCCTACGTTACATTACGATGGATTCCACCGCTGTTTTTTCCATTACCGACTTCAGACCCCAAAAAGCCTTCAGATGCGGGGTACTACGTATTGGCGGCTTTTGCCAGCATGGGCACGGCAGCAGCTCCGGTAGTCGCCATAATTCTTCTTGCGGCGTGGGCCATTGCAGAAATTATGAAAATGGCTCAACGACTCAGTCTAAGTGGGACCGCGCGACAGTCATCAGTCAGTAATAACCGCCTTACGAAGCCAAATTCTGTACAATCCCCAGCCACTTCAGTCCCCAACAGCACTCGGACGGCTGATCGTCGCGTTCCCCTTCGTGACCCGGGGCGAGCTGATTCTCAAGCAGCAGTCACGAGGGAGAGATCAAAACCGAATCCCCCGGGAATGCCCCCCACGGCAGGTGGCGGCGAGATCGACATTTCCGAGATGAAGTGGAAGGAGTTCGAAGTCTTACTCGTTCGTGTGCTCAGACACTTCGGATTTCGCGTGGAGCATACTGGTCGAAGTGGCCCTGATGGTGGAATTGACGTTCGATGTATCGATTCCGCAGGGGATACCATCATCGTGCAATGTAAGCACTGGCGTACGAAGGAAGTTGGTGTCACAACGGTGCGAGAGTTTTTTGGAATCTTGATCCATGAGCGGGCAGCTCGTGGATTGATTGTCACCTCCGGACTCTTCACTCAAGAGGCAAAAAAGTTTGCCCAAGGCAAGCCGATCAGTCTGGTCGATGGAGAGAAGCTACTCAACCTGCTGTCGCGAGCACCCGGTGATACCGCAACGAATCGGTATCGCATCAGTCACCTGGAATGGCTCATTTCGGGTGAAGTCTGTCCATTGTGCTCGGGGCGAATGATTCGTCGGAACGGTAAGTTTGGCGAGTTTCTGAGTTGCGAACAATACCCCGACTGCAACGGGACGAAAAAGGTATAAAGAGCTGATTCTGACGCCATCCACGGTGTTTGGCTTGAGCATGGGGAATGGGCTCGACGTTTCAATTCTGCTCGGACATGTTGAGTGGGCAGGAGTCGAGTCCCTTCATCGGATCCAGTGAAACGACTCCATGATCCGGGTCAAGTCGCTGTCGGACGCGGCTTCTGAGTCTGTCACCACGATGTTGACCATTCTCCCGTCGCGAATCTGAATGCGTCGACGAGTCAGCCATTTTGACGTGCCAGACCGCTCCGTCAGAATGAAGTCGATCATCGGCAGCCTGGAATTCGTGGAGTCATCGACAACGATTTTCACTTCACCCTTGGTTTTTGCGAACGCAACCGCATCCAGAAGCTCGGCGGTGGGGGTTTCATGCCCCGGCTTCAATGTATTGGGAACCCATTGTTGAATGATGATCTCTGCCGTCGGCCAGAATGTCGAATCGAATCGCGAGCCATATCGAATTCCCGATGACGCGTGCGGTTCCTTCGTGTACCAGCCTGGCAACTCAAATTCGACACCCCATTCCCGATCAATGACGCGAACCCAGCCATCGCTGAGCATTGTGAACGGGGGGGCAATCATTCTCCACAGCGTGATTGTCAGAAACGAGACGACCGCCAGGACAAGCACGCTCCCCGCGATGATGGCCATCCAGACCCGGCGTCGCGAGACATGGGAACTTCGCAGATCGGCCTGTTCGTCGAGGGAATTCACTGGCGAGACCTTCGTGACGAAGTGGTTGCCGTTCACGGACCGAAAACAGACGCACTTTCGCGGTGAACGCGCCCCGGATGGACGAGGCGTTCCCGTTGGAACTGTCGATCGTCAGAGAGAACTACGACCGGCTGGTGGCGGCAACTCGAACCGCATCGGCAACGGAAATGGTCCCTTCGTAAATTGCCCGACCGACGATTGCCCCGATCAACTTGGGCTGACGTCGCGATTCCGCCGCAAGACGCTCAATATCCTGCAGCGTTGTAACGCCCCCCGATGCGATGACGGGAAGCCCGAGACCCGCGAGCGTCAGCATGTCTTGAATCGTACCGTCGTCAACACCCTGCATCATCCCGTCATTGGCGATGTTGGTGTAAATCACCGCTGCCAGGTCCAGGCCCAGGAATTGGCGGGCCAGTTCAATGGCAGAGGTTTTTGAGACATCCAGCCAGCCCGCAGTCGCGACAAATCCATCCCGCGCATCCAGTCCCAGGGCAATCCGATGAGGAAACAGTCCCGTCATGTCGCGGAACCAGTCGGGTTGCTTCAGGGCCTGAGTGCCGATGATCGCCCGCTCGATGCCAACGTCATCCAGCATCAGCCGCAGTCCCGCTTCATCGCGAAGACCTCCCCCCAGTTCACAGGGGATCTGAATGGCACGGACGATCGCGCGCAAAGAATCGACATTCACCGGCCGACCGGCCTTGGCGCCATCCAGATCGACCAGATGCAGGCGGGTGGCCCCCTCGGATTCCCAGCGCCGGGCCATCTCGGCGGGATCATCGGAAAAGACGGTCTCCTGGGCGTAGTCACCCTGGCGAAGCCGGACACAGCGACCGCCGCGTAGATCGATTGCAGGCAGAATTTCCATGACAGATCCAACTCAACAGACGTAAGAGAGACGTTATTCGACACCGGGTAACCGTTCACGGGCAAGCAAGGGGGACAGACCCATTTTCACGGACAAACTGCGCTTCGGTGTCTTATCGCGTCCATGGAAGATGTTTGTTTTTCGCCGTGAAAATGCGTCAGTCCCCGACCCGTGAACGGTTACACACCGGCGAAATTCGACAGCAGCTTCAATCCGACCTTTTGACTTTTTTCCGGATGAAACTGCGTGGCGAACATGTTGCCGCAGGCAACCATCGATGTGAATTGGACTCCATAACTGGTTCGCGCCGCGATCACCGACGAATCGCTGGGGACGACGTAATAACTGTGGACGAAATACACCGAGGCATCCGAGGGCAAGCCATCCAGCAACCTGACAGGTCCGGTGGGCTCAAGTGTGTTCCAGCCCATGTGCGGCACCTTCAGTTCGTCCGAGGCGGGGAAGCGGACCACTTCTCCAGGAAGCACTCCCAACCCCGGCCATTCGCCATCTTCATGGCTGACGTCGAACAGCAACTGCAGCCCCAGGCAGATTCCCAGGAATGGCTTGTCACTGCGGATGTGCTCTCGAATTGGTTCGACCAGTTCCAGTCGCTGCAACTCGTGAATGGCATCCCGAAACGCTCCGACGCCCGGCAGAATCAGTCGGCTGGCAGCGCGCACCTGATCCGGTCGTCGAACAATCTCGGCCGATTGCCCGATTTTCTCGATCGCTTTCTGCACCGAACGCAGATTGCCCATCCCGTAATCAACGATCGCAATCATCTTGAACCAGAATCTCAGAGAGAGGAAGTCGTGTCGTCATTTTCGATTTATCGATCACCATTTCGCCAGCGATCGACATGCAGCCGTCCCTGGCCTGCCGCCGTTCCCGTCCAGCCAGCCCCCTTCATCGGCCCGCTGCCCGAATCCAGATCCTTGTTGGCAAAGAAGGCGAGTTGATCGCCGGAACTCCATTCTTCTTCATACCATTCGTCGTCGAACTCGGGGAATCCCAGCAGGAGCTTGACCCGCCGGAACAACATCAAGGAACCCGCCAGCAGTGCGACCATGATTACAGCCACGACAAGGATCAGCGGCCCCAGCGAAAACCAGATTTCAAATCGTGAAAAGTAGGGACGCCAGGCCAAAAGCACAAGCAGTGCCCCCAGGCTCAGATAAGGGCCATACGGGATTTCTCGGGCACGAAATACCTGCAGCGACAGCACCGTGGCGATCAGTCCACAAAAGGGGGCGACGAAAAAGACCAGCAATGTCGGCTGCCATCCAAGGAAGCTGCCAATCATCGCCATCAGGATCACGTCGCCAAATCCCATGATTTCGCGCTTCCACGCCCACTGGCCGACGATTCGCAGGATCCAGATCACACCGCCGCCAACCACAATTCCCGCCAGACTCGAAATCAATCCGTGCCAGTGCGGGTGAGCCATCAGCCAGACCGGTCGATCAGGACCTCGCAGCAGCCAATGCATCCACGTCGGTGTTCCGTTGAGCAGAGTTGATGAGGATTGGAACCAGACCGGCCACAAGTGCAGATGACCAATGATCCATGCCCCCAGCACTCCAACGATCATGGCGGGGACTGTGGAGCCATCCGGGATGATCTGCAGGTCAAAATCGATGAATGTCGCCACCAGCAGGGCTTCTGCCAGAACCAGGTAGTAGAAGTACTGGGCGTGCAGCAGGAAAATCAGCTGATCGCGGCTAAGGGCGGGATTCGCGAGCGGCCCAAGGGACGACCACAACAGACTGTCCGAAGCCTTCGCGGAATATCCCGACGGCACAATGGCCAGATACAGCACCACCCACAACAGGCCGTTGAAGAACTCGATCAACGCGTACCGCGGGGGAATCCAGTGGCGGCAAAACCGGCATCGGCCGCGCAACATCAGCCAGCCGAGGACGGGAACATTGTCTCGACCCAGGATCCGATTCTTGCAATAGGGGCACGAAGACGGGGGGTGTGTCAGTCCGGTCAGTTGAGCCCACAGTTGCTCATGCTGCGGCAGCCGATAGATGCAGACATTCAGGAAGCTGCCGATAACCGCCCCGAAGGTAAACAGCCAGATCAGCACAATCCAGAGTGGAACGTCGCCGAGAATCATGGTTGATGCTCCGCGAGCAGTTCAGCGGGCAATTGCTCCAGCACCATCGCCACGACTTCCGTCAGCTTCATCCCCTCGGTGTTGATGACCAGTGTCGCACATTCGCGATAGAGAGGTTCACGACGGGTCAGAACTTCACGAATCTCGGCAATTCCCCCTTGTGATGTCAGATTCGGTCGGCGGGCCGCCGTGGTGGAATCCTGCAGAATCCGCGAGGCAATGGTCTGAACCGGGGCCGTCAGCCAGACGACGGGTCCCGCTTCGCGGAGATCGCGCCGGGAATCGGCATTCAGAATCGCCCCCCCGCCCGTGGAGACAACCAGGTGATTTCGCTGGACCAGGTCCACAATGACGTCTCGCTCGATCTGCCGAAACCGCGGTTCGCCCTCTGTTGCGAAAATCTCCTTGATGGTTCGGCCCGCACGACGCTCGACTTCATTGTCGGTATCAATCCAGTCCCATTTCAGACGCCGCGCCAGCCGCATTCCCACGGTACTCTTGCCGGTTCCTCGATATCCAATCAGGGAGAGCATGCGGGACATGGGAGTCTGAGGATTACCGGTTGAAGGTGCGAACAGTCGTTTCTGAAACAGACAGGATAACACGAGACCGGGTTCGGATGGATGAAGTCCCGCCTCGAATGCGGGAATCCGGAGATCTTCAGGACACACCCCCCAAGCGATACGAACAAATTCGAAATCCTGATGGATCACTTCGCGGCGGAAATGCTGGTTCTCAGCGTCTCCTTGAGCATCTCCAGGGGAGCAGGTTGGCCGGTAAAGCGAGTGAACTGAGCCGCGGCCTGACGGACAAACATCTCGACACCCGAGACCGTTCGGCACCGGTGTTCCCGCGCTTCCTTCAACAGCAGCGTGTTTTCCGGGTTGTAAATCGTGTCGAAGATGATCATTTCGTCCCGCATCCAGTTCGAATGAAACGGCGTTTCATTCACATCGGGATACATTCCCACCGGAGTGCAGTTGATCAGGATGTCGGCAAACTCGGATCCGCGGTTTTCCCAGGTGATCTGCCGGCAGGAAAGCGAATCGGCGAGCGCCTTGGACCGATCAGATGTCCGACTGGCAATGGTGAGAGCCGCGCCTCGTCGAGTGACACCCAGGCCAATCGCCCGTGCCACGCCTCCGGCCCCCAACATCAAGACACGCTTCCCCTCCAGCGTCTCCCCCGGTTGCAACGCCAGTTCCAGGCTCTCCATCGCCGCCGAAAGGTCCGTGTTGTCCGTCTGCCATCCCTCCGGAGTATGGAACAGCGTGTTGGCGGCGCCGATCTGACTCACGATCTCATCACATTTCGGATACTTCTCGAGGACGGCCTGCTTGTGAGGGATCGTGACGCTGTAGCCCTGCATATCCAGCCATCGAAAGTCATCCAGCATCGCGGGCAACTGATCGCGCGTGACACGGATGGGAATGTAAACTCCGTCGAAGCCAATCTTCTGCATGGCGGTATTGTGCAGAATCGGGCTGAGGCTATGTCCGATCGGATCCCCCAGGACACCAAACACCTTCGTATTCCGCGTGATGCTGTCGTAGCGGTAGACGTCTTTCATCTGCTGAAACGTCAATTGCCCAGGAGCAATTTCGCGTTCCGCACTGAAGGCGGCGTAGGTGAACGGAGCGCCGTACCGTCCGCAAAGGATTCGGCTGAGGATTCCAAATTCACCCATGCAGAAGGCGATCGTCGGAATCTTCGCGTCGGAGACCAGCTTCAGCAGGCGAACACAGTCGCTGGGGGAATGCGCCGTCGTGACAAGCTTGATGATATCCGGATTCATCTCGGCCATTTCGGCCCAGAGTTCCTCCAGGTTGTCTGGTGTCGTTTGAAAGTCGTGATGGCTGATGATTCGCCTGGTCTTGCCGTAGCGGGGAATCGACTTGGCAATGTCCGATTCCAGATCGACATAGTCCGCGCCGGAAATGATCGCCGTGCGAAGCACCATCCGCCGGGCATCTTCGGTTCCCGTCCACTTGCCGCCGTCCTCGCGCCGTCGGCAGGTCACGACGACCGGCGTGGGACGATCCTTGAGCAACCGCGGGACGTCGGGGGCTTTTGACAGCCAGTCGACCCGAAGTTCAACCAGTTTGGCTCCGCGCTGGGCCAGCGCCTGATGTTCGGCCATCACCATCTTGTGGCGTGTGCGTGCAATCGAAACACAGATCATCGGTGCAGGATATTATTGAAAAGAGGAAGTTGTCGGATTCGGGTTCGCGGCCAGTCCGCGAAAGGAAAATCGAACAACCAGGGATTTCGTTTCACCCGGTCCAGGTCGGGCATTCCTGGGAGGTTCATGTGCCTAGCCCAGCCTGCCGAATTGCCGGTCCAGCTCCATGCGGCTCAGTGATAAAGCCGTTGGCCGACCATGCGGACAATGATGGGCATCGTCAACCAGATGTCGTTGCTGCAGCAGGCTTTCAATCTCCTCCTGGCTAAGTCTTTGCCCCGCTTTGACTGCGGCCTTACAACTCATCATATGCAAAAGCTCGTCGAGAATATCGCGGCGCGCGGTGGATTGCACTCCGGCCGCCCCGCCGCTGTCCAGTTTCAACAGCAATTCGCGAATCAACTCGTTCAGATCCACCTTCTTCAACATCGCCGGATATCGAGTCACCAGGACGGTCCCGTTGCCAAAATCTTCCAGACCCAATCCCGCACGCTGAAAAGCGTCGGATTGTTCCAGCAGCAACGAGGCTTCGGTTCCTGTCAATTCGATCGGTTGTGGCACGAGTAACCGCTGCGATTCCACGGCGCCGGCCAGAACACGCGTTCGCAAATGTTCGTACATGATCCGCTCATGCAGCGCATGCTGATCAATGACCGTCATCCCTTCGGGGGTTTCGACAACCAGGTAGCAGTCGTGAATCTGCATGGCGCGAGCTTCCGGCCAGACGACGGGGCCTGACCTGCTTCCCGCGACATCACCGGGCGTTTCCGATCCGGTTACTGGACCTTCCCCGGAGGTGACCTGTTCGGTGGAATCGTTGTCTGGTGTTGCCGAAGCGGATGGAAACGCCATTTCAGGATCACCGCTCGGATTCGGCTCACGGACATCGGCAGTCGACAAACCTGCATCCGCGGTGACATATCGATCGACCGACTCGGATCTTAGCGGGATTTGTGGCGGTTCCGCGGGGAATGGCCGGAATGGTGCGACATCGGCCGTTCGCCCTCCCAATTGATTTGTGGACCAGTCTGCAAACTCAGCGACCAGTTCACGCTGGCGATTGGAGGCCGCCGCAGCGGGGGCAAATCCGGTCAAGCCAGTTCCAGCAGGGGCCGCCCCGCCTGCAGGAAATCGCAGCTGACTTTGAATATCCAGGCTCAGGAACTTCGACCGGATCATCGACAGCAACTGACGAAACAACTGCTGACTATCGCGAAATCGAACTTCCACCTTCGTCGGATGGACATTCACATCGACGCGATCCGGTGACAGTTCAATAAACAGGAATGCCACCGGTTGCCGTCCCACCATCAGCAAGCCGCGATAGGCTTCGGTCAAGGCATGCTGCAGCGATCGGTCCTGGATCCAGCGGCCATTCAAAAACAGGTACTGTTGTCTTCGCGACGATTTGGAATTGTTGGGGTGCCCGACATAGCCCCACATCCGGGTTCCATCCTGAGTCGATTCCACCGGGATCAATGCGTCAGCGATTTCCGAACCGAAGAAGAGTCGAATTCGATCCAGTGGCTTGTCCGTCGCAGGTAGCTCATGTACCAGTTTGTCGTTGTGACGCAGGACAAGGTGCAACCGGGGATTGGCAATCGCGATTCGCGAAAACTGTTCTGCAACATGCCCAAACTCGGTCGAAACCGTTTTCAAGAACTTGCGGCGAACGGGAGTGTTCTCAAACAGGTTCCGGATTTCGATCTGAGTCCCATATGGACATCCGCACGGACGTGGCGCGTCGTAGCGTCCCAGTTCGATTGCCAGTTCCATACCATGACCCGCCCCCTCCTGCCGACTGCGGACACGCATCCGGCTGACTTCCGCCACGGACGCCATGGCCTCGCCCCGGAACCCCATCGTCTGGACGTCGAACAGATCATCCGCGTTGCTGATCTTGCTGGTCGCATGACTCGTGATCGCCAGGACCAGGTCATCCGGATGAATGCCCTCACCGTCATCCACGATTCGGATCAGTTCGGTCCCCCCCGCCACGACATCGACTTCGATCCGGGTCGACAATGCGTCCAGGCTGTTTTCCA
>Ga0265327_10002881_pt1 | contig 17299 bp, 12 predicted proteins | sample 41621metaG_FD_202089 | JGI IMG/M metagenome (GOLD analysis project Ga0265327, IMG submission 202089) | Rhizosphere microbial communities from Carex aquatilis grown in University of Washington, Seatle, WA, United States - 4-16-21 metaG | ecosystem: Host-associated > Plants > Roots > Rhizosphere... | reverse complement strand
GGCCTTCATCGAGGGTTACCACAAAACCTTCAAGGTGGCCCGCATCCCCTCCCCCGTGGCCGCGGCCCAGGGCTATGACGCGGTCTACCTCATGGCCGCCGCCATCAAGCAGGCCGGCACCACCGATACGCACAAGGTCAAGGAAGCGCTGGAAGATCTGAAGGAGCCCGTGGTGGGCGTCATAGCCACCTGGAACCATCCCTACACCAAGTGGGACCCGGCAGACGTAACCACCCATGAGGCTTTCCGCCGCGAGCAGACGGTCATGGGCATGGTGAAGGATGGCCGCGTGGTCTTCGGCAACGACGCCGACCGCGAGCGGTTGCGCAAGTCGGCCACCACCGCCACGCCCGCCAAGACCAAGGCGGCTCCGAAGAAGAAGTAGCCTCCACCTCTGCCAACTAGGGGGGCTTCGGCCCCCCACTTTTTCACCCACCCCTTCCGAGACAGGCCGGGCATGAACGCATCGATCATCGGACAGATGGCGGTCAGCGGCGCGCTGATGGGGCTGGTCTATGCCCTCATCGCCTACGGCTTCCAGCTCACCTACGCCACCAGTAAGAGCATCAATTTCGGCCAGGGCGAACTGGTGATGATCTCGGCCTTCTTCAGCCTGACCCTGCTGAATCTCGGCGTGCCCTACTGGGCCATGATCCCCGGTGGCCTGCTCTTCGGCGCCATCATGGGACTGGTGGTAGAGCGCGCGGGCGTGCGCCTGGCGCTGGAACAGAAGAGCGAAGGCTGGATCCTGCTCACGATCATCATCGGCCTCTTCTTCTTCTCGGCCGCCGAAAACATCTGGGGCCGGGACGACCGCCCCTTCCCCACGCCGATCTCCGCCGACCCGATCCACGTGCTGGGCGTCGACGTCACCCGGCTGGAACTCTCCGTGGCCGTGGGCGTGCTGGGCATCATGGGCCTCATCGAGCTCTTCAAGCGCCGCACCCTGCTGGGCAAGGCCTTCGAAGCCGTCTCGGCGGACCGTGATGCCGCCGAGCTCATGGGCATCTCCGCCACACGCACCGTCATGCTCTCCTACGCCCTGTCCGGCGCCGTGGCAGCCCTGGCAGGCATCCTCGTCTCGCCCATCACCACCGTGGGCCCCACCATGGCCTCTGCGCTCATCCTCAAGGCCTTCTCCGTGGCCGTGGTGGCGGGCCTGGACTCGGGCTTCGGCGTGGTGCTCATCGGCATGTTCCTCGGCGCCCTGGAAAGCCTCTCGAGCTTCTACCTGGGCAGCGGCTGGCGCGAAGCGCCGGGACTCATCCTGCTGATCCTCGCCCTGGCCGTGCGGCCCACGGGTGTATTCGGCAAAGCCGTCATCCGGAAGGTGTGAGATGAAGCGCATCCTGCTCCTCCGCGGCACCGAACTGATCGTCTTCGCCGGCCTGGCCACCATCCCGCTGCTGGTGGTGAATCCCTACGCCCTGGGCCTGCTTACGCTGCTGGCCATCTACGGCATCCTGCTCATCGGCCTCGACGTCACCGTGGGCTATCTCGGTCAGGTGAACCTCGCCCACGTGGCCTTCCTGGGTCTCGGCGCCTACACCGCCGGCCTGGTGGTCACCAAGTTCGGCCTGGGCATGGGCCCCGCCCTGGCGGCGGCCATGGCCGTGGGCCTGCTGCTGGGCGGCCTGCTGGCCCTGCCCGCGCTGCGCCTGGAAGGCCCCCAGTTCGCCCTCGCCACCCTCAGCTTTGCAGCCCTCAGCACCACGGCCCTCAACGAGCTGGAGAGCCTCACCGGCGGCGCCCAGGGCCTGAGCTTGAACCGCCCACCCGTCTTCGGCCATGTGCTGACGCCCCCGCTCTTCTACTGGCTTTGCATGGCCCTGCTGGCGGTGGTGTGGATGCTCATGCGGAACATGCTCTCGTCTCAGTGGGGACGGGCCTTCGAAGCGCTGCGCGACAGCCCCATCGCCACGGACGCCATGGGTGTGGGTACCTACCGCCACAAGGTCGCGGCCTTCGCCCTGGGTTCCGGCCTGGGTGGTCTCGCCGGCGCGCTCTACGCCTTCAACTTCCAATACCTGCAGCCGCAGAGCTTCACCTACGACCTAATGATCATCCTGCTGCTGGGCGTGGTGCTCGGCGGGCGCAAGAGCCTCTGGGGGGCCTTCGTGGGCGCCTCCGTCATCGTGTTGCTGCCGAACCTCCTGTCCAACCGCCACCTCTTCCAGATCTTCTCGGGCCTGGGCTTCGCCATGGCCCTTGCCGCGGGTGTGCGAGGCCTGGCGAAGAAGACCACCCGCCCCTTCCAGGCGCTCGCCCCCGTGGTGGCCATGGGGCTGCTGGTGGTGGGCGGGCTCTTCGTGGAGAACACCGAGGACTGGCGCAAGGCCATCTTCGCTCTGATGCTCTTCTCCGTGGTGGTGGGCCTGCCGGAAGGGTTGATGGGCTTCCTGTCCATCTTCCTGGCCAAGCTCTTCCGCGTGCCCCACGCGCCCCTGCCCGAGCCGTCGGACATCGAAACGATCCTGCCGCCCCGCCCTGCCGACGGCGCACCCCTGCTGGTCATCGAGGACCTCAAGCGCCACTTCGGCGGCGTGAAGGCCGTGGACGGCCTGTCCATGACCATCAAGTCTGGCGCCATCCACGGGCTCATCGGGCCCAACGGTTCGGGCAAAAGCACGGTGGTGAATGTCATCTCGGGGCTCTACACGCCGAGCTCCGGCCGCATCCTGCTGCGGGGCAACCCGCTCCCCTCCGGCAGCCTGTACCAGGTGTCGAAGTCCGGCGTGGCGCGGACCTTTCAGAACCTCCAGCTCTTCGGCGAACTCACCGCCCTGGAAAACGTCATGGTGGCGCTGAAGGGCGTGTACCGCAGCCCCCTGCCCCTCGTGCTGATGGGGCTGGCCCGCCAGGAGGAGCGGCAGGCCCAGGCCGATGCCCTCTGCCTGCTGGACCGCATCGGCCTCAAGGATGAGGCCCTCGTGAAGGCCAAGGACCTCACCTACGGGGCCCAGCGCTTCCTGGAGGTCGCCCGCGCCCTGGCCCGCAAGCCCGACCTGCTCATCCTGGACGAACCTGCGGCGGGCCTGGCCCACCCGGATGTGGTGCAGCTCATCGAGATCATCAAGCGGGTCCACACCCGCGGCATCAGCATCATCCTCATCGAGCACCACATGGACGTGGTGAGCGAGCTCTGCGATGCCGTGACCGTGCTGGATGGCGGCAAGGTCATCGCAGAGGGAACCCCGGACGAGGTCAAGCGCCACCCCAAGGTGGTGGAGGCCTACCTCGGTCAGCCCGTTCAACCCGAAACTGGCAGCGGCGCCGAGCCGCTCCCCGCTTGAGGAGGCATCCATGCTGCTCGTGGAAGACCTCCATGCAGGCTACGGCGCCAGCGAAGTACTGACGGGCACCACGCTGCAGGTGAAGCAGGGCACCCTGGTGGCCCTCATCGGTGCCAATGGCGCAGGCAAGACCACCACCATGCGGGCCATCTCTGGCGGCCTGAAACCCAACAAGGGCCGGGTACAGTTGGATGGCAAAGATGTCCAGGGCCTTGATGCCTCCCGCATTGCCCGCCTGGGCCTCGCCCACTCCCCCGAGGGTCGCAAAGTGTTCGGGCCCCTGTCGGTGGAGGACAACCTGCTGCTGGGCGCGTACTCGCGGCTGCCCCGGTTCTTCGGCTTCAGAGGCAAGGCCCAGGCGGATCTGGACCGGGTCTACGAGCTGTTCCCCCGCCTGAAGGATCGCGCCAAGCAGGCCTCTGGCACCCTATCGGGCGGCGAGCAGCAGATGCTCGCCATCGGCCGCGCCCTCATGGCCCGGCCCAAGGTGATGCTGCTGGATGAGCCCTCCATGGGCCTGGCGCCCGTCATCGTGCAGGAGGTCTTCCGTACCATCCGCCGCCTGAAGGAGGAAGGCATCACCCTGCTGTTGGTGGAACAGTTCGCCAAGAGCGCTCTGGAAGTGGCGGACTACGCCTACGTGATGGAGCGGGGCCGCATCGCCGTGGAAGGCACGCCGGCGGAACTGAGCCGCAACGAGCGCGTGATCGCCGCCTACCTGGGCTGATCGGACACATCAACGCCGCGAGGACTGAAGTCACCCTCGCGGCGTGGATTGACGGTTCTGCCTGAAATCAGATCGTGCCCATGGTCTTGCCGGCACAGCGCAGGTCATTGCAGGCGCGGATAACGCGATCGGCCATGCTCTGCTCGGCCTTCTTCATGTAGGGCCGGGGATCGTAGGTCTTCTTGTTGCCCACCTCGCCATCCACCTTGAGCACACCATCGTAGTTCTTGAACATGTGGTCGGCGATGGCGCGGGTGAAGGCGTACTGGGTGTCGGTGTCGATGTTCATCTTGATGACGCCGTAGTCCAGCGTCTCGTGGATCTCCTGGAGGCTGGAGCCCGAGCCGCCATGGAACACCAGCAACGAATTCGCGCCCCCGCAGGCCTTGGCGATGGCCGCCTGGCCATCCCGCAGGATGCTGGGCTTCAGCACCACGTTGCCCGGCTTGTAGACCCCGTGCACGTTGCCGAAGGTCGCGGCCAGCATGTAGCGGCCGATGGGCGCGAGGGCCGAGTGAGTGGCCACCATGTCCTCGGGCGTGGTGTAGAGCTTGTCCTTGGCCACGCCGCTGGTGTCGTGGCCGTCTTCTTCGCCGCCCACCACGCCGATCTCCACTTCCAGGATGATCTCGCTGGCAGCGCAGCGCTTCAGCAGCTCGGCGGACTTGGCGATGTTCTCGGACAGGGACAGCTCGGAGCCATCGAACATGTGGGCATTGAAGAGGTTCGGACGGCCCGCGGCCCGGCGACGCTCCGTTTCCTCGATGAGGGGCAGCACGAAGCCTTCGAGGTATTTCGGGGCGCAGTGGTCCGTGTGCAGGGCGACGTTCACCTCGTAGTACTGGGCCATGTAGTGGACGTAATCGGCAAGGGCGATGGCGCCCTTGGCCATGCTCTTCACGCCCAGGCCGCTGATGAATTCCGCACCGCCCGTGGACACCTGGATGATGCCGTCCGCACCCGCGGTCTTGAGCCCCAGCAGCACGGCATTGGCCGTTTCCGTGGAGGTGACGTTGAAGGCGGGGTAGGCGTACTTCTCCTGCCTGGCCTTCTCCAGCATTTTGATGTATTGGGCTGAATTCACGACAGGCATGGCGCCTCCAAAAAGGGGTCACCGTCCAGGCTATCCAGCCCGGCGGTGTCCTGCGAATGGGAATTTCTAATCCCCGAAGCAGATGCCCAGATCGCGGCCGGTCTGCAAGATGTCGCAGTCGAGGGGCACGGCTTTCATGCGGCCCGCCACTTCCTCCAGCGGCACGTAGTTCACATTGGGGAAGGCCAGGGCCACCATGATGCCGCTGTGGCCCTCGTCCAGTGCCCGCACCGCCGCCGCGCCGAAGCGCAGGGCCGCCAAGCGGTCGAAGCTGGTGGGGCTGCCGCCCCGGAGCAGGTGACCGAGCACCACCACGCGTGATTCCTTGCCCGTGAGGTCCTGCAGGGACTTGGCCACCCACTCGCCGATGCCGCCGAGGCGCTCCGCATGGCCCACACCCGCCTGCTCGACGACTGCACGGTGCCCATGGGTCGGATTCGCGCCCTCGGCCACCACCACCAGGGAATACATGCGGCCTTCCTGCTCGCGCCGGATGATCTTGGCGGCGATCTTCTCCAGATCGAAGGGGATCTCGGGAATCAGGATGGCGTGGGCGCTGCTGGAGATGCCTGAGTTGAGGGCGATCCAGCCGGCATAGCGACCCATCATCTCCACCACCATCACGCGCTGGTGGCTCTCGGCGGTGCTGTGCAGGCGATCCACGCACTCCGTGGCGAAGGCCACGGCCGTGTCGAACCCGAACGTGGTGGCGGTCTTGTCCAGGTCGTTGTCGATGGTCTTGGGGACCCCCACCACCTTCAGTCCCTTCTGATGCAGGACGTTGGCGATGGTCAGCGAGCCGTCGCCACCGATGGACACCAGGGCATCGAGCTCCTTGCGGGCGAAGAACTCCAGGATCTCATCCGTGCGGTCCACTTCCCGCATGGTTCCATCCGGCATCTTGATAGGAAAGTGGAGCGGGTTGCCCTTGTTGGTGGTGCCCAAGATGGTGCCGCCGAGGTGGCCGATGCCCCGCACCCGATCGCGGGTGAGGCGCACGAGCCCGCCTTCCGCATAGCGCTCGGGGAAGAGGATGCCGTTGAAGCCCTCACGGATGCCATAGCACTCCCAGCCCCGGTTGGAGGCCGAGATGACGACGGCGCGGATGACCGCATTGAGGCCCGGGGCATCGCCCCCGCCCGTGGAGATGGCGATGCGTCGAATGGGATTCGTCATGGCGCGTCCTGGGGAAAGGGTGGTCTAGGGCAAGGCGACGGGCACGAAGTCCGCCTTCCAGATGTCGCGGGCATAGTCCCGGACCGTGCGGTCGATGGAGAACTTCCCCATGCCCGCCACGTTGAGTATGGACCTGCGGGCCCACTCGGTGGGTGTCGCATAGGTGGCTGAGACGCGTTCCTGGGCTTCAACGTAGTCAGCGTAGTCCGCGCAGTGGAAGTAGTGATCCCAGTCCAGCAGCGCCTGACCCAGCGCCTGGAAGGTGCCTCCATCCAAGGTGGAGATGGTTTCGATGGCCCGCCGAAGTTCGGGGTTGCCCATAGCCCACTCGCGGGGGTGGTAACCCGAATCCCGCAGCCGGACGATGCCTTCGGCGGTGTGGCCGAAAAGGAAGAAGTTGGCCTCGCCCACCTCCTCCCGGATCTCCACATTGGCCCCGTCCAGCGTGCCGATGGTCAGGGCACCGTTGAGGGCTGCTTTCATGTTGCCAGTGCCGGAGGCCTCGGTACCCGCCGTGGAGATCTGCTCGGAGAGTTCCGCCGCCGGGAACACCAGCTCCGCCAAGGACACCCGGTAGTTCGGCAGGAAGGTGAGGCTCAGCTTGCCCTGGGTGCAGGGGTCCGCCTGGATGGCCTGGGCCATGACGTGGGTCAGGTGGATGATCTGCTTGGCCACCCAGTAGGCCGGGGCCGCCTTACCGCCGATCATGGCCGCCCGGGGCGCTCCGATGTCGATGCCATCGCGCAGGCGGTTCCACAGCGTCGCCACGTGCAGCAAGTTCAGGAGCTGCCGCTTGTATTCATGGATTCGCTTCACCTGAACGTCGAACAGGAAATCAGGGTCCAGAGACAGGTTTTCAGACAGGCGGGCCCAGGCCGAGAGGGCCTCCTTGTTCGTCCGCTTGATCTGGGCCCACCGGGCCTGGAAGGCCGTGTCCTGGGCGAAGGGCACCAGCTGTCGGAGGGCATCCAGGTCTTTGGTCCAACCCTCGCCGATGGCCTCTGTGATCAGATCCGCCAGCCGGGGATTGCACTTCAGCAGCCAGCGCCGGGGCGTGATGCCGTTGGTCTTGTTGTTGATGCGGCCGGGAAACAGCTCATTCATCTCCGCGAAGGTCGAAGCCTTGAGAATATCGGTGTGGAGCTGCGCCACGCCGTTCACCGAGTGGCTGCCCACGATGGCCAGGTTCGCCATGCGCACGCTGTGGCCCTCATCCACGATGGCGAGCCGGTGCAGCTTGGCATCATCGAAGGGATACTGCTGGCGGACGGCCACTCGGAAGCGACGGTCAATCTCCTCCACCAGCTCCACATGGCGGGGCAGCAGGCGGCGCCAGAGGTCCATGGGCCAGATCTCCATGGCCTCCGGCAGAACGGTGTGGTTGGTGTAGGCACAGACCTGCTGGGTGAGCGACCAGGCCAGGTCCCACTCCAGGCCCTCCTCGTCCACCAGCACCCGCATAAACTCGGGCACCACCAGGGCCGGGTGGGTGTCATTCATCTGCACGGCCACCTTGTCCGGCAATTCCTCCCACTGCCAGCTGGGCCGCTTCTTGAAGCGGCGGATCACATCCTGCAGGGTGGCCGAGACGAAGAAGTACTGCTGCTTCAGGCGCAGTTCCTTGCCTGCGCTCTGGTCATCGGCGGGGTAGAGCACCTTTGAGATGTTCTCGGAGAGCGTCTTGTCCTCCACCGCCCGAACGTACTCACCTGAATTGAACCGGGCGAGATCGAACTCACGGCTGGACTTGGCCGACCAGAGGCGCAGGGTGTTCACGGTGCCGTTGCGGAAGCCCGACACGGGCGTGTCATAGGCCATGGCCCACACGTCCTGGGTGTCGCGCCAGGCCACGCGGTAGCGGCCCTCGGCATCCAGGTGGCCATGCGTATGGCCATAGAACCGCACGGGGAATATGGCATCGGGTCGCTGGATCTCCCAGGGGTTGCCATAGCGCAGCCAGCTGTCCGCCACCTCCACCTGGCGACCATCCAGGATCTTCTGCACGAAGATGCCGAAGTCGTAGCGGATGCCGTAGCCGTAGAAGGGCAGTTCCAGCGTGGCTGCCGCATCCAGGATGCAGGCGGCGAGACGGCCCAGGCCGCCATTGCCCAGGCCCGCGTCCCATTCCTGCTCGGCGATGTCTTCCAGGCGGAACCCCAGTCCCTGCATGGCGCGGGAATACTCGTTCTCGGCACCCAGGTTCATGACGTTGTTGAGCAGCGCCCGCCCCATGAGGAACTCCAGGGACAGGTAGTAGACCCGCTTCGCATCCTGCCGGTAGTAGGTGCTCTGCGTCTCGAACCAGCGCTCCATCACTCGATCACGGACGGCGAAGGCCAGGGCCTGATACACATCAAAGTCGCTGGCAGTGTGCTGATCCTTGGCGATGGAATACATCATCCGGTGGGCGAAAGCCTCGATGATGCGGGGGGCATCGAGTCCTCCGGCTTGGGGAGTGGGAATTCTGCGTGGTTCGATCGTCATCGGCACACTCCCTCAGGGCGTGACGCAGCCTCATCCCAGCAGGGCTTCCAAGCCCAGCCCCGCCGTCAAGACAGACCCATCCCCTATCGGGATCCCGACACCAGCAGATAAAGACTGGCATTCCCAGCCCCTGGGCACCGCCGGTTGGCCCCGTTCCCCAGTTGCGTTAGCATGGGAGCCTGCCGCGGGCGTAGTTCAGTGGTAGAACGCAAGCTTCCCAAGCTTGATGTCGTGGGTTCAATCCCCATCGCCCGCTCCAATGAGAATGGCCCGCCATCGGCGGGCTGTTCTCATTGGAGGAAGAAGCAGCGGGGATTGAAATCGCAGGGCACCAATGCCAGCCTGGATCCCTAGCCCTTGCCGTGGGCCTTCATATCCACCATGCGCTTGGCCTCGCGTCGGAGCAGTTCGGCCACGTTGCGGTCCTTGATGAGGAGCTTCATGTCGCTCTCATAGAGCCGCTTGAAGTGCGTCATGGCCACGGGCAGCGGCGTGCGGGGGTTCATGACGAGGGCCTTGGTGATCGGGTATTTCTTCATCCACTCACGGCTGTTGGAGATGATGCGAAGCACTTCCTCGTTCACCGTGCGCATCTGGGCGATGTAGGCCACCTCGCCTTCGGTGATGCGGCCATTGCGGATGACGTTCACCTGGATGAGGCGGTTGGCTTCGCGGATGAGGAGGGTACGCTCCTCCTTGCCGCCCTTGATGGCGAGCATGATCTTCTGGTTGGTGTTCAGCTTCATCACGCGCTGCGTCAGGGTGAGGGTGATCTCATTGCCTTCATCATCCACGAGCGGCTTCTGGGCCAACATGCGTCGTTCTGCTGCCACGTCTTCGGATTCGACCTCAGCATCAGCCTCCTCCTGACTCTTTTCCTTCGGCAGGGGCAGCTCGGACCAGGCGCGGTCCAGGCGCCCGGCCTCGACCTCATCGATGATCTCCAGGCGCTGCTTTTTAACCTCCTCAGGGATCAACCGCAGGATGTCGAACCGGAACTCGTTGACGCGCCGCTTGATGACGTACTCGCCCTCCGGGTGCTCCTCCAGAAGGTCAAGGATCCGGTGGCACTCCATCCAGAGCACCTGGTTGTTCAACACGATTTCCAGCACCGACCCGGGCAGGCTCGGCACCGAAGCTTCCACGATCTTGGCCGTGAGGGCTGGATTGAGCAGCGCCGTCTCCAGCAGCGCCGGTTCTTTGCGGTGACAGAGCACCAGTTGCAACGGCGCGGGCGGGTCCATGGGTTCGGAGACCACGCCCGACAGCAGGGACTCGGGCATGGTGGCGAAGAAATCCAGGCCCCGCTGCGCGTAGTGCGTCTCCTTGAGGCAGGCATGGGCCAGAGCCTGCAGCAGGTCCAGCGTGGGCACCGGCAGGCTGCCGCCGACCAGGGCCATGGCCATCGGCTCGGGCAGGCCACCCTTCAGGAATCGGTCGACGATGGGGTGCATGGTCATGGTTTGGTACCACCTTCAGGTTCATCGTCGTCCGGCACGGGGCCGGTCACGGGCAGCTCGGGCAGCGCAGGCTTGAGCCAGCGGCCTTCGGCATCGAAGCGGCCGGTCCACCCCTCACCCACACTCTGGCCATGGGGGATGCGGTGGCCCGCCACCTCTACGTTCACCACGCCGGCGTTGTCGAGGGTGAGGGAGAAAGGCCCCTTCACGCGCAGGCGCCAGGGCTCGGACACGCGCAGGGTGCGCGCCTGGGGCTGCCCCCCGGACTCCGCCTGGGGATCGATCTTCACATTGCAAGTGTCCATGCCCCGCAGGCTCACCAGGATGCCCTGCTCATTGATCGGCACCTCCGGCAGCAACTCGCCGAGCACGGGATAGGGCGCGGCCGTGGGCGCTGGGGGCGGTGGCAGGGTTGGCTTGGTCAGGGCCAGGAGCTCATTGACCGGGGGCTTCCGCCCCAGGCTGGGCCCTGGCACCACGAGCCAGAGCACCACCAGCACCGAGGTCGCAGTCAGCACGCCCATCACGATGCGTTCGAGGCGCTCCTGCCGCGGGTCGGGCGGATCCAGTTCCTGCACACCAGGCACGATCTGGAAGGCGCCAGTGTGGAACTCCAGGTCCACGTTCAGTCGGGCTGCCAGCTGGCGCGCTAGGGGCCGTGGGCGCCCCGGTGGCAGGGCGGCCCAGTCATCGGCTTCAATGGCCTCCAGGTGCCGCAGCGGGAGCTTGAGCTCCTTGGCCAGTTCTTCGCGGGTGAGGGCCTTTGCTTCCCGAGCCTCCCGAAGCAGCTGGCCGACGGATTCGTCAGCTCTCATCCGGCCCACCCGACCGGCAGTTCTTTGAGGAGCCGCGCCAGTTGTTCGCGCCGCTCGCCCCGGTTCAGGCGGCGGTCGTCGAGGCTGCCGCGGTGGGCCATGGTATCGGTGAGGGTGCGCTGCAGGTCGTCGGGCGTGATGAAATCCCGGCCCTCCAGCCAGGCTTCGGCCTGGGCGAGACCCAGCCAGTGCTTGGCGGCGCGGGTGGAGCAGAAGCCACCGCCGGCGCGGATGCGCTCCACCATGCGCTCCACATAGTCGAGCACCGGCTCGGAGACCTTCACCTGGCGCACCGCGAAGCGCGCCTGCCGCCAGCCTTCCAAGTCCAGCACAGGCGACAGCGTGTCCAGCCGCTCGGCGCCGGCGTCCCCAGTGAGGATGCGCCGCTCGGCCGCGCGGTCGGGGTAGCCCAGGTGGATGGTGCAGGAAAACCGATCCAGCTGGCTTTCGGGCAGCGGGAACGTGCCCGCGTGGTCCAGCGGGTTTTGGGTGGCGATGACGAAGAAGGGCTCGGGCAGTTTGTGTGTGCTGCGGTCCAGCGTGACCTGACCCTCCACCATGGCTTCGAGCATGGCGCTTTGAGTCTTGGGGCCGATGCGGTTGAGTTCGTCCAGCAGCAGGACGTGACAGAACACGGGCCCGGGCTGGAAGCGGAAGCCCTGTTCCTTGGCATCCCAGAGGTGCACCCCCAGCAGGTCGGAAGGCAGCAGGTCGTTGGTCCCCTGAACGCGCTGGAAGGTGCCCCCCAGGATGCGCGACAGGCCCTTGGCCAGCGTGGTCTTGCCCACCCCCGGCAGGTCTTCCAGCAGCACATGGCCACCGGCCAGCATGGTCGCGAAGGCCCGCCGAACCTGGGCCTCCTTGCCCACAACCACGGATTGCAGGGCCGCCAATCCCGTGCGCGCGGCCGGACGAATCCCCTCCGGGCTGCGGACCGGCGGGATGGAGGCGGGCGGAACGTGGGTCATGGGACCTTCCTTGCACCATCTTCCAGAGGAATGGCGTGGTCCCGCAAGCGCTGAGCCAGGGTCCGCACAGTGAGGTGAAGGGATTCAGCAGCCCGGGGCAGATCCCCACTGGCTTCGGTCAGCGCCCGCTGCATCAGTTGGGCCTCGGCGGCATGGCCCACGGCCTTCAACATGCCCTCGAGGCTGCCGGGCTCCGGCCAAGGCAGGCAGAGGGGCGCTGCGAGACCCAGGCCCAGGTCGGGGAAACTGCGGATGGCGTGGCTCTCCGAGAAGAGCAGGGTCCGCCCCACCAGGACCTCAAGCTCACGCACGTTGCCGGGCCAGTCATGGGCCAGCAACTGCCGCTCGGCGCCGCGCTCCAGCCAGGGCGAAGGGCGCCCTTCCCGGCGAGCGGCCTGCTCCAGCAGGAGCCGCGTCAGGGCCAGCAGGTCCTCGCGCCGCCCCCGCAGAGGCGGTACGCACAGCTCCAGAGAGCCCAGCCGCTGGGCGATGGCCGGGGCCAAGGGGCTGTCGGCATCCACGCTGCCCATCCAGGCCACACGTTGACCGGCAGCGCTATCCATGGCGCGGGCCAGCGGCCCGGCAGCGGCAATCGTGAGGTGCTCCAACCCACCCAAAAACAGGCTGCCCCCTTCCAGCAGCTGCAGGGTGCTCAGCTCCGGCCCATCTGGCCCCAGCGTGGCGGCGGGAAGGCTCAGATAAGGTGCGGCGGGATGCCGCAGTGCATGGAGGCGTCGGGCGCAGCGTTCGCGGCCGGATCCCCGTTCCCCACGAAACACCACGGGCAGCTGAGCCGCCGCGGCCTGCCGCAGAGATGCCTCCAGGGCCTGCATCGCGGGGCTATGCGCCACCCAGGGCTCGGCGGGATCAGGCGGTGGCGCGCCCACCAGGGCCCGCAACCGGTCCAGCAGGGCGAGAAAGGCATCCAGGTCGAAGGGCTTCGGAAGGAAATCATCCGCGCCGAGGCGCATGGCATCGACGATGTCCTTCGGTTCACCGAAGGCCGACATCATGACCACCCGCAGGCTGGGATGCAGGCGCCTCGCGCGGCGGATCAGCTCCAGGCCGCTCATGCCCGGCAGGCGGAGGTCGGTCACCAGCACGTGGAAGGGCTGAGCCTCCAGGGCCCGCAGGGCCTCCATGGGATCGGCCACGGCCGTCACCTGCCAGACAGACCCTGCCAGCGCCTGGCTCAGCAGACGACGGAAGCTGTCCTTGTCCTCGACCAGCAGCAGATCCATGCGTAGAACCTAGCACCGATCAGGCCTCAGAGAACCCCGCCACAGCCTGAGATGAACCGCCGGCTCTGCGCCTCGGCCTGCGCTTCGAAGAGCACCCCGCCCACCACCAGCTGAAGACCCGCCGCGCGGGCCCACCCGGCGAAGGCGGTGTCTTCCTTGTAGATCCACTCCACGGCCCAGCGGGCGGTGGGCAGGGCCGCTTCCAACAATTCCGGAAAGGGTGCCAGATCCGCTTCAGCCATGCCGAGGCTGGTGGCCTGCACCACTCCGACGGGCGCCGCCTCGATCACAGCCTGCACGGGGGGCGGGTTCCGCCGAGAGGCCTGAATGACCAACCGACCAGCGGCTTCCAGCACGGCCTTGCTGGTGCGGGCCACGCCGCCCTCGCCAAGCAGCAGCACCGGCCCCGGCGCCAGGCTCCCGAGGGCTTGCGCGAGGGCCTCGGCGTCTGTGTTGGCGCCCTGCCAGGGTTCACCGGGGCTCCGCCGCCAGAGGGTATTGAGGGGGCCATTCAGGCCCAGGGCCTCGGGCAGCGTCACTTTCAAAGGTGCAGTGATGCTCAGCCCCAAAAGGCCCAGGGCGTCCAGAGCCTCGACAGCTTCGTCTGCATCACCACACACGAAGGGCATGTAGAGCAGGTCCTTGAACGCGTATTGGAACTTCGGGTTGTGGAAGGCCGGTCCGCGCGAGTGAAGGACGGGATCGCCGATCACCCCGCACAGGCCGTGCCCCGGGTGAAGCTTGGCGCAGCGCCATGCCCGCAGGGTGGCGAGGGGCAGCTGGCCCGGCGCAGCGGCGGGGCCATCGTCCGGCGCAGCATAGGTGAAGGCCCCACCCCAGGCGGCCTGCATGGCCCGGCTGACCAGGCCCTTGGGCCCCATGAGAAAGGCCGACAGGCACACGCCATGATCCTGGGCCCAGGCGAGGGGCCCCCGCAGGCGGCCACTGTCACCGAGGCGCCCGGCCCAGCCCACCCACTTGTAGGCTTCCCCGGGGGGCAGCTCCCGCAGCCGTTCGGCGAGATCGAACACACCCGGCGCCACGTGGATGGAGCGCAGCAGGCGCACGTGGGTGCGCGCGGCCTGGATCTCCGGGGGGATGGGCAGGTCCCACTCAAGGTCGAGCCAATGGGGCTTGCCCCGCAGGGCCTTGACCAAGTGGGCCATGCGGCCGACTTCGTCTTCATCGGGCCAGCGGCCCCCCTCCGAGACCCGGCGGCAAGTCACCAGGCAGCGGCGCTTCAGCGCATCCACCAGCGCCTCCGGATCAGACTCGGGAAAGAGGTCCAGCCGTAGTTCGGGCAGGGCGTCCTCCCCCAGCCGCTTCGCATAGCGCAGGGCCTGCTCCCACTCGGGGTGGGTCAGCGTCACCAGATGAAAGGGGAGTGGGCTCAAGGGCGAGATCCAGGTGTTGTCATGCTACCTCCCCCAAAGGCCCCGAGACATCAGGAAAGGCTTGGCATCACTTGCTTTCAAGCTTGGTGACAGCCTGCTCCCAATGCCACGGCTCACAAGAGGAGCCCAGATCTTTTCTTTCTTGACCTATTCATCTGCTACGATTTCGACATGGGTACATGTGGTCAGACCACCGGACCCAAGCTAAGAAGGAGTGGCCATGTCCCCTGCCTTGATGTTCTGGGTTCAATTTTTCCTGGTGCTGGGCGCCATCCTCATCGGCATCCGCAAGGGCGGCGTGGCCCTGGGCCTCATCGGCGGCCTGGGCGTGGCGGTATTGGTGCTGGGCTTCCGTGTGGCACCTGGCGTCCCGCCCATCGATGTCATGCTCATCATCCTCGCGGTGGTGACCGCTTCCGCCACGCTACAGGTGGCGGGTGGCCTGGACTACCTGGTGCAGCTCACGGAACGCGTGCTCCGCGCCCACCCCAAGCAGGTCACCATCCTTGCGCCGCTGTCCACGTTCCTCCTCACCGTCTGCGTGGGCACGGGCCACGCGGTGTACGCGCTGCTGCCAGTGATCTCGGACGTGGCGCTGAAGACCCGCATCCGGCCCGAGCGCCCCATGGCGATTTCCAGTGTGGCTTCCCAGATGGGCATCACCGCCAGCCCCGTGGCTGCGGCCGTCACCACCTTCCTCGCCATGGCCGCCAAGAACGGCCATCCCGTGGGCCTCTTTGAGATCATCCGCATCACGCTGCCCGCCGGCATCATCGGAGTTCTGGCTGCAGCCGCCTGGAGCTACAACCGCGGCAAGGAACTCGATGAGGATCCCGAATTCCTCGAGCGCATGAAGGACCCCGCCTTCGCCAAGGCGCTCGACGCCAACGTGAGCACCCTGGGCCTGGAGATCCCCTTCACGGCCAAGCTCTCCGTGGCCCTCTTCTTCACGGGCGTCATTAGCATCGTGGTCATCGCGCTGAAACCAAGCCTCCTTCCCATGGTGGGCGGCAAGCCCGTGCCTATGACCACCGTGGTGCAGATCATCATGCTGGCCTTCGGTTCCTTCATCCTCTTCGCCACCAAGGTGAAGGCCCCCGATATCGCCCGCTCCAGCGTGTTCATCGCCGGCATGATCGCCGTGGTCTCGATCTTCGGCATCGCATGGATGAGCGAGACCTTCATCAAGGCCAACGAGGGCTACCTCATCGAGAACATCAAGGCCATGGTGCAGCACGCCCCCTGGACCTTCGCCATCGCCATGTTCTGTGTGTCGGCCTTCGTGAAGAGCCAGGCCGCGACGCTCACCATCATGCTGCCCTTCGGCTACGCCCTGGGCCTGCCCACACCCCTTCTGCTGGGCCTCATCCCCGCCAGCTACGCCTACTTCTTCTTCGCGTTCTACCCGAGTGATCTGGCTGCCATCAACATGGATCGCACCGGTACCACTCACATCGGGAAATACCTGCTCAACCACAGCTTCATGGTCCCCGGCCTCATCGGCGTGAGCACCTCCACCGTCGTCGCATATGGTCTTTCGAAGCTGTTCTACTAGACCTTCCCCGCCCCAAACGCCCCGCCCACCGGCGGGGCGTTTCCCTGCCAGCATCTAGGTGGAGGCTCCCATGCGTGACTTCAGGATCGCGGTCATCCCCGGCGATGGCATTGGCAAGGAAGTCATCCCCGAGGGCATCCGGGTGCTGGAGGCAGCCGCCACCAAGCATGACCTGCGCTTCCACTGGGACAGCTTCCCATGGAGCTGTGAGACCTACCTCGAGACCGGCCGCATGATGCCTGAGGATGGCCTTGAGCAGATCCGCCACCACGACGCGATCTACCTCGGCGCCGTGGGCTTCCCGGGCGTGCCAGATCACGTCTCCCTCTGGGGCCTGCTCATCCCCATCCGGCGGGGTTTCCGCCAATACGCCAACCTGCGCCCCGTGAAGCTCATGCCCGGCGTGCCCTGCCCTTTGGCGGGTCGCCAGGTGGGCGACATCGACATGATGGTGGTGCGCGAGAACAACGAAGGCGAGTACTCCACCATCGGTGGGCGCCTTTATGAGGGTACCGACCAGGAACTGGCCATGCAGCAGAGCGTGTTCACGCGCCAGGGCGTGGACCGCATCCTGAAGATCGCTTTCGACATCGCCCAGTCGCGGCCCAGGAAACACCTCACCTCGGCCACAAAGTCCAACGGCATCGCCATCACCATGCCTTACTGGGATGAGCGGGTGAAGGCCATGTCGGCGGCCTATCCCGAAGTGAAGGTGGACCAGTTCCACATCGACATCCTCTGCGCCCAGTTCGTGCGGAACCCCCACTGGTTCGACGTGGTGGTGGGCTCCAACCTCTTCGGCGACATCCTCTCGGACCTGGGCCCCGCCTGCACGGGCACCATCGCCATCGCGCCCAGCGCGAACCTGAATCCCGAACGGGAGTTCCCCTCCATGTTCGAGCCGGTCCACGGCTCTGCGCCCGACATCTACGGCCAGGGCATCGCCAACCCCATCGGCGCCATCTGGGCCGGAGCCATGATGCTGGACCACCTGGGCTGCCCCGAGGCGCACGCGTCCGTCATGGCGGCCATCGAGCAGGTGCTCGTCAGCGGCCTGCGCACGCCAGACATGGGTGGTTCGGCCACCACCACG
>Ga0265327_10002880_pt1 | contig 17304 bp, 15 predicted proteins | sample 41621metaG_FD_202089 | JGI IMG/M metagenome (GOLD analysis project Ga0265327, IMG submission 202089) | Rhizosphere microbial communities from Carex aquatilis grown in University of Washington, Seatle, WA, United States - 4-16-21 metaG | ecosystem: Host-associated > Plants > Roots > Rhizosphere... | reverse complement strand
GACACCGCCGAAGGCGTCGCCAGCAATGTCGCCCGCTGCGTCGATACCGGCGTCGCCGGCCTGTCGATCGAGGACAAGGACCCGCGCACGAACGCCTTCTTCCCCCGCGACGAGGCCGTGGCCCGCGTCCGCGCCGCCCGCGCCGCCATCGACCGCAGCGGGGCCGAAGTGATGCTGGTCGGTCGCTGCGAGGCCTATCTGATGAAGGACGCGCTCGATATCGACGAGGTCGTCGCCCGACTGAACGCCTACGCCGAGGCGGGCGCCGACGTGCTCTACGCCCCGGGGATCAAGACGCTGGAGCCCACCGCCGAGATCGTCCGCCGGGTCTCGAAACCGGTGAACGCCAACCTCACCGCCACCGGCCTGTCGGTGGCCGATTTCGCCGGCGTCGGCGTGCGCCGCGTCAGCGTCGGCGGGGCCCTGGCGCGGGGGGCCTATGACGCCGTCGACGCCCACGCCCGGCTGCTGGCGGAGACGGGGCGGCTGCCCTGATCGAGGACGCCTCTAGGCACATCACGAAAGCGTGATATCGTCGATCACGGGGCTGTGATCGGAGAACGCCAATGAAGCGCGTCGTGATCCTGACTCTGGCCGCCCTGTCGCTGGCCGCCTGCAACAAGCCCAGCAGTACGGGGGCCGCGCAGGACGCCGCCGCCGTCGCTCCCGCACCTCCCGACGCCAAGGCGAAATCGCCGCCCGGCGCGCCGATCGTGTCGGCGGCCATGCTGGCCTACACCTACGGCTACGACTTGATCGCGCCGGCCAAGGCCCTGCCCGACCTGTTCGCCCAGCACCAGAAGGCCTGCGCCGACGCCGGACCCGCCGCCTGCCAGGTGGTCGGCGCCGCCATGAGCCAGGGCGACGACAAGACCGTCACCGGCAGGCTGACTATCCAGGCCCGGCCGGACTGGCTGGCCGGGTTCCGCGAACGTCTGGCCGGCGATGCCAAGGCCGCCGGCGGGCGCATCGCCGACAGCCGGACGGAGTCGGAGGACCTGACCCGCCAGATCGTCGACACCGAGGCCGCCGTTCGGGCCAGAAGCGCCCTGCGCGACCGGCTTCAGGCGATCCTCGCCACCCGTCCGGGCAAGCTTTCGGACCTGCTCGACGTGGAGAAGGAGCTGGCGCGGGTCCAGGGCGAGCTGGACGCGACCCAGTCGGAGCTGGCGGTGATGAAGACCCGCGTCGCCACCTCGCGGCTGACCATCAACTACAGCGCGGGCGCGAGCCTCCTGGCGCCCCGCGGCGCCTGGGCGCCCCTGGCCGAGGCCGTGCGCGGAGCGGCCGGCGGCCTGGCCACGACCCTGGGCTTCATGGTCACCCTGATCGTCCTGCTCGGCCCCTGGGCGGCGGCGGCGGCCGTGGGGTTCCTCATCATGCGCCGGTTCAGGCCGCGCAAGCCTCGGCTGGCGCCGGACGATCCTCAGCGCCGCGGCGTGTAGCGGGTGGCGACATAGGACCCGAACCTGAGGGACGCGCCGCGGACGTAGACCGCGTCGAAGTCGCGGGCGAGCTCCAGGCCGGACACGGACACGGAGTCCGGGGAGCCCGGCTGGGTGATCACCCAGCCGGGGCGGTTCAGGCGGTCCATGGTGCGGCGCAGGAAGGTGCGGCGCGCGAACGTCGGCATGAACCAGAAGTTCTCCGGCGCATGCAGCGCCGCCCACGGCTCGGCGTGCTCGGTGACCAGCACCAGCGGCGGCGCCAGCAGCAGCGCCGGCTCGTGGCGGTCGCGCCAGATCGTCGTCACGGCGGCCTCGATGTCGGCGCTATGGACCATCGAGTTGCGCGGCCCTTCGCGCCGGTCCAGGGCCGCGCCGGCGCTCGGGTTGGCGAAGGTGAACAGGCTCACGGGGTCGCCGGCCGACACGCGCAGGGCCCGTCCCTGGCTCGCCGCCGGCGCCCAGAAGGTCGACCAGCCGAAGCTGGGCGGCGCGGCCAACAGGCAGCAGAGGCCCGCCTGGGCCACGATCCTTAGCCGCCCGTCACTGGGCAGCGAGGAGACGGCCGCCAGGGCCAGCACCATGAAGGGGCCGAGGTTGAGCACGTTGTTGTCGTTGCTTCGGCCCAGATAGTAGGAGCCGACGGCGTAGAGTCCGAGCAGGACCGGCAGCGCCAGACGCAGCTTGTCCGCCTCGCCGCGTCTGGCCAAGTGAACCGCCGCGCCCGCCGTCAGGGCGAAGACCAGGGCCAGGAACCAGAACGTCCCGGTGAAGGCGAAGGGCGCCGATCCTGGCGGATTGAGCAGATAGGCCACCACCGCATAGGGCGACGGCAGGACGCGGCAGAGCGCGTAATAGAGCGCGCAGAACCCCAGGGCGAAGGCCACGAGCACGCAGGCCAGGACGGCGAGGCTGCGGACCGCCCGCCAGGCCGCCGCCGCAGCGGTCGCTTCGGCCGGCAGCGAGCGCCACAGATAGTAGGCGCACCAGACGAAGGTGGCGTCGAACGCCGCTTCCGGCGACCAGATAAGCCCGAAGAACCAAAGGGCGTGGCCCGAGGCCCGCCAGCGCCAGGTCCAGGGCTTGTCGGCGCAGGCCACGAGAAGGGCCAACAGCAGAGCGCAGGGCAGGAAGCGCAGGCCGCCTTCGCTGGGCGCGATCGCCGGGGTCGCCAGGGCCGGGGGATAGGCGGTGAACAGGAAGCAGGCGACGAACACCGCCGCCAGCAGGCCGACCGTCCGGCCGAGGCCGCGGTCCGGCCCGGCGACGCGCAGGGCGACGAAGGCCATGGCCCCGCCGTAGGCGAGGTCGGCCAGGCCCGAGACCAGATACATCCCTTTCCAGCAATTCCCCACGCCGCAGGCCAAGGCCGCCGCCGCGGTCGGGCCGAGGCCATATTGGGCCGGGGAGTCGTAGAGGATCCGCGCGCCCGCCCGCATCAGCTGGGCCGGGCCGACATAGGCGCTCCAGTGATGCCAGGTCGTGAACAGGATCTCGTCCTGGGTGTAGAGCCCCGTAGAGAAGCTGAAGAAGGCGCACAGCAGGGCGAACACCACCACCGGGGCCGTCCGCGCGGCCAGGGTCCGCGTCCAGCCTGCCGCGGCGGGGGGGCGGACCAGCAACTCGACAGCCAGGACGAACAGCCCCAGCGCGACGAGCAGCGGCGTCCAGGGCGGGAAGGCCGCGGGCGGGTTCCACCAGGTCAGACGGGCGCTGGCCATGACGATGGCGGCCGAACCGCCGAGCGCCACAGGCGACAGGTTGCGGCCGCGCCAGCCGATCCAGGCGGCCGCCGCCAGGGCGGTCAGGATCTTGGCGGGACCGACGCCGGTGATGGCGAGCGCCGCGCCGATCAGGATGAGGCCGGCCACAGAGCCCGCGACGCCCGGCGGCAGGCGGGACGGCTGGCTTACGCCGCCTCGCCTGGGAAGCTGTTGAACCAGCACCCCCAGGGTCGGACTCAGCGCCAGGACCATTCCGCAGAGCGCATAGACGAGGAAGGCGATCGGCTTGTCGTTCATTCGGGCCTGACGCGGCGCACTGGCGGCGGCGCGATCCTGGACCGGCGCGGCCGAGCTTGCAAACCGGCTTGCGGCGCGCTCACGGCATGGAAAGCGGCCGCGGGCTGCGCTAATTCCAGCCCATGGCGATCGGCGTGTTCGATTCGGGCGTGGGCGGACTGTCGGTGCATCGGGCCCTGGTGCGCCGGTTCCCCGACGCCGACCTGATCTATCTGGCCGACCAGGCCCACGCGCCCTATGGCGGCCTGCCCGGCGAGCGGATCGTCGAGCTGACCAAGGCGGGCTGCGAGCGCCTGTTCGAGGCCGGGTGCGACCTGGTCGTGCTCGGCTGCAACACCGCCAGCGCCATCGCCCTTCGCCGCCTGCAGCAGACCTGGCTGCCGTCGGTGCGCAAGGCGAGGGGCGGCAAGCCGGCCAATATCCTGGGCATCATCGTGCCGACCATCGAGGCGGCCACCGGCCTGCCCTGGGCCCAGGAGCCGGAATATCCGCCGGAGAAGGCCGAGGCTCTGGAGGTGCTGGGAATCTTCGCCACGGCCGGCACGGTGAAGAGCCGGGTCTACGAGATCGAGATCGACAAGCGCCGCGGCGACCTGGCGGTGTTCGCCGAACCCTGCCCGCAGCTGGTGCCGATGATCGAGGACGGCGCCGACCGGCTGGCCCTGGCGCCGATCATCGAGGGTCATGTCGAGGCCCTGATCCGACGCATCGGCCGGCCGCCCAACCGGGCGGTGCTGGGCTGCACCCACTACGAGATCGTCGCCGACCTGTTCCGGCGGGCCTTGCCCGAAGCCGTCGAGCTGATCCACCAGCCCCGCGCCACCGCCGACGCCCTGGAGCGCTATCTCGCCGCCCACCCCGAGTACGACCCGGGCTCGAGCGGCGAGCGCCGCTTCCTCACCACCGGCGCCCCCGGCCCGCAGAACGGCATCGTCAGCGCCTTCTGGGGCGAGACGGTGGTGTTCGAGCCGGCCTAGCGCTCAGGCAGCGAAGCCTTAGCGCGTCTAAGACTCAATCGCGCGCTCGGCGGCGATGACGCGGGAAACCGCGTTGACGGTCGCGGCGATACGCAGTGCGGTCTGAATGCGGGCCGCCTCGACCCCGTGCTTCTTCAGTTCGGCCTCGTGGCTGTCCAGACACATGCCGCAGCCGTTGATGGCCGAGACGGCCAGGCACCACAGCTCGAAGTCGGCCTTCTCCACCCCAGGATTGCCGATCACGTTCATGCGCAGGCGCGCCGGCAGGGTGCGGTACTCACGGTTCGTCAGCAGGTGCAGGGAGCGGTAGTAGACGTTGTTCATGGCCATGATCGCCGCCGCCGCGCGGGCGGCCTCCGCGGCCTCCTCGCTCAGGCCGAAGGCCTCGGCCGCGCTCCTGATCTGCCGCACGACGTCGCCCTGGCCCACGGCGTAGGCCGAGGCGAGGAAGGTCCCCCACTTCTGCTGGTCGCTGAGGGTGGTTTCGCCGGCCAGGGTGGAGAGGTTGAGGCTGAGATCCTTGGCGTAGGCGGGCAGGAGGTCGCGCAGGGCGTCGATGGACATGATGAGGCTCCTCGGCGGCGCGCGACATCGGCGCGCTGCAGCCGCGATTGAAGGCTTAAGGGTGTCACGCGCTCAAGCAGCCGCCAGGTGATAGCGCAACAAACGCCCTCAAGTAGCCGTGAGGCGATAGGGCGACAAAGGACGGAAGGGTGACCCGGGGGCGGCATTCGGGGGGGAGGAGGGCCAACCCCCGGGTCTGAGCGCCAGGCCCCGTAGGGAGCGGCGCACGTCTCCTAACGAACACGGAGACGATCCGATCCGGGACCGGATCGCCGTCGTGTCGATTTCTGGTCAGGCCGCCGCCAGGGTTTCTCCTCCCACCTGGCGGTTGCAGGGGCAGAGCTCGTCGGTCTGCAGGGCGTCGAGCACGCGCAGCGTGTCCTCCGGATTGCGGCCCACGTTCAGATTGGTGACGTAGACGTGCTGGACCACGTTATCCGGATCGACCACGAAGGTGGCGCGGACCGCGACGCCCTCGGCCTCGTTGAGCACCCCGAGCGCCCGGGCGAAGCGGCCGCCGCTATCGGCGAACTGCCACATCTTCAGCCCGTTCAGGTCCGGATGCTCGCGGCGCCAGCCGAGCTTTGAGTGTTCGTTGTCGACCGATCCGCCCATCACCACCGCGTCGCGGTCGTCGAAGTCGCGGTTGAGCTTGGCGAAGGCGACGATCTCGGTCGGGCACACGAAGGTGAAGTCCTTGGGATAGAAGAAGATCACCTTCCACTTGCCTGCGAAGCTGGCGTTGTCGATCGCCTCGAAGGCGCTGACGCCCTTGTCCTCGTGGTGGTTGAAGCCGGGCTTCACGCCCGTGATCTTGAAGTCCGGCAGCTTTTCGCCAACGCCCAGCATGACTGTACTCCTTTGGAAGACTTGAGAAATTCGGCCGCCGCAGCGGGTATGGCCTTGTCGTACCGGGGACCCCGACCTTAATCCAATCGATAGTTTTTGTATTTTCGATAGAGTGCGCCTATATAGGCCGCATGCTCCCGACCCTGAGACAGCTCCAGTACCTGCGCCTGCTCGCCGAGCACGGCTCCTTCAGCCGCGCCGCGGAGGCCGCCCATGTCACCCAGCCGACGCTGTCGGCGGGCATCCAGGAGCTGGAGCGCGCGCTGGACGCGCCCCTGGTCGACCGCGCCCGCTCGGGGGTGATTCTCACCGCCGTCGGCGAGGAGACGGTGCGCCGGGGGTCCGACATCCTGACCCGCGCCGAAGACCTGGTTCAGGCCGCCCGCGCCGCCGGCCAGCCGCTCACCGGCCGATTCCGCCTGGGCGTCATCCCCACCATCGCCCCGTTCCTCCTGCCCCGCGCCCTGCCCCTGCTGCGCGAGCGCTTCCCCAAGCTGAAGCTGTTTCTGCGCGAGGACCTCACCCACCGCCTGATCGAGGGGCTGAAGGCCGGCTCACTCGACGCCGCCCTGATCGCCCTGCCCTACGACACCACAGGGCTGGAGACCGCGGCCGTATCGGAAGACGAACTCCTGGCCATGGCGCCCGCCAACCATCCGATGACCGCTTCGGACAAGGTCAGCGCCCGCGACCTGCAGGACAATGGCCTGATCCTGCTGGAAGACGGCCACTGCCTGCGCGACCAGGCCCTGTCGGTGTGCGGCCTGCACGCGCCGCGCGGCGAGGACGGCGGGTTCGCCGCCACCTCCTTGCATACCCTGGTGCAGATGGTCGGCTCGGGCCTCGGATGCTCCCTGCTTCCGGCCATGGCCGTGCGGGCGGGTCTGGCCGAAGACGCCCCGGTCGCCATCCGCCACATCGACCAGGCCAGTCCGTCGCGCCGTATCGTCGTCGCCTGGCGCGCCGGTTCGAGCCGTGGGGTGGAGGGCCGCCTCCTGGCCGAAACCCTGAAGCCGGTGGCCTGACCGGCCCCGCCGGGCTAAGTCATCGCCGATGAACGACCAGACCGAAGGCCTGCCCGCCCGCGCCGCCGCGCTCGACCTGCTGCACGCGGCCCTGGTCCGCCGGGCCGGGCTGGACGACGCCCTGGCGCGCCCTCCGTTCTCGACCCTGCCGCCGCGCGAGCGCGGCCACGCCCGCGCTCTGGTCATGGCGGCCTTGCGCCGCCTTGGTCCGATCGATGCTCTTCTGGCGAAACGCCTGCACAGGCCGCCGCCGGAGGCGGTGACCAACATCCTGCGCCTGGGCGCCGCCGAGCTGTTCTGGCTGGCCGCCCCTGACTTCGCCGTGGTCTCGACCAGCGTCGAACTGGCCGCGAGCCGGCCGGACACCCGCGCCTTCAAGGGCCTGGTCAACGCCGTGCTGCGCGGGCTGGCCAGGGACCGGACCGGCGACGAGGCGCCCGAGACTCCGCCGCAAAGCCTGTGTCCGGACTGGCTCTACGCCCGCTGGACCGCCGCCTGGGGCCAGGACGGCGCCGCCCGCATCGCCGCCCTGATCGCCGAGGAACCGCAGACCGACCTCAACTTCAAGGCGCCGCCGTCGCCGAAGCTGGCCGAGGGTCTGGAAGCGCAGGAACTGCCCGGCGGCTCCTGGCGCACCGCCAAGGGCGGTCTGATCACCGAATGGCCTGGGTTCGAGGACGGCCAGTGGTGGATCCAGGACGCCGCCGCCGCCATTCCCGCGCGCCTGCTTCACCTGAAGCCCGGCGACACCGCCATCGACCTCTGCGCCGCGCCCGGCGGCAAGACCCTGCAGATGGCCGCGGCGGGCGCCGAAACGGTCGCCATCGACCGCTCGGCCCAGCGGCTGAAGCGCGTGACCGAGAACCTCGCCCGCATCGGCCTTCAGGCCGAGACCCACGCCGCCGACGCCGCCGAATGGGCCGACAGGCGCCAGTTCGACGCCGTTCTGCTCGACGCCCCCTGCACCTCGACCGGCACCTTCCGTCGCCACCCCGACGTGCTGTGGGCCTCGCGCCCAGGCGACGTCGCGCCCCTGGCCATGAGCCAGTCGAAGCTGCTGGACTCCGCCGCCGGCCGGGTGAAGCCAGGCGGCCGGCTGGTCTACTGCGTCTGCTCGCTTGAGCCAGAGGAGGGCGAGCAGCAGGTCGAGGGGTTCCTCAAGCGCCACCCGGACTTCCGCCTCGATCCGGTCCTGGCCGGCGAAGGCGGCGCGCCCGCCGCCAGCGTCACCGCCAACGGCTGCCTGCGCCTGCTGCCGTTCCACATCGACGGCGGCGGCGACGGCTTCTTCGCGGCGCGCTTTCAACGGTCGTAGTTGCCGCGACGCAGCACGACGGTTAAGCCAAGGGCATGGCCGCTTCGCCTCTCATCGCTCCCTCGATCCTCTCGGCCGACTTCGCGCGGCTGGGCGAGGAGGCGCGCGCGGTTCAGGCCGCCGGGGCCGACTGGCTGCACGTCGATGTGATGGACGGCCACTTCGTGCCCAACATCACCATCGGCCCCGAGGTGGTGAAGGCGATCCGCCCCCACGTCGCGATCCCGATGGACGTGCACCTGATGATCGCCCCCGCCGACCCGTTCCTCGAGGCGTTCCGCGAGGCCGGCGCCGACATCATGTCGGTGCATCCGGAGGCGGGGCCGCACCTGAACCGCACCCTGAGGCGCATCCGCCAGCTGGGCGCCAAGGCCGGGGTAGTGTTCAACCCCTCGACCTCGCCCGAGGCCGTGCGCTGGACCATCGACGACGTCGACCTGATCCTGGTGATGTCGGTCAACCCGGGCTTCGGCGGCCAGAGCTTCATGACCTCGCAGCTGAAGAAGGTCGAGGCCCTGCGCGCCATGATCGACGCCTCGGGCAAGGACATCGTGCTGGAAGTCGACGGCGGGGTGAATCCGGAGACGGCCCGCCAGTGCGTCGCCGCCGGCGCCACGGCCCTGGTGGCCGGCAGCGCGGTGTTCAAAGGCGGCCCGTCCGCCTACGCCGACAACATCCGCGCCCTTCGAAGCTAGCGGAGGGCGGGGGCGACATGGCCCGTCTTCCCGCGATCACGCTTCCGGATGTGCAGGCCCTGAGGGACCGGCTGAAACGGATCGACCTCTCCCGGTTTCGCCTGTCCGGCCGCCGGCTGGAGCGCCTTTCCCTCTACGCCGCCGCCTTCGCCAAGATCGCCCGCGACCAGCTGCGCGCCGAATGGACCGGCTCGCCGCCGCACCGCTGGCTGATCGCCCGCCCGAAGCCCGCGGGCCTGGCCGCCGCCGCGACCGAACTGAGGCCGCCCCGCGCCCGGCGCGGCAAGTCGATCGCCGCGGGCCGCTTCGTGTTCGATGGCCTGGTCATGGAGACCGGCCCTGGCGGCGATCCCTGGAACCGCCCGGCCTCCTCTCGCGCCTTCGCCGAAGCCCTGCACGCCATGGACTGGCTGCCGGACCTTCTGGCTACCGAAGGGGGCGCGCCCATCGCCCTCGGGCTGGTGGAGGGCTGGATGGCGGTGTTCGGCCGCTGGAACGCCTTCGCCTGGACCGGCCTGCCGCTGGAGCGGCGGGTGCGCAACCTGGCCTGCGCCATCAAGCCCCTGGCGGACCAGGCCGACGCCGCGGCCGGCGCCGCCCTGCTCGACTCCCTCGCCCGCCAGGCCCGCCACATGCTCCTGGCCGGGGGCGAGGAGACCCGCGCGGCCGAGCGCGCCGCCGCCGCGGCCCTGGCCGGCGCGGTGCTGGCCGGACCGGCCGGCGAGACCCTGATGGCCCGGGGCCTGAAGCGCCTGGACAAGGCCCTGCCTGACACCGTCCTGCCCGACGGCGGCCATGCCTCGCGCGCGCCGGAAGCGGGGCTCGAGCTGCTGCTCGACCTGAAGTCCCTCGATCGGGCCCTGGCCGAGCGCGGCCAACCGGCGCCCGAGGCCCTGACTCGCGCCATCGACCGCCTGACCGCCGCCGTCCGCCGCTTCACCCTGCCCGACGGCCGGCTCGTAGCGCTGCAGGGCGGGGAAGAGTCCGACGCCGCCCGCATCGCCGCGGCTGTCGGCGAGACCAAGCCCGAGGGCGAGCGCCCCTGCAGCATGCCCCACGCCGGCTACGAGTTCCTCGAGGGCGGCCAGCTGCTGGCCGTGGTCGACGCCGGCGCCCCCGCGCCCGGCCCCTGGAGCGCCTCGGCCTGCGCCCAACCCCTGGCCATCGAGGTGACCGCCGGCGACGACCGGCTGATCGTGTCCAGCGCCTGGTCGGCCCGCGCCCCGACCATCCAGGCGCTGCGCCTGACCCCGGCCGCCTCGACAGCCAGCGTCTCGGACTCCAGCTGCGGCCATCCGCTCCAGGGCTGGCTGGCCAAGGTGCTGGGCTATCGCCTGGAAGGCGCGCCCGCCGAGGCCCGCAGCCGCCGCCACGACTCCGACGGCGCCGCCTGGCTGGAGCTGTCGCACGACGGCTGGGTCCCGGCGTTCGGCGTGATCCACGAACGGCGGCTCTATCTCGACCGGGCCGTCGACGAACTGCGCGGCGAGGACCAGCTGGTGGCGACCGGCGAGGCGCCGCGCCGCCCTCAGAAGCGGCCGGTGTTCCTGACCGTGCGCTTCCAGCTGCACCCCGAGGTCAAGGCCTCGCTGGCGCTCGACCACAAGAGCGTGCTGCTGCAGCCGCGCGGGGCCAAGGCCGGGGCCGGCTGGTGGCTGCGCAACGATGCGCCGGAGGTCAGCCTGGAGCCCGCCGTGCGTCTGGAGGGCGGGCGCCCGCACCACGCCCAGCAGATCGTGCTACGGGTTCTGCTCGGCCGCAGCGGAACCGCCCGGGTGCGCTGGAAGCTGAGCCGGGCCGACAAGTGGCCGACCATGGCGCCGGACCTGCGCTCAAGCAGCGAAGCGGCGGCGCGCGCGAACGCGCCGTCCCGCAGGAAGAAGGCGTCATGAGCGAGTCCGCCAGCAGCCTGGCGATCCGTCCCGCCGTCGCCGACGACCTGCCGGCCATCATCGCCTTGCTCGCCGACGATGCGCTCGGCGCCGAGCGCGACGACGGCTCCGCGCCCCTGCACCCGCGCTACCAGCAGGCCTTCGCCGCCATCGCCGCCGACTTCAACCAGCACCTGATCGTGGCCGATTTCGAGGGCGAGGTGATCGGCACCCTGCAGCTGACCGTGATCCCTTGCCTGTCGCGCCGGGGCTCGCCCAAGGGCCTGATCCAGGCGGTGCGGGTGCGCGCGGACCGGCGCGGCTACGGTCTCGGCGCCCGCCTGATCGCCTGGGCCGTGGAGGTGTCCCGCCGCCAGGGCTGCGCCACCGTCGAGCTCACCGCCCACGAGAGCCGCGGCCGCGCCCACCACTTCTACGCCCGCCTCGGATTCAAGCCGACCCACGTGGGGTTCAAGCTGGAGTTCTAGATCGCGGAGGCCGGCGCTTGACGCCCGCGCCCGACCAGCCTAACCCCTGCCTCGTCCTGTGTGACTGGCGCTGAAGGTGGGAAACCACCGGGGAGCACGGGGCGCATCAGCCGCGCGCCTGGGCACGACACCCTCTCACAAGGAGCCCGACGTGCCCGCAGCCCCCGACTTTCCCCCCGCCCCCGACCAGGTCCGCGTCAAGCGCGCCCTGATCTCGATCTACGACAAGAGCGACCTCATCGAGACCGCCCAGGCCCTGCACGACCTCAGCGTCGAGCTGGTGTCCACCGGCGGCACCAAGGCGGCCATCGCCAAGGCCGGCCTGCCGGTGAAGGACGTGGCCGACCTGACCGGCTTTCCCGAGATGATGGACGGGCGGGTCAAGACCCTGCACCCGGTGGTGCACGGCGGCCTGCTCGGCGTGCGCGACGCGCCGGAACACAGGAAGGCGATGGACGAGCACGGCATCGGCGCCATCGACCTGCTGTACGTCTCGCTCTACCCCTTCGAGCAGACCGTGGCGGCGGGCGGCGACTTCGGCCACTGCATCGAGAACATCGACATCGGCGGCCCGGCGATGATCCGCTCGGCGTCGAAGAACCACGGCTATGTGGCGGTGTGCACCGGACCCGAGGACATGGCCGAAGTGATTGCGGCCCTCAAGGCCTCGGGCGGCTCGACCACCCTGGATCTGCGCAAGACCCTGGCCGCCCGCGCCTTCGCCCGCACCGCCAGCTATGACTCGGCGATCGCCTCGTGGTTCGCCGGACAGCTCGGCGACGCGGCGCCCAGGCGCAAGACCATCGCCGGCCAGCTGGCCCAGACCATGCGCTATGGCGAGAACCCGCATCAGTCGGCCAGCTTCTATGTGTTCCCCGAACCGCGCCGCCCGGGCGTGGCCACCGCCCGCCAGCTGCAGGGCAAGGAGCTGAGCTACAACAACATCGCCGACACCGACGCGGCCTATGAGCTGATCAGCGAATTCGATCCGGCCGCCGGCGCCGCCGTGGCCATCATCAAGCACGCCAACCCCTGCGGCGTGGCCCTGGGCGCAGACCTCAAGGCCGCCTACGAGCGGGCCCTGCAGTGCGACCCGGTGTCGGCCTTCGGCGGCATCGTGGCCGTGAACCGCAAGCTGGATCGCGCCGCGGCCGAGGAGATCGTCAAGATCTTCACCGAGGTGGTGATCGCGCCAGACGCCGACGCCGACGCCATCGCCGTGTTCGAGGCCAAGAAGAACCTGCGCCTGCTGCTGGCCGGCGGCCTGCCCGATCCGCTGTCCAAGGGCGAGGTGTTCCGCTCGGTGGCCGGGGGCTTCCTGGTGCAGTCGCGCGACGACAGCCGCCTGACGGCCAAGGACCTGAAGATCGTCACCAGGCGCCAGCCGACCGACCAGGAGGTGAAGGACATGCTGTTCGCCTTCACCATCGCCAAGCACGTCAAGTCCAACGCCATCGTGTTCGCCAAGGACGGCCAGACCGCCGGCATCGGCGCCGGCCAGATGAACCGCCGCGACTCCGCCCGCATCGCCTCGATCCGCGCCCAGGAGGCGGCCGAGACGGCGGGGCTGAAGGAGAGCCTGGCCAAGGGATCGGCCTGCGCCTCGGAAGCCTTCTTCCCCTTCCCCGACGGCCTGATCCAGGCGGCGGAGGCCGGCGCCACCGCGGTGATCCAGCCCGGCGGCTCGATGGGCGACGACAAGGTGATCGAAGCCGCGGACGCCCACGGCCTGACCATGGCCTTCACCGGCGTGCGGGTGTTCAGGCACTAGGCTCGCGCATCTCGTAGCGGCTAAAAGAAGACAGGGACACCAAGAACACCAAGCAACACCAAGCGCACCAAGAGGGCGGCGTTTCCTTGGTGAGCTTGGTGAGCTTGGTGGTGACTCTTGGTCTTGCGGCTTCGCCGCCCGGCGGCGATCGGAAAGCTGTCGCCTAGGAGCTGTCAACCAGAGCCAGGTCGGCCAGGGCGCGCTTGAGGATTTGCCGCTCGGAGGCGGGCTTCGGGTCCGGAGCCAGGTCCGGGGCGGGCCTTGAGACGACGGGCAGGCTCCACAGCGCCTCGGCCCCCTCGGGCCAGTCGGGCTCCAGGCCGAGGTCGCGGCAGATCTCGGCCACCAGGTCGGCGACGGAGCGGTTGAGGACCTCGCCGTACATGTCTTGGTCGTCGAGGCGTTCGGCAGCTTCGGTCACCAAGCGCTCGACGGCGTCCTCGTCCTCGCCGTGCTTGTTGCGGGCGGCGCGCTCGACGATCCGCTCGACGCGGGCCTTGTGGTTGTTGCGGGCCAGGGTGTCGGCCTTGTCGAAGGCGTCGAGGGCGGCCCTGTCCCAGTCCTGCAGCGCCTTGATCAGCCGGTCGTGCAGCATGACCGTCTGGCGCACGGCGCGGGCGGCGCGGGAATAGGCCATGGCCAGGGCGCCGAGATCCTCGTCCGCCCCGGCCGCCTCGGCCCTCCGGGCCACGGCGCGGGCGACGGTCAGGCCGATATCGCCCAGCTCATCCAGGCGGTCGAGCTGGCGCAGGGCGCGCTCGCGCAGGAGGGCGTCGTCGGGGAACAACAGGGGCGTGGAGGCGTCGGGCGTCACACGGAACAAATACAGAACATTTGGGGAAATGTCAAGGAGCGGACGTTCCGAACTTCCGCAAAGGGGGGCGAGCGGACATTGGACAACAGGCGGGAAGCAGACCTTCGGCGGGCCTATTTCCGCTTGGAGAGCGCTCCGAGTTCTTCCTGTTGGCCTGTGCTGAGCTTTTCCCATGGGCCTGACTGGCCGCAGGAGTAGTTCACCTCCAGCGCGCCACGCGCGACACGGGGCAGTTTCTGCGTCGCCGGAGACAGGAAGAGGAGATATTCGCCTCCGAGGTCGTTGCTCATCCCCTTGTCGAGGTAAAAGCCGCCGCTATCCCGGTAGGTGAAGACGTCGAGGCGAGGCGGTGCCCGTCCCTTGAACGAGCGCAAAGTCTTGACGTGATAGAGGGTCCAGGAGTCGTCTTCGTCGGACCAGTGGTTGTCCGCCGCGACGAGCTGCACCTTCACGACCCATTTGGAGTCGTGGAACTCCTGGCGGATAGTCGTCTTGGCGTTATCGACGCCGTTGTAGATGCACAGGGCGTGGGCCGGAAGCGCCGCTCCCAGCAACAGCGTGGCCGTGGTCATGCATTGGATCAATCGCATGGCCAAAGCTAAACCTTCGGTCCGGAGTACCGCAATCGGGGGTGAGCGGACGTTGGCGCGGTTGCCGGTAGCGGCCTCGTCGGTGAGCGGCCCGACGAAGCAAAGGTCAGGGGCCTCTCACCACATTCCGGATTACCAGGCCGAAGCTGAACAAGAGTGCTGTGGTTAAACCGCAAGCCGCGCTTAGAGCCAGAACTATACCCACGAGCGGCCCGCCAGGAAGACCGAAGGCGTCCCAGTAACCACCGTCCAGCGTTCCAACCGTGACCATGGCGACAGGGGTAAGCAGAAGGCCGAGCACAAGCCCGGCGACAACCAACCGCGCAAGAGTAGGGCTCCCCCCAAAACGGCGGCCAATGAGAAAGGCGGCTCCGCCGGATGATGCGGTAGGCATCAAACAGACTGCGGCGAAAAACAGGAAGTCCCTTGGGGCCATGATGACCTCCGGCTGCCGGAACTGATGAGACTGACCGAAACCGTGCAGGCCGCCGAGAGCGGGCCTTCTCAATGTCCGACAAGGGTCGCCTGCGGTCTCGGCTGCGATGTCCAGCAGCGGACGTCCCGAATGACGGTTCTGGGGGGGAAGCGGACATTTCCAGCCAGTTCCCAAATCGGACCTTAAGTTGGATCACGACAGTCCATAATCGCAATCCCCTCTAACCTGTTCCAAGCGGTCTCTGTTCGCCTGCGGTCATCGACGGGGACAGCGAGCGCTGACTCCAGTGCGGCTAGTGCGCGGCTGGGGAAGGCGAAGTCCCATCGTTCCGCAAATGCTTCCTCTCCCCCTGCGGCAAGGATCGAATTCGCGGCGCGAAGTACGGCTTCGGCGAACAAGTCCGAACCAGCCTCAGCCCGAAACAACTCCACTTCCCCAGACCCACGCTCCTCACAAATTCTGATGCCAATCACGCTCCGTCCGGCTACCGCTTGTCTCTCCAGCCGGATGAAGAAATCTCCGGGCTCAAGTTCGAAGACAGCCTCGGCGGTACGTCCACCGCATACGATCTGGAGCGTGGCTCGAAGCAGGTCGCCCAGGGCGTCCGTCAGATCGCTTACGTCGTAAGTGAATTCGTCGGAACCAACCCGGAGGCTGAAAGCGACCCAACCGGTATCACCGGCGTCCAAGCCAAAGACAACGTCGGGTCCGCTATCCACGCGCCTCTCCGTCCCTGCAATCTGGCAATTACTACTGATGTCCATCGGCCAACCAACGTCGGATGGTTCATTGGACGTCGGCATAGGGTGGGAAGAGCCCACAGCAGTCAAATCGAGCCCGGCAAGCGGACGTCCGCCAAGGGTCGGCTGCGGTCCCGGCCACCAAGCCCGGGAGCGGACTTCCCGAGTGACGGTTCAGGGGGGTTAGCCGACCTTGACCCCGTCGCCGATATGCTACTTTTTTGCGCGCCTGAGCGGCCTTACAGAAGGTGCACATGACTACGCCCGAAAAGCTTGCGCTATGCCGCGCCTTCATCGGCGTCACTTCACTGCTCTGGTTGGCCGTGGTGCTGACCTATTGGCTGCTGAACCCGGCGGAAATGCTGACAGGCGGGCGGCCTGCCCTCGTAGGCGTCTCATTGCTGATCGGATTGGCCGGAGTAGGCGTGTGGCGCTTCGGACCCAAGGCGTCGAAACGCTGAAGCACAATCGCGCCTACTCGCTGCCGGCACGTCCGCGATGGGGGGATAGCGGACGTTGAGCCGCCCGCTACTTTCGGACACTCTCGGCGTCGGGTGGCCTAGGGGCTTTCATGCAAACACTCGTTCGACGCCTTGATGTGTTCGCGGACTACTTCCAATTCTACGTCTGCGATGAGGACTACCAGACTGACACCGGCACCATATGGGACGAGAAGACCACCGACCGGATGTTGGCCTTGGGGGCGGACCTAGTTGCCGTTGGCACGGCTCGGAACATGGATGTTCCGGTAGCCGTCGAAGTGCACGATGCCGAACCCGACGTTGACTTAGATGTGTGGGATCAGGTGATCGATTGCAGCCTGTATGTGCCGACAGGCCGACTGATCGTGTTTGGCTGCACCGAAAATCCTAACGATGCAGAACGGATGAATATTGTCCCCGGCACGTACGCCGCCCGCGTGTCGTATGCCCGCCTAGCAGACTTGTCGGACGATGGCCTAAGCGGGGAGGACAACTACCGAGTTCAGCTTTGGCCTGCCCCACTCGCCCCGGTGAACGTCCTGAAGAGGCGAGCGAACTAGGTCCGCTGTGGGGGGTTAGCGGACGTGGAGACAGCTGCCGTAAGCTGACCTTCAGTGGATGCTGGCGCGAACGGGCAGCGGACGTTTGGCAGGCCCGCGCCAAGCGATTAGCTTGATTGGCATGGCCCTGACGCAGCAGACCTTCGCCAATTCGAAAGATGCGCCAATCTATGTCTCCGTTGAGATATGGCCGGAATGCTTTGAGCTGGAGCCTGGAGATAGATTGACCCTCATTTGGGATGCTCCCCAGGACGGCGATGCAGTCCGGATCGATTTTCTCAATGATCGGGAACTTGTGGTCTGGCCAAACGGAAACATCGACGACATGAAGTTCCTATTCAACGGCGAGCCGGGCCGAGATCGCAGTTGGGTATTCAAGCATAAGTAGTTCACGATCCGCCGCCTTTGCTTCCAATTGACTCGAAGCGCGGCCAGCGTTGGTGGCACCCAGTAGGGGACGTTCCCAACGTCCCTGAAGGGTCGGCTGCAGTCTCGGCCGCCACACCCAGCAGCGGACACCCTGGATGGCGGTTCAGGGGGGTGAGCGGACATTGCCCGCCGAGCCTACCAGGCGCACGGATCGGGCAGCCGAGGAACACGCCCTCCCGGTTTATCAGGAAGGCGATGCTCTTGACGTGGTCGTCCTGGTTGCCCGCGCTTC
>Ga0265327_10002879_pt1 | contig 17305 bp, 5 predicted proteins | sample 41621metaG_FD_202089 | JGI IMG/M metagenome (GOLD analysis project Ga0265327, IMG submission 202089) | Rhizosphere microbial communities from Carex aquatilis grown in University of Washington, Seatle, WA, United States - 4-16-21 metaG | ecosystem: Host-associated > Plants > Roots > Rhizosphere >... | reverse complement strand
CCCTTGCCACGTCTCGCGGTCGTTGCGAACGTGGTGGGCGGTGCTTCAGGAACGGGCGGTGGTCTCGGTCTTGGAGGCGGATGGATTCGGACGCGTGTCGTGGCATCGTGACGTCAAGTCGTCAACTCGTTTCGACGAGCGGCGGCGCTGTGATTCCCGGAGGCAGCGAGTCCAGGCGCGGCGACCAGGCGCGGAGATTTTGCCAGACGCGCGCGAAGACCTTCCAATAGGGACAGCCGGAGGCAAGTTGGACCCAGACTTTGCGGACGGTGACGGTGACCGCAGCACCGATCTTGAGCAGCTTCGTGCGGATCGTGTCGCACCGCGCCGCTTCGAGTGGCGTCCCTTTCAGCCCGCGTTCGCGGAGGATGTTCAGCAGCACGTAGGCCAGTGTTGAGAACCACAATCGCAGCTGGTTGGCCCGCAACGTGCGGCAACTCGTGCGGTCCGCAAACAGGCAGAGTTGTTGTTCCTTGATGCGGTTCTCCATCTCGCCCCGACCGCAGTAATCCTGCTCGTACAGTTCACGAGCAGCCCGCTCGGTCACTGGGATGTTGGTGACGATGAAACGCGGGTTGGCTCCCTTCGAGAGATGCTCCGCCTTGCCGACCACGCGTCGTTGGGCCGACCAGCTTTTCTGCGTCCGATAGGTGAAGTCGGCGAACACGCGCGAGGCCTGGCCGGACTGCTCAAACGCCAGTTTGGCCTCCTGCTGTTCGCGGCCGATGATCTTCAGCAACCGCTTGTTTTTCGGGAGTCCGAACACAAATCGCACGCCATGGGCTTCGCACCAGCTCATCAGGTTGTCGCGGCAGAAGCCGCTGTCAGCCCGCAGCGTGATGACCACCTCGGGCCACACCTGACGCAGTCGCGCGACCAGCCTCTGCACCTGCTTCAGCGATCCGGCGCTGGCATCAATGTCGGCCGGCCGCAGCTTCGCGCACAGTGGATACGAACCGCAGAAGATGTACAGCGGCAGGAAGCAGTATTCACGGTAGTACCCCTGGAAGAAGCGGCCGAGTTGGTGTCCATGCACGGGATCGTCGGTGGCATCCAGGTCGAGTACGATCTCACGCGGCGGTGTCGGGTGTTGCTCGATAAAGATCTCGACAAACGATTGTTCCAGGTCGCTGTGTCGGGCCACGATCTTCTGATAGCGACTGTCGGCATCGGCTCCGACCGGCGTCAGTTCGAGGCGATTCAATGTGCTTTTCCCCGCCAGCGGTTTTCCTCGATCCCGGCCGACGCGATCCTGGCCGGTCGGATCCGTTTTCCCCACGAGTACGGCCAGCAACGGATCGTGACGCAGATCGTCGTGATCGTTGAGGTCTTCATATCCCAGACACAACCCGTACACGCGCTGCCGAATCAGTTCTTCGACAGTGTGCTCGATCAGTTCTGGATCGCGATGATCGACAAAGCCCCGCGCAAACCGGGCGATAATCGCCGACCGGGATTCGACTTCCCGTAGCAGCAGGCCGCCGGCATCCGAAGTGATCGCCCCGCCGTCAAATCGGGCAACAACATCCCGCCGACCCAACCCTTGAAATACGTAAGAATCTGACTGACACTCTGTCTGCACGGGACCGCCTCCGTTCGGGTGTGAAACTCCATTTCAGCACCGGATTTACGCCTGCGGAGGCCCCCGTGTTTGCAATAAGTGTGAGAGATTCGGGCTAACCTATCCCCGCGTCGATCCAGCATAGCATCAAGCCGCTGTCGACTCCCCATCAGGGGCGGGCTTCCGAGGCTTCCGGGTCGGCTTCTTGTCGGGCCACAACCAGAACCGGACATGCTTCGCCACGGCCGCGAGCCGATCATCTTCGATTCTCTCTCGGTATTCGCTGGCCATGTCATCCGATGCGGGAGCGTGACCCATGACGTAGTCGACGGCGATCTGGTCACGGGAATCCCCGGCGATCGTCTCGAACCCGTGGCGAAGGGCGTAGAACGCTCGGCGGTTTCCGTTCAGGCTCAACTCAACCAGCAGCTTTCGGAATTGCTGTGCGATGCCGTCGATGATCGAGCCCACGGACCCGGAGCGGACCCACGGAACCCCGCATCGAGTCAGGAACGCCAGCCCGGCGAACTCCTCCCGCTTGTGCTTCGGTCGCTTGGCGATGGCAATCCGCAGGGCCTCGACCGTTTCCGGCCACAGCTTCGCCCGTCGCATGATGGCTGTCTTCGGTCTGGGGAACGTGATCCAGCCGCCGTCAAGGTCGATGGCGGACTGGGGCAGCGTCGAGATATCCGTTTGGCCGAATGCACAGTTCGCCCCGAGCAGGATCATTGCCCGCAGGATCGGATCGGCCGCATCGATCAGCCGCCGCAGCTCGTCCGCCTCGAACATCCTTGCCGGGCGAGACTGCCGCAACGCACGCAGAGCCTTCTTGGCGGGAGTTTTGAACCCCGGCCCGAACTTGACCGGCTTATCCACCAAATCGGCGTCATACGCGAATTTGAAAAGCACCCGCGTCATGCGGACCCGGTTCCCCAGCGTCACGAGCCCGACGCCTTTGGCCAAGCTGTCTCGCAGGGTGTCAAACGTCTCGGGCGCCAGGGAGTCCACCAGAACGTCCCGACCGAGCAGATCCAGGATCATTTCGCAGTTGGAGTAGTAGTCGTGGTGCATTCGGCGGGAGAGCTCGCCGTTCGTCATCAGGCGTTTTTTACTGTTCAAAAACTGATTTACGAGTTCTCGGACCGTGACACCTGAACTGGTGTCAGTCCGGGTGTCAGCTGGAGTCTTGCCGATTCTCGGCAGCCCGGCTTGCAATCTGTCGCGATTGGCAAGATACTCCGCAACCGCGCCGTCCGGGTCACCCCAACGGCCGAAGTATTCCATCTTGCCCCGAATCTTTTTCGCCCATCGCCCTGTTGCATGGGGGAATAGAGGGAATTCGGGATACGGTTTGTTAGGTTTGTGCGGTTTCGTCGGTTTTCCCATGGGAGCTCCTTGGGTCAGGTCTGAATCTGGTGTCAACGGCGGGTGTCAATCGCTGGTGTCAGATTCTAGAATGGCCTAGGGAAAACTCAAGAAACCCCTGAAATTGCAGTGTTCGAGTCGGTAGCTCAGTTGGTAGAGCAACGGACTTTTAATCCGTAGGTCCCGGGTTCGAGTCCCGGCCGACTCAATCCTGCGATTTTTCCGCACGATTCTTCTGAATCCTGCCACTCGCACCGTCGCCAGCCATTTTGCGAATGAAAATCTTGGCTGACTCCCTCGCTGGTATTGGGGAATGGCTCTTTTTCGCGAACTCCGCGTGCTCCCACGGTGACTTGGGGGCATTTGGTTGTTTGCGAGTTTTGAGTAGACTGGCCTGGTTGTTCCGGTTTTACTGATTTTGACGGCGGTCGCTTCCGATAACGTAAGGGAGATCGTCCACTCAAATTCGTAGCGGGAACACGTCGCAATGGAATCGGATTCCCATTCAACAACAGAGCTGATTGCGAAGGCCGCGACGTGGAATGAAACTTTGCCCGCCCTGCTGGCGCCGGGTCGCGGACCACTTTCGTTCCAACAGCTACTGGATATGGTTCGTGCGGCTGCGAATGATTTGAATCTGTTTGGAGTTCGGCGAGGCGATCGAATTGCGATCGTCATGCCCAATGGTCCTGAAGCGGTGACGTCGTTTCTCAGCGTGGCCGCTATCGCCACCGCCGCACCACTGAATCCGGCGTATGCCGCATCGGAATTTGATTTCTATCTGGAAGACCTGAAGCCCAAAGGAGTCATTGTTGCGGCGGGTTTCGATTCACCGGTCCGTGACGTTGCGATAGCCCGTGGCATTGATGTCATCGAACTGGCTCCGGTTCTGAACGGGCCAGCGGGAAGATTCACGCTTACACGCCCATCAAGAACTGCACCATCGGCGCCACAACTGCCGATCGCGTTTGCAGAACCTGATGATGTCGCCTTGGTGCTCCACACTTCCGGAACGACATCGCGCCCCAAGATTGTCCCGCTGACACAGGCCAACTTGTGCGTCTCGGCTTCGAACATCGCACGAACCCTCAAGCTGTCGAGTCCCGATCGAGTCTTGAATGTGATGCCTCTGTTTCACATTCATGGGTTAATCGCCGCAACGCTGGCTCCGCTCTCCGCCGGAGGGAGCGTCGTCTGTTCCCCTGGATTCTTCGCCCCTCAATTCTTCGGGTGGCTCGATGAATTCCAGCCGACGTGGTATTCGGCCGTCCCGACAATGCACCAGGCGATCCTGTCGCGGGCTGCGTCTGAGCGGGTGACCATGGGCCGTGCTCCATTGCGGTTCATTCGATCTTCGTCCGCAGCCCTTCCGCCGCAGGTCCTGCACGAATTGGAACGAACGTTTGGCGTCCCTGTGGTGGAAGCCTATGGGATGACCGAAGCCGCACACCAGATGGCCAGCAATCCGCTGCCACCACGTCAGCGAAAACCGGGATCGGTCGGTTTGGCGGCTGGTCCAGAAGTTTCGATCATGGACGCAGCGGGACAGCACCTGCTTTCCGGCGAACGAGGTGAAATTGTCATCCGCGGGAAAAACGTGACGAAAGGGTATGAAGGCAACCCAGCGGCAAATGCGGACGCGTTCACCGATGGTTGGTTTCGAACGGGCGACCAGGGGTATCTCGATGTGGAAGGTTACCTGTACATCACAGGTCGCCTGAAAGAGCAGATCAATCGCGGGGGCGAAAAGATCTCGCCGCGCGAAATCGACGAAGTCCTGCTCGATCATCCTGCGATTGCTCAGGCTGTGACATTTGCCATGCCGCATGCCACCCTGGGAGAAGATGTTGCCGCTGCTGTTGTGCTGCGCAAAGGGGAAACGGCCACGGAAAGCTCGATTCAGCAATTCGCCAGTTCGCGGATGTCACATTTCAAGGTTCCCAGACGCGTGGTGATTCTGGACGAGATTCCCAAGGGAGCGACGGGAAAGGTTCAGCGAATCGGACTGGCTGCCAGGCTGGGGCTGGCAACCACCCATGAACCGGCTGCGGCAGAACGTGCTCCCCATGTTCCGCCACAAACGCCGATGGAAATTGCGCTGACCGAGATCTGGGAGCAACTGTTGAATGTGACTCCCATCGGGATCAACGACGACTTCCTGCAACTTGGAGGGGACTCGATCCTCGGGACACAGCTGATGGCACGCGTCCACGAGGCATTCGGTGTCGAGTTGCATTTGATCACGTTGTTCGAGTCATCAACCGTCGCCAACCTGGCGACGATGATTCTGGCCATGCAGATGGCGACCGCGGACCCCGACTTCCTGCTGTTTCCGGGGAGTGACGACACTGTCATCCGTGACGAGCGGAAAACCGCCTGAGGACACGACGAAATGACGAGCAGCGGGAACGTGACGAATGCGACAATTCTGGATCGCATTCGAAACCTTTCGCCGGAACAGCGTCTGCTCCTGGAGAAATCCCTGGCGAGCCGAACGACGGGGCCTGCGTCTCAACCGATCGCACGCCGCGCGCCTGGAGACCCTAATCCGTTGTCATTCGGACAACAGCGACTGTGGTTCATGAACCGGTTGCAACCGGAGCTTTCGAACTACAACAAATCTGCCGTTGTGCGATTGAAGGGCCCATTGAATCTGAGTGCACTAAAGAACGCATTCCAGGCGATCTTCACTCGTCATGAGGTCTTGCGAACAACCTACAGTCAATCGGACGAAACCCCGGTTCAATCCCTTCACGCTGACTTTCGTTTTGATTTGCCGGTCTGCAATCTTTCGCAAACTGCGGGGCTGGATCGCGAGCGTGAAGTGCGCCGGTTGATCGAGGCGGAAGCCTCTCGACCGTTTGATCTGACAGGGGATGTTCCCCTGCGTGCCCTGCTGCTGATCTGTGGCGACGGGGATCATGTCCTGATTACGACCTTGCATCATATTGCGATGGATGCCTGGTCGCGGAGCAATCTCTGGATCGAACTTTCCCGACACTATGAGGCGTTCATGGCAGGGGAGGAGTCATCCTTACCTGATCTTCCCATTCAATACTCCGACTTCGCCTTCTGGCAGCGGAAGATGGCGTCCGCTCCGCAGATGGCGAAGCAGTTGGAATACTGGACATCACGACTGGCTGGGTTGCCGCCAATTATTGAACTTCCCGCGGATCGATCCAGGCCGCCGGTGCCAAGTGGTCGTGGTGGTCGATTGCGATTTGAGCTTTCCGATTCGCTGGAGCGATCTCTGAGGCAGCTTGCCCGGACGGAACGGGCGACGTTGTTCATGGTCCTGCTGTCGGCATTTCAAACGCTGCTGTTCCGGTATACAGGCCAGTCCGACATCGCGGTGGGAACCCCCATGTCGGGCCGCACCCGCGTCTCGACCGAACCGTTGATCGGCTACCTGGTCAATACGCTTGTCATGCGAACCGACGTCTCGGGAAACCCGAGCTTTCGTGAACTGCTGCGGCGAGTTCGCGAGGGTTCCACGGAAGCCTTCGCTCATCAGGATGTTCCTTATGACCGGCTTGTCGAAGTCCTGGCGCCTGAGCGCAGTCTGAGCCATCAGCCGTTGGTTCAAGTCACGTTCAGCCTGAAGAATACGCCGTCTCGACCGATTCAATTCGCGGGGCTGTCCACCGAATGGATAGAGGTGAATCATGTCGCCGCGAAATTCGATCTCTGGTTCGAACTCGCGGAAACGCCGGGTGGATTGAAGGGAAAGATTGAATACAACCTGGACCTGTTTGATCCGGAAACGATCGAACGGATGCTCGGCCATTATCGGATTCTGCTGGAATCGGTTGTGGCAGATCCTGACCAGCCGATTGAACTCATTTCCCTGCTTTCTCCGCCTGAACGGTTGCAGATTGTTGATGAATGGAATGAGACGTCTCGCGATGTTGTCGGCCCCGCAACGCTGCACGAGCTTTTCGAGCGGCAGGTTGAGCGAACACCAGGGGCGGTTGCTGTCGAATGCCACGGGCAGAAACTGACTTATCGCGAACTGAATGCCCGTGCCAATCAGTTGGCCCGTTGCTTGCAACTTCGCGGAGTTCGACCCGATCGCCTGGTCGGAATCTGCATGAAGCGAACTCCCGATTTGATCGCGGGGATTCTGGGGATCCTCAAGGCTGGTGGAGCCTATCTGCCGCTGGATATCGACTATCCCCAGGATCGGCTCGCCTTCATGATTGAAGACTCGGCGGCCGCCGTTCTGGTGACTCAGAAGGACTTGCAAGGGAAGTTGCCGAGTCATCAATTGCAGGTGATTTGCCTGGATACCGATCTGCCTGCCATTCAGGAATTCACTCAGGAGAATCTTCACAGCACAGTCGGATCAAACGACCTGGCCTACCTGCTGTTCACATCAGGTTCAACGGGAAAGCCCAAAGGGGTGGCGATCGAACATCGCAGTGTTGTGGCCTTCCTGAATTGGGCCTGTGACCTGTTTTCCCCCGAAGACCTGAAGGGAGTGCTGGCCAGCACTTCGATCTGCTTCGATTTGTCAGTCTTCGAAATCTTCGCTCCACTCTGTTGTGGCGGCACTGTCATCCTGGCTCAGAATGCGTTGGAATTGCCCTGGCTGGCGGCTTCGCAGGATGTGACGCTGCTGAATACGGTTCCTTCGGCAATCGCAGAACTGCTCGCCCAGCGAGGAGTCCCTTCGAATATCCGAACGATCACGATGGGGGGCGAATTCTTGCCCCAGCACCTGGTCGGCGAGATTTATGCCAAGACCAACGCTCGACGCGTCTTTGATTTGTATGGACCAACAGAATCAACCGTGTATTCGACCTGGGCTTTGCGGACGCCCGAGGGTGAGGCGACGATTGGCCGGCCCATCCACAACACGCGGATTTACATTCTTGACCCGCATCGGCAACCCGTCCCGATCGGGATCGCCGGTGAATTGCACATCGGTGGCGATGGGCTTGCGCGGGGTTACTTGAATCGCCCCGATCTGACGGCCGAGCGATTTATTCCGAATCCGTTTGGGTCACCCGGGTCGAGGATGTACAAGACCGGAGACCGTGCGCGGTATCGACCCGATGGTCAAATTGAGTACCTGGGACGGTTTGACCATCAAATCAAACTGCGCGGCTTTCGCATCGAGTTGGGTGAAGTCGAAGCGGTGCTCCGGCAGAGTGGACAGATCCGGGATCTCGCGGTGACGTTGCGCGAAGTTGAGGCCGGCGACGAGCGGCTCGTGGCGTATGTTGTGATGAATACAGGATGCGAATTCTCGGCTGCGGTTCTGAGGCAGGTCGCTCAAAAGAGTCTACCCGACTACATGATCCCCACGGCATTCGTCGCCTTACCGCAGCTTCCTTTGACTCCCAACGGCAAACTGAATCGACAGGCGTTGCCGCTGCCGGATCATCGCGAGTCCTCTGCCGAGTATACGGCTCCCCGAGACGCGCTCGAATTGCAACTCGCGCGGATCTGGGAAAATGTCCTCAACGTTCAGCCGATCGGCATCCAAGATGATTTCTTCGAATTGGGAGGCCACTCACTGCTGGCCGTCCGCCTGTTTGATCGCATGGAACGAGTCACCGGGCATCCCTTGCCACTGACCATCTTGTTCGAATGTCCAACCATCGATCATCTGGCCACCGCACTGCGAAAATCCGACTGGATGCCTCGCTGGAAGTCGTTGACACCCATTCGTCCGGGAGGATCAAAGCGACCCCTGTTTCTGGTTCCGCCGGCGGCAGGAAGTGTTTTCCGTTTTGCCGAACTGGCCGAGCAACTTGGACCGGACCGACCTGTCTATGGACTGGAGCCTTTGGGGCGGTCGGGCGACACCGCGCCACAGCAGAGTGTTGAAGAGATGGCGACATTTTACTTGAGCGAGATTCGTGATTTGCAACCCCAGGGACCATACCTGCTGGGCGGAATCTGTTTTGGCGGTCATGTTGCCTGGGAAATGGCGTGTCAGCTTCGAGAGCAGGGTGAAGAAGTTGAATTGGTCCTCCTGGACTCAACCGCTCCGGAAAACGGCCCGGACTGGTCGCGCACCTCCAGCACTGTCGCCGCTGTGATGCGACGACTGGCCACAAACCGTTCCACCGGTCACATAATGGAATTCGTTCTGGAAGCCGTGCGCTGGAGATGGAGGCGAATCAGTCGGCAATTGCGGAAATCGGACCGGCGCGAGCTTCGCCTGGACGACGCGCATAACTCCGCCCGCTATCGGTACCGCGCCCGTCCATTTGGTGGGCCTGTCCTCTGTCTGCAAAGCTCGCAACTGGCTCGCGATCCGATCAATCGCGAGCGTTGGATGTCTCTGTCAGGTGGGGCGATGAATTGCGTTGTGCTTCCCGGAACGCGGCATCGCGACCTTCTGCTGGGGACTCATTTCACCCCAATGCTTGCCCGGATCATTCGTGAATACCTGGAATGCCCGGGCTCTGCGGAAACGGCGGGCTGTTTTTCTCTGCCCACCGGTCAGAAATCACACCCCACGCGACGTGCTGCCTGATCCCGGTGTCATTGGCATCCCAGTTGGAAGTTTTTCATCTGGTAGATGACGCGCCCGTCGACCGTCAAATATCCTTCCGCGGTCAGTATCCGGCGCGTGTCATCCACCTCCCGAATGACCGCGCTGACGGTCACCATGCGGTCGCGGGGAATCACCTGGCCCCGGTAGACCCATTCGTGTTTGATCGGTACCGGAGCCGAACCTGGGGGAGTGATCAGTGGGGTTGCAAACCGGGCATCGGGTCCAAGCTGCCAGCGGTCCGCGGCCCACACCTTCAAGAGTTGCCAAAACGATTCCAGACCAAGCGAACCAGGGACAACCGGATCTTCGTAGAAGTGAGCCTTGAAGAACCAGGCAGACGGATCGACCGGCATCGTTCCTACGATGCATCCGTGGTGATAAGGTCCACCGTCACGCGACAGGCATTCGACGGTCTGAATCATCCGGAACTGTTCATCCGGGAATGGTGCCTCAGGTGGATAGGAACCTGACTTTGCCGCAGCGAGTTCCCGCTCGGTCGGTTGATACGGAGTTGCCTCACGAATTCCAATCTGATTGGACAGGGCTTCCTTTGAAAAGAACCCGAAATAGGTATTCCCCTTGTAGACGGATTCGTCGCCGCTTCGCAGGTCAAAGTCGTAATGCTGGATGATCATTCCCGCCGAATTGGAAACTCGGGTCATCTTGACGGTCGTCGTCAATGTTCCCGAAGCGGGTGTCACGGGAAGGAATTGCGTGGCAGTTCCACCAAGATTCCGAAATGACAGGTCCGTCTCGCTTGTCAGTGCCGAACCAAGGTACCCTGCGAGCCATCCGCAGGGTTGTAGCGCGGTCTCCAGCAGCACCGCGAATGGCATCTCTGGCTGGCGGTTGGATGCGAAATACCAAGCATCGGGCGGGACATCGTACTGCGCCACGATCTCGCCACCCGCCTGCAGAATCCACGGCTCGCAGTTCTGGATTGAGACGACGCGGTCCAGGAATTGAAACGGCGGTCCGGGCAACCTGGCAATCTTGCGGCGCGAGTCAAACGGCAGATATCGATCTCCAAATGCGTCCGATGGTTTTCCAATCGCGAACGCGGTGATTCGATCCGTATCGAAGATGGCTGGACGCCGATCGTAGACAGGAGCGGCGACAGTCGGAGTCAATGGGGCTGACATGTGACGGGGCAGCCTGGCAGACCAAAGTCGTTCTACAGCCTCCCTGGTCAATCCTGTCAGTCGGACAGACATGTCCGTGATTTCGACAATTGCTTTTCCATCTGCGTACATCAGGGCATCGGCCAGGCAGTAGGGGGTCGACGGATTCGATGAACTCCCTGCGGATTGGCCTGGTGCTCCATACCCGATTTCTTTCAGCGTGATTTCGTACCAGACCTTGCTGGTCCCGGCCAAGACCTGTCCACGGCATTTCAATCGGCTGCGAACCTCAGGAATCGGTTCGTACACGATCTGATCCGCTTCACCGATCCAGCCCATTCGCAGCAGGTAAATTCGCAGCGTATGCAGGCAGCATTCATACATCAACGTCCCTGGCATGACCTGGTCGTCGCAGAAGTGACATGTCAGGAACCAGTCATCAGGATGGATGTCCAGTTCCCCGAGAATTGTTCCCAGGGAGAATTTGCCGCCAACGGGATCGAGTTTCAGCACGCGGTCGATCAACCACATGCGACTGCGCTGTGGCGGGCCATCGCTGGAACGATCGAGACCAGGCAGTGTGACGGGCTTTCGTAGCGGCGCCCCTTGAAATGCAGGGCCAAAGCAGGTTGCCAGATCCCCGTTTCGAAGTGCGAGCAATTGCCGATCGTCGTAGGCTTCGACTCCCATGGGCACGGGATCGCTCCAATCGGCAGGTCGTTTTCCAGGCCGCGGACGCTGATCAAGGGCCGTATGAATGATCCCTTTTCCGCCCGCCAGTTCCTGCTCAGTAAAGAACCCGGCGCAACCTTCACGCATCGTCAGCAGGGGGCGTCCATCGACCGTGGCATCAAATTCAAATCGGAACAGGTAGGTCGTCCCCTGGCGAAAGAAGTGCAGGACGCGAATGTCGTAGTGAATCGTCTTGCCCGGTTGCGGGAGCGCGTCGTGAAACGTGACGACGGCGTCGAGCAGCCGATAGGACGCCACACCCCGAGTCTCGAAATCGATGCCCAGCCATCCCGACAGAAACAGATCCGCCTGTCCCGACTCCACCGCGATGCAGGTGGGGATGCGGCCACAATCGAGGTACCAGGCGCCGGGATGAATGTCATGCTCGGTGATCACCCGGCCGGAGGTCATGGAGAGCGGTTCGCCTTCGATGTTCAGAATCCGATCGACCAGCATGAGCGGTTCATCTGGCAGTCGAACTCGCGTGGGATGATTGTCGATGGCGGCGAATCGACGTCCCAGGACGGATCCAATCCGGCCAATGGCGAACTCCATGCATTGCTCACGCGTCAGATACCGAGGCGGTTCTTCGATCAACGCAGGGGGCGAAACGGTCGGATTCACTGACGTTGCCACATTGGAAATGGTCACCTGCAGCGGCGCGATTTCCGCATTCGCTCCGGCACCACCCAGCGCTGGCGTTGCCAGATCCGACTCCACTCGCGCGAGGAACGCGAGTTGTTCTGCCGCGAGTTGTTCCATCCGGCCACTTAACCGCAGGAAGGTTTCATGAGCTTCAGTGCGAGAATCAGTCATGAGTTGAAACTGTTTCCAAATCTGGAAAAGGGATTCGTTCTGGTTCGGTGATTCGGCGACTTGAAGGGCGTTTGCAGTCGCAGGATTAGTAGTGGTCACCAATTGCTGGCCAGGGACCTCGGGAAGAGTCGGCGCGTCATCGTAGGGATCCTCGTTCGGCCCATCCATTTGATGAAGCCACGTTTTCGTCAACTCAACTGGAGTCAGTTCCGGAGGCGGTTCCTGTGTGGAGACCATCTCAGATTTCGGAGGCGCTGGCAGTGGAATGAATCGCCAACCCCCTTGAGGGGCCGAGATCTGAAATGGGGAACCGCCAATCCGAGTAGTCACTTCACGCCGCGTTCCCTTGGATTTCTGGTCGACCGGCAGAGTGACTGGTGCGTAGAGGTACGACAAGTCGACCGGGACGCGTTCCGCAATGAGTGCTGCGAGCAGTTCCAAAAAGGCTTCGACGGGTCTTGATGTCGCTGGCAGTGCGGCCCGCGCGAAAAATGGTCGTTCACCCAAGATTTCAGTAATCATCCTGGTGCAGGACGATCCGGGGCCAATTTCGACGAAGATGCGGATTCCATCCGCATACGACTGTTCGATGACCTTGGGAAAATCAATCGAATTCACCGCCTGAGCCACAATCGCCTCGGCCGCCGATTCTCGTGTCAGTGGATACCGCTGTCCCCAGGCCATGCTGTAGAAGTCAATCGGCTTGCTGTCACCAGGGGTGTCAACTCGCGGTGCCGTGGTTGGCATCAGATGAAGTTCGCGATATTCGCTTTCGACCGCCCGCAGAACTTCGCAATGAACTGTGCTCGGCGATGCGAGCGGGATAAACGTGGCATTCAGATCGCGCACCAGTCGCTCGACTTGTGAGCGCACTCCACCGACAACACATTGTCGCGGGGTGTTGACGATCAGCAGGTAGATCTTCGGCGGGGAAGAATCCCCGGTACCGTCATCGAGTTGAATGGCCGCAATTCCAGCATGAACTTCGGCTGCGGATCGATCAACGATCCCGGACAGCCAGGGGACACTTTGGTCTCGAGGGACCTGCCAGGCAATTCGGGCGGCGTCATAGGGAGCCACGAGATCGCTGCCGAAGAGTGGAGACCGACGCATTCGCTGCAGCATCTCATCGCGATCGACCCACGCGCGCAAGCCAAAGAGTGCCGCCGATTCTCCCAGGCTGTAGCCCAGGCTGGCGTCCGGGCAAACTCGAAATCGACTCAACAGATCGCAGATGGCCGTACCGATGGCGACCTGGGAAAAAATCATCGTCTTGTGATCAAGTTCCGGCGCCGTCGCGCCCTGCGCGAAAACTCCTGCGTATTGACCTGGCAGGTCGTCGTTCTCCTGCTGTTGTCGTCGGAGCACCTCTGGGAATTCTGTCAGCAGCGACTGCCCCATTTGACGGAACGCATTTCCCGAACCCGGAAAGACAAATGCCACGCGTCCGCGGGGCGCGAATGGCTCAGGATTGAAGAAAAGTGATTTCGACAACCCGGCAGCACTCGATGGCTCACCCTGAAGTCGGCTGCGGGCACGGAGAATCAGTTCCTGAAGCTCGCCGGGACTTGCGGCAATCATCGACATCGCCAGGCGACGATGAGATTGTGGGGGATGCGTCTGGATCCATTGCCTCGCATGCTGCTCCATCGATTGGGCAGTGCCAACGGTCTCTTCAAGTTCCGCGAGCGATTTCAACAGGTCTGAAGTCGTATCGCCATCTATGACAAACAGCCCGACTGGCAGTTCGCCAAGTGGTCGACGGTGTTCGTGTTCGAACCGGGAAGTTGCCGAGAACTCTGGTTCCTCGATCAACAATTCCCAGGTGGATGCGCCACGACGGAATTCGACGGACGACGCCAGTCGCTCGTGATGGCGGTGAAGTACGGGCAGGGCTCGGCCGACGAACCCATCTGAAACATCCGCAGATGCGCGCGGCGGTGTTTCCAATGCCAATCCTTGGTACGCCAGCAGCAAGGGCGGAACCAGACTGTTCGATTTGAGACGATGCGAGTCCCCGTTGAGCTCGAGATGGCTCCAGGCGGAGCGATCGACGGAGCCTTTTGTTGCGATGTCTTTCAGGTCGGGATTTGGTTCACGGATCACCGCATAGGTTCGATCCTGATTCCGAACTGCGTCACTCAATCGCGTCAGGACAAACGCCTCGGCGGCATCGCGACCTGGAACTTCAATGTGTTGTTCAGATTGACGGTCATCGCTGGACACGCGACTCGGAAAGGCGTGCCAGCGGGGATCCGATGCAATTTCGACGCTGCCGACGATGGCCTTGTCGAGTTCTCCTCGCTGCAGGGCGCGAACGGCCAGGTTCAACGCGACGACATCGGTTCGTTCGCCGCTCGAGACCGTGAAGCACGGACCGCCGACGTCAAATTCACGGGCGAGTCGGCTGGCGACGATGCCCCCCAGGTTTCCCATGACGCGATTGGCCGTCAGCGGGGGACCGGCGGCATCTTTGAGACTGCGAATCCAGTCCGCGAGTTCAGCGTCGGTCAGTTCCAGTCCCAACTCCCGGGCCCATGTGGTTGCGTCCTGTTCGATCGACCAGCGGAAATGGAAGTTGGTGGTGTTGGGGTCGAGTTCAATAGCGATGAAGACTCCCGTCCGGTTGGACAGGGAGTCATCCGGGATTGAATGGGACGAGGCGGAATCGTGCTGACCCGCATCGCGCAAGGCGCCTGCCGTTGTCTTCAGCATCAACTGCTGTTGTGCCAGCATGTCCTGCATTTCGAGAGGCGGGATCCGGTACTCGCCCATCGCCAGTCGAATCTCGGATATCGATTCTCCGCAAGCGACGATCGGTTCCGAGCGTGTCCGTGAGGAACCTTGATCGAGGCACTCGCGACGGAACCAGTCTGACTGTTCGACGCCCCACCACGCCAAGTCCCGGATGGGGGGGGAAGTCCCTCGCAGGTACCCGTGCTGAACTGACGGTCCAGAATCCCATGCCCCCCACTGCGCGTCGAATCCCACGACTGCGACGGGAACATTCGAGCCGTCATCGGTTGTCGTTGCCTTGCCGAGGTCTCGGCGGCCAGCATCACCAAGAACTGCAGAGCGGACGGCCGGTGTATCCGGTCCGTTCCATTCTTCGATCAGGACATGTGCGTTGATTCCGCCGAATCCAAATGCATTGATGGCGGCCCGGCGAGGGATCAGGCGATGTTGACCCTGAGAATCTCTAGCTTCGCGACGAGGCCACGGCTTGGCTCTGTCGAGGACCTGGAACGGGGAATCGGCTGCGGCCAGTCGTTCCGCGGGTTGCCGAAAATTGGCGGTTGGCGGCAACGTTTGATTCTGGATTGCGAACAGGACTTTCATCAGTCCCGCCGCGCCGGCGCCCGTCAGCAGGTGACCAACATTGGATTTGACGCCGCCGATCACGCACTGCCCGGGTTGAGTCAACTCCGTGTTCCAGAGTTCGTGCAGGCTGGCGATTTCGACGGCGTCGCCGACCGGAGTTCCCGTCGCGTGACATTCGATCAGGTCAACGTCGGCAGGCCGCCAGCCCCCTTGATCATAGGCGGATCGCATCGCCCGCAACTGTCCCTCGGAGTGCGGCGCGAGCAAGTTGGCGCCACGATCATTGGACAGGCCGATGCCGGCAATCACCCCGTAAATCTGGTCACCGGATGCGATCGCGTCGCTTAATCGTTTCAGAACGAAGACCCCGGCCCCTTCACCGACAACCAACCCGTCGGCGTCGGCACTGAGCGGCGCGCAGCGGCCTCGTCGTGACAAGGCTTGCAACTGGGCAAAGCCCATCTGCGTGTATTGGCAGTCGGGCCGCGACATTCCTCCCGCCAGCATCGCATCCGCGCGATGTGACAGCAGTTCCTCGGCAGCAAACTTCAGGGAATAGAGTGACGACGCGCAGGCGGCATCGAGCGTAAACGCAATTCCGCCGAGTCCCAGTCCCTGCGCGATCAGACTGGCGGGCAATCCGGCGGCAAGGCGATTCAAGGGATCCCAATGGCTCCGCTTCAATTGAGCCTTGAGTCGACTTGCCGCTCCTGGATCCGTGAACCGGGAACGATGGGTCGAATCAACCGCCGCGCGATTTCGAGAAGCCGTCTCTGCGGTATCAATCAGGTGTTCGACGAAGGTTCTTCCCAGGACGTCGCGGCAGATCGCGGAGGTCGATTCGGTCGGTAGCGCGATATTCCCCAGGATGACGCCGACTCGAGTCCGGTCAATGCCACGCAACTCGCGAGCATTTCGAAAGGCGGCCCGGGCCGCGTGCAGGCCCAGATGGAACATCGGATCCAGTTTGGACAACAGGACGGGGTCAAGATCCAGTCCCGTGGGATCAAACTCGAATCCCTCGATGAAGCAGCCCCAGGTGGAATAAACTCGATCTGGTTGCGGGGGCCAGGGAGCGTATGCCTTTTCGGGAGACAGGTACCAACGACCGGCAGGAGCGTGTCGTCCGGAATCGACCCCGGCGGCCAGATTGCTCCAGAACACATCGAGATCCGGGGCTCCTGGAAAGATTCCCCCCAAACCGACGATCGCGATTCGTTCTGTACTGTCAGCGCCAAGCATGGGGAATCCGGGTGAGTCGTTGCAAATCGTTGGTGTGATGGGAAATCGCGTCGCGGCGTCCTTGCGCGACGACGTCCTGTAGTCATTCCCGAATCGGATCCTGACAATGTCGGGATCAAATCCGGCCCGTCATCATAGTCACCGCCAACTACGCACTCCATTCAGGCGGCATCAATCTCCGTTTCGACGCCCCTTACGATCGCGAGAACCGTTCAAGTCGGAACCGAGGACCTGTCGATCCCACAGAGTGATGTCGCACCAGGCGGTCTTCGAAGCGATTTTGACGCCGGGCAGACTGCGATGCGCCGTAAGTCGAGGGGACCGCCCCCGAACTGTGGAATGACGGACCAGCCCCCCGATAACCGGGCCTCGCGAGGATCACGGAAGATGCGACGCGCTGGCCTCCTGAGCTTGATCATCCTGACGAGCTGCCTGAGCACGGGCTGCCGCAGTTGCTTCCTGCTGAATCCCTACGCCAATCTCGTGGATGACATCAACGATACGCACGTGTACTTCGATCATTGGTACAAACCGCGACTGGATATCAGTCGAGCCGGTCGACCTGACTGGTGTGGGCCGATCAACAGTCGGCTTGGTCGAAATATCTGTTACATGGGATGTTACGATCGGTACGAC